>TARA_R110001583_G_scaffold164756_2_pt1 | contig 22562 bp, 19 predicted proteins | sample TARA_R110001583 | Tara Oceans TARA_R110001583 (sample SAMEA4398432) | marine metagenome | biome: Polar Biome; feature: [MES] marine water layer (ENVO:01000295) within the mesopelagic zone...; material: water (ENVO:00002006), including particulate matter (ENVO:01000060) such... | reverse complement strand
TGGACTTGTGTGCCGAGGTGCGGCTGGTAGAGGTGCCACCTTAATTTCTATGCTATTGATTGAACCATAAGCTGACATATTGGAAGCATAAGCTGTCAAATTTGCACTATATGATGTCATAGTCTACTTTTAAGTTGTTATTTAGTTACAACTTACAGGTATGGGTTATGTACATTCGCAACCTTCGCAAACCAAGCCCAAATAAAAACATCTACAAATTCGTTAGTAGAAAAAATCGTTCAACTATTATGTGTGAGAGCGGTTTAGAGTTTGACGCTTGTTTTCATCTTGAATTTTCTCCTTCTATTGCTTCATTTGAATCCCAGCCCACTGGCATAGAGTATCAAGCAGACAATAAAGTTCGCCGTTATACACCGGACTTCAAGATCGTGAAGGATACAGGTGAGGTTGAATATATTGAGATAAAACCTGAACAGATTCACTCAACTCAGAAGTTTCGCGAAGAGTTTGATTGTAAAAGGGCTGCTTACAATACTCTGGGATACAAATTAATTCTGGTGTCTGAAAAACAAATACGTAACGAAAACCTACTAGCTAATCTTAAAGTGCTTCATCGATACTCAAGCTCTGGTTTGTCTGAGCTTCACAAACTTGTATTACATCACATTAAAAACGCAAAAAGCCTCTCTATTCGACAGCTGGCTAATAAGCTTGACGTTCTTGTTGGAGACTGTATTGCAGCTTGCGCAATGCTTATCGGAATAGGCTTGATAAAAGTAGACCTAGAGGTCGAACTTCTATGTGAGCACTCTTTGTTAAATGAGGCTTAAGAGATGTTTGATGATGAGTTTGAAGATCAAATTATCTCTGAAGACACCTCAGATCAGCAACCTCATACCAGTGATTGTTTCTCTTTCGGCTCTGACTTAGGTTCATACCCTGAAGATATTAGCCAAAAAGCCACCGCAAGATATGAATTAGTACTATTTCTCCGTAGTCGACTGACCGGTGGGTGGACTCAGAAAAATATTGATCCTTTATTTGACGAGTATTTTTCACAAAATAGACTCATCACAATGCCAAGCTGGCGTACTGCGGTAAGGTGGCATAATAAATTATTAGAGCAATGTGATGCTCTAGTTGCTCTAATCGATCGACACAATTGCAAGGGAAATCGAAATAAGAAACTACACTTAGATCATGAACGCTTTATAAAAGCAGCAATTGATCGTTTTTTAGTTGCAAAGCGCCCTAGTGTAGCCACTGCCTATAGGTGTTATAAAGATCAGTGTCTCCTATCGGATCAAAGTGGCGGAGGAGGCATTCATCCGATGTCGCAAAGGGCGTTTTACGACAGGATAGATAAATACAATTCCTATGAAATTATGTTAAAACGCTATGGAAAGTACAAAGCAGATATGATTTTTGGCTATAAGGGAGGCACAATTAAACCTGAAAGAGTCATGCAACGAGTAGAAATAGACCATACGCCATTCGATTTGATATTGCTTGACGATATTACAGGCAAGCCTATTGGTAAGCCGTTTCTAACACTCCTTAAAGATATCTTCAGTGGTTGCATAGTTGGCTATCATTTAACATTCAAAGCGCCAAGTTATGCTTCTGTAGCAAAGGCCATATGCCATACTTTATTGCCTAAAAGTCAGTCGCAAGAATTATGGGGTATTGAGTGGCCTTGTTATGGAAAAATTGAAGTGCTGGTTGTCGATAATGGCGCGGAATTTTGGTCTAAATCACTTGAGCAAATGTGTTTCGAACTGGGTATAAACATTCAATATAATCCTGTACGTAAACCATGGCTTAAACCATTTATTGAACGTAACTTTAGGTCGATTAATGATTTGCTACTGGACGAGCAAGATGGAAAAACCTTTCGTAGTCTGGATGTTCGTGGTGAATATGATTCTGTTAAAGAGGCAACAATTAGATTTAGTAATTTTGTTCACGGTTTTGAGAAGTGGATGGCTGAGGTCTACAATTGCTCTTCAGATAGTCGAGAGTTGAGGGTGCCATCCCTTCTTTGGCAAGAAGGTTTTGATAAGTTACCTCCTGCTGAATTAAATGAACAAGATATTGTTGACTTGCCAAAAATTACCGGACTAAAAAAATCTAAAACTTTACAATCTTCCGGAATTACCCATGAACTCCTGCGTTATGATTCAGAAGCATTATCCGATTATCGCAAGAGTTACTGGTCACCTGACCAACGGAAAGGAGTCATAATTAAAGTTGATATAGACGATGTGAGCAAAATTTACGTTTATCTATCCGAATTAAATCAATATTTAACCGTACCTTGCGTAGATAATGTATACACTTACAATCTAAGTTTAGATCAGCACTTGATAAATAAATCGTTAACAAGAGCGAAAAACCGCTTATATGGAAAATCAGATAAGGATTTAGCCGCCTCTAGAGAGGAAATACGAAGTATTATTGCTGGGCATGACGCTAAGGTTAAATCATCAACAAAAACGACAACCAGTAAAAAGGTAGCTCAGCATAAAGAAATCAGTAGCGAGAAAGTCAGGAACTCAGGTGATGCCGATAAAGGACCATCTACTCATGAGGCTAAAGCGCCAGACTCTAGTGACGATGTTTCTGAGTTAGAGGCCTTATGGAAGTCGTTTAATAAGGATTGACTCCCTTGAGCCTTACCGATGCAAATAAGTCCAAAATTAGAGAGTTTAAAGACTCATTTTGTCTTTATTCCCCAGTTCGTGAAGTGTTAGCAGATCTCGAGTCACTTTATCAAAGTGCCGAAATTGGTGGGGATCAGCTTTCAATGCTTCTATGCGGTGATACTGGAACTGGTAAATCCGCTCTCATTCGTTACTTCAGCGAAACTAAAAATCAAAATCAATCTGAAAGCCTTCCTATTTTACTATCGCGTGTACCAAGTAAACTTACTGTCGAAGATACAACTAGACAGCTTTTAAGTGACCTAGGTGTATTTGGTTCAAGCTCCCACAGACATAAAAATACCCAAAGTGATGCTCATCTTACAGGCAGACTGCTTGACGCTTTAAGAGTTAAGAATACAAAGTTGATTATAATTAATGAGTTCCAAGAGCTGATTGAGTTTAAAGGCGCTCGTGATCGTCAGGCCATTGGGAATCGTTTAAAGCTTATAAGTGAAGAGGCTGGTGTACCGATAGTTCTTGCAGGTATGCCTTGGATTGATGAGATACTTAATGACTCTCAATGGGCCTCCCGACTTGCAACCAGAAGGCACACGTTAAACTATTTGAGCTTGTCAAAGCGGCCAAAGGAATACAATGAGCTTCTAAAGCTATTAGAGCAATCAATTCCAATTGAAGTTGAAAATAGCTTAACAGAGTTTGAAATTAGCCTTTCTCTTTTTGCGGCATCATGTGGTGAGATCCGTCAGCTCAAAGCACTGCTGACGGAGGCAATTAAACTATGTCTTATCAGTAGTAAGCCTCTTACTAAGCAATCTCTGAGTGACTCATTTAAAAACCTTTATCCTGGCAATGAAAACCCTTTTGATCTGCCAAAAGAAAAAATCAAAATCCGTGAAGTTGAAATGCACTCCCAGTACATTCGTGGAGATAGCTCTCACCGCGCCTCAATAGAACCTAGAAGACTTTCAGACGTAATGACATTGACCCAGATTTTATCCAAGAAATAGTTGCGCTGATTAAAAAGAAGTCTAAATTGGCTCCAACGCTTCATTTTCTAAGGATTCCTTAATATACTTTTGGTCTCTATGCTAAGAAAATCTTAGATTACGTTATTAAGTAGCTAGGATTATGCAAAGCCCATTACCTCAAAGACTAAAGAGTGCTCGAAAGTTGGCCAAGCTCACACAGGAAAAACTCAGTAATAAACTAGGGTTTGATGATCGATCCCATGGGACAGCCCGAATCAGTCAATATGAGACCGGAAAGCATGCCCCAGATTTTGCAATGGCGAAGAAAATGGCAGATGCTTTGGGGGTTCCCGTTGCCTATCTCTATTGTGATGATGAAGATATGGCCGAATTGATTCTGGTTGCAGGTAAAGTAGATAAAAAACGATTTAAAGAGTTGTTGGAAGTACTTAAACAAGAGGGTTGATTGCTAGACCATTTATTTTACTAGCTTCGTGTTTAGAATATTTTATGCAACTTATAGTTTTCTGGTTACTTATCCTGAAATTAGCCTCTTTTTTTAATTCTTTGCATTGGTATTTTTCCTATGGATTCAAAATTTTACTTACACCGCAATCTTTCATCTGATGGTAAAATTTATACTGAATCTGAATTAGCTGCTATTTCAAACTACGTGGTCATCTTAGCTGAACCTGGCGGAGGTAAGACAGAACTCATGTCAAGCCTAGCTAATAAATTAGGTGTTGAAGCTGTTACAGCTACCAAATTTGGGTACGTTGGTTCTAAGGAAAAATACAATCCTTTAGTTATTGATGCATTTGATGAGTTCTCAAAAACAGGCTCGTCAGGAATTTATACGCTGTTAGCTAAGGCAGCAGAAATTAATCCATCACATGTTTATTTGTCGAGTAGATCTAGTGAATGGGATAGCGCAGCAACAAATACGTTTACTGATTTTCTTGGTCATTCACCGCTTATAGTTAGGCTTTGTGAATTTAATAATAATGAACAAAGAATCATCTTCGATCATCATGTCCTAGGAGAGGACTTTGGTCTATTTCAAGCAGAAGTTGCCCGATTTGATTTAGAAACATTACTCTCAAACCCTCAATTCCTTAAGCTGTTTGCTGATGCTTATATCGAGAGTGATAGGCATTTCTTTGATAAAAAGTCGATTTTTGTTCAAGCAATCAAACATCTTGCTAAAGAGGCAAATCCATCTGCTGCACGAACCAATAAGCAAATGCCAACAGCTCAAAAAATTGATCTTTCTTTTGATGTTTTTGCCAAACTCTTATTATCTGGCTCTGAGGGTGTAAGCACAAACGAAGCTACTGAGGGTAGGATGTATCCTTTATTAGCATCGCTATTTAGTAGAGGAATAGAAGCAGATTCAATTTTGGCCACACGACTTTTTAAACAAGGTGACTTTGAAGGTCGTCATTGCCCAGTTCATAAGATTGTTGCTGAATATGGTGCGGCTACCCATCTTATTAAGTGTATTTCTGATCATTCACACCCTCTGACAATGCAACAGTGTCTAGTTATAATTGCTCCTAATTATACTGTACGAGATGAGTTACGTGGTTTGTTGGGTTGGATGGCAACACTAGGGAATAAATCTATACAAAAGAAGATAATTGATCTAGATCCTTATGCTGTTCTTGCTAATGGAGACCCTTCGCAACTTGATAACTCATCTAAATGTTTATTGATAAAGCAACTAAAAAAAATCGATAGCATAGATCCAAACTTTAGAAGAGGGGATTTTTGGCGAAGATTTAGTGTCGCTGACTTTTTTTCGCTAGAGGTTATTGAAGAGGTTAAACCTCTTCTCTCTTCTAGGGGTGATGGAGATTTACGTGATCTTATTTTAGAACTTTTGGTTGAGTCGTCTGCCGCTAAAATGTTTCGACATGAATTGTGTCAAATAGTTTTAGATATTTACGAAAATATTAGCCCTCGTTTGTTAGCCAGTAAATGTTTACTCATCATTCCAGGTTATAATTATCGGGAAATTTTATCTATATTAATATCTGAGGCAAGTTATAGCTCCCTTGATGTATCTGCAAACTCCATTGTTACTCTTGGTTTGGAGTCTTTCGAACGAGAGTATTTAGCTGATTTTTTACGTGTTTGTTCAGGTTTGTATCCAAGCCATGAAAACCTTTATAACAGCACTATAGGTTCTCGATATTTCATTAGGCATTTCATCCAAAATATTAACTTGAATACAATTGAATGGTTGCTGGATGAATTAACCATGGAATTAGCATGTGTTTGTGGAAAGGAGCACTATGAGTGCGATTGTAGAAACGGTATAAGTAAAATTATAGGATTATTACTTGATCGATATTTCACTCTTGCCATACCTCCGTTTGATCCTGTAAGGGTTTGGCAATGGATTAAGAACTTGAATTTTTATGAAGGAATATCCAAAGAAGAAAGCGTGGCTGTTCGAACGCTTCAAGATCACACTATTCTTCGTCAAGGTATTATTAAACATATTTTTGGAGAGCTTACAGATAGGGATCAAATATTTGACACTAAGATAAATAAATTCGATTACCATACTCATGCAGGCTTGGTGTTTTGTGTTGAGGATTATGGGTTTATTGTCGATTTTGCCTTTAAATTTAACAAACCTGAGTTGTGGGCTGGATTTATCCCTAATCATATATTTCATAGAAATAGTAAGGGTGGCCCAAACGATTTACGGCAACGTATGCGCAGTCAAGCCTACGAAAAACCTATGTTTATGCGTGAGTGGTCTAAGTCAATTAGAGCTGACTTAAAGTCTAAACAACAAAATAAAAAGCTATTTATCAGAAGACATAGAAAAATACGGCGTATAAAGCTAGCCCAAGATCAGGTTCGTATTTCGAGAATAAAGTATTTTCAAGAGAATAAAGAACTTATTGAAACTGGGAGGCATTGGGAAAGTTTATTTCATTTTTCCTCGCTTTTACTAAATTACCCAGAAAAAATAGGGAGTGAAACTGGTAATGAAAATCTTGTTCAAAATGCTTTAAGAAATTGTCTTGATTTTATATCCCCAGAAGTACCTACTTTACAAGAGCTAGCTAGTTTAAAGTGTGCATCGAGTTCATTATATGTTGAACAAATTCTGCTGGCAGCTTGCCTTGAATTGTATCGTTTTAATAAAAACTTAGAACGTGTTGATCCTAAACTTTTGAAAGCATTAAGAACGAATATTGCTTCGTCCTATAAGGGAATAACTAAAGAGGAAAGTAATTTACTAAAATCAGAGGTTGATCGTTTAATTTTTTCAAATAATCATAATGCTGAAACTTTTCTACGAACTTATGTTGAGCCGCAATTATCCCATATTGGTTTTGAGTACCCAGATATTTGGATGCTACGCCATGATAAAGCATTTTTGGATTTACGATCATCACTTTCTATTGAATGGCTTAGGCGCTTTGGCGACTTAGCTCTTTCCCCTTTAAACGAGCTATTTGAAATAGCTGCTCAGTTAGGTAATCGTTCAGAGTTAAATGAGATTATCAGTGATCGCTGTGAAGAGCTTATGTCAGATAGTCTTATTTACAATAAAAAGTTTGATATAAAACGAACCTTTTGGCTTCTACGCTCATACTATTTTTTAGATGAAGCACCTGATGAGTATTGGGAATTTTTGAAAGCAGATAGAGATACAATTCATCTATTTTATGCTCAGTCCGAGCGGGTGATGGGCAACGATCATTCGTATTGGCCCAAACTGAAATCAAAAAAAATAGAAGCTATTCTTGACGCATTTGTAGATGAATGGCCTGCGGTAGATTTACCAAGTAGTTGGGGGACTGAAAGTCCCAAAGAAGAAAATGCGTATCGCTTTTTAAAAAAAGTTATTTGGTCTTTAAACTCAGATTGTTCTGATCAGGCTATTCCTGTTCTTCTTAGTCTTCTTGATAAAAAACGCTTTTCAACCTTCCATAGTGACTTAAAAACCATACTGAACCTGCAGACTAGAAAAAAAGCTCTGAGGGATTTTGAACCACCAACCCCCAAGGATGTAGTTGATCGATTAGATGATGATCAAGTTATTACAGTTGAGGGCTTACGCCAATTGGTTATTCAAGAACTTCAAGACTTTCAAGATGCTCTCTATGGCGGAGAATACAATTCTGCAAATCGTTTTTATGAGAAAGGTGAGCGCCTAGATGAGAATAGATCTACCGAGATCATCGCTGAACGCTTGAACTTACGTCTTGAGGCTCAGAACATATCTGTCACTCCAGAGCACCAATTAAAAAGTGCTAAGCGCAGTGACTTTACAGTTACCAAAATGATTGGAGGCAAAAGAAAACTACTTGTTACTGAGGTTAAAGGTCAATGGCATAGAGAGCTATATACAGCAGCTTCTGCACAGCTAAGTGATCGCTACTCTATTCATCCCGATGCAGAGCAGCAAGGTATTTATTTAGTTATTTGGTTTGGCACTAATGAGTTAGTTGCAGGAAAAAAGCAAACTTCTATTACGAGTGCTCTAGAATTAAAAAGTAAAATTGAAACTACTTTACCATCTGGTCTTAAAGGGTTAATTGACGTTTTTGTTCTTGATGTATCGAAAACTTAGTTTTATTTTCTAAAATAATCCAAAAATTTGACAGTTATACATTTCGAATCTATTTTCTAAGTATATCTTAGAAAATAGGTGTTCCAATGAGCTTCTTACCTAACCCCATCGATCTATATGAAGATGAAATTCTCGAAAGTGCTTTGCTTCGCATTTGCAGAGTCAATCACTTTGAGAATTACCATGATCTATCAATTGAGGTTAAGTCTTGGTTAGAAGAGCACCATCTCACTGTTGCTGGGGCATTTCCACTTTCTCTTGATGCTGTAAACATCTATCACGCAAAGCAAAGCAGCGCCCAGCGTGTACAGGCGCTGCAATTACTTGAGCAGTTGATTGGACTACCTCGTTTTTCATTACTGGATATATGTTTCAAGCATACCAATGCTGTCGACCTTGGACAGTATGCCGAAGTTTGTTATAAACAGATTATTATCCCCAGAGAATTTCTTCATTCGACGATAATCCCTATCTGCCCAGAATGCTTGAATGATTCGAGCTATGTTCGATTTGATTGGCATATAAACAAAATTGAATGCTGCGAGATACATGGCATTAAGCTGATAAGAAATTGCCCTTCATGTCATATCCCTTTGAACTACATGAACTCTGAAGACCCTGGACGATGCATCTGTGGTCAGAATGTGTTACAAAACTCACATAGAGAGGTTGGCTTTGATAGCTGGCGTGATGATTCGCTGTATGAAGCAATTGGTTCTTGCCCTCTTTCCGAAAAATTAGCAGTACTCGTATTTTCAGATAAGTTTTTTCCTTTGTTAGCTTATGAAAATTTCATTGCTGATCCACGTCGTCATATTGACGAGTACCTAAAGGGGTTAATCGATCAAAATTTACTGCTGGCAACGGAGAAGCCAAATAGATTGTCGTTTGCTCAAATATCCAATGATTTTTTAAATGATATCTCTGCAATTAGCTGCTTGCCTGCAAAAATCAAAGAGTTCATAGCCGACGTTGTTATTACTCTAGCGACCAATGAAGCACGTTCAACGATTGCCAATGTCGGCGATACTCTTGTGTCCGTTAGAGAGGCTGCCGTTATAACCGGTTCAGAGTTGGATGACATTTACCGACTTTATGAGTTAGGGATTTTAGCTGTCGGGAGGCGGCTACGAAATGAAGGTAAGTTGGAGTCTCACAACCCTGTATTTCGGCTAAGAGATGTTGCTTCTTTAGCATTGTCCTATTCTAAATATCGGTTTAGCCAATCAGCGTGGTAGTGGTTTTTATGGATTCACTTCAAGCAATGCTTTCATCAGACAACTCACTTAGCCTTAAAGCGTTTAACGATATCGCTAAAAAGCTATTTGAGTTGAATTCGGACTTGTTTGATGTGACTGATCAAGAACTGCTGTGTCTAGCTATCTTGGTCAACTTAACCAGTAAAGCCGAATGTCGATTGGATAATATTCAAAATGCTAAAACGACTTTAAATAGCGATCTTTTTTGGGCTAAGTTTCGCAAAGTAGCCTCACAACTGCATACTCACAACCTTAAATGGCCAGACTCGCGTGTTAGCTTAAAACACCAAATACGAGTTATTCCTCAAAATGGAGAGTTGCCTGAGTTTGGTTGGGCGGGGAATAGCAGTGACTATCGAATTGGTCGAATGCTCACAAGTACTTTTCTGTGGCGAGGCAGTAAGCATTCTCTTGTTTCTGTATGGCTTGATGATGACGTAGTTTGGCGTAAAGCTGCATACAAGCTAGGAATAAACAAGGCATCTTGGTATTCAATAAAGCAAGAACTCCAAGAGCTATTCTCTGGTAGCCATTTTCCTGAAGAGATTGATCAGCACACCCATGAATTATTGTATCCATACAAAGACAATCATTACTTAACTGTTACCCCTGTGGCGTCTCATGTTGATCAGTTGCTCATTCAAAGTATTTCAGGTGTTCCTATTCAGACATTGAGTTTTCCTCACCCCAGTGCGCTAGGTGTTCTGTGTGGTTGTATGGGCGGCCATATGCGCTTTATAAAACAGTCCCCTTTGTTGCGTAGGTCTGCGACGAAATCTTCCTATGCTGAGCTGCAAGGCGTTTTTAACGTCTATCCAGTTACTTGCAAGCAAGCTGTCAGTATTTATCGTGAGATCATTGATGTGAATACCTATTCTTCGCTAAGGCTTAAAAGACGCGCTCGTCTTTTGGTATTAAAGCAATTGGATGATGTTTTAAGTCAATGGATTGCTCCCTTTATACGCCTAAAGCTCATTGGTAAAGATGTTGCTGAAACAAACAAGCTAAGCGATGAAGAACATTACTTTCTTCGGTCAAAAGAGACAGACTTACAGGACTTCTCACGTTATTTGAATCGAAAGCTTCATGGTGTACTCGAGAATAATAAATATACTCGAAGCTATAGCTACCATCAGCGATTGTTGGGAGTAACTCAGAAGCGTTTAGTAAGTATTCTTGAAAGGGCGTTTTCTATAAACGCTAAGGTTACATCTGACAATGCAGAAGAATTATATCTCGTATTAAAGAACCTCCGACTCACTGAGGCTAACGGTTTAAATAATCCATACGTGGCAGGGATGCCATCCATGATTGGGTTATATGGCTTCTTGCATCGTTTCGAGAGGCAGTTAATAGATTACTACCCAGAAGTGAGTGTTGAAAGGTTCGCGCTACACTGCAACCAATATCAAGTAATTCATAAAAATAAGTTGCCCGCCTACAGTATTCCTGAAAAGGATATGGGGATTAGGCGCAGCGGCATTGTTCCAGAGTGCAGTTTTGATGGTAAGTTCTCGATAGTGGTTAAACTTAATAGACACTCTGGTTTTACAGATAAGCTTGACGTAGAACTGCTTAAGCAAGTTCTACCTGAGCGATTGTGGGGCGGCTCTCTTCATCCGCCATTTTTATATGAAGAAACTGAATGGGCTCAGTTGTTTTATGGTTCAAATAACTTGAAGCAATTCATAGCGATTAATCTCTTTGATGGAAATTGGCTGGCACCGGTTAGAGGCATTGGTTTTGACCTATCCCAGAATTTGGAGCTGTTAAAGGAGAAAGCTAAATTGTCGCTTTGCCTAGTGGGTTACAGGCTTTTAGAACCTATTAGATCTCGTGAGGTAGCTTCTGGTATTCATGCATTCTGTGAGCCACTTATAAGCCTTTGTTCGCGTGAGCACAGCATAGACGTGATAAGAGCTGCAAGTAATATTGAAAAGCAAATTTTTTGGCAATTTATGCCTATCTCTCAAAGCTGTACTACATTACAAGTAGGCCCAGTTCGTGGAGAATCAAATGCAACTTCCCAATCAACTTAGCTATAAGCGATCAATTAACCCCAGTAAGGCGATTTTTTACTATCGCCGAGATGGGCAGCTTTTACCGTTACCAATCGAACGTATTAAAATTCGTGGTAGTAAAAGTGGTTTCAGCGAAGCTCATACATCCAAAGGTATTAAAGAGTCAGCAACATTACATCATCTTTCAATGGGAAATCCCCATACTGTCGATACCTGCTATTTGCCTCCAGTAGCGGAATGTCTTGTTTGTCGTTTTTCTATTCGAGTCTGTGCTAACTCATTGATACCTGATCGCTGTTCAGATCAGTCAGTTAAGAACAATATTTCTGATTTTGTTAGTGCCTATGCTGACAAAGGAGGCTATATCGAATTAGCTAGGCGTTACGCGAAAAATATAGCCATGGGAACATGGTTGTGGCGTAACAAGGAGGGTAATGCTTTTGACGTGTTTGTAAAAACAAGTGAAGGAAGTGATTTTAGCTTTGTTAAAGCTCACCGCTTGTATTGGGACTCTGAATGGCCAGATTGTCAAAATCATGAATTAGACAAGTTGGCTTCAGAGTTAGCATTAGCACTTACCAATACTCGTTACGTTTGGCATTGTGATGTTTGGGCAGAGGTTAAGATGCCTTTTTGCGCAGAAATCTTTCCAAGCCAGTGTTTCGTAGATAACGACGATAAAAGGGCCGCGAGTAAAGTGCTTTTAACAACGGACATAGACGGCGTTATGACTGCTTGTTTTAGTGCCGATAAGGTAGGGGCGGGAATACAAATTATCGATGACTGGTGGGATGAACATTGCGATTTCCCCTTAAGAGTAAGTGAATATGCTGCTGATCAGGCAAATTTAATTGCCAGACGTCACCCTCAGACAAAGCGCGATTTTTACCAATTGCTACAAAAACTACCGGCCTATTTAAAAGAATTGTCTGCTTCAAATTCTACCGCGAGTATAAATCCTGATATCCACTTCATTGCGTCAGTACTCGTGAAAGGGGGAATGTTTCAAGGAGCTAAAAGTTGATGTTGTATGGTGTTGTGGTTACGTATCTACCAAAGAACTGTGATCATGCTTTATTGGCTGGGCGCTGTATTAAGGTGTTACATGGTTTTATGAGCAGGCATAGCCTTTCAAATATTGCTGTATCTTTCCCTAAATGGTCTCAAATTAGTGTTGGTAACCAGCTGATGTTTGTCTCGCCTATAGTGGATCAACTTAATACACTGATTCAGCAGCCGTATTATCAAGTGATGACAGAGAATGGGCTTTTTGAAATAAGCGATTCTATTATTCTTGAACAGTCAAACGCATGCGTTAAATACGTTCGAAATCAGTCAATAGACAAGCTTACGCCAGTAGCCAAGGCTAGAAGGCTTCGTAGAGCAAAGAAAAGAGCGTTAGAGAGAGGCGAAGAATTCAATCCTATTGACGCTCAACCAAAGGAAATTGATTTTTACCATTCAATTCCAATGGATAGCTCACAATCAGGTAGAGCTTACATGTTAAAAGTTCAGCGGTATGATGTAGTTCAATCACAGGCCAACAATAGCTGCTTTGAAGTGTGTTCGTATGGTCTTTCAACTAACCTACATCATCAAGCACTGTTACCAATTTAATTTGGTAGAGATAAAGTACATAAAAATCAAATATCTAGAAACACCCTGAGAAATTAGGTGTTTTTTATAAAATTGGTCTACATTATTGTAAGTTAAGACTGTTTTTTAACTTTGTTGTAGTGTCCTGCCGCATAGGCAGCTGAAAAATCAGAATCACACCACTCTGTTATAAATTCATCGTGTCCTGCCGCATAGGCAGCTGAGATTAGGACTGGAAGTAAGATTCCGCAACGATGAACATAAACCTACCGAAAAGGTAGATAAAGTCCACGGATGGGCAATTTCTATTATTTATAATTTATTCAAGGATTGAAAAAATGACTACTCATAATTACTTTTGTCTAAACCTGCTTCTTGCTGTTAAATCAATCTCTTTTGAGGATCTGTCTAAAATCCCTTTAGAGGAGCAGCACCTGATAGCTGAAAGAATTGAAGAGCTGCAAGACTATCTGGAGTCTCAATTTTGTTGAAATTAGTGGTCTAGTGTCTTCAATATGATCAAAATGGTAGCAGAATAAGAGTGGATGGCCCATGAAATCGCTTAGAAGCGTAAAAAGATTTTCACTTGATTCCATCAATGATCTATTTCCTAATGTCGATATCATGTCGCCAACTGGTTATTTGTCGATTGTTCGATCAAGAGTTAGTGGTGATCAATTGAAGGCGATTACTGATTTGATAGGGGAAAAAGAGTTGATTACTCGTTCAATCGGTACCACTTCAAATCTAAGTGAGAGTTATCAAACCAAACGCTTATCGTCTACTGAGACAGATAATCTGATTGACCTACTGCAAGTTTATATTCAAGCGGCAAAAGTTTATGAATCATTCGATTTGGCAAAAGAATGGATGCGTTCGTCTATTCCAGCCCTTGGAGGGGAGATTCCAGTGAACATGATCGATTCTCACGCTGGCCGTGAAGTTGTGCGGCAAGCACTTCGAAGAATGGAATTTGGGGAGTATGTTTAATGAAGCGATTGTCTCATCAAAAATGCTTACTTCTCCCACGTTTAATCTGCAATTGATAAGTGCCTTTGCCCAAGCCCCCCCAAGAAACCTTGTGAAGCCTTGTTGATTGAGCATAAATAGTTTTATGCTCAAAGCACTGGCTTGCTATAAGAACCCACAACTCAGTTTTAATATAAACCTTACAAATCAATTATATGATTATTTTTTAGAAGGTGAGGCTTTGTTGTTTTATGTCATACCTCTAGAGAAAAGTGGCAATTATAAGAAAACATATAATTTATAAGAAAAAATATAATTGCATATAATTGGTGTACTAGAAGAGTGATGAGTCATTTTTTTAGTGGTTTTTAGATACTCATACAGACCACAAGTATCTAATAAAGGCTGGGAAGTCCAATATTGGGTGGTAGTGAGGACTCATATAGCATACTTTGTTTGATAAAAGATTTAGATGAAGAAAGACATTTTGCCCAGTACCTATTATGGGAAGATCGGGTTATGGACTCAAATGACATGCTTTGGGGAGGTGAAGGGAACAGGATTCAGGTTGCTAAAGATAAAGGCGCTCCTTTAATTATCACCACTGACAGAGATGTTACTTTAAAGAAATTTCAAAAAGGACAAATTGTTGACAAAGAAGGTCCAATCGGTATCTGTACTAACCCAGATCCTTGCGGAAACATTGGCTTATCAATTGTGGGAGCATGCCCAACTTGTACATTTTCAGTCAATGATTCTCATAGCCTTCAAAAATTAACTACTATGGTAAACCGCTTTGCAAGAGCTAAAAACGTTTATCCTGAGGGACCTCTAACCTATAAACAAATGGAACTTGAAGAGCAACAGCTTTTAAAAGTGATTGAAAAGCATCAAAAGCCAGTACAGGAGCCAATTTCATGATCACTAATGCTGAACAACAATATTTCGAAGCGTTGAACAGACTTAAGAAAAAAGGCGCAAGAATCTCTTTAGATGCAGTTGCGAAAGAAGCTGGGAATTGAAGTTGGAATTAGCGAAAGCTAGAGGTAGTAAAGTGTTGGATATTGGTCAGTTTCAGGAGTCGGTGGATTAACAACAACACTAGTTACTAACCATCTATGATATTTTTGGTCCTAATAAACAATGAATAAACAATGAATAAACAATGAATAAACATTAATTAGTAACCTTGTAACAAAATGGCTTTTAATCTCGCAATTATTTCATCTGCCAGAATTGGAAAGCTATCTAGCATATAGTCCTCGTATATGACTGAACGTGTCAACTCAGAAGCCCTTTAAGGTCAAATTCACAGAGATAATTAGTAGTTACCTAAGTCCTACTAGGTAACTACACCTAGACAGTTATGATGCTTCTTTCGCCAATCGTTGCATGTTAAGTGAGTTCGTCGTTAATCCAGCCCTATTAAAGCGATAACGCATGTAAGCGGATATGTCTTCTTCATGAGAAGATACTACGAGTTGGCAATGCTTTAGCTCACAGCGCAGTAGGTCGGTCAGTGATGCAATGTTCACTTCGTCCAAGGATTGAGATGGGTCGTCAATAAGAATTATTGGAACGTCAGCATAAACCTTGTTGAGCGATAGAAAAAATGCAAGGCTGAGTGCTGACACCTGACCTGTGCTCATCGACATCACTGCATCATGTTCAGATTTTTCCGCAGTCAAAAACCTTAGTTGCTTACCGTCTCTACTATCGAGAAACAGACCAAGCCCGCGTTGGTAGTTTTGGATGAGACGTCCGCTGTAAATGTGGAAAATGAGTTCAATTTCCGAGATGGTTTGATCAGAATATTTTTGCTCTGCATTCTTTAATATTGTATATAGCTTGTTGACCTTGTTTTTGGCTCTATTAGCGGCGTCATTCTCATCTCGGATTTTTTGAAGCTCATCTAGGCATTTTTGAAGCCTGATGTTCTTCGCTTCATTGGCCTTGACCTTTATATAGGTTTCTTTGTTCTTTAGATCCTGAGGATCTAAAATGTAGAAATCTTGTAAATCCTTGAATACCGCATTAATGGTTTGGTGCCAGTCTTCTGTTGGAACCACGGTCTCGTCCGTTTTGTTGCCACGCATTAAATTATGCAGCACTTCAATTCGGGCTGCTGCTATTAATTCGTCATCGCTGAACGTGAAGCTGATTGGGATACCTTTAGTCCTGAGCTGTTCAGCTAGCAGCTGAATTGCAGGTAGACGGCTCTTGGCTTCTTTCAGCGCTTTATGCAGTGCATCATTGTACTGAGGCTTCAGAAGCGCCTCACGGCGCTGGATGTAGTTTTCAAGAGCAGAGAGTTCAGTCGTCATTGAGGTGATCAAGGCGATGAGGGCTTTACCATCTTTACCCAAGGACTCAACGATTTTCTGAGCTCTTTCCTCAACGGCTTCGAGCATAGAAAGATGAGCTTTCCAGTTGTTACCACAGAGTGGACAAAATTTGTCATCTGGGTAAAGCTTGGCATGTTCTTCAAGGAGCTGCTGCTTTAAGCGAGCAAGTTCGGCTGCGGCGCTATCGTTGGCGGTGTTCTTTTTCTGAAGGTTATTGCGTCTTGTAATTTTTGATCCAAACCATTCTAGCCGATCTGCTGCCCAACCAGGTAAAGTCAGGGCTTGCTCCGTAGTGATAACTGAAGCCCCTCTTTTGATGATGGCTGAGGCTTTGGCAAGCTGGTCAATCTCGTTTTTGGTTTTATCAAGATCATCGAGCTTGCTTATGTCCGAGCCCAATTTAGCCAAGGTGTTTAGCGACTCAGAATGTCGTTTTATCTCAGCTTCGATTATTTCATTATCAGCTCGGATCCGAATGGCCGCTTTCTGAGGAACTAGGTCATTCAGTTTATTGATGGACTCAAGGAATTGAGTGTAAACTTCCTGATCATAAGTGGGGAATGGATCCTCCTTGTCCCAACCTAACTCGGAATCAATAGTCGATAGTTTTTTGTACTCAACGCTACCGAGGTCAGCCTGAATCATTTTACGCAAGTCAGCGGTCTCAATGTTGAGTGATTCCTCCTCAGCTTTGCGTTTTTTGTCGCCTATGTAACTGGTAATTCTGGCTACCACCGACTTACAGTTTTCTATTTCATTAGCTATATCGCTAATATTGAAAAGGCTTCCGAGTGCATCTTTACGTTCATCTATTCTTGTATGGAGTAGTTTGTTCTGTCCTTGCTCTAGGTAATTCAGGAATGAAAAGTTCTCCATGAAATTCCTTCCAAAAACTTCATCAAGGAATTCGTTCTTGCGTTTATTGGCTGATACATAGGCTTTTGAGTCGAAGTCGGGCAACTCGTAGAGGTCGAAGAGCTTGAATTCGTCTGCTCGGTTATTCGATTTAGTATTAAATTTGTTAACAGGTGCATGTCTAGCTAAAACCAGTCTGCGTTCGCCGTCTGCAAATTGGATTTTGATGGATAGGTCTTGCTTGCCAGAGCGAGTATTCCAAAATAGGTTGTCATCATAATTCTTTTGTTTTTTTGTCATCAACGTAGAAAAAAGATTATGAATTCTTTTGATCTGGCCGGTAAGTAACAACTCGACGGCATCGAAGATACTAGTCTTCCCATACCCGTTAGGCCCGTCTAGTGTTACCAAGGACGAGGTGCCTAAATCTAAATCTATGTGCTTGAATGCTTTGAAGCTAGAAACTTCAATTCTTGCTATTTTCCAGCTCATTGGCTATTAACTCCTTGACTAATTCGTCAATATTGTTCGGCGTGAATTTTTGAATTATCTCGTAAGTTTCGTCAAGGTTTTCTTCTGTTACTACTTCGCCTGCCTGAAGCCGCAAGGAGACTAAGTCCCCCTTGATGAATGGAAGTTCGAGGAACGGAAGTTTAATAAATATTTTTGCAGCCACACTATACTGTGTAGCAGCTAGTGGATCGTCTTTGTAAGTGTTGAACTGGCTTTTATCCGAGATAGTAGTTAAGAGCTTGTCAAAGGAATAATCTTGAATCGCGGCAGCTTCAGTGTCGCTGTAGTACAAAATATACTTTTTGAAGAAATGCGGGTCCTCTTCGATTGCAAATATCTGTTCTTCGTGATTTTTGAATTCGGCTAGCTTATTTAAGTGATGAATACAGATCAAGTCGCAGTTCTTTTTGAACGTTGGATGGCTTAGAAAAGAATCAGGTGCCGATTGGTTGATAGTGAAGTTTAGTTCAGCAGGAGTGGAAAGCTCATCAAGTTTATGTAGGATTGCAAACCTGATCGCTGAACCTGATTCACGCTTATAAAATCTAGTGAGATCATTCTCATGTTCTATTGTAAAATTATGCGCTATGAGCGCTTGATCAATAATCTTATTTATCATTTAGTCGAGCCTCTGCATCTTCCTTGGTCATTATGCTAACGCAGAATGATTTGGTTATATTGCTATCACTACGTTTCTTTACTTCCAGATCATTTAGATCGTCTGGATGGGTGTATTTGGTGTTAATAACAAAAGACTGCATAGACCTAAATGCAATCAGGTTATTGTATTCAAACAAAAGCTTGAGAAGATCTGCATTGCTCTCCATTTCTCCTTCTAAGTCTGAGATACAGCCGTCATGGTCTTCAAGGAATGGTAGATCTAGGGCAGTAGGCAGATAAAAATTTTTCTCATTATCCAAATAATGGGGGAATTGCTTTAGGATCGGTTCAATACTCATGGTCTCTATCAGCTTGGAATAACGTCTGATATCAGCCTTTTGAATACTTGAGAATCGCTCTGACGGTTTTATTAGCTGGCAAAGGGCTTTCAAGTCACTGACATCAGTAACACATAAATGCTCAAAGAGACTCCGAGCTCTGGCATAAATTTCATCACTCATACCTGGCAACGCTTGATCAAGCCTGTCTTCAAAGTGGCTGTACAGTCTAGCTTTCAGATCAACTGCAAAGTACTCGGTGCTGTTATAGGGGTTTTTGGTCAATATGTCGTTCAGTAAGCTTTGTGCCGGAATCCGATTTTCGTAAGCGGCTTTATTGGCCTTTTCGTGGTCATCCTGTACCAAGCGATGTATTGCCATTGCCTTGGAGCTTATTTTTTCTGAGAGAAGGCAGTAGTTATAATTTAAGAGATCTTCGCTAAGCGTAATAGAACTGTTTGTAAAGATCTGCCTAATTATCTCTTTTGTCAATTCCTCTATTTCGCCTAAACCGCAATATTTATTACTGCCATAGATGTAAAATTGGACGAGTTCTCCATTTGTATCTGTGTAATCTTCGGTATTATCTAGTTGAACAGATACATGAAAGTAACGCGAAACCCCATTGGTTCGATCAAACTCGATAGTCGCTGATTTTTTAAAGGCTTCTGCATACCCGCTTCGATATGTGCTTATTTTTGCTTTTACTTGGTGAGCACTTGCTAAAGATCTGTTTTTATATATTGCAAAATCGTCACTACTGTCTAATTGGAGCTCGAATTCTATATCACCTTGTTCGATTAACTTAAGGCAATGATAGAGCGCAATTTTTCCTTGGTAGACAAACCCACTCCACGTCGTCACAGCAGTAGCGGGATAATTATTGCTTATATTGATACTCAACTTACTTACCCTCCAGTTGGATGTTTTATTAAATTCCATTTTTACATGCATGAATCAAATTTATGGAAAGCTCAAATCTTAAGTTATTGCAAAGTTTCAGTTATAGCTTTTAACTTAAGCAGAGTAGCCACAAAAAAGACATACCGTTCCTCATGGTATGTAATAGTTGCCCAGCGAGTAGTTTGTCTATCTTTGTAAGCTTGCTGTAAAGGACACTACACAGCATTCTTCCAACATACAATTATTAATGCGCACGAGATAAGTTTGATAAGAAATTGCTTATAAACCTTTGTGGTTTTCGATCTAAAAAACGATATATTGAGAATTTGAAAAAATAACAATATGCGACCCATGCTTTTTTGTTCGTATTTATCAAATGATATGAGCAAAACTGGGAAATAAGCAACTTGGAATCATATTTAATGAGTTAAGTCAGACTGAATAGAAGAGTGCCGCGCTTGAGAGTAAAATTCGCGTTTTAATTAATTTTTAACAAATCAAGGTATTTTAGGGTTTGATCGTAGGCTCCTTAGCCAGCAATGCCACAATATTCCTGTACCGGTCTTCAATATTAATTTAGACATTAGGGTTACAGTTATTAAGCACTTTTTTTGTTGGTAGCTATGTTATAGAGATAAAATAGTTGTCTTATAAGAGTCTTTGCAAAAAGCCATTTTAACAGAATATGAAGCTTCAGATGCTATTTCGTGAAGACTATCAAATGAATGTGTATGGCTTGATGACGTTGTTTTCATAGTCATAAAGCCGTTTTTTTCTGGACTTTGAATGGATGTATTTGAATCAGCCATTTTTATTAGAGTCTGCTCTTCGAGGACTTTTATTCTCATCGAATCTTCCGGTAGGTCTTGGTTTATTCGCTCGGAATACTCAATTAGCTTTGGTTCAGCAAACGCTATCATAGAGCAGGGCTCGTCTATTTTTTTGTTTATTCGTAGAATCCGTCCTAGAACTTGGCGAAAGTAAAGCTCTGTTCTAACATTGCTCAGATAAGCGCAGACCTGTAAACGTGGGATGTCTGTACCTTCACTTACCATTCCGATAGATACAATCCAGTCAATCTCTGAACTTTGAAAGTCTCTGATGTTTTCGTGAGCATCAATTTGATCATAACTAACTACGATAGAGCTCTCGTTAAAGTTAGTGATAATAAACTGAGATATCCGCCGCGCTTGATCAATTGATGATGCAACAACTAACCCAGCTGCACGAGGGTGTTTTTCTCTAATTCTGATTAGTTCCTCATGGGCATAAGTTATGAGCTGACTTAGTGAGTCTTGATGAGTCAGTAGTTCGCTATATTTTAGTTTTTCAGCCTCCATTGCCTGGTGAATACTACTAAATTTATGAGTTTCGGCATTCTCCTGAACATCAATCGAGCTGTTATCGAGCAATATTAAACTAGGCCTCCTGCAAACCTTATCTCTAACCGCATCGCCTAACCCATACACAAAGTCAGTATCAAGCTCTTGAGGCTCCCCTGAATAGCTCTGAAGCGCTATTTTTGTGCTGTCTGATCGCCAAGGAGTACCGCTCAAAGTTAGAGTTAAGGGATTGCCTTCTGATATTAAAGAAACTAACAGCTGTCCCCATTGATTAGACGTGCTACTTACCCCAGAAGCACAGTGATGAATTTCATCAGAGATTATTAGAACACGGTAGTTATTAATGACATGTGCAAGTTCTTGGTAGGCGTATTGGATTCCTTGATAGGTAATAACCAAGCCTTTTGCGCCTAACCGGCCATCAAAGCGATCATTTAATATATTGCTGAAGGTTTCTTGAATGCTGTTCTGTACACTTACAGAGGGGGCAAAGCAAAGAACGAAATCAATATGATTAACATCTATTAAGCTTTTTGCCAATGATGCAGAAAATCTTGTTTTGCCCGCACCTGGGGCGGCAACACACATGAAGTTTTGCTGACCCGTTTGATAGATTTCTAATGCTTTGGATAAACAGTTCTTTTGCCAAGTTCTTAGTGAGAGATTTTGCATTTTCTTCATGAGAGCGCATGTAACATGGTTTGAGTGCTGGTTAGTAGGCCATTGAGGGTTATTGCTCGCTTTTTTGCTTCACTTTTCTTAGATATCAACAAATCAAGTTGAGTGGGCAATATAGATTTCATTTCTTCATAACCTTGAGCTTCTGCAATGCATAGCTCAAGTTCATACTCAAGTTCATACTCAAGTTCATACTCAAGTTCAGCCTTCCGCTTAAAGAGCATTTCTTTTTCACTCATTACAATATTAGTGGGTATATTTTTTTGGTTCTTGTTTTCATCCATAACTTTCGCTTTGGCATAATGAGTGCTTTTACCATTCTTTGAGGCAACGACTAATCGACCTGATTTAACTAAACGATGAATTTTTAGATAAATAGCATGTCGTGCGCGTTTCATTTCTATTGGGTTGTTCTCTCCATATTTTTCAACATAGTGTTTGGGTACGTCATTTATAGTGGCTTTTTTTTGAACCGTTGATTGGAAGTACTCTTCTACAACGTGAGAGATAGGCTTAGATTTCAAAATAACGATCTCGATTTGTAAAAATACGGATTATAGTCCGTGGAGATATAGTCCGCAATTAGCGATTGTATTTCATTTTGAGAGACAAAAATGAGAAACATAGCAAAAGAGGTTGGAGAACTAATTCGGAGCCAACGTAAAGCACGAGGCATATCTCAGGAAACTCTAGCGGCTAAATCTAAAATAGATCGTAGTTATATGGGGCGAATAGAGAGAGGTGAAGTGAATGTCACGCTAAAAGCACTATGGGATATCGCTGCATCAATGGATATTTCGACGAAGCTATTGATCCCTGACTGAAGCTTCGGTGATTAACCCCCCAGTACCCATATTATATGGTTACTCGCAGCTATCAACAAGCAGATAACAACGTGCTTTATTCTTCATGACTCAACTACTCCACGCCACACGAGAAGGGGGGTT
>TARA_R110001583_G_scaffold8895_2_pt1 | contig 22585 bp, 19 predicted proteins | sample TARA_R110001583 | Tara Oceans TARA_R110001583 (sample SAMEA4398432) | marine metagenome | biome: Polar Biome; feature: [MES] marine water layer (ENVO:01000295) within the mesopelagic zone...; material: water (ENVO:00002006), including particulate matter (ENVO:01000060) such as...... | reverse complement strand
ATTTTTAAACCCTAAAATTATGAGGGTTTTTCAGTGGCCTCCAAAGTATCAATGGCTATTTGCGAACAATTTGAAGATCTTATTGAGAATCAAAAATGGTATAACTATTTATACATTTCAAAATATAAGCCTAAAAAAGAAAGAGCCTTAAAATTACTTTTCTTTGGAGTTGCAGAAGCTTATATTGATGCTAACAAACTTAATGCTGAAGTTAAGATCGATGCCAAATTTAATCGGTTTATTTTCAAAATTAAAGACGATAAAGAATCTTCAGATGTTAACGTCTTTGTCAATTATCTTTCTAATTCAAATATCGATAAAACCATTGATATAAATATTAGAAATTTAAATGATGATACCTCTAAAAATCAGATCATACATTGTCTAGTCCAGAAAAACTGGTCTAAAAAACAAAAACGAATCGAGGATAGAATCGAGGATTCCAAGAAGAGAGGTCTCAAAACACCAGATTTTGTATTTATTAACGGGCGAAATTAAATAACAAAAGACAAGAGCTACATCTTAATTATACTGATGTAGTTCTTAATTTGCCTATTCTTTAACCAAATAGCTTTATAAAGTGAGTACTCTTATGATATTTTTAAACACAATTGAAGATTGATAACATATGTTACTCAAATATTAAAAGTTTAAAGAATACAAAAGCCTCATTCTGATCTAGAATGAGGCTTTCACGTATACAATTTGCGATTTATAAATTTTACTTCCCGATACAGAAACTCTTAAAGATATTACCAAGAACTTCATCGGAAGATATATCTCCTGTAATCTCACCTAAGAAGTGCAAGCATTCACGAATATCCTGTGCAAGAAAGTCAGTTGGAATCTGATTCGTTAAACCATCGTTTACTCGTACAATACTGCCAAGCGCTGAATTTAGAGCTTCGAAATGGCGAGCGTTGGTTACAATCACGTCTTGCTCGTTAAGGGTATCCATATTCACCACTTTCAACAACTCAGTCGCAAGTTCATCAGTATTCTCTTGTTCTTTTGCTGAGATAAACATCAATTTATCTCCCTCATTCAATCCAACAAGTTGTTTCGCCAATGCCTTTGTATCGTCACACAAATCAACCTTGTTCATGCAAACAATCAGCTTTTGATGATCTCTATTTATGGTATCATTAACCTTAGCAATAGATTCATTAAGAATATCGACAGATCGATTAGCATCAATTAAGAGCATCACAATTTGAGCTTGGCGCATCTTTTGGAAGGTTCGCTCAATACCCATGTTCTCAATTTTATCGAGCGTGGTACGAATTCCAGCTGTATCGATAAATCGGAAGGTTACGCCACCAAGGTTAATCGTATCCTCAATCACATCGCGTGTTGTTCCTTCAATTTCAGAGACAATCGCTTTGTCTTCCTTTAGTAAGGCATTCAAAAGGGTTGATTTACCAACGTTGGTATTCCCAACAATGGCAACAGGCACACCATTCTTTATGGCATTCCCAAGTTCAAAAGAGTTCACCAGTTTGTTAATGATGGTCTCAATCTCGGTGACCAAAGCTTGTAGTTGTGTTCTGTCAGCAAACTCCACATCCTCTTCACCAAAATCGAGTTCTAACTCAATCATCGAAATGAAATGCAATAAGCGTCCTCTCAGGTTGGCAATCTCGTTAGAGAATCCACCACGCATTTGTTGCAAAGCCACCTTATGTGCCGATGCCGAACTGGAAGCAATCAAATCTGCCACAGCTTCAGCCTGCGAAAGGTCCATTTTACCATTTAAGAAAGCACGCTGGGTATATTCACCAGGCTTAGCCATTCTAGCTCCAGCTTTTAATAAAACCTGCAAAATTCGCTGCTGAATATAGGGAGCACCATGACAAGCAATCTCGGCACTGTTCTCTCCTGTATAGGAATAAGGCGCTTTAAAAACTGTCACCAAAACTTCATCCACAATCTCTTCCCCATCCATCAGGTTACCGAAATGAACGGTATTGGGTTTCTGATCACTTAATAGTTTCTTGCTCTTGGCCTGAAACACCTTGTCACAAATTTTTAAAGCTTGCTCTCCCGATAGTCGGATAATAGCAATGGCACCATGTCCTGTAGCTGTAGAAACGGCACATATAGTTGATTGATCGATCATCTTTATCTAGCTAATAGTATTGAAACACGCATTAACTCCAATAGTCTGTCTTGTTAAAACAGCTCTGGTTTTAAGGTGCTTTTTAATTTGAAATATCATTCCTTATTCAAAATGAATCTACAAATATACGATAGATCATAAAAACGACGGCAATTAGGCAGACATTTATAAACTGATTCTTTTTTTCCTAGATTTGCAGCATAAAATTAAGAACGATTAAAATATAACATATGGACACTATTAGCGGTCGCTGGTCATTTACCGAAGATTTTGGTTTTGGAAAAGATGAAGGCTTTGCTGAATTTACTCAGGAAGGCGAAAACATTACTGGCGTTTTAGTTTATACCGAAAGAATTGAAGGAGAAACACCTTTTCGTGTACAACAAGACATTCAAGGTTCTTTCAATGGTAAAGAATTGAAAATTACGGGTACTGCTGTTGAGGTATTAGATTCTGAAATTAAGATTGAATACCATTTAGATACTTGGGAAGGTGTTTTGAACGCGAAAAACCAAATTGTGGGTCATAGCTACGACGATCATGAGTGTTTTGGTGTTTTCCTTATGGAGATGATTTAGGAAAAAACAATTACGAATTAGGAATTATGAATGACGAGCATATAGCTATTAAGATGAGTTGCTATGAGTTCTGATTCTCCATCTACCAAACTTTGTATGCTCACATCTCAAAATTAAATAATGTCCATCATTGACTTGTTTAAGCTCGATAAGCATAGGGATCAATCGCTTAACTTAGCTGTTCCTTATTTTAGCCTAAACAACACGCCATACAGACAGGTTTGGCTCATTGGTTTCGTTGAAAAACTTATCAAAAAAAAGTTTATTCCATTAAACATTACTTTACAAGCACTTACCTCCATAAAGCCCATAAACACTGAATTTATTTTCAAATAACATTTGGTGCTTATGGAAAAACAAACCATCTTTGCACAGCAATCAGGAAAAACGCGGATGTGGCGTAATTGGTAGCCGCGCTAGACTTAGGATCTAGTGCTGAAAGGCGTGGGGGTTCGAGTCCCTTCATCCGCACAAAAAGGATCAATACGAAAGTGTTGATCCTTTTTTTATGCCCACCACTCTAAGATATGAACTTAGTCACACCCTGACATTCACGGCTTACTTATAGTCAGAGCATGACTGAACACATCCTTTGCTTCATTCTTAAATCATAATTCACAATTACTAAAACCTATCTTAACAATTGAAGCTCAACCTTTTCCTTCTGGACTATCAATAAACATCAACATTTCTTTACTTTTTATTCATAAAAAGCTTGCAGCTTATATAAAAACAAACCATCTTTGCACAGCAATTAGAAAAACGCGGATGTGGCGTAATTGGTAGCCGCGCTAGACTTAGGATCTAGTGCTGAAAGGCGTGGGGGTTCGAGTCCCTTCATCCGCACAAAAAGGATCAATACGAAAGTGTTGATCCTTTTTTTATTCCCACCATTCTAGTGATGAAAACCAAAGAGGTTCGTAACATGTTAATGAGCGAGGCACGAGGAATAAACATGTTCACGACGAAGAATGAGGAGTAATCCCGACAGACGCACTAAGCATCCAATACGAAAGTGTTGATCCTTTTTTTATGGGCTAAATTTATTTCTCAAATTCAATCTGCAGCTCAAAAGTCTTATCTATATTTGTTCCACTTAAAAACAACTAGGATTAAGCGCATTGAAAACTCCAAAACAGTACCAATTCATCATACAACTTGGCAGAGCATTACATATTTATGGTGTTCCCTCTTACAAAATTCAAATCTACCTTTCCGAAGTAGCTAAAACAAAGGGAATCAGAGGTAGTTTTATGGATACGCCTACATGGATTAATTACGTTTTTTATAGCGAAAACGAAGATCAATCCTATAATCATATCGAAAGTGTATCTCCTGGCGGCTTAAACCTAGGAGCTTTATCAAGATCTGTAGAGATTACTGATCAGGTTCTTGATGATAAGATTGATTTTGATGAAGCAAGTCTTCAACTTAGGATGGTGTATAAACAAAGTAAAAAAGTTAATCACCTTATTCTATCATTAGCCTTTGCCCTAGGCGCTGGATCGTTTAGTTTGCTTTTAGGAACCAACTGGATTTCTTGTTTTGTAGCTAGCTTAATGGGATTCGTTGTTTACAGCTTGACCTATTTAGGTGAGAAATCTAAATTTGTAAACAATACACTCGAAGCTTTGGCAGCCTTTGTTGTGACCATACTCATTGGTTTATTGTCACTTTCGCTTCCCGACTTGAATATTCCCTTGACCATACTCTCGGCAATTATCATCTTTATACCAGGTTTAGCTATAACAACAGCGCTGGAAGAGATAACTTATAAGAGTCTTGTATCTGGATCAGCGAAGCTATTCGATGCTGCGGTATCACTCTTCAAGCAATTTTTTGGAACCATATTAGGCCTATCGGTTCTACCTCTTTTCTTCGATATCAATATCAATTCTGTTGTTTCTGATATGCCTATCTGGTCTAAATATTTAGGTATTCCATTACTTGCAGTATGTCTTTTGCCAATTTTTCAGGTTAGACGTAAAGATATGATATATGGCATTCTAACCTGTATTATCAGCTATAGCGTAACAATTCTTTTATCATTTTCTGGAATTCTTATCAGCACCTTTATAGGTAGTATTACGGTCGTTTTAATTAGTCATCTGTTTTCCTATATCACACGCTCTCCTCGTCACGTTTTCATCACCCAAGGTATTATCATGTTAGTACCAGGAAGCAAGGCATTCATGGGCATTAGCACTGTATTTTTAGGATCTCCAATTGAAAGTGCTGGCAACCTAGGCTCGCAAGTTGCGTATATCCTTATGGGCGTTGTTGGAGGCCTCTTATTTACTGGAAGTTTTAACACCAAATAGCCTATAATCAAGTATTGTTAATAACTTAAACTTGAAAATTTGCAAATAAAAACTACTTTTGTTTCTAGAATTATCACTTCAACCAAATAAATGATAGATAATACTGAGAATTATTTTGACGATGATACTCTTGAATCCGTGGAAAGATTCGAAACCATGCTCAAGACAAACAAGCTATGTTACTTCGACGTGCATGAGTTTGAAAACCTCGTCGACCATTATCTTGAAGACCGTAAATTGGCCAAAGCGAACCAAGCTTGTGAAATGGCCATTGAGCAACATCCCACTTCAATTTCCTTACAGTTAAAGCAAGCACAGGTGCTTATTAGCAGAGGTGAAGAAATTAAGGCGCTCACAATTCTCCGAAAGCTTAAAAAAATAGAGAGTACCAATCAGAACATTTATATCCTTATCGGGAACATATATAACATCCTAAAGAAACCTCATAATGCTAAAATCCAATTCGATATGGCTTTGGAATTGTGTTATGATGAAAAAGAGGATTTGTTGTTCAAAATTGCTATGTCTTTCGAACATCTAGAGTTGTATGATTTGGCTCTACCCTATTTTGAAGAAATACATAAACTAGATAGTGAAGATGCTGAAGTTCTTTTCGAGATAGCATACTGCCACGAGAAGTTACAACATGATCATCTAAGCATAGATGCTTATAAAGCTTATCTAGAACTTGATCCATTTTCGGATAATGCATGGTATAACCTTGGGATTCTATATAACAGAAATGATCTGAGCCTCGACTCCATTGAAGCTTACGACTTTTGTATTGCTATAAACGAGAAGCACAGTAAAGCCTACTTTAATAAGGCTAACGCTCTTGCGATTTGCGATAAATTCGAAGAAGCCATTAAATGCTATATTGAATACTTGGAATTCGAAGATGAACATGCTTCGACCTACTCTTATATTGGGGAATGTTTCGAAAAGCTTGAAGAGTATGATCAAGCCATGATCTATTATGAGAATGCCATAAAAGAAGATGAGAAATTTGCCGATCCTTGGTTTGGTATGGGCTTAATACTTTTTTATCAAGATAAGATTGATGAAAGTCTAGCTTATTTGAATGAAGCAAAAAGCTTAGATGATACAAATCCAGATTATTGGTTTGCATTAGGTTCAGCTTATTCTCGTAAGCCTGACGCTCAAAAAGCAGTTCACAGTTTCCGTGAAGCAATCAATCTAGATCCTTATGATCCTACTTATGCTATTACATTAGCAGAGTTTTATCACCAAAACAATAAGGAAGAAACTGCGATTGATGTTTTACTTGAAAGTTTAGGCTGTTGTCCAGATGACGTTCAACTTCAGAATAACTTAGCTGCCTATTACATGCTAGTTGCCGACACAAATGCTGCCGAACACTATCTTCGAAAAGCAATGGCTAATCCTGAAAATAAAATTGAAGACATCTTTATTCAGTTTCCTGAATTAGAAGACAATAACAAATTCAAACAAATAATTAAGGCTAATCAATAGAATTAGCTTTTTTTAGGTCTTGTATTTTGATCCAATCACGATACATCTCTAGCCTATCATATTTACATATACAATGACACGAACTTTTAAAGACTATATCCTTATTGCCGTAAAAGGTATGGGAATGGGAGCTGCCGATGTTGTCCCAGGTGTTTCAGGTGGAACAATCGCATTCATAACTGGAATCTACGAAGAACTTATTGAAAGTATCAAATCTGTTAACCTAAGTTTGATAAAGCTGCTCTTGCAGTTTAAACTGAAAGATTTCTGGAAAGCTGTAAATGGAAACTTTCTTCTATCTCTAGTTCTTGGAATCGCTATCAGTGTTTTATCAATTGCTAAACTGATCAAATACCTATTAGAACAGCATCCTATCTTAATCTGGTCATTCTTCTTTGGCTTAATTGTCGCTTCTGCCATAGTGATAGCAAAAAAAATAACAGAGTGGAAAATACGTAGCATCATTGCCATGATTGTGGGAATAGGCATTGCTTATATGATAACAGAGGTCACTCCTGCTGAGACTACCAATGCTTATTGGTTTCTATTTCTATCAGGTGCACTAGCAATTTGTGCTATGATTTTACCAGGTATTTCTGGTGCCTTTATTCTTTTATTGTTAGGGAAATACGAATTCGTTTTGAATGCTTTAAGCAGCTTTAAGCTAGATGTAATTGCTGTGTTTGGTTGTGGAGCTGTTGTTGGATTATTAAGCTTCTCAAATCTCCTTTCATGGTTATTAAAGAAATATCACAATATGACCATTGCACTTCTATCTGGATTTATGATTGGTTCATTAAATAAAGTATGGCCTTGGAAAGAAACAGCCTCAACGTTTATCGATCGTCATGGACTAGAAAAACCCTTAAATACAAATAATATTTTGCCACAAACTTTTGAAAATATATCAGGTCAGGATGCCAATCTAATGTATGCCATTGGACTTGCGATTCTTGGTTTCATGGTCATCATCATTATGGATAAATATAGTCCAGAATCTAAAAAATAGTAATTCAAACTTCTTAAGCGTATTAGTCATGAAAACGTACGGCATCATCGGTAATCCTCTTGGACACTCATTCTCAAAGCAATATTTTACGGATAAATTCCAAAATGAGAAGATTGATGCTCAGTTTTTAAATTTTGAGATTCCTAGCATAGAAAACATCCTTGATGTTGTTCGTGATAACCCAACACTTACTGGCTTGTGCGTAACTATTCCATACAAGGAAGAAGTTATGGCCTTTTTAGATGATATTGATCCACTAGCCAAAGAAATTGGAGCCGTTAATTCCATTCAAATTAGTCGTGAAAATGGGAAAACTTATTTGAAAGGTTACAATACTGACATCTATGGATTCGGTGAATCTTTAGCTGACTTTATAGATGGAAAAAAGCTATGTGCACTTATACTTGGCACAGGTGGTGCTTCGAAAGCCATTGCTACAGCTCTAAAAAATCAAAATATTGAATTTAAGTCCGTATCGCGTACAAAGAGTGAAACAACGATAAGTTATGAGGACCTAAATGAAGAGACTCTTTCAAACCACCAATTAATTATCAATTGCACACCACTGGGAACATTTCCTAAATTAGATGCTTGTCCAGATCTAGATTATTCAAGCTTAAGTCCGAAGCATTTCCTTTACGATCTAGTGTACAATCCATCTACTACTCTTTTCATGTCGAAAGGCATAGAACAAGGCGCTAAAGCTCACAATGGTTTAAGAATGCTGCATTTACAAGCTGAGAAAAGCTGGGAAATTTGGAATTATTAGATACAAGTAATCTGCTAATTTTTACTTGCACGTAGGCCATTTCTAGCTGCCCGATCAACAAGAGTGAAAAAGAGATCAATTTTATTTTTGAGAGTTGAACTTTTGTGCCCTTTAACTTTTACAATCTCGCAGTTCAACAAGTCCGTAATTATATAAAACTCTTTATACAATTCATGATTATCAATTAGTTGCCCATTCTTTGAAATGTAATTATTCTTTTCGAATCGCAACCTCCTATCAGGTAAACCAATAATATTTTGAGAGTCGGTATAAACAATCACACGCTTCTTACTCTTTTCGAGTTTCGTGAGTGCGTATAATAGAATCTGCAATTCTAACTTTGTAGATGAAGTATCATCAAACTGCTTCAATTGAACCAGATCTTTGGCTTCCTCAGCAGACATTGCTAAATCTTCTACGACTAACGAAGCTCCAAAACCAATTCTTTCTTGAGGATTAACGCTTCCATCTGTAAACAAGTAGATTTCATCAGACATCTTCAAGTTTTAAGCCTTGGGGATATTCAATTGTACAAAGAAATAAACCATGTCCAGGAACCGAAGAACCTGCGTTGCACCTGTTCTGACTTTCAATTACCTGACGAAAGCCAGCCATATCCATTTTGCCACGACCAACTTCAACCAAAGTACCTACAATTGCTCTAACCATATTTCTTAAGAAACGATTAGCACTTACGGTGAACACTAACTCACCTCCTCTATCTTCCCACTCTGCCTTATAAATTTTACAAATATTCGTTTTAGCGTCAGTGTGAAGCTTACTAAAACTTGTAAAGTCATCATATTCAAATAGAAGTTTCGCAGCCTCATTCATCTTCTCAAGATCAAGCTCATGTGTCATATGCCAATGAGAATTCGATCGAAAAGGATTCTTGTTCCTTGTTATAAAATATTGGTAAGTTCTCGATAAGGCATCAAATCGAGCATGTGCTTCTGGTTTGACAGGAGACATTGACTGGACTGCAATATCGTAGGGCAAAAATCGGTTCAATCTAAACACAATCTTCTCCGCTTCAACATCTCGTGCTTCTGTGATATCAAAATGAGCCATAAAATCGCTAGCGTGAACACCTGTATCAGTTCTTCCGCAGCCAACAACATTAATCTTCTGGTTAAGAATGGTACTTAAAGCTTTATTTAATACTTCCTGAACGGTGATTGCATTAGGCTGAACTTGCCAACCATGATAATTGGTTCCCTTATAACTAAGTTGTATAAAATATCTCTGAGTCAAAACTGAAGTGTGTTTGTAATTAGCATGTAATACGTGCAAAAGTAGTAATTCCATTGAGATTCTCGAAATTGAATATATCTAAATGAAGACAATATTTTGATACGAAAATGCTGATAATAGGTTAAGCTCAGTATGCCGATCTTATTCTTTTTCGTCATCACATTTGGTTCTTCAAAATTATCACCATACATTTACACCGACCGACTAGTCGGTTTAGATTGGATAAATGAGAAATTTATGGATAAAAGAGAACAAATAATAAATATAGCCACAAAGCTATTTTCAGAAAGAGGATTTGACAAAACACCTCTAAGCGCAGTATGTGAAGAAGCAAATGTGTCAAAGGGGCTCATTTTTCATCACTTCAAAAACAAAAATGATTTGTTGAGAGAAATTTTCAAATCAACAACGAAATTGATTATTGAGATTAACCAACCTAAAAGCTCAAATCAAACTGCTCAAGAAAAGTTGCTCGAATTAATTGAATCATTTTTCACACAATTAGAGACAGATAAATTGTTTTTTCAACTCAATTTAAATGTGATGCTCCAACCTACAACAAGAGATATTTTAGGTGATTTAATAAACGAGAGATCTTCATTCATAATGAATTCAGTTAAAAACATTTTTGATGAGATTGATTCAAATAACTCTCTTGTGAAGAGCTATCTGTTTATATCTGAATTAGACGGCATTGCACTTAATTACCTAGGAATATTTGATGAATACCCTTTAGAAGAAATAAAAAAACAAATATTAATTAAATACGCTTAAAGATGAAGTTTATAAAAACTGAGAATAACGAAACTATAAATAAATATAGAGCAGAGCTTTACACTAAACTAGTAGCTCCCATTGATGCCATGTGGGAACAATTATACATTGGCTCCTCTCAACATTATTTAATCGATAATGATTCAAATACAATTGGATATTGCCGCATAGATGACGAGAAAAGTTTGAAACAGATTTTCCTTATCGATGACTTTAACTATCTAATGGGCAATATAATAAGAACCCTCATTGAAAAAGAATTAATTACTACGGCAAGTTTAAGCTCAAATGAACCCATTTCATTTAATGCCTGCTTATTTCATTCAAATTCTGTAAAAACAAATACATTCTGTTTTGAGTATAGCGATCGTCCAGTGGGAAATGAACCTGAAATGAATGTGAAATGTGTAACTCAAGAAGATATTTCGGATATCAAAGCATTCTTTAAAAATCAAATCGGATTTGATGACACATTCGGTTATACTGAAAATCTTGTTCAAAGGGAAGAACTTTATTTGGTAAAAGAAGATGATACTATTATTGCAACAAGCGAATGCCGGATGAGTGATTCTCAGAAAGAGATAGCAGATGTAGGAATCATTGTAAACAAGGAGTTCCAAGGAAAAGGAATCGCTACTCAAATTCTAAAACAGCAAGCCAAAAGAGCACAAAAGGTAAACAGAAAGCCCATTTGTTCAGCCACTATAGACAATATTGCTTCAAGAAGAGCAATCGAAAAGGCAGGCTTCTATTGCTCGAATATCATTTTCGATATCAGCTTTACTGAATAAAAATCATAAAAAATGGAACTAAAAGATTTAGGATATAATACTGAGCTTGAGAAATACGCTATAAATCAAAACCTAGTGGAATTTGAGATTGGTAGAATTATATTAGAGCATAAAGAAAGGTACGTTGTTAAAACCCCTACCAGTGAGTTCGATGCTGAACTCGTTGGTAATATTAGATTTACAGCCCAAACCAGATATGATTTTCCAGCCGTGGGTGATTGGGTTGCTTTTTCGGAATATGATGAAGGGAAAGCTCTTATTCATGCCATATATCCACGTTTCTCAATTATTGAAAGGCAAGCAGTAGGAAAATCTGGTCAGGTACAAATTATTGCTACAAACATTGATTTCGGTTTAATTGTACAAGCGGTTGACAGAGATTTCAATTTAAACAGATTAGAACGTTATTTGACCATCTGCAATGCTTCAAATGTGAAACCTCTTATTATACTTAGCAAAATTGATTTGATTGAGGAAGATGAATTACAATCAATTCTTACTCAAGTAGAAGCGAGAATCAAGAACATCCCTATTCTTACCATAAGTAACCTAACAACCAGTTACAATCAGGTAGCGCAGCTAATTGAGGCAGGGAAAACCTATTGCCTATTGGGCTCTTCTGGTGTTGGAAAATCAACTCTTTTGAATAATCTCTCTGGGAAAGAACAGATGAAAACTGGCGAAATAAGTACGAGTGTAAACAAAGGTAAACACGTTACAAGTCATAGGGAGCTTATTGTATTAGAAAAAGGTGGTATTCTAATCGATAATCCAGGCATGAGAGAGGTTGGTATTGCCGATACTTCAGGTGGTTTGGAAATGACATTTGATACAATTATTGAATACGCCGAAGGTTGTAGGTATTCTGATTGTACTCATATGCACGAAAAGGGATGCGCGATTATAGAAGCTGTTACTAATGGCGAAATTGATGAAGATTCCTATTCAAATTTCCAAAAAATGGAAAAAGAAAAAATGCATTTTGAATCGGATGCTCAAGAACGAAAAAAGAAGGATAAAGACTTTGGGAAGATGATTAAGGATGTTAAAAAGCAAAGAAAAAGCAATAAGTATTAAAAATAGAAGGAATCGAACATCCCACTGATACACTTACAGTTAAATCGATTTGGGCATAAAAAAACGCACTAGCTAATGGATTTTGTAAACTCCTATAAAACAGGATTTGAGTGCCCATCTGGTCAAGTTTCCCCTGTGTCCTAAAACAACCCGAAGGTTGGGGCCTGCTTTTGCAGACGTGTAGCTTTCTCGGTAACTTGTAAGTGTTGAGTTTAACAATCGATAACTAGCGCGATTATGCTTTTATCTTATATGTAAAGAACGTTCTTTTCTTACATGCAAAGTAAGTAATTATTTCTGTGTTTACAAGGGATGCAGAAGAAATTCCTCTATTTATACTAAAGCTTTTCTCACTTAAATTAAAAGCTTACCTTTATTAAATGTGCAGTAATAAAATGAAAACCACAGAGATAAACCTAAGTCCATCCTCTTAATCTTTGGTTCTATATTGCTTCAGTAAATCTTCGAAAATTAGCTAGTAAAAACTAATACCGTTCCTAAAAAAAAAATTTAGCTCTGCCTTTTTAAAAAGGCAGCGTTTTTTTTTGTAACACTCAAACTAACAATAATCAGTAAAAATAGTTTTAACAGAATCTAGTTCATCTCAGTTTTTACTATCTTCGAAAGATCAATAAAACGATACTTAACTAAGCCTAGTGAGCATGCAACTTTATTATGATATACTCCCTTCTCCAATAGGAGATCTCCTTATTATTGCCCAAGAATACGCTCTAAGAGAAATTGTTTTTCAACCTAAAGAACAAGCTCATACTATTAATTCTGAATGGATACATGGTTCAGAATTAGTTGAGCAAACAAAAAATGAGCTTAAGGCATATTTTGCGGGTCAACTAAAGCAGTTCTCAATTAATGTAAACCCACATGGTACGCCATTTCAGAAACAAATTTGGAAAGAAGTTTTAGCAATTCCATATGGACAAGTCTGTTCATACCAAGATGTAGCCAATAATATTAATAACTCCTCAGCTTGCAGAGCGGTTGGCAGAGCAAACTCCCAAAACTCTATTCCTATTATAATCCCTTGTCACAGAGTGATTGGTAAAAGTGGTAAACTAACTGGCTATGCTGGAGGCCTAGATCGAAAACAAACTCTCCTAGAATTGGAAGGCATTAATATTCAAGACTATCCAAGACAATACAAACTTTTTTAATTAACAATGATGATTTTCTTATTCATTAATTATCTTAAAAAGCCTTAATAAGACTCTGCTTTTTCATTATTCTATTTGATAAACTGTCTAAAAACGATACCTTGCGGGCTGTTTAACGCAAAACAAGATTATTTTACTTGATATTTTGCAAAACACATATCAAAAAAACAAAAACTAGATGACCAATAAAACTGCACACACATTCCACATTCCCGTCATGGGAACGGGATATACAGTGAACACGCCATTACAAGTAGCTCAGTATGGTATTTCGTCTGTAGTTTCCATTGTGGATGATATTCTTCTTGAGAATTTGCGCGAATTTTATAGCAAAGAATTGAGTTTGCCTTTCCAACCTATTTCTAGCAAAACAAGGGATTGTAGAGCGGAAAGAATTACCGCATACCTCAACCTAATGGATAAAATGGTTAAGGATAAATTCGAAGAAGTCAAAGATTCTATCGTAGAGAAGGGAAAAGAATTTGAAAAATACATGGATCTTCTTCCTGATGTCTCTACTCTTAAGAAAGAAATCCAAGATAAAGTAAACAACAACCATTACCTTAAGGATATTAAGACTTGGTTGAATGAGAACTTACCACTTGGTAACATTGATGTTAACATCATGACCAAAGTAGATAAAGATAATTTCTTTGAAGGAGAACAATTACCATCTGAATACAATGACGCACATGCTGCACTAAGAGGTTTTGCCAATAGTACACTAGAGTCTTCATTGGTTTTATCTGCTGGTATGAATCCACGTCTATATGGCTACTTAGAGCAATTCAATGACTTCTTCCCTAATGAAGATGGTTATATCAAAAAGAAGGTTGTTCTTAAAGTAAGCGATTACCGTTCAGCACTTATTCAAGGTAAATTCTTAGCTAAAAAAGGAATTTGGGTTTCTGAGTACAGAATAGAATCTGGACTTAACTGTGGAGGCCATGCCTTTGCTACTGATGGTTCATTAATGGGACCAATTCTTGAAGAATTTAAAAATAACAAATCAGATTTAACCGCAGATACAAGTGAGCTACTATACTCTGCACTCCAAGCAAAAGATCGTCCTGTTCCAGAAGGAAAGTTAGAGCTTACTATCACTGCACAAGGTGGTGTTGGCACAGCAGAGGAGCATGACTTCTTAATGGATTATTATGGGATTAGTTCTGTAGGTTGGGGCTCTCCTTTCCTATTAGTTCCTGAAGTTTGTGATGTTGATAAGACAACTCTTAAAACGCTTGCAGAAGCTAAAGAAGATGAACTATTCTTAAGTCACTCTTCACCTCTAGGTGTTCGTTTCAATAACTTGAAAGGAAACACCCGTAATAAGGAAGAAGTGGAAATGAGAAAGGCTGGTAAACTGGGCAGTGCCTGTACCAAGCGTCTTTTGGTTTCTAATACAGAATACACCGATAAAGCAATCTGTACCGCTTCGAGACAATATCAAAATCTGAAAGTTGAGGATCTTAAATCACAGAATCTGAGTGAAGAAGAATATGGTACTGAAATTGAGAAGATGAGTCAAAAAACTTGTCTTTGTAAAGGTTTATCTGCGGCATCTTATCTTGTAAATAATCTGGAAACAACGACTGATGGTTCTGGCGTTGCTATTTGTCCAGGTCCAAATATGGCTTACTTTTCGGAGGTTGCTACATTCAAACAGATGGTCGATCATATTTATGGTCGTTTCAATTTGATTACGCGTACCGATCGTCCAAATATGTTCGCCAAGGAGTTGAATATCTATATCGATTACCTAAAAGAACAAATCTCTGATCTAAAAGATCCAGATAAAAAGAGTATTCGTAATCTAGAGAAATTTAAGAAAAACCTTTTTAGTGGAATTGAATATTATAATTCTTTATCTGACAAAGTAAAAGGTCAATATGATCAATTTAAAGATCAGATTCAAAAAGATATGGTGAAACTAGAAAAGGAACTTAAACAAATTAATATCCTTTCTTAGTTAATCTATTCTATAAAAAAAACCCTTTAAACATCAGTTTAAAGGGTTTTTTTGTGTTGTACTAAGTCTTACTTCTTAATACCAACCATCTTTTCCAGCATATCAGTTGTTACTGATTTTGGTCTCTCAAGTGGGTAACCTAAAGCTCTATCCCAAATAATATTGGCGCAAATACCTATTGATCGTCCAATACCAAATAGAACCGTATAGAAATCGTAATCTTTTACGCCATAGTGCCACTGAATAACACCCGATTGTGCATCGACATTAGGCCATGGATTCTTAGCTTTACCATGCTTCAAAAGGATTGGAGGAACAACTTTATAAAGTAAGTCAGCATATTTAAAGATTGGATCATCTGGAAGATGCTTTTTACTAAACTCACGTTGCAACTTATAACGAGGGTCAGTTTTACGCAATACAGCGTGACCAAAACCTGGAATAACCCGTCCAGAATTTAGAGTGTCCCAAACGAACTGTTCCATTTCTTCGGTTGATGGTAATTTATTATCCATCTTATCCATAACATCTTGTAACCAACGTAGAACTTCCTGATTTGCTAAACCGTGTAGAGGTCCAGCTAAACCATTAATCATAGCCGAAATAGAAAGATAAATATCAGATAATGAGCTTGCAACTAGGTGGCCTGTATGAGCACTTACATTACCACTTTCGTGATCAGAATGAATAAGAAAATGCAAACGAGATACATCATCATAAGGCTTTTCGATACCCATCATTTGAGCAAAGTTAGCTCCCATATCCAAATTTGGATCAGAAAGAATACGCTCACCTTTACGATATAGTTTATTATAGATATAAGCAGCAATTTCTGGCAGCTTAGCTAATAAATTTAAAGCATCCTCGTATGTTGCCTCCCAATAATCTTTCTTGTTTAAACCTGCTCTATATTGACGATTAAATACTGACTCTCTATTTAGCGTTAGAATAGCTGTTGAGAATATAGCCATAGGATGACTAGATGTTGGGAATGAATCAATTACATCGTAAACAAAACGTGGTACAATACGACGTTTCGAAAACTCGTCTACAACCTGCTCAACCTCAGCCTCTGTTGGGAAATCTCCTGTTAAAAGAAGATAAAACAACCCCTCTACTGATGGCATTTCAGCATCCTTAGGCTTAGGTAAATTCAGAATAACTTCATCAAGCGTATAACCACGATAACGAATTCCTTCTTCAGGATCTAGATAAGAAATATCAGTAACAAGAGACTTAATGCCTCTCATACCACCTATTACTTGTGCTACGGTAACTCCATCAATCTGAACATCACCATATTCTTTTAATAGGCGCTCTGTTCTTGGTCTGTGTTCGTCAATTTTCTTTGATAGTTTTGATTTTAAAGTTTCTCTCATATGGTTAGTGTAGTTAGAATGTTGTTGTTTAAATTGATTTTATATTTTGTTAGTTGTTCTGGATATCTTATATAAATACCCATTTTCCTAATTGTTTTGTTTACGGATAAGATTTAAGGCACTTCCTGCCTTAAACCATTCTATTTGTGCCTCGTTGTATGTATGACAAGCTTCAATAGTATCTTTACTTCCATCTTCATGCTTCAAAACAAGAATTAGGTTTTTTCCAGGTTTAAAATCTTTCAATCCTAAAACGTCAACTTCATCATTCTCTTGAATTTTATCGTAATCGGCTTTATTAGCAAATGTTAAACCAAGCATACCTTGTTTCTTTAAATTCGTTTCATGAATACGTGCAAATGAACGAACCAAAACAACTTTGACTCCTAAATGACGAGGCTCCATAGCTGCGTGCTCTCGTGAAGAACCTTCACCATAATTTTCATCTCCTACAACAAAACTCGCTAAACCTTTTGCTTTAATAGCTCGTGCTGTTTCTGGTACTTCTTCATACTTTTCAGATACAGGATTGAAAATTGAATTGCTTTCTTCATTGAAATAATTAATGGCACCAATCAACATATTGTTTGAAATATTATCAAGATGTCCACGGAAACGTAACCAAGGTCCTGCCATTGAAATGTGGTCTGTTGTACATTTTCCCTTAGCCTTAATTAAAAGTTTAAGTCCAGTATAATCTTCACCATCCCAAGCTTTAAATGGAGCTAATAACTGTAAACGTTCCGACATCTTGTTAACCACAATATCCACAGCACTTCCATCAGCCTGAGGAGCTAGATAACCTGCATCCTTCACATCAAAACCATATGGTGGCAATTCATAACCTTTGGGCTCATCCAATCTCACTTCTACTCCATCTTCATTGATCAACGTATCCGTCATCGGGTTAAAAGTTAAATCACCGGCAATGGCCATTGCTGTCACCAATTCAGGCGAAGCAACAAAGCTATGCGTATTAGGATTACCATCATTACGTTTGGCAAAATTCCTATTAAATGAGGTAATGATCGAATTCTTACGAGCTGGATCATCGGTATGACGTTTCCACTGACCGATACATGGACCACATGCATTCGACATGATAACACCACCAATATTCTCAAATTCCCTCAGGATACCATCTCTTTCAGTCGTGTAACGCACCATTTCGGAACCAGGAGTTACAATAAATTCAGATTTAACTTTTAAGTTTTTATCCTTTGCCTGTTTAGCTAATGAAGCTGCTCTCGACAAATCTTCATATGACGAATTGGTACATGAACCAATGAGTCCAACCTCTAATTTTTGTGGGTAGTTATTTTTCTTAACTGCAGCTGCAAATTCAGAAAGTGGGTGTGCTAAATCTGGCGTAAAAGGACCATTGATAAATGGCTCTAATTCTGAAAGATTAATCTCAATAAGTTCATCGTAATACTTCTCAGGATTTAAAGCAACCTCTTCGTCTGCTCTTAAGTGAGGCATAATATCATCAGCCAAATCAGCTATTTCTTCACGACCAGTATGACGTAAATAGGTACTCATATTTTTATCGTAGCCAAATATTGAAGTTGTCGCTCCAATTTCAGCTCCCATATTACAAATCGTTGCTTTTCCTGTACATGATAAAGCATCAGCTCCTTCGCCAAAATATTCTACAATAGCACCAGTTCCACCTTTTACAGTTAGAATTCCAGCCACTTTTAGAATAACATCTTTCGACGATGCCCAACCACTTAGTTTACCAGTTAGCTTAACACCTATTAGTTTTGGCATTTTTAGCTCCCAAGCCATTCCCGCCATTACATCAACAGCATCAGCTCCACCTACACCAATCGCAACCATTCCAAGTCCACCTGCATTTACAGTGTGAGAATCAGTTCCAATCATCATACCGCCTGGGAAAGCGTAGTTTTCTAAAACCACCTGATGAATAATACCAGCTCCTGGTTTCCAAAAGCCAATCCCATATTTATCTGATACGGATTGCAAGAAATTATAAACTTCGTTGTTTTGTAATAAAGCTTCTTTTAGATCCTCGTCTGCTCCAACAGAGGCTTGAATTAAGTGATCACAATGTACAGTTGAAGGAACAGCAACTTTTGATTTACCAGCATTCATAAACTGTAATAAAGCCATTTGAGCAGTTGCATCCTGCATGGCGACACGATCTGGTGCAAAATTTACGTAAGCCTGTCCTCTCTTGTATTCCCCTAATGATTCATTATCGAATAAATGAGAATAAAGAATCTTCTCACTAAGGGTAAGCGGTCTTGCTAAATTCTTTCGAGCAGCCTCAATTCGGGCTGGCATATTTTTGTAAACAGATTTAATCAGTTCGAGGTCAAAAAGCATGTTCTAAAATTTTGGTTTTGTATTAATATCTAAAAAGAGTAATTCTCTTTTTGCGGTTCTTTTTTTTGAGTCCCTAAAGTAATAAAAAAACTCGTATTTAAGATCTTCAGGTCTTCTTTTATTAAGTTCTCATCTACTGCTTTTTCTAGCTTTCTAGTATGAATCTATTTCACAAAGCATTTAGATATCTAAATATACTAAAAGCAGGTAAATAATTCAATTCTATAGGATATTATTAAGAACTAATGGGTTGTGTCCTAGATAGTCTACATAAATCAGCTATTATGATTTATTCTAATCTGATCTAGAATTGCCTATGAATCTTTGAATTGAGAAGGTCTGGAAATCTTAAAAAAAAGAAATAATGAGGAAAAAAATAAATGGAAAGTAGATAGTGAAATTATTCTCTAATTAGGCGAAGATGGGGTGTTTGACTTAAAATAGATAAGCTTATCCTATTAAACTGGAAGATAAAAAACGAAAGAGGTGTCCATAAATATGTAAGTCTAGCATTTAACGTCATCCTGAACTTGTTTCAGGATCTCTTAATCAATGAGTAAAGATTCTGAAACAAGTTCAGAATGACGAATACATTTATTTATAGACACCTTCTATGTTTTAATAAATGATTTAATTTTAAATCTAGCTACCTCCCTTTCGTACCAAACTCATGGACTTCCAAATCCTTTATTTGCTTTCCATCTATCGTGAATCGAAGTAGAGTTTGTACGTTATGGAAACCTTGCAAACCTGCTGCACCAGGATTCATATGTAATAAATTGAGTTCCTTATCGAACATGACCTTAAGAATATGTGAATGTCCAGAGATAAAAAGTGCTGGTGGATTTTTCCTAATTTCATCGCGCACTTTTAAATCATATCTTTTGGGATAACCACCAATATGAGTCATCCATACATCAACATCTTCACATTTGAATCTTTGATGCAAAGGATGTACCTGACGAACATCTTGTCCATCAGCATTACCATAAACGGCAACAAGAGGTGCTATCTCAGCCAAACGATCAGCTGTTTCGATATTTCCTATATCACCTGCATGCCAAATTTCATCACATGCATCCAAATGTTTGAATAATTTTTCATCGAGATGTGCGTGCGTATCTGAAAGTAAGGCTATCCTTTTCATGAATATTAATATTTTGCTTCGTGTGATTTTTTATGGAAGCTAAAATAAATGAATTTTCACCGATATACCTCGCAAGCACCAATAATATCAATGCATTCTGATGAATAAGATTGAAACAGGCTTGAATTCCTCATTTTCATAAGAAGCAAAGTCTAAAATCCACTAAAAATGCTTAGTTTTGCATGCTTTTTATATAGATGAACAAGCACCGTAGGATTTTATAATCTGACGAATCAAAATCGCAATATAGAATTCTGCAAAAGATTAAATTGAAAGAAACACGACTAGCAATGGCTTTTATAGACGAAATAAATAGAAGACGTACCTTTGGTATCATCTCTCACCCTGATGCAGGTAAAACCACACTAACCGAAAAACTTTTGTTATTTGGTGGAGCAATCCACGTGGCTGGTGCCGTAAAATCAAATAAGATTAAGAAAACTGCAACCTCTGACTTTATGGAAATTGAGCGTCAGAGAGGTATCTCTGTTGCAACATCTGTAATGGGTTTCGAATACAAGGGTCATAAAATCAACATTCTTGATACACCGGGTCACCAGGATTTCGCTGAGGATACTTTCCGTACACTTACAGCTTGCGATTCAGTTATTATTGTAATTGACGTAGCTAAAGGGGTTGAGGCACAAACCAGAAAGTTGATGAAGGTTTGTCGTATGAGAAAAACACCTGTTATCGTATTCATTAATAAAATGGACCGTTCGGGTAAGGATGCTTTCGATTTGCTTGACGAAATTGAAGAAGAATTACAATTAAATGTGAATCCTTTGAGCTGGCCTATTAATATGGGACCTGATTTTAAAGGTGTTTACAATATCTATCATAAAAATTTAAGTTTATTTACGCCTGCAACTCAAACCATTCAGGAGACCATTGAATTTAACGATATTGATAGTCCTGAATTAGAAGATCACATTGGCGATGATGCTAAAGTACTTCGTGAAGAGTTGGACTTGGTATCGGGTGTTTATCCTGAATTCGATGTTCAAGACTATTTGAATGCCGAAATTGCACCTGTTTTCTTTGGTTCAGCCTTAAATAACTTTGGTGTACAAGAGTTACTTGATGTCTTTATTAAGATTGCGCCTTCTCCACTTCCATGCCAAACTGTTGAGCGCGTTATAGAGCCAACAGAAGAAAAATTCTCTGGTTTTGTATTTAAGATTCATGCCAATATGGATCCTAAGCATCGTGATAGAATTGCCTTTGTAAAGATTGTATCAGGTACATTTAAAAGAAATACACCTTACTTACACGTACGTAATGGCAAGAGGGTGAAATTCTCAAGTCCAACAGCCTTTATGGCCTCGAAAAAGTCGATTGTAGAGGAAGCCTTTCCTGGTGATATTATAGGTTTGCACGATACAGGAAACTTCAAAATTGGTGATACGCTGACTGAAGGTGAAAAAATCAATTTTAAGGGAATTCCATCATTCTCTCCTGAGTTGTTTAAATACATCGAAAATGCTGACCCGATGAAATCGAAACAGCTTGCTAAAGGTGTCGATCAGTTAATGGACGAAGGTGTGGCACAGCTTTTCACTTCTCAATTCAACGGTCGTAAAGTAATTGGTACAGTAGGTGCTCTTCAGTTTGAGGTTATCGAGTACCGTTTACTTCACGAGTATAGTGCATCATGTCGTTGGGAACACATCAATCTTCACAAAGCTTGTTGGATTAAATCAAACGACGATGAAGAGTTGAAAGAATTCAAAAAAGCAAAATACCAATTTATTGCCAAAGACAAGCAAGGAAGAGATGTTTTCTTAGCTGATTCGGGTTATATGTTGCAAATGGCACAAGCAAATTATAAAAACTTAGAATTCCACTTCACCTCTGAATTTTAACAAACGAGTATAAAGGAATTAAGGATAAAGGGAAAAAGGTTAAAAAAGACAAGGTTAAAGTAGAAGATAATCTATTGAACTTTTTGACTATTTGACCTTTCGACTTTTAAGACTTTTAAGACTTTTAAAACATTACTACTATGTCTTTAGAAAAAGGATTAAGCTGTACACAGGAACTGACTGTTGAAGCTAACAATACAGCCATTGCTCATGGTTCTGGTAGTCTTCCTGTTTTTGCAACACCAGCAATGGTTGCATTCATGGAGAACACAGCTGTAAAATGCATCGCTAATGATTTGGACAAAGGTTTAGATACTGTAGGAATCCAAATCGACACCAAGCATATTAAAGCAACTAAAGTTGGTAAGAAGGTAATATGTACAGCGAAATTAACTGAAGTTGATGGTAAGAAATTAACTTTCGAAATTGAAGCTGCTGACGAAGATGGCCCAATTGGTTCATCTCTTCACAAACGTTACATTATCGATCCAGTTAAATTTATGGAGAGAGCTTAA
>TARA_R110001583_G_scaffold43355_7_pt1 | contig 22592 bp, 28 predicted proteins | sample TARA_R110001583 | Tara Oceans TARA_R110001583 (sample SAMEA4398432) | marine metagenome | biome: Polar Biome; feature: [MES] marine water layer (ENVO:01000295) within the mesopelagic zone...; material: water (ENVO:00002006), including particulate matter (ENVO:01000060) such as...... | reverse complement strand
GCACTCTTCTTCTCCCTTACCCCGTCGAAACCGTGACGGGCCCTAGTTGGATTTTGATGATTCAAGCGAGGATTTTACTAATTCAGAAGCTTGTTTTTTAAGTTCCCTTAAACCTTTTCTGGCTCGGACGCCGGCGCTCTTGTTACCCTTTGAGCTTTTTAGCATATCTAGCTCTAAAGATTCAACAAGAACCTTCATCTCAGCCCACCTATCCATCAATTGTCCCATTTTTTCTCCTGTTTTATTAAAAATCTAAAAGCTTATTGTTATTTTTGCTCTCATTCTCACTATCTTTAACTTCTTTTACTGAGATACATATTCTTTTCATTGCCTTGTTGTCTTCTAACTCTAAGGAAAGTAACTTAATTATTTGTAATTTTTGACTTTCATCGATACCAAAATTTAAAACTTCTTTCACTATATTTCTGCAGATTAACATTTTTTCTGCATTTATTTCTTCTTTAGTTTTACCATATTTCTTATTCAATTTTATACCTCACTAGTCAGCCAAGTTGTTAATTATTTCTGTATGTATTCTAAACTTGTCTTCGGCTTTAAATTCTATTATTTTAACTTGAGTCTTTGCAGAGTTTATGCTTTTTCTAGATATTACAACCTTTGATTCCCAGCTTTCATTGAAAATTACATCTTCAATATTTTCAAAAGTAGCTAGATCACAATTATTTTCTTTAAGTATAGATGATACTTTTTCATGAAGTGATGAGGCAATATCTTGAATTGTTATAATAGAATCTATTTCATCTAGACCGACTGCTATTTCTGACTTACATAAGTCATATATTCTATGAACCGCCTCACAATTATTGCATCTTGAAAACTTTTCCTTTACGGTGCCGCTTTCGTCTTGCTGTGAATACACAACAAACTTATGAAAAATTGGATTTTTCATTTTTCTATATTGCGGGAGTACGCAGTGACATTGAATTAAATGCTTAGTACCTAACAAAACACATACCAGATCTAGTTAATTATAGCTTAGTCATCAAGCTGGGCCAGTATTTTTTCAATATTTCCAGCTGATAGGACAAAAGATTGTGTGACTGACTGTTCAGCTATTCCAACAAGGCCTTGGAGTTGTCCGTCATCAATTTGAATATTGTTGTCCCTAATGTACTGAACAAGATTTTGAGAAACCTTCCCCTTTGTAAAGTCAAAACACTCTGATACTGATGCTAACAGTTTGGTTTTACTAAATGCCATGATAATGCTCCTTTTTAAATATTGTGCTAATCATAACTCTATTCTATAATGTTTGTTAACGCCAAGCCTGAATTTACGAGTAATTTGCAAGTCTTGCTTGTTGTAATGCATGCATCAAAAAGCTGGTGCTGTGTTAAAAGCTTGTTATCGCTATTTTTAATTAAAAAGCCCGAGAGTTTTATTTTTTTATTATTTTTTATCTTTACTATTCCAAAATTTGATGCGTCAATAAACATTCTAAGGAGCTTGTCCATCTTTTCAAAAGCCCTGTCATCAATCCTAATGATGTCATTTCCAACTTCTATTATGCATAAATCAGAAGATAAAGATTTTATTCTAGAATCTAATAGATTTATTACTATATTTTCTTTATCGTGAATCAAATTAACATCAAAATTATTTTTTTGAAATATTAGTTCACGTATGTGGTTGTTTATTTTTTCACTTTTTTCAGTAGAGACAACAAAGTTTCTGTCTTTAAGAATAATGTGATCAATTGTAAACTCTGAATTCTTGATTGATTTTGATATTACATCGCCTTTTTCTTGTGAAATTATATCGCAGTCAAAGATTATCTCTAGATCCTTTATTGTATGAGCAGTGTTTTGTGTGTAGCCTATTTCAATAAATTGACAATCTAGTGTTCCTCTAGCATTATTTAGTAAAATTGTAGATTGAATATCTTTTGATATCTTTCTAGCAATTATTAGATGCGGAAATTTTTCATCGGAGGCCTTTTTTAAGAAATGATGAATTTCTCCCACTGTTTCTATTTCACCATCGATGATAATAGATTTTACATTTTTTTTATTCCATTCATTTCCAGCGATGTGTGGTGAGTCAATATGAAATGAATTTCCTGAAATCTTGTTTATTCTTGTTTTTTCTTTATTTGTTTTTTGAACTTTAATCTGTGAGTTTGGTGAGGATATACTAAATGCTTTAAATACTATGCTTTCTAAATCCTTGTTATCGAGAAAGTGTCTTACCATTAGATTAAATTTTTTGCTATCTAGTCTATGACATTGTGTAGACATGTGGTGACAAAAATTTAAAATTTCATTATTTATTTTTTCTATCTTTTCTGATCTTTTTCCACTTTTAGAGATAAACTCTTCTATCATATATGAAAGTATTGTAACAAATAAGTCTCCACTGCCAGGTGATCTACTTTCACAAGCAAATGCTGCTCTATTTATTATTTCTAAAATAGTAGACTCTAGTGGTTTTTTACTAGCATGCTGATAATATAAAGTATTTTGTACTACACTTTTTGATATAGATCTTGATATCTGACTAAGGCATGTTTGATAATACGTTGAATTTATCAAGCTACCTATTTCAGAAATGCTGCATAGTATATCTTTTTTATTGTGAACTAATACACTCAAAATCTATGAATCTCGCCAGAGATTATTAGAAGCATAAGTTAGAACCTCTTCAGCACTATTTTCACTATAGCTGTATTCTTCTATCATTGTTTTGATCATCTCATTATATTTTTTCTTCTGATCATCATCTCTAGATCTGGATCTGGTAACTATTCTTGCAATATCCTTCACTGAGCCTATCAGGTATGCCTCTATAGCTTCCCTAAGAGGACCGTATGATTTATGATCAAGAAGCTCCCCTTTTCTCATTTTTGCAAACATGTAGGCTGTAACATCTGACCTGAAGCCATCTGTTGCTGTCCCGGTGATTCCAATTTGTTCCTCTATTGTTTTCATAAAGTGCTCATCAGGTTCTCTATCTTCTCTAGTTATTTTATCTTTTACTATTGTTTTATTTGTGTAGCATTCAGCATTATCTAAATAGCTATCGAAAAGAGATCTAGCCTGCTCTTCATATGCAGTGATGAATGCTTTGGCAATCTCATTTTCTAAGATGGTAAGATATTCCTCCCTAATAACCTTTTGAATTAGCTCAAGATATCTTTCTTTATCATCTTCGCTTACTACTTGCTCCTTTACTTGTTTTATTAGTGATTCAATAACAGCGTTAGGTGTAATCATATTTTTCTCAGAATCACTTAGGGCATTATCAATAGCTTTCATAATAAATCTGGTAGATATTCCTTTCATTCCTTCAAGCGGTGCTTCATTTCTAAGATCATTTATATCAATATTTTTAACTCTTCCCTTTTCAATAACATCATCACCATTATAGATTTTCATTTTTGTTAAAATATCACACTTTTGTGATTGTTTAAGTCTTGACATTACTGAAAACATAGAGGCTACTTGTAACGTATGCGGTGCTATGTGAGCATCAAAATCAGACATGGCTAACATTTTTTCATATATTTTTACTTCTTGATCAAGTTCCAAAATATACGGAACATTTATCTTTACTATTCTGTCTAGTATAGCTTCGTTAGTATGTTCACTTTTAAATCTATTCCATTCTGACTCATTGCAGTGAGCAAGAATAACGCCATCAAAGTGGACCATGTCATGTTTGCCAGGGGATGGTACACGCTTTTCCTGTGTTGCTGTTATAATAGTATGAAGAAACTCTATTTCATTTTTAAAGACCTCAACAAGCTCAACGATTCCTCTATTTCCAACATTAAAAGCACCATTAAGAGAAAGAACACGAGGATCATCTTCGGAATATTTGTCCATTTTTGATATATCTTCTGAGCCAATTAAAACTGAAACATCTTGTGAGTTAGCGTCCATCGGAGGTACAGAAGCTATACCTCTTCTAGCTCGTTGAGAAAATGTAGACTGAACTACTGGAAATTTTTCATATTCCCCTAACAGATCTTCCATCAATGAATATCTCACTATTGGGCTTATATCACCCTCAATGTTTACCCCAAGAAGATTTTCAAATTCTTCTCTTAAACTTCTTGGAATTAACTGGAGTGGCTCACCTTTTTGAGGATCTTTTTCTAAGTGATAGTAAACTTGACCTTCGAGAGATCTTTTAATATGCTCTGTCAATGCTGACTTACCGGCGCCGACTGGGCCCATCAGTAGTAGAACTTGGCGACTTTCTTCTCCGCGCTTAGCAGCAGAAGATAAAAATCTCATTATTTTTGAAATAACATTTTCCATTCCAAAAAAGCTATCTTCAAAATATTCATATATTTTTATATTATCGCCATTAAAGATATTTCCCTTTCTAGGATTATTATCTTTCATAACTCGAATACCATTGCTTATTATAACATTATAGAGTCTTTGATGACCTGACATTATTATCTCTGGCTTCTTTTTAACAAGCTCTAAATAGTCAATAAAAGTTCCTGAGAACTTTACATCAGTTTTATTTTTTCTTCTATCTTGAATAATTTTTAAAAAGTCTTTTTTAGACATTCCATCTCCGATTTTTCATATTATCAAATTTCCCAGGTCTCTTCTTCAATTATTGTAAAAAATTTTACATCTTCTGGCCATATATTTTGTATTGACTTAACTACTGGGTTTGCGTATTGAAGATCTAGATCTCTTCCGTCGTGTATATGATTAAGTATAAGTTTACCGCTTTGTGTCATATCAGAAACTATAACTTTTGGAATTGAGTTATCTCCAATACTTCTAATCAAATCTGCCTTGATTTTCTTCCAGCCTTCAGTATCTGCTACATCGTCAATAACCAGGTCGCCTTTTTCTTTTTTTGAATATGTAAAAAGATTTAAATCTCTTATGTCTTCTTCATCTAGATACATTCTAACAGCAGATATGTCTTCGTGAATCTCTCTTATTAGGAAACACTCAGATAGGCCAACTTTTTCTTCAATTTTTTTAAATATGTGAAAGCCGATGTGATATGGATTTATACCGCCGAGATGCGGACGTATTACCTGATTGTGAGTTTTTAGAAATGGAATATGAATATCTTGCGGTAGATCTAGCTCATTCATAATCTTATAGTGCCAAAATGAGGCCCAGCCTTCATTAATAATTTTTGTTTTTATCTGAGGTATGAAATATTGTGACTCATCCCTTACTATAGATAAAATATCTAACTGCCAGTCTTCAAAATGTGTTCCGTGTTCTATAAGAAAAGATAGAAGATCATGATCAGGCTCAAGAAGGCGCTTGTTTAGATCTGGAACAGGAACAGTAGACTTTAATTTTTCTTTTTTATTATTATACTCGGAAATCTTTTTAGATTTAATCTCATCCCTTGTGAGTCTTTTTCTATTATTTCTTTCTGTTTGCATGCTAATTGTGTGAACATTATCAAGAAAAGACTCTACTTTCTTTAACCCAATAGTCGGATCTTCAGTATATTTTTGAATTCTCTTTCTAGCATTTCTCAATCTTGAAACAATAGAATCTGGCCTAGTTTCTCTAAACAGTCTATTATTTTTAAAAAAATCGCTGTGGCCGACACAATGTGCCATAATAAGGATCTGTAAATATAGCGCATTTTGCTTCATTAGATATGCTATTGAAGGATTAGAATTGATAATTAGCTCATATGGCAAGCCTTCAGCTCCTAGATTGTACATCTGGTGAGTTCTTTCAAACTTTTTACCAAAGGACCAGTGCTGATAATGACTTGGCATGCCATGATATGACATATGACCGATCATCTCATAATAGTCACAAACTTCATAAGTTATAGGAAACCAGTCTAGGCCATACGACAAAGCTAGCTCAGATATTTTATCATCCCAGCTTTCCAAATCAGAAAAACTCCAGCTCATTCAGTACCTCCCATCATTCTTTTAAACTCATTCCACACGTCAGCTTTCTTTTCAAGATGTGCAACTTTTAATTTTGAATCTTTTATTTGATTATATTTTCCTACTATGCCGCCGTCAGACCAAAAATGATAATCATTTGAAGTAACTGTTTGTATAAATCCGTACAGCTGACAAATATCTTTAAGCTTTTCTGTTAAGATCATAGTTTTCTTATTATCTTCAGGCCAATTATCACCGTCAGTACAGTGGAAAAGATAAATATTCCAAAAATCACTATGATATCTTGAATTAATAATATCAATACATTTTTCTAAACCTGAGGATATGAGAGTCCCTCCGGAACTTACTTTTTTAAAAAAATCATCCTCGTTTACTTCTTTCGCTTCGGATGTGTGTGAGACAAATACAATTTCTGTTTTATCATAGCGATATCTTAGAAAATGGTACATAAGAAAAAAGAATGATCTTGCTAAGAACTTCTTATTTTTAGTCATTGAACCAGATGTATCCATTAGAAAAAATATTACAGCATTACTATTTTTAGTATTTTTTCTTTTTATATTTTTATATTTTAAATCTGACTTGTGGAAAGGAAAATCTTCTTCTTCGTTTAGTTTTTCATCAGATGTATTTCTCAAGTAAGCCTTTTTTCTTTTTATTTTATTTCTTAGAGTTTCTTTTTTAGATAATCTTGGCAATATTCCATTTTTTCTATATCCATGCCTTTTAAATTTCTCAGAAACTATGTTTATAAGATTTTTCTTTTCAAGATCGGGAAGATTTAAATCATCAAATAGATAAGCTGCCATTTCTTCGAGTGAGACCTCAACTTCATACATTTCTTCACCCTTTTCATTCCCGGGTTTTCCACTGCCATTTTTATCTTTTTTTCTTCTTTTGGAGTTTGAAATTTTCTGGCCTCGTCTGACATTTTTATCATGTGCTGAGCCTACTTGCTTATTTTTTGAATTATTCCCATAGACAAACTTGTACTCTTTGATTCCCTTAACTGGAATTTTTATTCTCTTCTTTCCATCTTTTCCAATTATTGATTCTTCAGAAACTATATGATGTACACCTTCTTTTATTGCTTCTTTAATTTTCTTTCTATGGCGTGATCGGTCAGTAGCAGAGCGGTCAGCTGAGGTTTTGTGGTTTTTAAATATTGACAACTTAATTATCCCCTAATCTAACTATCACTATCTGCCTTCATATAGAAGAAATTATCTTCAATTTTTTTATTGTACATTAGAATTTCTTAATATAATTTTCTATTTAAGTTTATATGATTAATAATAATAATAACAATATTAATAGATTTAGTACATTACTAATTTTATCATATTTAATTGTCTCTATTTCTTGTATTTTTATAGCTATAGATACTCAGTCTAATCTTTTAAGATATGATGTGCCACAAGAAAACTTTGTCACACTGATGACAAAAGCTGAAATTGTATTACCTTGCGATGAGTCTAATTGTAATAAATCTAATTTACATGCCATGGAAATTTATTCCTCAATGGCATCAGCAACAGCAATCCAGCATCTGGATGGTACAACTTATCTTTTAACTGCAAATCATTTTTGTCACAATAAATTTGACAATTTTCAATTACCAGAATTTTTAAAAAATGAGTATCTTAAAGATAAAAATCAGATTGATTTTCAATTTTCACTTAGAACTAAAAATGTTATTATAAAAGATGGAGAAGAGTTTAGCTTTGAGGTGATAAAGCAAGATCCAGAAAATGATTTATGTTTAATAATATCAGACTATGAAATAACAAAAAAAATAAATATTGCAAAGAAAATGCCTAGAATAGGTGATACTGTATCAACTATATCTTCACCAATGGGCTTTTATGAAAATGGAATGAGCTTGCATTTTATTGGAGTCTTCTCAGGATGCAATGTAGACAATTGTTTTTTCACTGTTCCAGCTATATCAGGAAGCTCAGGGTCTCTTATTGTCAATAGAAAAAATAGAGTGGTTGGAATGACACAGATGGCAACTATTGATTTTAAGGAAATAACAATCGGCGTCGGCGTATATAAAATTAGAAAATTTCTAGAATTGTTTAAAGAAGAGACACAAATAGATCTTCTTTAGCATAATTCTAGAAATTGTGATAATTATTACTAGCTATAGATGAAAAATTTATATCTATTGGATAACAGTTATGAAAAATATTTTATTAATATTGCTTACACTCCTAATAGTTTCATGCAGCCCAGAAGAGAAAAAGCTCGCCATCGACTCATCAGATGACCGCACTTGGGAAGTTTGGGAAAACTGTAGTCAAAAAATCGGAGAGCATCCTTGTAATTTTGAGCTTTTAAATCACACTGGCGAAAAAGTTGAGCTTTATGATTATTACGGTAAAATTATAATAATTGATCTTTCAACAATGTGGTGTGGTGTTTGTAATACTATCGCTACAAAGGGTGATGAGCTAGCTTTAAGATATGGCAGTGAAAATTTAGTCTGGTTAACAATTCTTATAGAAGACTACTACGGAGAAAGCCCGGATCAATCGATGCTTAGCGACTGGCAAAGTAGATTTAATATTCAAAGTCAAGTGTTAGGTGGCAGTAGAGATTTAATAGATCATACAGCAGAGAATGGCTATCCTGTTACTGGCTGGCCTACACTTGTTGTCATAAACAGGGATATGGTTTTAACACACGGTATTAGCGGCTGGAGTGAAAATCTTATCACCCAGTGGATTGAAGAGATGCTATAGTAATATGAAAAAGCTAATAGTTGAAAAAAGTTGTAATCTCAGCTCAGGTAAAATAAAAATACTGTCTGACTTTATATTATTCTGCATAGAAAATTTAAAATTATCCGGAAATGTAATAGTTGAAATAGTAGGCAATAGAGACATGCATGATATTACAACTACAGCGTTCTATAGAATCCCAGACAATCTTATAAAAGTATATGGAAAAGACAGAGCCCTTGTAGATATTTGTAGATCTGTAGCACACGAACTTACACATATGATGCAAAATGAAAATAACATGCTCAACGGAGAAATACAAGATATTGGCGGCTCAATTGAAGATGAGGCTAATTCAAAAGCTGGCTCCTTAATAAAGCTTTATGCACACTCTAGCAAAGATGCCAGAAGGATATATGAATCTTTTAAAATAAAGAAACGTACTATCTTATGTCATAGCAGCTGATGCTGGTATCACACCTACATGAAAGTGATCCGCTTCTATTTTTGGACCTATAATTCTATATCCGCTAAATCTCGGATTAGCCTTTAGTGTATTTATTGCTTTTTTCAGTGCTGAGCCTGATACACCACCTAGATCTAATGCTTGCCCAGATAGATGTGATCCTGGACTACCGCTTCCAACCATTGGTGATACTTCACTCTGAACTGCAGCGATAATCCCAGGCGGCGCTGCATTCCTACCTACAGATTGAATATGCCCTTCATATTTTCTATAAATACTCATTATATTTCTATATTTAGACCCGCCATAGACACCGTTTGTAACACTACCTTTTCCGATACTTTTTAGAGCTGCGTTTACTATATTAATTCTACCGCCCTCTTTTGCTTGTCCGGATAAAAAGTAATCACCTGGCTGAATCCTAGCATCAACTCTTCTGATTAATGTGTCAATCGCAAATGGATACTGAAATGAAACTCTCGCCTGATCATCACGTGTCCTAAAGTTGCTAGTGATTATAAGACCGGGCAGAAGTGATTTTAAGGCATCTCCGTATGCAGCAACCAAAGGATCAGCACCGCTACCTAGAGGCTCCATATCATCACGCTCTTCTTCAAATCTGTGTGATCCATCCCGAAAAGAATCAATGCCAACTGTCCCTTTTATCCCTTCACTTATAGCTTCTTCCTGCCCATTGTTGTTTAAAATATCTGATATGATATTCCTAATGGCATTTTTATCACTGGAAATATTGGTCATATCTTCAGATAGTGCTGCACCCGATGGTCTTCTTCTAGTTATAATCATAGATGTTTGCTTGCTATTGTACGGTTTTTTTGTTACACTTCTATTTACATTACCGCCAATTATCTCACTATTGCCAACGTAGATATCGCAGTGATTTGTCATCCCGATATTATCCCACCCGTCGCCACTACCGCCTCTCGGTCGGCAAACTATATCACCCCTTGACGGAGCTATCTCTCCGGGTTTAAATGCAGCATATTCACCATTATCCTGGCCACTATCTATGAGTTTCCTATTTTTTCTTGCTGCAGACATATATTTTGCATGAAGAGCTGATCCTATAAAACCAGAAATTCCTGACATTACCCAACATATAAATGCCCCGCTCCAGGGCTGATTCACACCAGTATCAGATGATTTTCTACAATTTTGCCAATACTTGCTTAGTCTTGGATTGTCTTGAGTTGCTTTGATCTTGCCTGAGCCCCAAAAGTTAAGATACTCATATTCAGCCCGAGATGCCGCATCTGATCCACCTGATGAACCACTAGGATCATCGCTGAGAGTGTCTCTGGAGCTGAAAGAGGCAGTGCCAGATGAGCTTCCGCTGGTTCCCTTGATACCCTCTAGCATATCTTCTTCTGCGGCTTCAAAAATAAAACCTTCAAGTATTTTTTTATCAATATAGCTCACAAATCTTAAATCCAGTTTAAAAAATAGATATCATTTTTTTGCTGACCAGGTATTTGATGCAGCGTCTCTAAATAGAACTATGTTAGGCCCAGGGCGATGAATAATAAGCTTATCTTTCTTTTTATCCTTATACGTAATTTTTGATATATCCTTTAGTGGAACCTTGTAGTCAATTCCGGGAATAGTTATGCTAAATTTCTCTACATCCTCATCTGAAAATTGTCCACCGGATAAGAATTTTGCCTTGAAGTCAGCGCCTATCCATCTTCTAATACCCTTGTAATTCTTGAATGATTTAATTGCATCCTTGTACATGTGAACACTTATGATAGTTTTACCATTATCATCTAAGACAGGCATTGTCACTATCTCTTTAGATCCGGAAGTAGAATCACCTGCGCCAGCTGCAGCAGAATCACTCGCACCCGTGGCCCCAGCCTTTCCTTTGTCTCCCTTCGCCAGGGAATCGCCAAGTGCCTGAACAAACTTTAGAGCAGAGGCAGCTGTGCCACTGTATCCGGCACCAGAATGAATCTGGTTTGCCCCAGCATGACCACCGCTAGACCACTTAACAGGTCTTCCACCGCTAGAGCCCACCTTTTCAAAATCTTCTTTCGAAAGCCTGGTTTTAAGATATTTCTCCCATGCTCGCTGCGTGTACTTGCCCCACTTTCCGTCATCTTTAAACTTCAGATCAGGTGTTCCACCCTTACCACCCGAGGTGCCCATGAATATCTGCTGCATCTTTTTAACAGATTCATTCTCTGCTATCATAGATTTACCTTGAGGAGTTCCAGTACCGCCAGTCTTCTTGTCCGTTTTAGGCAAGCTTGTATCGGCATCGGGATCAGTCTGCCCTGTCGATCCATCACCTACTGTGGGAAAGCTATCTAGATAAGCCTCTTTTATAACACTGTGTTCTGGTATTACTACCAGCGGCTTTATCGGTATTTTTTTAACATCACCAGCTTTAAGACCCTCTAGGAAGTTAACAACAGAACCCCACCAACCAAATTCTGGATCTTTATTATAACCCATTCTACCCAAAGCCATCTGACCACGCTGCCCATCAAGGTTATTAATCAGAATGCCAATATTATTTGTCTTTATTGCCGCCTCTTGTGGGCTATACCCTAGATCGTTTTTGATAATGTTATAGACTAGCTCTATCAGTACCCTCATCGTCTTTTCAAATTCAATTAGATATTCTGTCTTTTTAAGATCTTCATTACTAGCCCTGCCTTTATAGGCATCAGTTACTGTAAAGCCCGCCTCAGTCCCTAGAAAATCCTGAAGTTTTGCAAAACCTATATCGATTCCTGATGAGCTTATTTCATCTTTCTCCTCAGTTTCTCGGTTCTTAATCTTACCTGCTTCTATTTCACTAGCATACTGAAAGACACCGAACATCTTCACCATGACTTCCGGACTATACCCATTATCAATCTTACCTTTAATATATTTTCTTCTATTCTGTAAGGTCGTGATCAGCGCCGCTACGCCATCCCCCGCCTCCCTAAGTTTAGCTAAAGTAGGCTCCTCATCATAGTATTTCATGGAACCATTAATGTTCTTGTGAACACTTATGAGCTTATTAATGTTTTTATAAGCTACAATGATCAGCGGCCCACTGACGACGGCATCACCCAACCCACTACCCGACCAGTCCCAGGGACCTGACCACATCCCTTGGCCAGGAGCCCTCAATGTGCCACCGGTCCCAGCGAGAGGATCAAGTTCGCTTTCAAGGTCTTGCCAGGCACCTAGTATATCGTTTACATCGCTGTCGGTACTACGGAAGTAGGCATCAATCGGATCATCTGACTTATCAACAAGCTCATCCACAAGCCCATCGACTCTGGCAATCACTGCATCAGGGTCATTATTAGGAAATTTGTAAGAATATATGCTATCCCATGCCGCTTCGTTGTCACTATCGTCTTCGTTATAGATATAAGTCCAGTCAGACTCAGGGATATTCGTAACGGCTGGCGGCTTACCTTTTTTGGGACCGGGTTGAATAAAATCTGCTATATCTTTTCGCACAGCATCTAGCTCAGCCTCTAACTTCTTCAGCATGGGTCCTGATGTAATTGCAATCTTCGACTTCAAGCGATCAGCTTTTCTCTTAAGCTTATCATAATCTGTCTCTTCCTTGAGAAAAAGAGATCTCTCTAGCTCTTCTTGAATAAGCTTAGACCTGACCAGGGCTCTCATTTTTTTATCATTCATCTTTACTAACATTTATATGCCCCTATCTCTATAGTTTTGTAAAAGTAGCACTCTATAGGTTATAATATAATATTAATTAGGTGAAATTATGAAACTTTTCTTTTCAATATTGACTATCATTATTTTTATAGCTACCGGTACGATTGCAAATGCAAATTCATTCTACCACACATCACAACTACATTCTTCTCTAAGCTTTAATTCACACAGCACTCCGGGTGAAATTAAGCTCTATGTGCATAAAAGATCTGATCTTGACTATGATAAATTAAATAGAGCAGTTGTAGCAGTAAAAAATAGAATTGGTGATCCTTATATTAGCGGTAGCTGTGCAAAAAAAATGCATCTTTCAATCTATATTATCCCGTACAGTACACTTAATAATAGGTCTTTAATGAAAGATATGATCAACTGGTCTTCTGTTAGTCCAGAAAATATAGTCGGCATATTTGATAATAGACATGAATATGAAAAGGGGTTTATTTATATTGCAGATGCTTATGGTGAAGCTGAAGTGATATCAACAATTGCTCACGAAATGTATCATGCAAAACAAAGAGCCAACTGTAAGAGTGGACCAGAAGATGATGCTGTTAATTTCGAAGAGAGCTTTTGTAATACAGCCGGCTTTTGCTAATTATTATTTTGCAAAAGCTCTGCTTATTTCCACTGGTTTAAGATTTTGATCTTCTTCTTTTTCTTGTTTTTCCGGATGTTTTAATAGAAAATCTTCTACTCCTGTCTGGCCTAAGTTTGTAGATTTTTTAGTAGTATAGGGATGGCTAGCACCATACCCAGAAGCCATCCTGATATTTAGCTGATTATTATTATTTTCTAGTTTTTCTCTAATTATTTTTCTTAATTGAGTTTCTGATATTATCTTTCTATTACCCATTTGAAGATTTCTTTAGTAGATCTCTAACTTTTACAAGTCTTCCTAAGACCATGCCCCAAGCAGAAGATAACTTACCTTTAACCCAATTAAATAAGCTAATAACCCAACTCTTTACAGTATCCCAAAGATCGCCTACGACTTCAGTAAGCTGCTTCCATGCAAGATCTAGTATATCAACAACTAGCTTAAGTGGTGCACTAAGAACCCTAAGAAGGGGATGACTATCTCTTCTTGCCATAATCCATGCTAACATAATGCCTATCAGTAGACCTTCAAGTCTAGGTGCTTCAATATGTAACCATGTTAAAAGACCTAGTGCGAAGTCAAAAATTGACAAAGCTAAGCTTACAATAAGTACAACAACATCTCTTAAAAGATTTACAACTAAATTAATCATAATATTTTATTTCCTATTTTGTTATTTTTATATAATTCTATGGTAGTAATGACTGTGCAGCTTTTTCTAATGCTGCATCTCTTACTGTATCACTGGCCGAAGTAGTTTCACCCGGGCTAACAAGGTCTGACATGTAGTCTTTTGCCTGGCCAATGAGATCCCAGCCGCCGCCTACTATCTCTCTTACATCTATTTCACATATCTTAATAGCGATTGTTTCTCGCATATCATCAAATAATTGTGTATCTTGAAGCTCATCAGTCAATGTCTCTCTGGCAAGTGTATAAAACATAGAATCTTTATTTACACCTAGCCCCATTACAAAGCCATCAATGGGTGCTTCCATCCCGGTTTCCATTACACCGGCAATAATTGTATCTGCAAATTCTTCACAACCACCTTCAGAAAAATACCACTGTATGTATTTAATTGGATCATCTGTCTGGCTTGCCTCTATTAGAATTTGCTCAACTGAGTTACCGATTGATTTTGCTATCAACCCATCAGGATTTAAACCTGGAAGTTTTCCAACTAGCCATCTTGTAATTTCATAGACATATGCGCCTAAGCCTCTTGCTAGTAAGTCTTTAAATATACTTTCATTAACTTCTTGCCTGCTTAAGCCATCTGCATGCAATGCATTGGCTTTTGCAAGCATGACTCTTTTTTCTAGCTCATGCTCTTTAATAAATTCTTTTTCTTCCCGTATTATTTTAGAAATATAGTCAGGGGTAACTTTTATTATATTTTTATTCATTATAATCCTATAGCTAGTATATCTTTGCCATTGCTAATGCGACTCCCATCGCAAATTGCACAACCATAAATATAGTCACGGCTTTCGTTTTGAATTGTTTAATATCCTCAAAGTCATCTAGTATTTGTTTAAGCTGTGTCGGAGATGCTATTTCATCTATAGCGTTCTTCCAATCTTTAAGGTCGTTAACCCTATCTTCTCTAACTCGCATTTCTGCTATTTCTTTTTTTAGATATTGTATTTCAACAGATAGTTCTTTAATCCCGAATGCTAGCGATTCTAGTTCTTTTATAACGAGCTTAGAATATTCATTCCATCCATTTTTATTTTCGTCTATGCTGCTCATAACTCTACCTCTATAAATTTCTTGATAAGTTTGTAGAGATTATCATTTTTAAGATTTTTGTGTAAACCTGAAAGAGTATCGCAGTCAGGATTTGAAATACACGCTTTTTCTCCAATGATAATAAGATTTACTATAGATGTAACATCCATTGAAATTCCAAAGATAATTGACCTTTTTCTTGAAGGTATAATCTTTATAAGATGATATTTTTGATTTTCATTAATAATAAATGTTTCTACTGAACCGTTTATTGCCAGCCTGTGCTTATCTATAACAATTTCTCTTGCGCCTTCTTTGAAAATATCTTTAATATTTTTAAAATTTTCTTCTTTGTTATCCCTATATCCTCTAACAGAAAGAAGATTTAAATCATAATTAGAAACCCAAGCTGAAAAGTCGATTGGAAAATTATTACAAAATGAGTCAAAGAGCTCAACTATCTGGACTCTTATGAGGTCTCTATCAACTAGATAGCCAGTTAATATTTTAAGTTTTGATATATTTGTTTTCATTTTATTTTTATATAATATGGTTTAATATTTGCAACTATCTTGGCTGATACAATAACATCATCGGGAATATCAGAAAATCTACTAACAATCTCTCTAAGTTTTTTGTAACTTATTTTTCCAGAGTCTTGTTTTTTAACTAATTTAACCATGCTATTCGTAGTTTTATAAATTTTTCCGTTATATCTTCTTTTTTTTATTTTTGATTCTGATAATATTTTTGCTGTTTCTTCAAGAATAATCAGTCTAAAGCTTTCCCTAGAAAGCTTTTTAATATTTTTTTCTAAAAGCATCATATCTTTAAGATAATCTATAATTTGAATATTAACAGGAATATCTTTTCCATTTTTTCTCTGACTTGTATTTGGCAAAGCTTTGACTTCTTTGTCTAGATGCAAGTCAGATATTTTTTTACTATAGCTCTCTTCTGGGTATGACCCACCTGAGATCTTGACTTTGCTTTTTTTATTTTTTGTTAATTTTTTCATTATTAAACTTAGCTTAATTAAATTATTTTATAATAGTTTTTTAACTGCACCTACAAGTATTTCTCTTGTAGCATGACATGAAGTATTATTAACAATTGCAATAACTGCTTTTAATGCTTCCTCTTTAGAAAGACCTACATTATTATTTATATCAATAGCATGATATTCTTCATCTGGCTCGTGCGGTACTGTCACAACTGGTACATTATTTTTATAATGCACACTATCATTTTTTTCCAATGAGGGCCCGCATTCTTCATTTACTTTAATAAGTTCTTCTCTAATTAGTTGTATTAATTTTATTCTGGATAGCATTTTATAAAACCTTTAAAATAATTTAAAAATATTCATAAATAACTATTAATTTTTACCCTTATTGTCTGTAAATATTTGTGTCATACATTCTGATATATAAGGAATTAGCCATGGTATACAATTATCAATGAGCACATCACGACTTACCCATTCAAAACCTTCATGCTCAACAATTCCGCTATGTGGATTTGGCTCAATAATAGGCTTTTCATAAGATTCAACGGGAAATATTTTTATATTATCAATTTCTATACCGGGCAAGATAATCTGTGATCTATTTACAGTAATACCTGTTTCTTCAATACACTCTCTAATTGCACACTCAACATATGTTTCACTGTCATCCATCCCACCCTTAGGAATATCGAATATTGCATTATTGTTTTTTCTTTTTTCCTTGGTCATTATCAGACCTAGAAACTTTATTCCATTTTTTGTATTTTTATAAACTAAAAATCCAGCTCCGGCTGCCCGCTTTGATTTTTTTTCCATGCTTTTTTCTTTATTGTTGATTTTATCAAAATTATATTTTATTTTAAAATTTTGCTTTCCTGTAAAGGCCTTCCAGTTATTTTTAAATCTAGTATTTAGTGTAAGCTCCTCTATTATTATCTCTCTAATGCGATTGATATTTAAAATTTTATAATTCATAATATTTTCTTGCTATCGTTAGCCATAAAAGGTCTCTATTTTTTATTTTTTAAGTTTTCTATTTGTTTTTTATATTCATGCATGCTCAACCCAAAAGTATTATTCCCTATTCTATTATATTTTTGTGACATAATATGACCAAAAGTGTAGTTATAGTGAGACCATCCAAGCGCATGTCCTATTTCATGCTCTAGAACATTCTCCTTAATAGACTGCTTACCCCAAAGTAAAATTACAGATTTTTCAATATTTTTATTTCTAGTGTTATACCATGTTCTTGTAACAGACATTTTATCTTCAATTGTAAAATCCATATTATTTGAATAAAGCATAATCGTTATTTCACCTTTATTTCCCATATTTTTACATGGAAAAGAATTGGTATCGCTGTCCCAGTAAATATTTCCAAACTTGTAGCCTAGCTTTTTCCAAAAATACAAAGATTCATTCAGGCGACTGTTTGAAATCTCTCTGGTTGAACAAATTCTAACATCTGGTATTTGCACCCACCATCTTTTAATTGTTGGATATCTTTTAGATCTTACATTTGCAATATTTGAATCAAATGATACATGATTAAATTCATGAATATTAATATTTGAATATTGCTTTGTTACATCTGTATCGGGAGTTTGACCAGAACATGAAATAAAAAATGTAAAAATAAAAAAAAGCATAAACGTCCAGCTTATAAGATTTAAATATTTCCGATTTAACAAGCTGGATGTTTTATTAGCTATTTTCTAATAATTCTTCTCCTACCTTTTTTAACAGTGTCATTTTCTTTTCCAGTTGTATCTTTTTTATTTTTACATTTTTTAATAATTTGAAAATTAAAAACCCAAACTTCTTGATTTATATTGCTATCGTATGGAACCCCGGCAACAATTAGTGCCTTTATATCAGAATCGTATATGAGAATACCATCCCAACCATCAGCACCCCACTCATCCTTCTTTTTTAAAAATTCTTTTGTAACTTTAACATGAACTCTCGGTCCTGCAAAGCTTTCAACCAGTAGAATGTCACCAGGTTTAATGTTTTTTACTGGTTTTCTCTTGTTCATAGTTTAAAAAATAGCCTAGTTAGAAAGTAATAGTGAAATATAGTATCGAGACATCATGCTTGATTTAAATTCTGGATCGTTGGTAAAAATCAATAGAAAATCTATAAGCCCAGATGGTCTTTTAATGCTTGGTACAGATAATAATGGTAAAATCTGTATTTATGAAAGTATAAATTTAAACTCTTACCCATCTTCTAGCGATTTTTTTGGAAATACTATCGCAGTAGAAGATGCAGAAATCGGCCTTGTTGTAAGAAAGGTTGGAAGACCATGTAAAATAAGACAGGATACTAAATTTTCATGTTACGACATCTACGAAATAATTATTAAAAATAAAATTTATCACGCATTTAGGTATAATTTAGATATTGATTATTAATATCATTATATAAACTTTTATACTGATTTTTAATTTTAAATCAACACTAGAGATTTTAATTACATGAAACTAACTCATAGTCAGCTAAGAAAAATAATCAAAGAGGTGCTTGTTGAAGTAACTGATCTTAATGCAGGCCTTTATGGATCTCTTGAAAAAGCTATTGCTGGTTCTAAGTTCTGGCTGGAGGGAAATACTGAAGATGACGGAGACTACGAAGACGTCCCAGGCCTAGACCTAGTTCATCAGACTAGTGCTGCCCAATACCTTCAAGACGTTCTCCAGGCTACAATCGATAATGCAGGTGAGGATATTATAATAGTTGTGCAGTCCCCTGAATTAGATGCCAATCCTGGCTTCCTGTTAACCCCAGATAAACCGCAATATCCTGATAGTGTTATATCAGGTGGCTACGCAACAATTACTCCAGATGGCAAACGTGCTGTGGTTCTCAACATGTCGCTGTTTGACGACTCTTTTAATGATGATGATGTCAATGCTCAAAGGATTGCAAGAAAGGGTGCTGCCATTCTGAGACATGAGATAGTTCACCTTCAACAGGTTGCCGCCCGGGCCAAGTCAGAAGATATTAGTCTGTCTGATGCATTTGAAAACTTTAGAAAAGAACCTAAGTCCATACCGCCCGAAGGCGCCGGAAGACAGCAGTACATTAAGTCACATATTGAGATAGACGCCCACTCTCATCAGGCAGCCGATGAACTACTCTCTCTTTATGGAAAAGACGAGGCGCTCCGACTGATATCGAAAACTGTAGATTTTAATGAACTAGGTATTGATCTACCGCATGCTGTTGAAGATTATCTAATTGATAACCCGTCTTCAAAAACAGCTCGACAGTTTAGAAAAAAGGTGTATGAGTATATTGATTCTATAAGCAAGAAAATAGATGAGCTAGCTAAAAAATCATATCCGTCAATAATTTCTAGCACTTTTAAAAAGAAAATCACAAGATCACAATTGCGAAAATTAATAAGTGAGGCTATTCTTTCAGAAATTGCAGGACCTTCTGACAAGGAGTTGCTAGATTTATCTAATAAAGTTAAGGCAGACGTCTTGAAGTATATAGATTCGCCTGACTTGGGAACTAAAAGCTGGAAAGCTAGAATTGAGAAAAAAATAAACAGCATCGATTCTAAAAATCCCTCAGAAGATAATAGAAAAATAAAATTTTTAAAATCACTTGAGCCCACTTCAGATGATATTATTAGAAAAATAAAAAAAGATATCTGGTCTATAAAGCCAAGGATGTCAAATGCTAGCGAAACAATATGGTTACTTAAAAAATCAGCGGACGGAGCATACTTTTCAGAAACGAATGAAATTATTATAAATACAGCAACGCATGCTACGCTAATTAACGTCCTCAGCCTTGAAGATATTTTATATCATGAGTTTTTTCATGCTCTAGACTTTGTCCTTGGAAGAGTAACAGGAAATACTGGAAGAACAGGCATAAGTTTCTTTTCAGAAGAAATAAATCTAATAATCAATGGTGAAATTAAAAATAATCCAGAACTCTGGCGAAAGAGAATGATTCAAATGGGAGCAACGAAGTTTTTTCTTGTAGGCAAAACTGATAAATTTATAAAGCGTGAATTTGAAAAAGCAACTGACCTGGGTCATGTAAATGTTTATCTACGACAGCTAAGAAGAATTTTCGGGAATAAAAACCCAATTAAGAAATCATGCAATTTAACATTTGAAGAGTGGAATTCACTTTCTGATGATATAAAAATGTTTGTAACAATGTTAAGTTGCACAAAAGAAGCTCAAGATGCTGAAGATAGAATAGCAAAAATAGACAAAGAGTATAGTGATACTTTAACTACGTAAGCTTAATATTTATATAAAAGGATAAGCTGTAATGCCAAAAGTAACGTATAGAGAAAATAGCGGATTGGTCGAGGAGCCAGGTGCAGGTGTAGAGATAGAGGGTAAAATAAAAATATCAAGAGACGACGGCTCAGACGAGATTGAAAACCTAGATGTTACAAGAACAACAACACTAAGAACATCACCCACGATTGGGGTAAATGAATCAAGCGGATCTCTTCTTATGCTGAAGGGAAGAGCAGAAGGATTATTTTTTCACGTAGGCGGAAATCAATATATTTCTAGTAATGCTTATTTTGATGCTAACGCCGGTGATTACGGTTCATGGAAGTATCAGACAAGTGATAGTGCTGCATTCCGCTGGGGCTTCCGAGGCGGCGAAGGAGCCTTTGAACTAGAGCATGCTATCAGAGGAACAGCAAATCAGATTATAACAGGCAGCGATTGGTACGAAACAAGTGGATCTTGGGGTGTAGGGCTGTCACTTAGCGCATCAAACGGTTGTATAGCAATTGGAAAAAAAGTAGATCGCTCGACAGTTAGGAAATGGGATGGCAGTGGTGTAGCAACTACAATATATAATGGCGCAAATGCTGCATTTGATGTTACTGGTAGTGTGAAAGCATCACCGAGCGCAAGGTCCCTTGCTGTTGCTGTAACAGGATCAGCAGAGTTTGGTTGTGGTGCTCCAGATGGATATATTATGTTTCCATTGCACAATAATACGTCAAGAGATGCACTTACAGCCATAGAGGGTATGGTGATCTACAATACAGAGACTCATAAGCTGAATTTTTATAATGGAACGGGCTGGTATGCTGTTAATGATACAGGCTTATAGACTTAAAAAAATTAATAGATGAAATATAAATAAACGTCGTGTCATGTTATTTGACACGACGTTTTATGTGTTTATAATTTATAATTTAATCAGATTAACTTTTCTAACTTTTGTTTTATTTTACTTTAAATTAAATTCTACCTACGGCTGATTACCAATATCATCTTTCTTTGCCAGCGAGTTTGTCTGCCACTTAGCAGCATGCTGTTGCATTCTTTTTTCAAGCATATCATCTACAATTCTATCAAAATCAAGTAACTTACCTACTTCAGGATAATTCTTAATAACAGAGTCTACTGTTGCATCATCTTGTATTCCTGATTTTGCCATCGCTTCTTTCCAGTCTATAGGTGCAGACATGACAAGTTGACCATTTACATCTACAGTCTGTGTTTTTGATCCTGGTCCGTGATAAAGTTTAAGAAATTCTAATATTGTTGTATTGTATAGCATTGCTTGCTTCATCTGTTCTTTAACGAGGTCCCACCTGACATTATAACGCTTGTCGTAATCCTCCTGAGTAGGACCTTCTTCTAAGACATAGGCTAGCTCTTCTTTTATAATTTTTAAAAGCCTGTTGTGTGTTACTTTCATCTTTTTCCTTTCCTTGATTTTTTCTTTAATTTCACTACTGCTATCTTCTTTTTTAATTTCACTTACTATTAATTCTACAACCTTGACAACTCCGCCTAGTGAATATGCTCTAGAAATGCTACCATCACTAATAGCTGCTGGAAGTAGTGTCATAACCTTGCTAATGCGACCGGCATCACTTAGGCCCAAACTTTCAAGCTTTTGTGAAGTAATCTTTATAATTTCTCTCAATGCTTCTGCATCAATCCCGGCCATTACTTCAAATACCTTGGGTTTGACAACAGTGAACATCATTTTTAAAGATTTTTCAATACTAGACTCATATTCAGTATTTGAAGACTGAGAGGAGTCACTAGGGACTAAGTCCATAGCTTGTGTAACAGTCAAATCACCCGTATCAGAGCCTCCAATTGACTCATTAACTATAATTTGTCTAAGTTCTCTTCTTGTAATCTTCATATTCCACCAGTTAGAAAAATTAAATATATTATATAACTAACTATATCAATATATCACTATAGACTTGCCTTAGGTTAAAACTATAATTCGTATTGCTGCTTAGAAAAAAATTTATCTTGCGGTTGCACGGAGAAAAAATTATAGGATACTCGATTAAGACCCGATTCGGGTCTTTATCTCACCTCCTCATCCGTTACTGTTTAGAATCCGGCTTCGCAAGACTTGAATCACTGCTAGGCAACTTATCAACTTCTATGTCATCAACACTGCTCGCAAATTTTACATTTGATACG
>TARA_R110001583_G_scaffold42260_6_pt1 | contig 22606 bp, 31 predicted proteins | sample TARA_R110001583 | Tara Oceans TARA_R110001583 (sample SAMEA4398432) | marine metagenome | biome: Polar Biome; feature: [MES] marine water layer (ENVO:01000295) within the mesopelagic zone...; material: water (ENVO:00002006), including particulate matter (ENVO:01000060) such as...... | reverse complement strand
CCAAAAATATACTAATGTTAAAGAACATACTGTTAGTGTAAATGACTTTATGGATATTAGAAATTGTTTAGAGTCTTTATTTCCCGATCTAGGAATTCATATAAAACGTATCAGAGTGGGAGCTAATAAACGAGAAAATTTAGCTCTAGTTAATAAAAATAAAAGAGTTCTTCGAACGGAAGATTATTTTCTTAATCGTTTAGATAAAAAAGATACAGAATTCTATGTTGTTCCTTTACTTATAGGTGGTGGTGGAAATGCTGGACAAATTATTCTTGGAGCTGCTTTAGTAGCTTTAGTTATATTTACTGGAGGAACTGCAGCTCCTGTGCTAATGGGAGGTCCTGGAATTGCAGCAGTAGCTGTGGGCGGTTCTACTTTAGGAATGGTTGCCGGTGTAACTGTAGGTAGTATGCTGATGCAAATGGGAGTTAGTATGATTATAAGCGGGGTAATGGGTATGATGATGAAACCCCCAAAACTTGCTGTTGAAGGTGCTCAAACTGTAGATTCAGAATCCCGATCAGACAATAAAATTTTTCAAGGACTACAAAATACTACAAATTCTAATGTCCCAGTTCCTATAGTTTACGGAAGAACTCGTATAGGTGGACAATTTATAAGCGGAGAAATTAGAACTCTTCAACATGCTCGAAATGAATTTGTAAAAGTTTCATCCTTATTTCCTCCAGGAGTTGGTTAAATGTCTCAACGTCATATTACTACAATTAATGCAGCTCCACATATTCATGGAGCTAAGGGAGGATGCTTTCCAGGAGATGCTTTAGTATTGACTCCTGCAGGAAGTACTCCTCTTAAAGATTGTCAAATTGGTGATACTGTTCTTTGTTTTACTCCTGATGGAGAAGTATTAACTCGACCTATTACTGAAGTTTATACTCATGGTAAACAAGAAGTATTAGAATTTATGTTTGGAATAGGACGTTTAATAGTTACTCCTAATCATTGGATATTAAAATCGGATGGTCAATTTACATATGCTTCAGATTTTGAAAAAGGTGATTATTTACTTGATTTAAAAAATGAACCACAAAAAATATTATCAATTCAAAAGTTACAGCCAGAAATAGTTTATACTTTAACTGTAAGAGATTATCATACTTTTTTTGTTAATGGATTTAGAGTTCATAATAAAGGTGGAGGAAAAGGAGGAGGGTCTCCTGCTCCAGCTCCTACTGAGGAACCTAATAATTTATTTTCTACAGATATTGTTTTAACAACTATTGCTTTAGGCGAAGGCCCTATTTATAGAATTAATCCTTTAGGACCTCAAGATATTGAATTAAATGAAGGAACTATTGATGATCTGATTAATTTGGATGGAGATGGTGAAGCTAATACAGATGTATTTAAAACATTGGAAAGAACAGGAACTCTTACTCAAACAGAAATGCCAGTTTTTGGACAGCGTACAGTTGTTCCTCAATCGTTAGCAAGCGGTCTTACTTTACGAAAAGGTAATGTTCTAGGAGTTCCTCAATCTAAAGTAACTCTCCAAAATACTAGTATAGATGATTTTTCATCTATAACTTTTACATTCGTAATTCAAAGTTTATTAAGAATGGATGATAATGGAAGTATTTTTAATTATAATATAAGTCTAAATATTAAAGTATTTGATAGGACAGGAACTACTGTAATAAAAACTTCTGAGGGAGCAACTAGTGGGATTACTAAAAACTTTAATAATAAAACTAATACACCTTTTCAATTTCAAATAGTTTATCCTATTCCTAAAGAAGAGCGAAGCAAGGGAGGCTATAAATTTACTATTGAAAAGACTTCTGATGATTCGGCTTCTTCTAAAATTCAAGATGTAATTTCTTTTCAAAATTGGTTAGAAGTTAAAGAAGAAAGAACGGCTTATCCTAGAACAGCTGCGGTGGGTTATGCTTTATTGGCTCATAATGAGCATGTTGGTGGAGTTCCTACAGCTACTAGTATTGTAAAAGGATTACTAACACGGGTTCCTTCTAATTATAATCAGCCTATTTTATCTAATGGAGAGATAGATTGGAGAGAGTTAGAATTACCTCTGACTGGTGTTAATAGCTATACTGCAAACGGTTATCGGTTACAAAGTGGTGGAACTGATACTGTTTATACTGCGGCCAATCCTCAAATTTATAAAGGAATTTGGGATGGAGCATTTGTTTTTTCATGGACTCAAAACCCTGCATGGATAATTTATGATTTATTAGTTAATAACACTTATGGATTAGGAATTCCAGAAGAAAACATTGATAAATTTCAATTTTATAAAATTGCCCAATACTGTGATGGAGTAAATGCTGCTAATGGACATTGGCATGGAGTCGATGGATTTTCCGACGGAAGTTATAGAAATAAACCTCGTGGTTCATTTGGAACAGTTAGAGAGACATTATTAGGAATTAATGAAGGTATTGCTGTAAAAGAACGTCGATTTATTTTAGATTTATTGTTAAGTGATCAACAGCAAGCATTTGACTTATTAAATCAGATTTGTGGAACTCTGAGATCAATTATTATTTATAGTGGTGGAAAATTATCTCTTCAAATTGATATGCCTGATGAAGTTCCGATTATGCTTTTTAATGAAACTAATATGAAACCTGATAGTGTTATAATTAGTGGTATTAGCGAAAGTGATATTATTACCGGAGTGGATATAAATTATATTAATCCTAGTAATCATTATAAAAGAGAAACAATGAGAGTCGATGATCCTACTTCTGTTGCTGATTTAAATCAAATTGAAAATATTCAGAGTATTGAATTACCTGGAGTAACTCGTAGAAGTCAAGCTATGAGATATGCTCAGTACTTAATTGCAGCAAGTAAATTTATTAGAAGAAAAATAGGATTTGAAACAGATTCGTCAGCTTTAACTTTATCTCCAGGAGATTTAGTTGCTGTTCAACAAAAAATAATAGGTACAGCTTATGGATTTGGTGGAAGAGTAAGTGGAAATAGTGCTTTAAGAGGTTCTAGTGTCACACAGCCTACCAACCCACTTCTTGCTATTAGTTATGCTAATGTAAGATTGGAGCATTTTACAGTTCCTGGTATTAGCGAATCTACTTTTACAGCAAATACTTTACCAATGGGATTGCGAGTTTTTAATAATAGAACTGATGAAATTAGTTTATATATGTTGTCTAATACTGCAGCTAATACCACAGTAGGTGGAAGTGGGGATGCTTCAGCTAATATAGTTTCAAATGTAGTAACAGGATCTGATTTTATACAAGTTCGTGCTATTAAATATTTTGATCTGAAAACTAAAACTTGGAATAGTAATTTTGCTTGGAGTTCAAATACTAGACCATCAATTGGTGACTATTGGAATTTAGGAGAAATTAATCCAAATAATTTTTATCGTGATACTACTGATAAATTATTTAAGGTTTCAACTATTTCGAGAGATGAAGAAGAAAGAATTACTGTTACTGCTTCAGAATACATTGCTAATGTTTTTATAGATTCAGATACTGCTATTAATTATACTCCAGTACGTTATGTAGATACCTTTAGTCCTTTGGTACCCCCTCCTACTCCTGACTTTAACTTAATAGCTCAACCTCATAATCTTCCTGATGGTACTATAGTGACAGATATTGAAGTTTCTGATGCAACAAATGTATCTGGATATCCAATTGCAATTAAAACAGTTTATGAATACGCTACTCCAAGTAGTTTATCTAATATTCTTAAGGTAAATCCATAATGGCACTTATTAAAATTAAATTAGCTAATACAACTGCTTTTTCTAATAATTTTGCTTCTATTTTATTGGGAAAAAATGGTTTTCAAACTATATTTGGAAGCATTCCGCTACTTGCAAACTCTGCTAGTGTAGTTAATCAAACTGATGATAGACCAAATGGAAATTTAAGATTTACTGTAGTTGGTTTTGATCAATTACATGATTATAATTTTGATAAACATATTTTAGCTGTTAATGATACTACTTTTCAAGCAGCAAGTGGATTTATAAAAGGTTTTGATTTTGTTACTATTCCTTTAGAGGATAAAACTACAGATATTTCTCCCGAAAATTTTGTAGGAGCATTACCAACGAGTACTGAACTTAGTTATAATATTGCAACATATGATATATCTCAAAATTTTGTAGAAATTGTAAATGAACATGCTGGAGATCAGACTCTATCTACTACTATCCCAACAGCTCCTTTTTATGTTACTTTTTCTCAATTAATTGATAAAGATCATTTAAGAGCAGCAACTACTACTACTACAGCTGGATGGAGACCAAATACTGTTAAAGCAGGAAATGTTTATGTTGCTGGGTCTACTAGGACTTTAATTCTTGACAATAATGTTAAAGGATTTACTGGAAATAAAACTTTACCACTTGGAGTTAATGTTAAGGATAAGAATTTTATCAAATTTTATATTGATGGAATTTTAGTAACTGATTCTGATTATTCTTTTACAGCTGATAGTAATAATCTTAATTTTGATTTTGACAGTGTTAATAACCCTCAAAGATCCCGTACTGAGGCTACTTACTATACTGTTCCTGCGATTGAAAAAGGCGATAATGTAACATTATTTACAGGAAATACTTATGCTGTAGCTAATGTAAGTTATGACCCCCATTTTCCTGAAGATTATAATGCAAGAATTACTGCTAATACTGTTTATCGTCTTACTCTAAGTACTCCTCTTAGAGCTAATGTTGGTGGAGCAACTTTAATTAATATTACAAATGATCCATTAGGATTTCTTGGAAATGTTATTCAAACTTCTAATACTCTAACTTTTGATTATAATGCTACAGCTCATCCAGGTAATTGGAATTTGGCTAATAATCAAATTTATCAATTAGCAAGTAGACTTGAGTATGAACAATATTTCTTTGGTCAACCTTCTCGAAAAATTATTCCTAATGTTCCTATAGGTTTAAATGCGGTAAGAGCCCGAAATAAAAATTCTGCAGGAAGATTTAGTCCTTATACAAGTCAATCAGTTGTTGTTAGACAGATACCAATTCAGAGAGTTCAAAATCTTTCTATTACAGAAAGTTTATATCTTGATACGACAAGAGGTATTTCTACTCGTGCAACCATTTCTTTTGATATTATTGAGAATCAATCAGTAACTGACTATGAAATTTCTTATAGGATTTCTGGAACTGCTCAAATTATCGGTAATGTTAATCAATTATTACCGTTAACTTCTTTTAATACCGTTAAAGTAAGTAAACAAGGAGCACAAGATAAAGAGATAAGGTTTACTTTACAAAACATTGATCGAATAGTTCAAGGACAAATTACTCTCTTAGTTAGAGTTACTCCTTTAAATAAAGACGTTAGAGGTATTTCTCATGAAATTAGTCAACAAATTATAGGTAAAACTGAACAACCTTCTAACGTATCAAGTTTTATTGTTGGACAAAATGATAATAATATAGTGATGAATTGGACCCTACCATTAACGGTGGGAACCGATGGAGCACCTATTCTTCAAGATTTGGATTTAGAACATATTGAAATCAGAAGACTAACAGAGAAAATAGATGTAGATAGTCAGAGCGACTTGTCCTCTGCATTTGGACGTGCGCGTGAAGTAGCTTTAGCATCTGCTCCTGCTACTAATGTAACTATTCCTGTACCTGATTATGAAATAGGTACTTATATAATTCGTACAGTAGATACAAGTAGAAATGCAAGTGCTGATTATGTTGGTTACCAATTTCAAGCTCGTCGCCCACAATCACAAGATGTTTACAAAGCTTATAGTGAAAGTTCTCCTAATAAACCATTTGCTAATACTAAGTTGGGAGCAGCAGTTACAAATTCTAATTCTGCAGAGACTAATTTTCCGAGTGATACGGGAAATAGAGATGGATTAGTTTATGCAGATAGATTACTTCGAGATGCTACGACTACGGCTCAAACGCCCAGTACAAAAATAGATAATTCTAATGGAACAGCAAGTGGTTGGAGTGAAACTGGTGATGCTCATGATCGTATTGCGTCTGGAGGAGCAGCTGAGTATGTAGCTCAAATTCGAGATTTAGGATCTAATGTAACAGGTAAAATTATAGTTTCTTTAAGTTCTAATGTAGTTAGTTCAGATACTTGGGATAGTTCTCAAGGTATAGAGATAGTTTCGGCAACAAGTGATGTACATAAAGGACGACCAGGAATAAGATCAGCTAACGTTCTTATAGATAAAGCTGCATCTGGAAGCATAGGAATTGGTGATTTTCTTAGTGATCATATTGTATCTAGTTCCGAAACATTAGCTTTTGATAATTTTATTACTCATACATTAACGTCTAATTCAACCGATCTATCAGGATCAGTTTCTACATTAAATGATGCTAAAGTATTTAGTGGAAATATTTATGCTATTTGGAATTCAGGGCAGCATGCTGGAGATGTTGCTAATGCTAATTCTTTTGCATTAATTGCAGGTAAAATAAATGCAGTGGCTATTGAATTAGGAAATGTCTATACTTCTCAAGTTGTTGCGGGAGTAGGTACTCGTTATCGTATAACAGCTAATGCAATGCCTAATGTAACTCAAAACGCAGCTACCTATAAAATAGTTAATTTAAATCAATATCTTGATGTTTCTACTAAATCATTTTTTGGTGATCCATCTGTTATAACCCAAAATGTCGATATACGTTTAGCTACTAGTAATGTACATTTGGCAAGTGACCCTACCAACTTTGTATTTGCTCAGGCTTCAAATGGTAATGTAAAAACTAATGCTTTTGTAAGCTTTAATACAGCTAGTGGTTTTTTGGGTTCTACTGCTGGTGATCAGAAATTTAGATTTTTTCAAGTAAGATTACAGGTTCAAAACGCAAATCCAGCTCAAAATAACTATCTTTTAGAAGCTTTAAATTATACAGTTGAATTAGGAGAACAAACTTTTAAACAAACAAAAGATATTATTCTTACTAAGGGGCCAACTGTTAATGCTGGTAAAGATGGAGTAGGATTTAATTATATAAGTACTGACTTTAAAAATGCTCCTTTGGTAACAGCTACTATTAGTAATACTAGAATTGGTCTTATAGCTGTGTTGAGTAATGTTACGAATCAATATGCTAATGTTAATTTATATTTTGCTTCAAATGGGGCGATAGTAGATAGTACTAATTATCCTGGAAAGGATCAAGAATCAGCCGCTGATCGACTTATAAACGTAGGCAAAGTTACTGTAGAAGCAGTAGGAATTTAAAAGGAGAAAATAAAAAATGTCATCATATAGTTTTACATTACCAGCATCGTCTCAAACGTTGGCTGTTTCACGCACGAATTGGAATAGTAGTTTTGAGGCAGTGCTTAGATGTTTTTATGGGAATCAATTACCTGCGGCAGGGGACGTTGTTAATGAAGGAAGTACTGCTCTTGAAGATGGAATGCTTTATAGGGATTCTGCTAATGCTGCTCTCTATATTAGAGATAGTAGTCACTTTAGAGGACAGACTGGGCATATAATTCGTAATTTTACAAGGGTTGGAATAGGAACTAGAATTGTTAAAGATTTAGCAACTGCTGGCGCATTAGGATCTGGAGGGAAATTTACGGCATTCGAAGAGGGTGAGTTAATTTGTGTAGTTGGCAACTCTGCTGGTGCCGCTAATAATCGTCTTTATTTAAGAACAGCTAATGCTGCTGGAGCCATTGCTGATGTAAGTGTTCCTGCCGACGGAACTATTACTTCTGCTAAACTAGCTAATCCCATTTCAATTTCTTATGCTGCAAATGTAACAGGTAATGTTTCTGTTACTCGAAGTTTATCAGTCGGTTATACAGATGGTGCGGTACCTCAAGCTAATTTAGAAGTTAAGGGTAACGCTTATGTTAGTGGACAACTAGGTCTTGGTAATGGAAGTGCAGGTACTCCTTCTTTTGCTTTTGGTAGTGATACTAATACTGGATTGTATAGAACCGGTGCTGACTCTATAGGAATTACTGCTGGAGGAACTCATAGAGTGACTGCCAATACGGGAGGACTTTATCCTCTTGCTACTAATACTTATGACGTTGGAGGTGCAAGTAATAAGTGGCGTGGAATGTATGCAACTAAATTCTTTGGAGAAGCAACTTCTGCTTTATATGCTGATTTGGCCGAACGATTTGAATCTGATATGATATTGGAAGAAGGTGATGTTGTAATGATTGGTGGAGAAAAAGAAATTACAAAAACAGATCGTGAAAGTACTCCTGATGTTTTTGGAGTAATTTCTATTAGACCAGCTTATGCGATGAATTCTGATATCGGTTCTGATGATACGCACCCATATGTTGCTTTAGCAGGTAAAGTTCCTGTAAAAGTAATTGGTAAAGTTTTAAAGGGACAACGTTTAGTAGCAAGTTCTCAAACTGGTATTGCAATAGCAGCTGAAACAAAAAATATATTTGCAGTAGTTGGAAGAGCATTAGAGTCTTCGGACGCATTAGGAATTAAATTAATTCAAGCAGTGGTTGGTAAGCTATAATTTAATAATTTAAATATTGCCGATTATATAAAAATTAAGTATAATTTATACATTACTTGGTATATAAATTTATAAAAAAAGAGGTATATTATTATGTCAGAGAGTTCAGTAAGGTGTTCTAATCCTAATTGTGAGTGTGATCCATGCGAATGTGATCCTTGTGTTCCAGATTCTGGTTGTTGTGACTGTACTACCCTGGATGACTAATGGAATTTCAAAGAATAGATATTGGTGAATGGGAATACGATGCTCCCAGAGATTATGCTATTAAATTAATAAGTGTCTTTGGTACTCCATTATATGTTGAAAAAAACCCTGCTAATGGATCAGCGGGGTCTATTACGTTTTCTAATATTGATGGTTTTGATAGTGTTCGTGTATTGGATGCAAATACTAATAAATTTCATCCCTATCCTGCAAAAGTATTTGTTGAAGCTTCACTTTTTATAACAGTTCCGAGAGAATTAATTGGAGCTTTAAAATTATCTTCTCCAACTATCTTAATTGATGAATTAACTCAAAAGGTTACAGGACGTTGTGCTAGTTTAACTATTAGTGCAGTAACTCTTAATTTTGTAATTGATTGTATAAATGGAACATCAACTGCAAGTCGTCAAGAATATGATAGAAGAGTAAAAAGAGTTATTGATGATAATATATTAGACCCAGAATTTTCGTGGTGGAATGATACTCTTGGAGAGATGAAAACTAATCGGTCTCTAGAAATTAATGATAAGACTGAGTGTGTGGTTGAGTTGAGACTCGACTCAGATAAATGAAGGAAAAGATAATGAAAATATTTTCAACAGTATTTATAGCTGTATTTTTATCGTTAGGAATTTCATTAGTAGCTTACGCTAATCCTAAAAAAAGCGGTGTTACCCCTGAACAAGAACATATAGAAATGTTATATCCTACAGTACTTGTAAGATTAGCACAAGGTTCTGGATCAGGTACTGTAATATATTCAGAATTAAATGAAGAGCAAGAATATGAAAGTTATGTGCTTACAAATTATCACGTTATTCAAAGTTCTGTAAAAATAACAAAAGTTTGGAGTTCTGAAAAAAATGAACACGTTGAAACTGAAAATAGACGTCCTGTAAATATTGATTTATGGGAATATAATAATTTTAGTACTGCTATTGGTACAATGGGACGAATAGCTGATATTGTGGCTTATGATAAGAGCAGAGATTTAGCTCTCTTACGAGTTAAAGATAGAGAAAGACAAATGTCTTATGTAGCTACTTTATATCCAGAAGGACTAGATGAAGGTCCATGGATTTTTCAAACTGTTTATGCAGTAGGAGCAGGGCTTGGAAAACCTCCATTTCCTACAATGGGACTTTTAGCTGGTTATAGTAGAGATCAAGATGGTAATGAATTATATCTTTCAAGTTCCCCTATTATTTTTGGAAATTCTGGTGGTAGTTTATACGTATTTAGTCCTCGAAGAACATATGAACTAATTGGGGTTCCTAGTATGGTATCTGCTTATGGTTGGGGTAATGTTGTATCTCATATGGCTTGGAGTCGTCCAATAGCAGAGATCAGAATTTTCTTACGGGAAAATAAGTATGGATTTATTCTTGGTGATGAACCGGAACCAGAAGAAGAGGATGAAGATGCCTCTTAAAAAAGGAAAAAATCCACGGGCTATTTATAGTAATATCAGTAAATTACGTAAAGAAGGTTATGGTATAAAACAAGCTACTGCAATTGCTTTAGAGATGGCTGGAAAAAAGAAAAAGGCTAAAAGAAAGAAAAAATAATAATGAAAAAAAATGGTAGGTAAATAATGCCCAAGAAAAAAACTAAATCACGAGTTAATGAAGCTGGAAATTATACTAAACCTACTATGCGTAAACGATTGTTTCAGAGAATTAAGTCAGGAACAAAAGGTGGCCGAGCAGGTCAATGGTCAGCTAGAAAAGCTCAATTATTAGCATCTGCTTATAAGAAAGCTGGTGGAGGATATAGGTAGTGCCTTTAAAAAAATCTCAATCAAGTTTAAAAAAATGGACCAGAGAGAAGTGGGGTTATAGCTCGAAAGACGAAGCTAAAAAACCGAAAGCTAAACGTGGTAGATATTTACCTGAGTCGGCTTGGAAATCTCTTTCTTCTTCTGAGAAAAAAGCTACTAACGCATCTAAACGTCAAGGAACTAAAAAAGGTAAGCAATTCGTAAAACAACCTAAAGATATTGCAAAAAAAACAGCGAGGCATAGATAATGGCTATAACATATAGAGGAGAAAGATTCTCCGGATATAATAAACCTAAAAAAACTCCAAGTGCTAAAAAATCTCACGCAGTTTTAGCTAAAGACGGAAGTAATGTAAAACTTATTCGTTTTGGTCAACAGGGTGTAAGTGGTGCGGGTAAAAACCCACAGACTGCTAAAGAGAAAGCAAGAAGAAGATCTTTTAAAGCAAGACATGCTAAAAATATTCAAAGAGGTAAGATGTCAGCGGCTTATTGGGCTGATAAAGTAAAATGGTAAAAAAGGAGAAAATAAATGGTAGATAAAAAAACTTCACCAGATTATAAGGCTGGTTATAAACAAGGTTATAATGACCGAAAAGATGAACAACTTGGTGCAAAAAGTGGTAAAGAAAAAGGCAAAAAGATGTCTATGAAAGGACGTCGTGATGTAGCTAAAGGAACTCGTAAACCTAAAGGTTCTTACGGTTTTAAAAAGAAGAAATAAAATGCCTGAGAAAAGCAGGCGATCTTCTTCGAAGATTATGCAACGACATCCAGGTGGAAGTCGTTCTATAAAAACGAAAACTCGTAAATCTTCAGCGACTATTGTACAAAAGACTAAGGGTCCTAAAGGAGGATCGACTCGATATCGTTTTCCGATGCCCGATAAGTCTCATGCTCGTAGTGCATTAGCTATGTTACCCAAAGCTAAAGGTTTATCAGCTGCAGATCGTAAAAAAATTCGTGATCGTGCCTATAAAATGTTATATGGAACGACTGATAGCACAAAAATTGCTGAAATAAAAAGTAAACGAAGTTAAATGTCGTTTATATATAAGCTAAAAATTTAAATTTTGACAACTAATCAAAATCCCTGTAATATAAAGGGAGTAAGAAGGATAATTTTTATCTTTCATTAAAAGGAGAAAGTAATGGCAAAAAAAGGAGTAGATGCACCTTCGCGTCGAATTCTAACAGTTCCGGGAGCTGGAGTTGATCTTATGGGCGACTATGATAAAACCCCGGCAGGAGGGACTTCTAAGGGACCACTCGGTGGTACCCACCCTGTTAATTCTAATGAAGTCTTATATGCTGCACCAGGGCTTATTAATGCAGGTCCTAAAGTAAGTGGTAAACCACGTATAGAACCTATTGATGGTGTTTCTAAGGGTCCAGAAAAAGCTAAGAAGCTAGGTGGTTATCGTCCAGGATATGGAACTACAGCTAAAGGTTCCTTGAGTTAAGATGGCTAAAGAACGCTATGCAGGACCCCCTCATTTAACTGAGGCTCAGTTGGTTGCTCAGCGTAATAAAATTCGGGGTGATGGAACCATTATGAAAATTGGTTCTGTTGCCCAAGGTTTTGTTGAGGATGTTCTTACAACTTTTAGTGACACTCGTAAACGAGCACGTTATCAATATGAAGAACTAGCTCGTGAAGCAAATCGCGCTCAAGTTAATCAGAACGCTGACCCTGTAGCTCATTTTACATCAGCACAAGGTAGTGCAATTGTAAGTAAAAGAGGAAAGCTTGGTCCTAGAAAAAGTAAATCTACTGGAACTACTTATTAAAGTGTTCCATGAATGAACGTTACGCTGGACCTCCTCGTCCACCTATGTGGCAAAGATTAGAGCAACAAGAAAAGATTCGAGGAGACGGAGATATAGTTCATATTGGCGGTGAAGTTCAAGGCTTTACCGAAAGCTCTTTGACGACTACTGAAAAGAGAAACTTAAACGATAGATATGAAAAACAGTCTATGTATTATGAAACGCTTCGTCAGAGAGGCTATAATCCAGTTGTTGAGCATACTTCTTCTAAAGTTAAAGATTTAATAAAAATTACTGAAAGCAAGAAAGCTAATAAATTATTATGATTATTGTTCCTGAAGTTTTTCAGAGAAGTCAAAAACCTAAAAAGATAAAAAAACTACGTAAGCAAAATACGGTTTCAGCAGATTGGAGTTTCGGAATTGCGAACGCCCCTAAGCCTCGTAAAAAACGTAAACGAAATTATATAAGGCGAAATAAAAAATAACTATATAATTATATACAATCACTTAAACCCCTTGCAAAATTTTGTTGTCAGGGGTTTTTCTTATTTAACATAGAATTGGAGATTATAATGTTTATCAATACAAAGCATCCAAAAGATATTGGATTAAATTATTTTGAACATTTAATTTTTGCATGGAGAGAAAGTTTACTATTAATTGTTATGGTATTTGTTATGTTTATACATGCTTTAGTACCTTGGATAATGGGGGATGTATTTCCAACTTATTTGAAAAAAGTAATAAAAAGATTAGAAGTATCAGTGGAGTAATATTGTGGGACAATTTGACGGAAAAATTAATGCTGAATTTACACCTCCTAAAACGTGGGTGCTAAATAAAAGTTTATCATTTATTAGTAAAAAATTAAATAAAAACCAAATTAAGTATTTAGGAATAATAGGTGCAAATATAAGTGATTCAGGTAAAATTACTTGTAAAGAAGGTATGAAAACTGACCTAGCCTCTGTTCCTCGTATCTGTTGGGCTTTTATAGCTCCTTGGGATGTAGCTCGTGGTGCTGTGATTCACGATCATCTTTATGCTAGTTTACGAAAATATTATCACGGAAATAATTTTCATAAACCTACTTGGAAAAAGGCAAGAGCAATATCAGACAAAGTTTTCTTGTTAGGAATGAATTCTGCTGAACCTGCAGTACCTAAATGGAAAAAATATGCTGCATATTATTCTGTGCGTTTATGTGGGGGAGGACCAGCTTCCGCAAAAGAAAATTAACTATAGGTAATTTAATGAATAAACTTATAATATAATTAGGAGTACTATGAACGCATTTACTTTAATTGCAGACCTAGGTTTCTCTGTAGTAGCAGTATTAGGTGGTGGTTTTTTTATTGTCCTGCTTTTAAAGTACATATTAAATTCAGTAGTAGCTAAGGTTCAAGGTTTGAATAAAATGATTGGTGCACTGGATAATCGAGTGAAAACTATTAATAATGATATAGTAAAACTTGATACGTTGATATGTTCCGCATTAGGAATAAAGCCGGATGTAAGAAGAATATCAGCTGCTGACGGGAAGGAAGATGCTAGGAAAGATTAGATATGGATATAACTGAGTTAGTTGATCAATATGGAGTTCCAATTGTAGTAGCAGTGGGATTATCATATTTTATATTCTTTATATGGAAGTTTGTTACCACAGCAATACTCCCTAAACTAGGAGAAGCAAGTATAACATTGATAGCTTTAATCGATAGAATTAGGATGTTAGATAATGATATGATAAGATTAGACCAGAAGATAAATACTGTTATAGAATTGAAAGAAAAGAAAGAAAGGGAGAAGTGATGAAGTATTTACCAATAATAATAACAATATTATTTATTGGTTGCACTTTAGATGCTCATGCTGGCGATATGCAGTATAGATTTAAATCACCTTCCTTTAGTGGTATAGGAACTAGTGCACACTTCTTAACAATTGAGAATCAAGAGTTTACTCGTAAAGCTGAAATTAAATCTAAGAAAGAATCGGAAGAAAAAAGACTACTAAGCGAGAAGAAAAATACTAATTATGCAAAGTTTTTGGATAACCTAGAATCGAGAATGTACGCTGAGTTCTCAAAACATTTATCCGAAAATGTATTTGGTGAAGCATGTGGTCAATCATACACAGCCACAACTGTAAACAGCGTAACTACCTATACAGTTGATACAATAGATCCAAGAGCTGGTAATGTAGATGGTATTGGAGATGATTGTAGTGGGGAATATTCATTTAATGACACAACTATAAAGTATACAAAAAATGTAACAGATGATATTATAACATTAGATATAATGGGGCCAGATGGAAGTACTCAAATTGTTTTACCTCTTAACGATTTTATGTTTTAGTGTAGTAGGATGTGTAGCGGTACCCTTAGACTCTCCTACATCCACTAGTAACCTATTATATGTTACACTTGAAGAGGTAACGCCTCCTATACAAAAAGTTCCGATAGCTGTTTATAGTTTTACTGATATGACTGGCCAGAGAAAACCAGGTGATGGAGTTGCATTAATAAGTACAGCTGTTACACAAGGAGCGCATATATGGCTTTTACAGTCACTGAAACGTGCTGGTCATGGTAAATGGTTTATGGTCGTTGAGCGTGTTGCGTTAGACAATCTATTAAAAGAAAGACAGATTATACGTCAAACGAGAGAGACAGAAGGTGATAAAGATAATCTAAGTGCCTTATTATTTGCTGGTGTTATAGTTGAAGGCGGTATTGTAGGTTATGATACTAATACCAAAACTGGAGGAATAGGAGCACGATTACTAGGTATAGGAGTACAAGATGAGTTTAGAGAAGATAGAATATCCGTAGGAATTAGATTAGTATCGGTTTCTAGTGGAGAAGTGCTATTAGCTATTAGTAGCGAGAAGACAATATTGAGTTCGAGAATGTCAGCTACAGTATTTAGATTTTTAGATGTAGGAACTAAATTACTGGAAATAGAAGCTGGTTATACAGAGAACGAATCTGTTTCCTATGCCGTTAGAAAAGCTATCGATAAAGCTGTTTATGATATGATAGAAATGGGTATTAAACAAGGATTATGGAAGTTTAAAGAAGTACAAAAGACTCCGATTCCCTCATGTGATAATGATCTATCGGAAGTTCCAAAAAAAGAACAATGTTAATTAAACAAATAAAAATATAAAAAGGATAACAAGTAATGAAGAAATTTATATTTACATTCGTAATGTCTTTTATTACGTGTGCATTCGTAACGTACTTTATGGTGTGGTCAGATGTTTATGCTGCTGACCAAGAAGTTTATATAATTCAGTCTGGTGCTAATGCAGATGTAGATATAGTACTAGATGGTTCTGGCAACAAAATTGGTGTAGTTAATGATATAACTGCAATTACAGGAGCTGATAATGATGTCATGTTAAGTTTTGTTGGTAGTACAAATACACTTACTGGTGATTTTATTAATGCTGGTGTGTCAGGTTCTGATGATTTTGTGTTAGATACTGCTGGTGGCACTAACGTATATATTATTGATGTTGGATCAGGCGGTGCAGCGGTAAGCTCATCCATCATAGAAGACAGAGACGGTAATAGTGGTGAAGTATCATATAGAATTGGTACAACTAATGTTGTTAACAATGCAGACATAAACGTACGGGCTTTTGGTAATGATGTTGATGTCACTATCTTAGAAAATTCATCTGACGCCTCATCTTCACAAAAAGCTACAACAGTTACTATGGACACATCAAGTAATGATGTTGATCTGAGTGTTATTCACTCTGGTGCAGGTATTCATAATACTATACTTAATATAGATGGATCTTTTGCTGGTAGTGATATAAGTGTTAGCCAAACTGGTGCACAAGATACTATTGTGAATTTAGAAGTAAATGCTGCAACGAGTTCAGATTTTGATATTACAATTTCTGACTAATTACTTAAGATTGGTACTAATTGTAGCAATATGCTTTGGTTTTTTAGGTACTTTTAACGATGCTGAAGCAGATGCTATTGGTATAGTAGCTGTACAAGAAGGTGTCACATCTGTTAAAAGAAAGGGAGAAGAGTCTGACCTAACAAAAAATTCAGACATTATGTTTATGGATAATGTTAAGACTGGCAAAGGAGAGCTAGGCATCACATTCATAGATGATACTGTAGTGGCAGTAAGTAGTCAGAGTTCTCTTATCATAGATGATTTTGTTTATGACCCTAATAGTAGTGGTTCTAAGTTAGTATTAAAAGTAGCTTCTGGTACAGTCAGATATGCTAGTGGTAACATAGCAAAATTAAATAATCAGAATGTAGATATAAGAACTCCTACAGCAAGGATAGGAGTACGGGGTACTGCGTTCAGTATGACTGTAGATGAGATAGGACAGTCACTTATTATACTGTTACCTAATGTTGACGGTACTGTAGGAGAAATATCAGTAGAGTCTGATGTGGGTATAGTTTTATTAAATGTAGCTTTTCAAGCAACATCAGTTAGATCAAGAATGGCAACACCAAGTAAACCTAAAGTGATGGACTTAACTGAAAATCAAATTAATAATATGTTAATAGTTAAACCACCTAAAGAAAAAGTAGATATAGCTACTGCTCGAGAAAACGATAAGAAGAAAAAGGGTGTATTGGGTAACCTTTTAGATGGTGAAAAAGAGATTGATAAAAATTTATTAGATGAACCAGTAGATGAAGGGTTTACTAGTTTGGATGTTAACCCATTAGATATTGCTTTATTGTTAAACATATTAGAACAATTGAATAAAAAATATGAGAAGATGAACATATTAACTAATGTAAGGAAGAGACGAACGACATCTACTAAAGATGGTTTAGTGCCTGGGTATAATGAGGACACACTTGTTACTACATTAATAGAAGGTGGTGAAGTAACATTGATACGAGAGTATGATGCATCAGTGGTAAACATTACATTGGATCAAGGACCTGGTGCACATACAGTAAACATAGATCAATACGGAAGCGTAGTACCGGAGATATACACGAATGAGACTAGTTCTAGCTCTAATATTGATATTACTATTAGGTAGCATTGCAACGGTAGCACATGCTGAAGACGTTTTGATTATACATCAGGGTTATGCTAACTCTCATATTAAATGGAAGAATAGATTAGAAGATGCTGGACACACTGTAACATCTGTACAAGTTGGCTCAAATGGTAGCAGCTTTCCCTCTGATACTACATCTTATGAACAAATATATGATTTGATTAACTTACCATACCACCTTGTACAAGATTATTCAGGCGGAGCTCAAATAGAATCTGCTTACAAAGCACTACTTGCAAGAGGCGGTACACTATATCTACAAATGGAAAATCCTGGTTGTTGTGGTTCAAGAAATACAAACATAATGGACTTCATTGAGGATGTAGGTGGTGGTACGCTCTCATACTCCAGTAGTTACTCTTCAAATAGTATAACTCAGCATAATTCAAACGAATCGTGGCTATCAGGTTTTAGTGGTACTGTTACATTTAATTTAGCTGGTTACTTAACTGGTATTGGTAATGGTACTTGGTTTGCAAAGGATAGTAATGGTAATATTGTAGGTGCAGTATGGTATAGTGATGATCTAAGTAACACATACTCAGGTAAAATTATTGTGATCACAGATATAAATTATAACTCGCACAGTTCAAATTATACTAACAATAATAAAAATTGGATGAATGCTATGCGTGTTATGTTAGCAAGCACATACAGTCCTTCAGTGTCTATATCATCAGCACAAACTACGAAAAGAACTGCAGCGATGAATGCCAGCAGAGAAAGTGGTTGCAACGTATGTATAATACAAAGTGGGACAAATGCAAATATTGATATCGTACAAGACGGTACTGATAATTTTATTGTAGATAAGGACTGGTCTGGTCCTGCATTAATAACAGGAGACAATGTCACAGTAAATATAAAACAAGGTAACGTAACTACAACTGGTAGTAGTGATGAGAATGGAATAGGTCTGTTCATAAACGGTAACAATACAAACCTAACAATAGCTCAAGGAGATGCTGGTAATGATCAGGGTGAGCATAAGATGATAATAGATATTAATGGAACCTCTAATGTTATTAATCTTACACAATATGATGGTGGTTCATTATCAAAACATTTCTTCGAAGGTGATATAGATGGTGGTAGTAATACGATTGATGTTACACAAAGAGATAATGGACAAAAGACATTATTTCTAGATGTAGATAATAGTAGTAATGATGTTGATTTACTCCAAAGAGATACAGGAACACACTACTTAGACCTTTCAATAGCTGGAAGCCAAGGACACGATATAGATATAACTCAACAAGGAACTGGTAATCATGCTGCCAGAGTTACTATAGGTGGTTATGCTACAGACTTTGATCTTAACCAGCAAGGTAGCACAGCTCAGAACTATCAGCTAAATAATACGTGCACTAACGCGCTTGGATGTACTGTAAACGTAACTCAAGGTAACTAATGAAAAAATGGATTATATCATTATTAATAATCATTGGGTTATGTGCAGTCAGCTTTTCTAATCCTTGGTTCTTAAATGTTATCCAACTAAAAGGTTTTGATACACACCAAAGACAACAAGAACCTGTTGTAGTAGATAATATAGTAACAATAGAGATTAATAATGATACTCTAACAGAGTATGGTCAGTGGCCTTTCCCCAGAGATTTCCTAGCAGAACAAGTATGGAGACTGTATGAAAAGAATGCAGGTCTTGTAGTACTTCCTTTAATATTTGCTGAGCCAGATAGGTTTGGTAAAGATCCAGAGTTTGCTGATATGTTAGCTAAGACGCCAACGTTGATAGGTCAAGTACCAGGTGTAGTGACAGAAGGTAACCCTGTAACAAGAGGTGTGTCAGCTCTAGGAGAGTCATGGGAGGGATGGCTATACAGATATCAAGGAGCTGTTGGTCCTTTAAAAGAATTTGCTGATGCTGCAATAGGTGTTGGTATGTTATTAGTTTCACCTGAAGCTGATGGTGTAGTACGTAGACTTCCATTAGCAGTAGATATAGAAGGTGAAATATATCCTTCTATGAGTATGGAGATTGTCAGAGTAGCATCTGGTGATGTTAGCTATCAAATAAAAACTGGTGTAGCTGGTGTAGAGGCCTTGCGTATTCCTAAGTATGGTATTACTAAAACTGATAGTAATGGTAACATATGGATAGATTTTAAATATAAAACAGAAGTATTTCCCTTACATAAGGAACTACCGGACTTAACTGGTAAGATAGTAATATTGAATGTTACTGCTTCTGGTTTAGATACTGTTACACCAACTCCTGTTGGTAACATACATGGACATGACTTAATAGCGGCAGCTGCTACTACTATGATGTCTGATACAAATATTACTAGACCTTATTGGACAAACATAACTGAGTTAGGTGCTATGTTCCTTCTCTCATTAATATTATGTGTAGTTGTTCTCAAGTTCAAATGGATCTTTGGTTTAATATTAATGCCAGTGTTTATAGGTGGTACATACTATGCAAGTTATTATCTATTTGTTGAGAAGAGTTACTTAGTAGATTGGACATATCCTGTATTCACAATATTCATTGTATGGTCTGCATCTGCGTTCTTGAGGTTCATGGAAGAGTTTAAATTACGACAGCAGATTAAGAAACAGTTTGAACATTACTTAGCACCAGCTATGGTTAAGAAACTACAGAAGAACCCAGACTTGTTAAGATTAGGTGGTGATACTAGAGAACTAACACTATTATTCTGTGATATAAGAGGGTTTACTCCTATCAGTGAACAATTTAAGACTAACCCACAGGGACTAACTAAATTAATAAATAGGTTTTTAACCCCCATGACAGATATTATAATGCGTAACGGTGGTACCATCGATAAATATATGGGCGACTGCATTATGGCATTCTGGAATGCTCCTCTTGATGTTGAAGATCAAAGAAGAAAAGCAATTCAGACATCACATGACATGCTAGATCATTTAGAAAAATTAAACACGGAACTGGAAAAGGAAGATGCCCTGCCAATTAAAATTGGCATTGGCTTGAATACAGGAGAAGTAGTAGTGGGAAATATGGGAAGCGATCAGAGATTTGATTATAGTGTTTTAGGTGATGCTGTTAACCTTGCAGCAAGACTAGAAGGCCAGTCAAAAGGTTATGGTGTACAAATAGTATTAGGTGAAAGCACTGCTGAGAATATGGAGACAGATTTTGCTATGATAGAGTTAGATAAAATAGCTGTGAAGGGTAAAACAGAGGCAGTTAGAATATTTACCTCACTTGGCAAGTATGATGTGTTAGACAAAACAATGAACTGGGTGATGGCACACAATCAACACACAAAGTTTTTAAAATTATACAGACAGCAACAATGGTACCTTGCACTTAAATTTGTTAGTGATCTTAGAGATGAGTTTAATGGAATGTTAACTAATTATTATGATATTATGAAAGAAAGAATCATAGAATTAAAGGAAACTGATTTGCCAAAAGATTGGGATGGAGTTTATAGAGCTACAACAAAATGATACCCTTAAATCATTACTTTAAAAGAATTCCGCTATGGAAGAAAGAGAAAGTAACTTTTAACTTATTTGTATTAAATAAAGATTATTGGGAGTATCGTTGGCAACTTTGGGTTTCTATACTTGGCTTTATTTTAGTTTTAACTTTTGTTGTTTTTCTTTATCTTTATCCAATTTTAACTCGTCCATCAGTACAAGATATACTGAATCAGTATAATCATGATAATAATTTAGGGAATAATAATTAATGATAGATATGCTTGATCGAATGTTCGGAGACACTCTCTGGATCTGGACGGCTATTGTAGGTAGTATCTTTGGTGCTATGTTTGTAAAATATATGCGAGATACTAGAATTGGTTTGTGGGTTTATGGTAAATGGGATTTTTTCCTAGATTATATTCGTGATAGATATGGGTGGACATGGTTTAATCAAGACGCAGATGCGTGGAAAAAAATAAATCCTAATATTGCAAGAAAAATCGATGACCTTGAGAAAAGGATAAATAAATTAGAAAATGAATAGTCTTTTAAATCAAGAAACACTTAAATTAACAGAACTTTTAATGCCGTGGATTACTATTTTAATTTCTTTAATAGTAGCTCTTTGGTTAAAAGATTTTGCTATTAAATTTATGCAAGGTCTCAAATTTAGGATTAATCCTGCATTTCGAGAAGGAGATCATGTTTATTTAGATGGAGAATTTGCCAATATCGTTAAAATTGGTTTAAGTACTACTGTTTTTGGAATAATGAATGGAAGAGGTTATGTTTGGAGATATGTCCCTAATGAACGAATTCCTTTTTTACGTTTAGAAAAAATTATTAATAGTGAATTACACATGGATAGTGTGAGTGAAAAGGCAAAAAAACTTCAAAATATAATTGATGCTGGACAAAATACAAAAATTAATGATAATAAAAAAAGATTAGATATTATGGAGGATAAATGATGTTTCCTAAACAAGTTATTGTTTTAGTAAATATTTCTTATTGGTTGCCAGATTATACTAATATAATTCAAGAATTTACGTGGCAAACAGGAGATATCTCTCCTACATATCCTAAAATACATAATTTTTTATATTATTGGAAAGATAATATAGATGCAGTTATAAATGATGTTATATTATCAACCTCTACTTCTCATACTTATAGACGTATTGATTTTGATTGGAGATTTTAATGAGTGACGAAAAAGTAACTATTGTTAATGTAGGCAGTAGTGAGCATACAGAAAAAAAAGTAGAACAAGGTTGGTATAATAAGGTATCTTCAGAACGGATTGATAGATGGCGTGTTGTACCTAGAGTGTTAATGTTACTATACGGATTAGCTTTTTATAGAGGAATGAATTGGTTTATGGAATTAGAAAATCCTACCTTGGAACAGACAGGATTTGTTTCTACATTAGTAGGAGCTGGTGCTGCTTGGTTTGGTTTATACGTAGGATCAGGACACAAAAAATAAAATTTTTATAGAAATAAAAGAAAATAACCGCAATAAAAAAGCCCCTATATAGGGGCTTTTTTTTATGGGGCATGCCATCTTGATTCATTAGCCCATATCCACCAATCATGGTCCATTAATGTATATCCTCTATTAATGAGACATATTGCGGTGCTTCTGTTTTTTTGATGATTAGATTCTAAAGATGTCATAATGAATCCTCCTAATGCACCACCTACAAATCCCGTAGTTACATCTAGTGCAGGGTCTATACTTGGAGTAAGAGAAGGAGTAACTGCTCCTGTTACTGCGCTTATACCTGTTTCTACTGCGATATTAGCTGTTGAATTATCATGAGCTTGAACTAACCCA
>TARA_R110001583_G_scaffold16234_14_pt1 | contig 22700 bp, 4 predicted proteins | sample TARA_R110001583 | Tara Oceans TARA_R110001583 (sample SAMEA4398432) | marine metagenome | biome: Polar Biome; feature: [MES] marine water layer (ENVO:01000295) within the mesopelagic zone...; material: water (ENVO:00002006), including particulate matter (ENVO:01000060) such as...... | reverse complement strand
CATGATTTATCTGGAAATGCTTTAAGTGTATCCACATTTGCATTTCTTGATGTATATCATAAGTTTTCGGCATCTTCATCAGATTCATTTGGAAGACTAAGTAACAAGAAGGCATATATAAGCTTTCCGGGGGGTTCATTTGTAGGCTTAAATTTTTCAGGATTCGAAGGGCTTAAAAAGGCATTTATCCTAATAACAAGTAAGAAGCTAGAGGATTTTGGATTTAATAGCGACGGTGGAGACGGGGCTCTGGAGGCTAGATACATGTTAGGCCTTGATACCACGGGAATAGCCTCTCCTAGCAACCCAGTTGTCTCTACGAACACAAGAAATAGATGGGGACTGATACAAATAGGTGGAGGAGAAAATGGAAACCCTGCATTTATAGGCCCGCCAATAGTCTCTGGGCTTATAGCAAAAGTTCCTGGAAAGCCATTACAATCTTCAATACTAAAGCCACCGGAAGGCTCTGAGCTTTTACAGATAATCAGAGATTGGGATATGGCGGGCTTCACAAATTATACGGCATCTGAGGGTGGGCCCATAACTGCAGGCTCAACCATAGAAAGTCTTATTGTTATGGCGCAGGGCGCACATGAGAGTGAAGTTGGCAAGAGATATAAGTACTTCTTTAATGGTAAAAAAATGAAGAAGAATATCCTTAGGGAGCTTAAATCAGTTGCCTCTCAGCCAGGAGTTCACCCGCCGCTCATTGTAGGTAAGTTTGGAGATATAGATACGAAAGCAGAAGGATTTTTACCAGTAGAGGTTAGGTATAAGAGTAAGGCATTTCATACGACCTTCTACAGCTCTCATTTTGAAAAAATAATATATGAGGTAAACAAGAGAGAGGGGTCTATGTTTGAGACTCTTAACTCTGGAAACATAGCTGTATATAATTGCGATTGGTCAAGCGAAGACCATAGTTGTGAGAAAAATTCAGAGAACATAGATGTTACTCAGTTAGATCAAGTTTTTGAATATGAATATACCCCAGTAGCATCAACTGTTCTGACTCCAACATTTGGAACGCAATGGAATGAGCTATATGCAAACAAAGAGTTAATCACAAAATACAATAGTCCAATTCAAATTGTCCCAGTCGGAATGACTATGGGGTTCGCCTTATTCACGGGAGACGCTTCTGAGTTTGAGGTGTTTGAAATTGATCAATTTGGATTATTACGAGCACAAGGGACACTTGCTGCACTAAGTAGCGCAAGGGGGATTCGAGAGCAGGGCGATGCGCTCGCCGCCCTAAAGAATCAGGTTGATGCAATTAAGGCCGCAGGTGGCGCTTTGGCAGATATTCCTGCAGACTTACAGGAGGATATAGCCGGACTTCAGGATAGTATAGATGCGATGAACGAGGCAGCTGAGTCAACAAGGGCATCGTCTGACTCGGAGGCTAATGCCGATGATACTGTGGAAACTGAAGTTACCGCCGAGGATATGAGTCAATACGCTGATGTTGGATCAGGCGGATCTAGCGCATTAGAGGATGCTGCAAGTGCAGTTGAAGATGCTGCAGAGACATTGGACGAAGCCGTTGCGGCAGTAAACGGAGCAATAGAGGCGGCGCAAGGCGTTATAGATGATGTGGCTGCCATGTTTGACGCATTTACAGACGCTTTATCATCTGCAGCCGGCATGCTAAATCAGTTGGCCGGAGAAGTAGAGGATGCTGTAAATAATCTTGCTTCACAGTGGGCAGATAGGGACCCAAATATATATTTTGCTTCAAAAACTGATACGTATTTGCCATCCGGATCTGAATTTCAGCCAAACTCTTTGATTCTGAATGGAACAACAATAGATGATGTTGAAGAAGTTAAGGTTACAATTCCAGTCAGAATTGAAAATGGGCCCTCGATAAAATGTAATGTTCCAGAGATAGTAAAGATAAGGGATAGCGGAAATAATCCATGGTTCGGCCCGACTGAGAATGAAAATTTCGACAAGTTTCCAATTCAAGTAGGAAAACTTATAGAGCTTGAGATAGAAAACGCAAAAAGAGATATAAAAATAGAGATAGCCGGAAAGAGAATTAAAAAGAGAACGGTTAGATTCTCTGGAACTGCAAGTAAAACTGGATTAATGAATGTTATAATAAAAGTTCCAGATAGCCTCCAGGGAATAACTTTATTCGGAAGCGGCGACTGCGTAAAGATAACTGCGTCAAACACGAACGTAAACACCATGGGTTTGGCCAGGCAGATTGGAAACGATTTTGCTATAGACTTAGATAAGCAGCAGCAGGATAGGCTATTTGGATCATTAAGAGAGAAGACTCCGAATATACAAGACCTTATAGACAGGTTTCAGGGCTTTCCGCTCAGGCTTCCTGGCGGCGTGGTGATGGACCAGATAGCTGCGGCAAAGGAGCATATAAAGAGTTTTTGCGACCTATCATTTTACCTTACAGCTCAATTAGATTTATCTCTGAGGAATTTTAAGTGGATATTGATTCCGATAAAGATAATTCTCTGTATTATTGATGTCATATGCGCTCTCTTGAATCCATGGAAGCTTGCTGCGGCGATAGTAAGGCTATTCCTATGTCTGTGGGATCTCTTGTTGCTGCTTCCACAGATATCTGTTCCGGTTATGTTCTTAATGTTAGTGCTACATCTGCTTGAGTTATTGCAATGTGTTTTGATAAAAATAATAACAACCATAACCGCTATAAATGAAATTATAGCAGCGTTAGATACTGCTATAACAATGAAGAATTACCCTGCAATAATGGCATTAGAAGAGACTATTAATGAGCATATATTTGCACTTGAGGCAGACCTTAGCGTGCTTCAGCCTATAATTCAAATTCTAATGTTATTTTTAGAATTATTACAACTATTGTTCAACTTTCCATGTAGAATTGCAGATGAAACAATAAGCCCAACATGTATAGATCCATCCCTCCTGGCTGGGATACTAATTGGCAAGGCAGCTCCCAACGGAGAGATTGTTGCAGATAACTTACTGCCAATTGCTCAGAGCTATACAACACTAAGGATAGATAATGTCGGTGTAGATGGAAACACTCCATCTAACTCTAGGGATGATGGAGATACATTAGAGAATGCTGGTGGAGGCACGCCTAGCAATATTCTAGAGGAGTCATCTGAAAATGAGGGCAAGGTCGTAATGACTAGAGAGTTATCAGAATCCGAGGCGGAAGGCTTGACCGAGGAGGAGTTAGAGGCCGTAACGTATTTGGACGCAACAAGCATAAATTCTTCAAGCTTAAGGACTACAGATCAAGACTTTGAGGCTACTTTTGCAGTTTCGTTTACAAAATCAACAAAGGGCTTCTCAGTATTCACGGGTCCAGACCCAAGAATTGTAAATTTTGAATTCAAGGAAAGAGGCCTAACGAATAACTTAGCATGGACTCCCTTTATATCAATATTCTTTAGAAAGAAAACTATTGATCACTTGCAGCCGTTAGACTCTCCACCAAGATTCCTTCAGAAGTCTGGAGATAAAATAAAGGTTGCTAGATCATCTGATGATCTTTCTCGCGGGATAGTTAGTCCCATAGATGGAGTTGATCAGTTTTTAAATGGAAACTCGGGATCAGGCTTTCATCCGAAACCATTAACGGTAACCTTAGTAGATAAGGTTCCGACAGGGGAGGTTGATGAGGCCGGGCAGCCAGAGTTTGAGGACAGGGAGTATGAGCAAACATTTGATGGAATACCCATGTTTGCAATAATCGATGAAGAGTTTAATGTATACTTTATACGTGATAATGGAATAAAGGTAGAGGGAGGAGAGATAACCTCTATTGAGGCTATGATGATAAATCTTCCATCTGCTCCGAAGCTGAGAAGCAGCAGGGAAGATCGAGAGGTCTTTAGGGATGTAGATGGTACGGATGGAGAGACTATTGTTAAAAAGCAGGCAAATGCAGATTATATAATAGGATCAGACCCGCTCGGAGAAGGGTTTGGCGAGGATGCTGCGGATGAGGAGAAGGTATCTCACTCTAAGGGTGAGATTCAAGAAAGCTATCCGAATGCACCGTATCAGGACGCTGGCTCTTATAATTATATGACAAAGACAAAGGACAGGAAGAAGCTAGAGGCTTCTATCGACTCCATTAAGGTTTTTGACTTCCCACAGCTATATCTTATAGATATAAGGCAAGCGGCAGATGAGTTGGCCTCAGCCTGTAACGCCTCATCTCTGAATAACTTATTAATGGGCTTTGCATTGGGAGATGTAGATTTCCCGGCTGATGATGGCAGTGGAGATGTAGATCCAACATCGCCATCTCCTGAGGATATTATTGAAAATCAATTAGAGTGTACAAAGGAGTTTCTTCAGACGATAAGGGATGAGATAGATGCACTTAGGGCTAAGCTATCATCTGGATTGATATCTAAAGATGATCAGATATCAATATTTAAAATAAGAGAAGCCCAGCAGAAGCTCGAAGACTGCTGTAGGAAGTCTATAGATGATATATGTATTTTTGTTGTAAATCCATTAAATACAGGGTTTAAGGTTCTGGAGGATGAAAACGAAGACCCTCTGCCTGGCTTTATAGATCCAGAGGAATATTCCGAGGATCCATTCTTGCTAGAGCCAGAGGAGATAGATCTTGAGGATGATGATGAGTTAGAGATTGAAAGCCATAAGATAACCGGAGCGAGAGAGTATGCTGCTGGAATTGGAGATATGGCGGTAGTTGACTCTATGAGGTATGCTACGATAGAAATAATTCCAAGGGATAGTTATGATGCTCCAATTCCAGGCAGCTTCTTAGAGAAGATAAGTGTAGAAATAGTAAAAGATGAGACTGGCGGAGCCGAGCTTGTAGTAATAGAAGATGATAACTATGAAGTAAGCGAATCTGGCTTTATAGCTAGAGAAGAGGGTGATACTACATATTATGCAAGAATAACATCGAATGGGTTAGGAAAAGTAACTCTAAGGGGCTCTGTATGCTCAAAGACAATTCGAGCAGTTACCTTAGCTGGGCTAAAGCCTGTTCAGAGCGAAGACTCAATGGGTGATGACTTTGGAGTTGTAGATTGCATACCAGATTCGGGAGCCGAGTCTGATGATGATAGTGGAGAGTCTTTTGCTCCAGGCCAGTTGACAAAGATAGATAGAATACTGACAGTTATATTTAAGGAGCCTGGAATTAGCGATGGAGATGGAGATGGGGCAATGGGGCTTGCATCGGCAGAAGATATAAGGGAAGAGAGTGCAGAATCGGCTAAGGCGAGGCCGCAAGGAACTGGCTCTAATCTTGATAATTAATACTTTGGAGTTGAAATGAGCGCATCAGAAGACTTACAGTCTCGAATAGAGGCAGCTACAACTGCTGCAGAGAGGCATATATCTGCAAAGATAGAGGCTGCAACAACCGTCTTGCAACAATCCTTCGAGCCAGCCTTATCATTAGGAGCTAGCGCATCTGGCGCTGACCCATTGCAGCTTATTATTTCTGCTGCAGATTCATATTCTAAGGATATTGACACAAATACTTCTTCTTTTGCGATATTCAATGGTCTTTTGAGCTCCATTAATAGCATGAGGTCCACGTATCTCCCGGTTGAATATTTGGCCGCTGAAGGCTTAGCAAACACGCTGGGGTCCGGAGACTTTAGCGGGCCATCTATAGTTGACGATCAAGCATATTCTGAATCAAATGAAAATGCATTTATGAGAATGCTTGGGATGCCATCATCTGCCGAGTTTGATGAAGGTTCGGTGCTATTAAGGATAACGTCAGATGGGCAGCTAAAATATGCTTCAGCTGCGGAGATAAACGAATATGTATTAGCGACAAGGCAGCTTGATCACTCCAGCAGGCCATACACAGTTGGCGATGAATACTTCTCCTTCTCCTCAGTAAAGGCATTAGACTTAATTCCAGAAAGATTAATGCCCATGTACGAAGATGCTGTTGAAGCATGGGGGGAGAAGAGGGATCAGGAATTTGCGGCGCAAGCCGAAGCGGCCACCCAGGGGGCTTTGGGCGACCCAACAGAGGATAATCTGCTTACAGGGGTTCTAAAGGTTTATTGGCAAGGTCTCGTTATGGGTACGAACAGTAGCTATGAGGATATAAATCTTACGGGCCAGGGGGTAAGTATGGACGTGCTGCTGGATGTTTACACAGAGGAGCTTCTTGGGCAAACCTCTGATAATACAATTGAATCTATTGTAAGTCCATCAAACTTCTTTAGGCTAAGCTATCTATTAACCCCGCCCGTACAAGATGGTCTGATAGTTGGGTGTATAAATGAGCCCAATAAGATTGTTGCTTCAAATTTCTTGCCGAAAGCATTGAGGAAGGTAAATGGCAATGTATTAAAATCAAGTTTTCTTGAGGCGGTAATAAGGCTTAGGCTTGATAATGTTACAGGGGTTGACCCGAATACGGTTAAGTCTGAGACAGATCCTACAAAGGCAACTGTTGGCGGAGTTACGGTAGATAGCTATGAGGACGCCGCAGCAGGTAAGGGTTATGGAATATTAGAGTCCTTGATAGTTGCAAGATTAGAGTCTGCGGTAGCGGGAATGGCTAGATATATAAAGAAGAATGCTCAAAACTTAAAGCTAAGCAGCCAGAGGTCTAGAACTGATATAGATGGGAATAGGCCTGGATCTCAAGGCTCCCCGGGCCAAGCTAGTAACTTCAGAGCCTTCAGGTCCAACTTCTTTCCGAATATTCAAGATGGCCCTGAAGCGGCAGCATCTGAGCAGCAGCTATTTGAAACTATAGTTGCAGTCGAGGATGCTATAAATCTATTTTTTGCTGATGCTTCTGAGCCGTATGATCTCACAAAAGGGACGCAGAGGGGATCTTCTATGAGGAACGCTCATCTGATGGATTCTGTAATCTCTATAGTAGGGCAGCCTGGGGATGTCGCAAGAAGGCGATTGAGTGAATTACTTGAAGCTCAGGAGCGGAGAGCCAGAAAGACATCTGACTTATACCAGACAGGGATATCTACTATCATTGGAAATATAACTGGAATTGGAATCATAGATATTGCTGTATTTTTATTATCATTATTTCTAATAGAAGAGAAGTTTTTATTAGGTTTAATGACAACAACTCAATTGGAAAACATGACGCTGGAGTATCCAGCAGACTATTTCGAGATGATTGGCGGAGAAACTGGAGTTCCAACGATAGAGACTTCTATGAATGAACTTACTATGATACTGTATGTGACATATAAAAAGTTTTTAGGATCAGTAACCGGGTCTAGGCAGTTTTACTATGGAGGAAGGGTTACTTAGTAGGGCAGTTTTTCTATTATTTTTATATCAAATAACAGTATTGGGAACATACAGTGGAGGTATAAATGTCTTTTGATTTAAGCATAAAAAATGGTGACATACACTTTGATTCGAGTGGTATGGTTAAGACTGTAGTTAAAAATTCAAAACTTAGACAGGATATTATAAAAATAATACTTACGGACATTGGCGAGAACAGGTTTCATAAGGGATATGGTAGTGCGCTCGGTAGAATTGGGGTTGGAACAGCCTCAGGCAGGGACATTGTTGAGTTGGATATAAGGTCCTCTGCAGAGGCCGCGATAAAGAAGCTTATGGCCCTTCAGAAAGCACAGGCGGCGAGACAGTATCTATCCCCTGGCGAGATAATTGTAAGCATAGTAAAGATAGAGGCTGGCAGAGATACTGTTGATCCAAGAATGTATAATGTTTTTATATCAGTTTTAACCGGACAGCTGACAGAGATTCGAGAAGTAGTGACAGTAAGGATTGCTTAGGAGAGTAAGGTGGCTTCATTTAGAACATTTAGTGAGATAGTTTCAAGCATGCTTCAAAGGCTAAAGCTTGTTCAGCCAAATCTAGACACAAAGCCGGGAACCGTCTCTAGGGATCTCTTTGTCGATATACAGGCTGATCAAATAGAGAGGTTGTATAGATCTATGGCGATAGTGTCAGAGAAGCAATCTCTGGCTACCTCTTCGGGGAGGGACTTGGACAAGATTGCGGCCAACTTTGGAATATCGAGAAGATCGCCCACTGCTGCAAGTGGAATTGTTGTATTTACAACAAATAATATATCCAATGATATAGTGATTCCGAATGGAACAATGGTTAGATCTAGGAACGGAGTTTCTTTTAAGACTATAAATACATATAATATGTTTTCATCTCAAAGGAATTTGTACTCTGCGAATGCCAATAGAATGAAGGGGGCTCTTCAGGTAGCAGGAATTAACGATTCATATGCAATAGAAATTCCAGTATATGCGATTAGGCCGGGCCGGGCGGGAAATGTGAGCGCGCTACAGATAGCCTCAAGTAACTCTGAGTTTAATGTAAAGGTGGTCAACCTATCATCTATGACGGGTGGAGTAAACAGGGAGGCGGACACGTCATTTAGGTCTAGAATTTTAGCAATATTTAGTGGATCAAATACTGGTACTGCAAACGGATATAGAAATGCAGCCATGGGAATAGGCGGAGTGCTTGATGCCCTTGTTGTTCAACCCGGAAACACACTGATGCTTAGAGATGGAACTGAAACAATTGATGTATCTGGTGGAAGCCAAAGAATATTAAGCTCAGGTACCGGAGGCAAGGTGGATTTATATGTCTTAGGCCGTAGCGTACAAGGAGTGTCGGAGTCCCATATATTTACAGACCTATCTGGAGCCGGAGATGTATCTGATGACAGGAATGATATAATCTTAGGCGTCTCTGGGCAAGACGTTACTATGACATCGGAAGAGAGGAGGATTAAGGCATTTTCAAGTGGAAGCATACCTCTTCAGCCGATAGACTCGATAATATCATTAGTAGGGAGTGAATCTGGAGTGCTTTCTGAGGCAACAATAGACGAAGATGGAGTGGTATCTGGGAATTATGAGCTGGTAAAAGATTATAACCCAGAGACTGGCGGCAGCCCATTTGGCTTTGATAAAATTCACTTCGTTTCAAATAGAAAAGAAGTTATTGGAGAGTCAGTTGTAAAGAAATCACTAAATGACGCAAACTCACTTAAGTTCTCAGACATAAAGGATATTGACTCTGTATATAGAGATGTATCGATATCTAGAGAAAACTCTTCTGTGAACAGTCAGTCAAGAGATACTATAAATCTTTTGCACGCACCAGTAGTGAAGGTAAGCAGGATTGTAAACCAGACAACTGGTGAGACATATGTTATAAAATCTCAAAATATAGATACTTTAACTGGACTAAACGAGAGTGCCAAGATTCAAATATCTGGAAGATCCTTGCCGAGCACTGCGGATGTATTAAGTGTTGATTATACGTGGAGACACGTTTATGATCAGTATATAGACAGGACTAGTGAGCTAGCAATAAATCAGTTTAAAGATATATCTATAACAGACTCTATAGACTGGATTTCATCTACTATAATTCAGATGGAGGAGTCTACTGTAACAGCGACAGATGATGAAATAGAATATGAGGTTAATACAGAGTATAACATAAGTAGGGTCGCCTCTGTGTTTTTTGCAGAAATATCGGAAGCTGTAGTAACCATAGTTACAGACTCTTCGGGCGCGGACAAGGTAGGAATAGAGTTATCGGAGTATGATGATCCTTTATCGAATATAATCTCAATAAAAACAGAGAACGGATTAGAGATTTATAATACTAAGTCTGCAGATGGTGATTTTTCATCCAAGCAAATATTTCTTCCTACAGATGCAGTGGCTGATATTGGGGATCCCGTTATAATTCACTATAACAAGGTTGAGCTATATGATATTATCGATACAGATGCTTCAGCGTCTAATAACACAATAACTCTTCCGTCTTCAGATATATTAAGTGCTGTAGACCTATCCCTTATTGTAGAGAATGCTTATTTGTCTGAAACCCCAGTTTATGTTACATATTCTGCAGAAATAAACACCTTGCTGAGGCAAACCCCATTGAGTTCACTGCCGGCCTTAGGCTCTTCTGGAGATAATCAGTTATCAGATTCATCTGGCAGTATAACTATAAATTCTCACCAGCCGGTTTTCTTTGGGTTTAGCGATGCGGGAGTTGCAAGTTCAATTAATCGATTCGGCCCAACAACCATAAAGTGCTCTTTGTCTGGATCAAGAAGGCCTGGCAAGGTAAAATTCACGGGAACTACCGTGAGAAGAATGGAGATAGACATAGTAGTCGGAACTGCTCTGGAAGGTATGAAGATAGATTTATTATCATATATAAAAGACGAACTTTCAATTAGTACAATACCTGATAACATTGGAGTAGCAAGAGTTGACAGGGTATCCTTAATGTCCGGCGCAGAATCAGTCAAACAGGACTATGATATATTAGGGTATTCTATATTAGATAATAAGTTTGACTTTGAAAGATCGATATCTGATGTAGACTTAAAGTCATATAATATCTTATTGCCATCTACGCCTACCAATTTAGGCATTTCAACTTCATCAACAGATGTCGTAAGGGTTAACTTCTTAATGCATACCTTGAATGATTTTGATGAAATATACTTTCCACAAGATGGCAGAAGGGAGACTAGCAAGAGATTTGCAAGAGTAGATAGAGTTTCGGTATCATCTGGATTCAGAGATTCCGCCAGAAACTTATCAGGAAGTATATCATTATCGTCATCTAATCAGCCGGAGGCCGGGGAGACATATTTTACAGATTATAAATTTTCTTCCCCAAAAGAAGGTGAGAGGTTGACTATAAATTATAATATAAATAAATTAATTTCAGATGTAACATATGGCATAGAGTCGGTCAGACCAATAACTGCAGATATTTTGGTGAAAGAAGCTTCATATCTCAGTATAGATGTATATGGCAAGATCTTAATAAATGATGACTCTATACAGAATACAGACTCAATAACTCAAGATGTTAATAATGCCGTGTCAAATCTACTAAGCTCATCTAACCTTGGGACTACAATTGATTATTCAGATATATTGTCCGTTGTAACATCCGTAGAGGGCGTTGATTCGGCTACTGTTTCTATATTTAATGAGTCCGGAGAATCAGGCAGAAGGTCCTTTATAAGGGCGCTAGATAATCAGAGTATATCCGCAGGGGTTGTTATATTTGAAGCGGTATCTAGAAGTAAATTCAGGATAGATTAGGGTAAAAAATGGCTTTAAGACCGATAGCTTTCTCAATTCCATCAAGCACTGAGCTGAAGGTTGTATTTTCAGATTCAGTGTCAAAATTAGTATCAAAAGATAACTTCAAAGTTGAATCTTTAAGTGGGAATACTGATAGCCTAGAGGTGTCTGGGGTAACTATAGAGGGAAGGTCTGTAGTGGTCCAGACAAAACCACAGGTTTCTGGAAATTATTATTTGATAAAAATGCTCGATGCAGATGGCGCACCATTCGAGAGTGATAAGGGGGCTTCTCTCATAAGAGATGAGGTATCTAGAGAAATATTTTTCGTCGGGATAGATAATATAAACCCTATTAGAGATAGGATTTTTGAAAATATCCCAAATTTTTATAACCTTGACAATACAAATTTATCAAAGGTATTAAAAGCCCATTCCAAGGAGCTATACACTGCTCAGAAGGGAGTGGGAGAGGTTTTGTCTGATAACTATATATCAGTAAGGGTCCGAGACGAACTCAGGACTAGAAGTTCGGGCGCTACAGATAGGCTTATACATGAAAATGCATATGAAGTAGAGAGGGTCTCTAATAGTGCGACAGGAAATTCCGTAAAACCTGGAAAGATAGAGTTTTACAAGAGTAATGCAACTCCAAGGAGTGAGACGGTTTCGAGCACCCCCATAAGCCTTAGGCAGAGAATAATCACCGACGAGGAGATATCTATTAGCTCAAAAGGAAATAACTTTGATGGATACCTGCTGTCTTTGGCTAATAAAAACGTTATAAAGCTTTTAAAGTTAAGCTATATAAAGAAAGATGAAGAGCATGATTGTAATTCAAAGATAGGAAAAAGCTACAATATAGAAAAATATAAGTATTCAATGCTTAATAACTATTTTGATTCAAAGTATTCTTTTAAATACTTTGAGCTAAAGAGCAATCAGGTTTTGCTATCTGAGTTTGGAAACATTTCTGAGCCAAAAGCCGGAGATACATTACTGGTAAGCTATGTGTATGAAGATATGGGCAGATCACTAATTGAGTCTTCAGTCTCTGTTTTTAATATAAAAAACTCTCAATCCGAATCATTGCCATTTAGCTCAACCCATTTCTTTCTTGATAATGCTCCAATCGTAGACTCTAATAATGTTATTTATACAAAAAATGGGGTTAAATTTACAAAGGGAGAGAACAGTAGTGAGGTTCCGCCTGAATTTTTAAAAGAGTTATCATTTGATTATTCAAAACTTCCAAACAGAGTGGGTGAATATTCTATAAATTATAAAACCGGAGAGGTGTTTGTATTTGGCTCAGATGGCACCGGAGGTGGTGTGGGCGATGAAGGCTATATACCGGTTGCTAGTTATTCTTATAGGAATACATTTTCTGAATCTTTAGATTATGTTGTAAGCGAAAACAATATCGTTGCCAACTCGACAAGAATCTTGCCCGAAGAGGGCGCCACCATCATATATAAATATGATCAGGTATACGCACAGGGAATTGATTATAATTCAAAATGTCATATAGAGGTTTTAAATGAGCAGGTTAGAAGCAGCATAGGAAGCTCCTTTTCTATTAAGCCGAAGAACACACCGGTGACAGATGTGTTTAGAATATACAATCAAACTACTGGAGAGGTATATAATCACCTATATTCTAATGACTCTGAGATATTTTTCTCCGGGATAAGGTCTCCGGAGATAAAGTCAGAGTCATTAGAGCCGGCTAGGTTTAGCGAGTCAGCCTTAGAGGATCTAAGTATTGTAGGGGAATTCGTATTTCCGGCATTCACAACCACAGTTGTATCATCCTCTTCGAATAATAATATACAACTTGAGCAAGGGATACCATCTGAATTAATAAATAAAAACTCTACTGATTATTTCATAAGGGAAAAGAGTGAGGATAGCGACAGCAACATTGAGGCTTCTGATTTGCAGATAAGGTTTTTTGGAGATGAAGATTCAAATGGCTTGATACACTCCGTGTCTGTAAGCGAGGGGTCTGTGCCTCCGGATAAGGGCTCAGAGGTAACAATTGGTCCAAGAGGGTTTGTTGCAAACCTGAATAGCAATCGGGTACTAAACAGGTCTCAGGATGGGATTGGATCAAGTGTAAATACATCTGTATCATTTGATAATACAGACATATTTAAAAGAGAAAAGTTTTTTAATAAGATTGATACAAATCCTGGACTAAAGAAAGCTGCAGGCGGTGGATTGATATCTGTAATCTCATCAAGTAAGGGTGATGTTTTTTACTCAAACTTATCGAGAGTAAGGAAGGTTGGAGATTATTGTATAGATTATTCACATGGAGTCATATATGTTGCGGTTGGCGCAAAGCAAGAGTATGAAATAGGCAGCGTAACATATTTTGGTGGGGAAATAGATACAAATTATAAGAACATCATAACTGCAAACCAAGCCATTAAGGCCAGTAGGCCGTCAGATAGATCAGATTTATATCCAATAATATATAACAACCTCTCTAACAATAACGACTCTATAGAGGTATTGGATCTAGATGAAACCTTACATGTTTTTGACAATAGCAGCAAATCTTTTGACTCGAACAATAAAGAGCAATATATATGCAAAATTCTTGATGATTATACGGCTATTGTCCCATACACCATACGCTCTATAAATGGAATATTTTATAAAAAAGATTTAGAAGGACTGAATGTTCTTTCTGGCCTAAGGAGCGATCGACATCAAGATCTAGGTTCCGATAAAATTAATTTAAAATATGAGTTAGGCGGTGGAGATATATATGACGCATCAGTTGTAACATTTAGTGGGAATACTTTAGACTTCAAGAACAGCAAGGTCAGGAGGCTTACCAGATCGGGCAAGGACTTGGTGCTAAGTATACAGGATGCATCTATAAATAAGTTTTTAGACGTAAAGCTCTCTGGATCTGATGACCCATTATTCGATGATGATTTAAACGTTCCAAAGATAACAGGAATAAGCATCGTCAGCGTTGAGGAGGGTGATTATGAAAATATAGTTAGCATAAAGTCTGGCGTAGACTTATCTGCAGTAGATTCACTTGGTGATCTCTTATTAGACTCAAGAGGAAGGCTGTTCGAGATATTAGAAGCAGATCCACTTTTATCAACATTGAAAATAAGAAATCATCCTTACAGAAGTAAGTCTAAAGTAACGCCATCCTTAGCTTTCTCTGGGGATGCGAGCATAGTTGTGAAGGCATCTGTGATAATATCAAATAACAGAATAGATATTTCTATTCCGGGTGACTCAATATTGAGCGATGGAGACCCTGTAGTTGTAAGGTATTTAAATGACTTCGTCCCAGAAGTTGGAGCCGGACTCGCAATAGACTTTAGTTATGGCGATATATTTATAGATTATTCTTATGTATATGATGATGTATATGTTTCTTATGAATATGGTGATAACGAGATAGATTGGGGATCTTCGGATGCAATCACTGAGGGCGAACAATATTATGTTACATATAAATATGGAGCGCTGAGGAATGCACTTAGAAATAATTTTGGCGATTTAACCGGAATACCTTATTTTAAGACATTCTCAATAGAGACGGATAGGGAGGTATACAGGAATGCTATATCTGGAGCCCTTCAGTCATTTCCAAAGGGTCCAACTATACCGGCATTCAATAATCTAATTAGCTCATTTACAGATATGGCTCCAAACATTAATGAGTCGGCATTTGGAAGCTGGATACTCGGAAATGATTACTGCGCCCCGTCAGAAGTAGAGTACGGAGGGAATCTAACCTTTGACAAGGGGAGGTTCAACCAAGGACTTAGGGTTAGTCCCGGCAACTTTGTATGTATGCCATCAGTATCAAACTTGAGCTTGAGCGAGGGAACTATATCTGCATGGATTAAGCCAGATTGGTCCGGTATTGACAATGATGCAACTTTAACTTTTGATATACAAAACATTGGAACTGAACAATATATATATAAAAATGGAAAAAGCCTGTTTGATGATGGATTTGATGTATTACACTCATCTAGCACGATCGGAGGATTGAGTCATGATTCTGAATCAATAGAGATTTATAACTTTAGTGAAAATAATAATAATATAGAGTGTGGGACGTATGCTTTATCAAGAAATCTTTTAAATGTAAATAGATCTATAAAAACTGAGCATAGCCTTAGATTCTCGGTCAAGGACCTGTTGGTGGGAGCGCATAACCCCAAGAGTGATAGGTTTTGTACACCATTTTTTACATCTATTTCAGATGGGAATAGAATCTTAGCCGTGAAGTCGGACATCAAGTTTATAGAAAGCTTGGGCTCTACGCTTGAGATTACAATATCTGAAGATAATTTAAAGATAGACTCTTTTACTAAATATGATGACATTCATCCTACTAGAAACACGTCTTTTCCGATAACTGATACCCTAAGCGAGTCCTTAAACTTTAGGGAGAAGGTTATAGTAATGGACTTTGAGAGATCAATAGATATATCTAATGTTAAAGTTAATAATATTTTTGATAACACTACTGATCCATTCATGATAATAAATGAAGACGGCGTTGCCTTTAAGATTTTATCATTTATAGATGGTGCAGGCAGAAGGATTGGTAGCATTCCAGACGAAATATGGGGTGTTGTAATTGAAAGAATACCATTTGGGAAGCCAGAGTTGTCGAGCGCAGGGTCGGCTGCGCTAAATAGTTATATTCCAAATGGAAAAATTAAGATCGCATACCAGTCTGTAAGCATTATTTCGACGAATAGAGCGATTGACTCAGGGAAAGTATGGGGATATAGCGACGTAGGCACTGTCATAGACTTTATTAAAAACCCGGTAACCATAAGTATGGTAAGAGATCCGGTCTCTAATCATGTAGAGATGGATTTGTATAAATATAATGATACAAAAAGCGCTAATTATAGATTATTCTACACAGATTTGCCACATGTTTCTAATGCATCATCTATACTTAAACATTTTGGAATCAAAGATGACGATATAGAGGGCCTAAGCATTATCAATGCCCTTTCTGGAGATAATGGAAGATTTTCGGTTGGAACAATAGATAGGGGATGTAAGTCTACATTAGACTTATATCAATTAGGCTATAAGATTTATAATAAGTTTTCAGCAAAAGATATTTATATAGGCAGGGGCGCCATATCTCCAAGTAGAATTCCGTTTTCAGTGAATAGGGAAGACGCATCAAGTGGATCTGTCGGGATCCCCTTTAATTCCGACTACAAAGAGGGAGTATTCATTGGATTTGATGAACTTTGTGAGTCGCCGCTATCAGATGATTCTGGGCAATGGGTATTTAGAACCAGAGTGGCCGAAAGGCAGGAGGTCCCAGTTGCAGTCTCTATAACGGAAGCTCCATACATGAATCTAAACGTATCTGTTGCAGATGCGGATGAGGAGCCCAGTAACTCTAATGAGAATATACTGCCAAATTTCTTTTGGATAGATGGAGATATAACTCCAGAGGTAAGCCTTAAGCGAGGATCTCTATATCGGTTTAATCAAAGTGATATAACAAATATATCTGGATTAAAAAAGATTAAGTCTAAGCATCATGTAATGGCCTTATCGACAACAGCAGACGGCACTCACAATGGCGGAAGAGAATACCTAAGAGGGGTTGTTAGATCATCGTCCGAGGTGGGAGGCAGTGAGTCATATTTAGAGATTAGCGTAGATAGTAGTACTCCGCCTAAGTTGTACTATTATTGCAAAAACCATAGCGGAATGGGCGGAGAGATAAAGGTATATAAGAACACGACAAGGGAATCTGGAAAACGCTTAGTTGGATACGAATATGAAAACGAAACCGCCTTAGTGCCAATAAAGCAGACTGTCGCTGGTGTAATTACTACTAATGGAGATTTTTCATCAGTAATTAGAGCATTCAGGGAAGAGGACGGAACTGGATGTCCGCCGGGAATAGTTTGCTCTGATACATATAGATATTGCGGAGGAGGCCTTTTAGAGACATCTGGATGGAAGAAGATAGATGAATCAGATTCAGATCTAATAAACACGATAATAGGCGGAAGGGAGACCAATAGCTCTCCATGGGTAAAATATGGTGAGTTCTCAACGTCAATATCCGGTGGCGTGTATAGAGCCGGAGAATCTACCCCTATAAACAAGGCTTTGTCTCAAGACTCAAGTTTAGGTAACTTCTTATACACCAGGGCTCCATGCCATCTTGGGGATGTAGAGATAATATCTTCAGTAAGGGTAGTGTCTGTGGATTCAGATCTAACTGCCGATACTGGAAATTTTTATGGCTCAATATCGGGCAAGCTTAATGGCATAGTTCCAATAAACTTTAATGATGGAAGTATAAATATTAAAATCTCATTGGCCACAGGAGATGACGGAAGTCCGTTGGTATTAATTATGGATGCCGAGGATGGCTCAATAATAGACATAGCATATTATGATTGGAATAACGGGCTTTTTAATAATTTTAGCTTGCTAAAGAATATAGAGGCAGAGACGATAGAGGTTAGGGTTAATAACGCCCTAATATCAAAAATAAAATTTGATGAGCTCATAAGGGTTAATATAGATTCGTGCAAATTATTAAAAGAGCCTTATGTTGCAATATATTTAAATGATGGATCTATATTGGATACAGGTCTTTATCATAAGCATAATTCTTCCACAAAGCTAGATATTGACCTAATATACTTCAGTGGAAAATTTAAAGATGGGGTCTCAACGCTTGAGAGCGATGACATACTTATAAATACGGATTCAAAAATTGACTTTGAATTTTATACGAGAGTATCTTCTCATGTGGATGGGTATGGGATGCCGCTATATGCATCTTCTGATGCATATGACGCATATGCCGTGAGTAACACATATGATGTGGATGAGATGTACATAACATCAGATTTAAATAGGTATGTTTTTGATTCTGGATCTGGCATCGCAGACGGCAGGATGTCTTTATTTAAAGACGGAAAGGGATTTTTTAATTTCAGGATATTTAACAGTAGGAGTGGAAGTCCCGGTAGTTCGGATATATTCAATATAGCTACAAATATAAAACACTTTAGGCCAGGAGAGCTTCATCATATTGGGGCGAGCTGGAAGCTTAATAGCTTGAGTGAAAAAGATGAAATGCACCTCTTTATTGACGGAACAGAATCTCCAAACATCTATAGGTTCGGAGGCGCCGTTCCTGTGTCTGTAAATGAAAAGTTTTCGGATATAAGCAAGGAGACATTACATAACTTTATGGTTAGCGAGGTAGAATTTAACAGTGTTATTTCGGATGGATCTACTTTAGCAGGAACTAGCAGATTCTTCTCAAAGAGCGCAGGCTTTACTGAGGATATGATAGGTAGGTCTATAATTATTACAGAGTCAGAGTTAGGTGATATTTATGTGGGTAAGCAATATATTATAAATAGTGTCGATGGCGATGCAGTTACTTTTGTAACTGGAAAAAATATGGATCCAGTATCATTTGATGCCTCTGTGTCAAATATAAAGTTCAAGCTACCACCGCTATCCGGAGTGGGCAATAAAATATTAACTGATTTAAAGAATAACGCCTTCTCTATCATTAGAGAGGACTGCTTCGGCGTAAAGAAAGAGCTTGGCGGAATTCTATATTCAGTAAAGGATGGAGTGATAAATATTATATCTGGAAGTCAGATAGATAACCCAGAATTCAGAGCAAATATAGATAGCAGGCTAATAGAGTTTGTTGGAATGAATAAGTCTAATTGCAAGTATGGATCAACGGTTGAGTATTCTGATACAGATATTCATATAGAGACATTTGGACTGACAATGCAGAGGTATAGGAATGTAATAGAGCTGTCTGGCTCCTCTTATAAGACTGCTTACGGCCTTAAGCACCCATACATGAGAAGAGACTCCTCTGGCGACAGCACGGTGCTATTGAACGCTCCAGACCCCATAAGGCTTAGTGACGTATCTATAAGAAGAATTATTTCAGATAGGCAGCTTGTTGTGCATAGGAACATAACAGATGCACCAAAGGGGTATGTGGCTAGCTTCGAAGTGAACATGCCTAGCAAGTCGCTTACAAGCTGCCCCAGTGGCGCCGGAGGTAAGGCTAACTGGCTTACATCTCAGTCATCTGAACTCTTACACAAGCAAAACCTTGGAAGATACTTGGAGGTATCTTTTGACTCCGACAATGTGCATTTTTGCGAGAAGTTTGATGGATACTCTTATGACGATGGATACTCTTCTATTGATAGGGAGATTGATGCAAATTGCGATGGCGCAGACTGCTGGCCCTCCTGGGCTGGCCAATACTGCGGCGGCAAAATAGTTCCGCTAAATTCTCCCAGCCTAAAGGAGGATGTATTTGCGTCTGAATCTGATACTCATATTTACATAATTAGTGATGGAATACCACATGATCACGATATATTAGACCAGACAGACGGAGGTGCCGTATACGATGCAAATAATCCTCTTGAGGCTAAGCAGCAGTTCTATAGGTTTAGCATACCAAGGTTTCCTGTTTTTGCAGACGATACAAAAAAGATATCAGAGGTACCGGTTGGCCCAATTGGTGTAGCAATTAATGGAGTGCCATTTCATGGCCCGCTAGATGAGCTTGGAGTCAAGATAGATGAATCAGGAATAACAGATGGGGTTGGCGGCTACGTAAACCAAAGGGGAGAATATTTTTACTACAAGGATCCGAAGGGCCTATACAATGATATATATGGCGAGCACTCGCCAAAAATAGGATACGCATTTGATGGATTTGAAATATATGGAAAGCAATGCAATGGAGGCTCTCCGCCGACCAACTTGGATGAATTCGGAGGGCATTATCATGATGATATTGGATATCACTATCATGTCGGTGAATCAAAGCCAGGAATAATATCAGGATTTCGCGGAAAAGTAGAAATGAGTAATTTTGATAAATTTCATAGAAATATACCTCCAGTATATCCATTTTCAGAGATAACTTCAGGGATCCCAAGCATGATAACTATATTTGGAGAAACCATAGATGGGTCAAATCATGAAACATTGCTAATAAATGAAAATGGAAGGTTTCAGACAACAAAGCTGTTTAAAGAAGTAGAGAAGATCGAAGGATCTATGTATATAGCTGACTCAGACTATGAGATTGGGGTAATAAGCCTTTCTGAGAAAAACCCGATTACAATATCTGATAATGGGGGAGATTATGCAGAGGTTTATGACTTTTCAGCCGGAGTTATGAAGTTGACTGTTTCCGGGTCAGATGGAAGTATGCCATTTGAGCTACATGCGGGAAGGTATGCTGTTGATTACCCCGCACACCTTAAGGTGGAGCTCTCTGAGGTTGGTAGGAAGATGTATATCGGAACTGATATGAATAAAGAAAATAGCCTAAGCGGAGTTATAGATGAGTTCAGGATAATATCCGAGATGTCCTCAGACACTAGATCTACAGAGAGGTATACGAGCGGAACTAGAAGCATAACGGATGATTATAATAGATCGAGTGTATTTGACGTTGATAAGCAGACCTTATGCTTAATGCATTTTGATGATCCAATTGGTCATCAAGATAGAAGTCTCAGGAGAAAAGAATTCTTAAACTCAAATGAAAATTATAAATTTAAGCTCGATGCAAAAGATAGAGAGAGTTTGATAAAAAGCATTAATAATAAAGACGAATTTGTATCAAAGATGCTGAAAATGGGCTTCTCGGGTGATGACGCCATAAGCACATATGTAACCTGTCATCGATCAAATAACGGGCCAATTAAAAATATGGCAAGCTTTTATCCAGGTATAAATGACTTTCCCCTTGGGGCAAAGAGCGTTAATGACAAGTTTGGAAGTTGTGCAAAATTTTCTGGAAACATACCTCTCCTGCTTAGCAATAGCAAGAATATCTTTAGGAGAAAAGAGGGCTGCATAGAGTTTTGGGTAAGCCCGCTAAACGATTCCTTGGAGGAGGAGGACAGAAGGTATTATGTTGATGTTTATTCTGCAGAAAGAAAAAGGGTTACATCCACCTCTCCCTCTAAGATAGTGCTTCCTGTCGCTGCATCAAAAATAGTATCGATAAGGCTTTTAAGCAAGAAGAGTGAGTATTCAAAATATTATACGAGTGTTGAAAAGGATAGGATAATTTTTGATGAAATATCAAGAAGCAGCATAACAGGCCGACTCTCAGGAGGAACTGGCACGGACAAGGATTTCTCGGTAGGCCACGTACTTGGTGGAGATGGCAGGAGCATAATTATACAGGATGCGCTTCCAGGTAGGAATACCGATGTAATTGTTGACTATATACCATTAGACTCTTCTGGGGATAGAGTATCGGTCTTTAGGGATACGAATAATGATATTGTATTCTCTATAACTGCAAATGGCATAGATAATGTCGTCAGGTCGTCAGCATCATGGTCTAAAAATTCATGGCATAGAGTCATGTGCATGTATAAGACCAATTCGTCAAGAGATACTATGAGAATCTTTGTGGATGGAGATGAGGGTGGAGCAATAACTTATGGTCAAGATATTATATATGGGTCAGGTTTTGTGTACGGACAGATTGCAACAAAAGATGGCGCAAACAGATCCGTTAATTATAATATATCATTAAATGATGAGTTTAGGCTTATATCAATTGGTTCTGATATATTTAACGATTACAGTGGAAATTGCAGATTAGATAATATTAGATTTAGCAGAAAGAATAGGCGGGCTGTAAAAGATTCGTCTGGTGTTTATGTAGATACAAATTATGGAAGTAACTTAGACACAGTAAGTCCAGTGTCTAAAGATAGCTTTACAACGCTTATGCTAAATTTTAACAATAAGATTCAGAAAGATGATAATTTTGCAACAATAATAGATCAAAATAGAGGAATTTTTAATTTTGATATTGAGGTAGTTGATGATTTTGGTAAAATAAAGAAAGAAGAGACAGAGGATTTGATGATAGAATTGGTAGATAGGCTTAAACCTGCGCATGCTAATGCAAATGTAAGGTTTTTGAACAATACTGTTATAAGTAAGAGCTCAAAAGGGAACTCTGCTGATACTGGATATAGGGCAAATTCTGCAAAGGCGAATGCCAATAGCACATCAGGCTCTGCTAAAACTGACTCATCATCAGGCTCATCTGGCTCAAACACACCCCCCTCATCCCCCTCGTCCTCTGGAGGATCAGGGGGAGGCTACTCATATTAGCTGATGATATGATAGAATCAATTAGAATTTACTCTATTAATAATATGAATATTATCGATATATCGGCATCACTTGGAGCAATTTAATGGCAAAGCCTAGTAGAGTTAACATACCCAGGGTAAATTTCTTTGATGGTCAAAGGATAACTGAATTAGACCTAGATGAGGAGCAGATAAGAAATCAGCTCCTAATGTCTAATTTAACATCAGACTTTCACGGAAGTGGTGTAGTTAAAGATTATTTATTTGAAACAAGAAAACTTCTTGATACATCGAATCCAGGATTATATTCTGCTGATAAAACCAGCTTATCAGGTCCTATCATATCAAATGGAGAATATGATGGTAAGCCAATATATTTGGATGCTCAACCTAGTGACGCTGTTTATGGGAATAGGATTGAGGTAGAGGCTGTA
>TARA_R110001583_G_scaffold16737_1_pt1 | contig 22717 bp, 13 predicted proteins | sample TARA_R110001583 | Tara Oceans TARA_R110001583 (sample SAMEA4398432) | marine metagenome | biome: Polar Biome; feature: [MES] marine water layer (ENVO:01000295) within the mesopelagic zone...; material: water (ENVO:00002006), including particulate matter (ENVO:01000060) such as...... | reverse complement strand
CAAATCAGAAGGTAGTGTTTTCATTCGTTTCCTAAATTCTATCCTAGACGGTGGTAAGTCAGGTGTTGATTTAGGATTAGCTATTATTCCAGGTGTATTGATTATCTCAACTATGGTGATGATGCTTACATTCGGTCCTAAAGATCCTGCGATTGGATATCAAGGTTTGGCTTACGAAGGGGTTACTTTACTTCCAGATTTAGCTGGTCATATTTGGTGGTTATTCGAAGGTTTATTTGGTTTCAAAAACCCTGAATTAATTGCATTCCCAGTAACCTCTCTAGGTGCTGTAGGTGCTGCTTTATCTCTTGTAAAAGCGTTTATTGCTAAGGGAATTATCGACGGAAATGTAATTGCTGTATTTACTGCAATGGGTATGTGTTGGAGTGGTTACTTAAGTACTCACACAGCTATGCTTGATACTTTGAATTACCGTGAATTAACTTCTAAGGCGCTACTTTCTCACACAATTGGTGGTATTGTAGCAGGTTGTTTCGCTCACTACTTATATGTATTAGTATCCATGTTTATATAATAGACAGATCAACATAGAAATATAAAAAAGGCTTGTTGATTTAATATCAGCAAGCCTTTCTTTATTTTATATAGATTCAAAGATCTATTCCATATGTACAACTGTGATGCCTGATCCTCCCATCTGAATTTTCTCATCAGTGCAAGAGCGTACAAGCTGAATTGTTTTCAAGTAATCTCTAATTAGCGTTCGTAATATTCCGTGCCCAGTACCATGTAATATTCTGAACTCTGAGATATCTAACATGATAGCCTCATCAACATGATCCATTACAATTTGAAGAGCCTCTTCAGCACGCATACCTCTCACATCAATATCGCGACGGAAAGTTAGCTTACGTTTAGAAATTCTCTCTTGAACTAATGCCGAAGTCTGATTGTAAGTTGTACTCTCCTTTTTAGCTTGTGTCTTACTCACCTTAGTTAATCTGTTCAACTTTACAGAGGTTAACATGGCACCAAATGCAACCACAGCGGTCTTATCATTTACTTCGATCACCTCACCAATAGTGCGTTGAGAATCTAATTTAACGCTATCACCCTTTTCAATAATCTCAGGATCAAATTGTTTTTTCTTCTGAGGGACTTCTTTTTCTGAACTTTTGGGCTGAGCTGTTTTCTCTCCTTTAAATTTCTTACCCTTTTTCTCTCTATCCTTTAGCTTCTGAATTTTTCTATTAATACGCTCATCGTCCTGTAAATCAGATTGAGTCAGAACCTCTTTTTGTTCTTCAAAAGCTTTTCTTACTTCGCGAGTCTTTTCTTTATCGGCTTTACTCTCCTTAATATCCCGAATAGTCTTTTCTATGGATTGGTTAGCCTTATTTAAAATCTGTTTCGCCTCTTCTTGAGCCTTAGCGATTATCTCTTTTCTAAGACCTGAGGTTTCTTTCAAGTCAACCTCATAACGATCAACTAACTGCGATAACTTCTTTTCGTTAACACGAATTTTGTCGCGCTTGCTTTCCCAATATCGCTTATCACGAACGATATCACGTAAGTGTTTGTCAAAGTTGATATGATCTCCACCAATAATATCAGTAGCTGATTTCAGAATTTCTTCGGGTAAACCTATTTTACGAGCAATTTCAAAAGCAAATGACGAACCGGGTTTCCCAACTTGTAATTGAAATAAGGGTTCTAATTTATGAGAATCGTAAAGCATAGCACCATTCTCAATCCCATCAGCTTCTGAAGCGTAGTGTTTTAGTCCAGTATAGTGAGTGGTAATAACACCTCGCACTTGTTTTCTATTCAGTTTATCGAGAATAGATTCGGCAATGGCACCACCTACTGCTGGTTCGGTACCTGTACCAAACTCATCTATCATCATCAGGGTTTCAGCATTCGAATGTTTCAAGAAATGCTTCATGTTAAGCAAGTGAGAACTATAAGTACTCAAATCATTCTCCATAGATTGTTCATCACCAATATCGATGAAAATATTATCGAAAATACCCATCTTCGATGTTGCATCCATTGGAACCAATAAACCACATTGGAACATATATTGCAGTAAACCCATAGTTTGCAAGCACACCGATTTACCACCTGCATTGGGTCCCGAAATAAGAACAATTCGCTGCTTATCGTTTATCTCTATATTCAAAGGAACAGCATCTCTGCCCTCCCCTTGCAATGTAAGATATAGCAATGGGTGAACGGCTTTTTCCCATAGCACTTTAGGTTCTTTACCAATGAGTGGCAATAGGCCCTTAACTTGAATAGCAAATTTCGCTTTGGCACGAATGAAATCTATTTGAGCCAAAAACTCATAGGCCACGAATAGATCGTCGATGTAAGGGCGAACTTGCTCAGTAAATTCACGAAGCACCCTAATTATTTCGCGACGCTCCGCATATTCCAATTCACGAATTTCGTTATTGGTTTCTACAATCTCAGCGGGCTCTATATAGGATGTTTTTCCTGTAGCCGACTCATCATGCACAATACCTTTTACCTTTCGCTTATAGGCTGCAGTAACAGGGATTACAGCACGGCCATCTCTAACCGATAGCGATACATCCTGATCAACCCATCCATCTTTTTGTGCAGCACGCAAAAGGGATTGCATACGTCTTGAAATAGAAGCTTGTTTTTGAGCCAAACTACTACGAATCTGCATCAATTCAGGCGAAGCATTGTCTTTCATTCGACCATGCTTGGTCAATATAGCATTTAATCTATCGAAGATATAAGGGTACATTTTCACATTCCCTGTCAATCTCATTAGGTAAGGGTAACTACCCTCCTCTTTATTCTTGAAAAAGCGTAGAATAGCAGATATAGACTCCAAAGAACGCTTCAAATTAAACAGCTCCTCAAGTTCTAGATAAGCTCCATCAATTCTAATTTTCTCTAAACTCTGGCGCACATCAATGAAATGGCCCAAAGGAAAATTGTCCTCCACAAGACAAATAGTCTTAAATTCATTAGTTTCGTTAACTCGGCGAGTAACACGCTTAAAGGATTCTGAAAATTTTAGTCCATCGACTAAGTCTTTCCCCAATGGACTTAAGCATTGTTTCTTTAGAAGTTCTCTAACCTTATCGAACCGTATTTTCGTTTCAAAATTATCTGGATATATCACGCGCGTCTGTACAATCTTAGTTATTTCTTCTGCAAAATTAACAAAAGAGATCGAAGAGGCAAAAGAGAAAGGAACAACACGCATGTGCTGTTCCTATTATTTAGTAGTTTCCGTTTTGCAATTTCTTTTTACGTATTCTTCTGACTGGCTTATTCCTAACTTAACTGCCTGTTTCCAATCCTTACAAGCTGCATCTTTTTCTCCCATTTTGAACAGACAAATTCCTCTGTTAGCGTAAGCAGCACCATAGGTTGGCTTCAAGTTAAGTGCATAAGTGTAATCTAAAACAGCAGTACTAATCATGTTTTTTCCCAAGCATATATTAGCTCTATTAAAATAGTAACGATGCACTAGATGAAAATCCTCCCCATTAAGTTTACTATAAGCAATGGCCATACTATATTCATACATAGCCCTTTTTACTTCACCTTTATGATTGTACATTTCTCCCAAGTAATAACAAATTTCATCATCCTGCTGAAACAGTTTCTTCGATTTTTGCAAAATGGCAATAACCTTATCAACACGAGTAGAATCATTCATTCCAACTCTGTATAACTGCAAGTATGAATTACGATTTGTAGAATCAATGGCGATGGCTTCAACCAACAAATTAAACGCATCTTCAATCATCTCAGCCTTCACCATTTCAATGGCTTGATTCGTCAATTCGATAGCTTTACTCTTCTCCTCTAGAGACACTTGATACACTTGTGCAAAACCTCCAAAGCTGACCATTAGGAGAAATAAAACAGCAACTAACTTTAATTTCATTCTATACTTTTCATATCATTAATACCTACTCTTAAGATTTTCGGCAAACTCTTCTAAAAACCTAATCGCAAACTTAACTAAAAATTCTATTTATGTTTGCTTATACATATATCAAATTAATCTATTATGAATAATTAATAATAATAACACTTGAATCAGATACATTCTGATTTCTATCATAAGAAAGCACATGTCTATACAAGAGATTATGAGTTTTCAATTGCATTCGAAAAGCTCTCAACCAAAAATATTTCTATCTTAGGATGATTTTACGGATTCTGGAGATCCTAACTAACCCCAAACCTTAATATTTTTATGCACAGTATCAATAACTTTTTAGCCGGAATAGAACAATATCTTGGAGGAAGTCAATGGTTTACTCTTTTACTACTTGGAACCGGACTCTTCTTTACCCTATATCTTAAATTCCCCCAAATACGATTTTTCGGACACGCCCTTAAGGTGGTTCGAGGCAAATACGACAAAGCCGACGAAAAAGGAGACACATCCCATTTTCAAGCTTTAACTACTGCCCTTTCGGGAACTGTTGGAACAGGAAATATTGCCGGTGTAGCCTTTGCTATTTATCTTGGTGGACCTGCTGCTCTATTTTGGATGCTGATGACTGCTGTTCTTGGTATGACAACCAAGTTTGTGGAGGTTAGTTTATCTCACAAATATCGTGAAACTGATGAGAGAGGCTTCATTTCTGGTGGTCCGATGTACTATATGAAGAACAAGCTAAAGATGCCATGGCTAGCTGCCTTTTTTGCTGCCATGACCATTGTTTCTTCATTCGGGACAGGTAGTCTACCACAAATCAATTCTATTGCTAGTTCGTTGCATTCAACCTTTGGAATTGAAAAAATGTTGAGTGGTGGTGTTCTTGCTATCTTACTTGCCATTGTTATTTTAGGCGGTATTAAGCGTATCGCGAAGGTGACTGAAAAATTGGTTCCAACTATGGCAATCATCTATTTCGTGGGTGCTATTGCTGTTATCTTCTATAATTACCAAAATATTATGCCAGCTTTTGCATCAATATTCTCTAGTGTATTTACTGGGACTGCAGCTACTGGTGGTTTCTTAGGCGCAGGATTCGCCTACGCTTTTAATCGTGGTGTAAACCGAGGCCTATTTAGTAACGAAGCTGGTCAAGGATCGGCTCCTATTGCTCACGCAGCAGCCCGTACCGAAGAACCTGTTTCCGAAGGGATGGTTGCAATTCTTGAACCTTTTATCGATACCATTATTATTTGTACACTTACTGGTTTAGTTATTCTCTCGTCGGGTGTTTGGAAAGAGAAACTGCCTAATCAGTTTCAGTCTACAGATATGACTATCATGGCTGATGTTTATGATGACACGAATGAAGCTGATCAGGCCAAACTTTTCAAATACTTGAGTAATAATAATGACCTTCCACTTTTCACAGGAGATTTATTAGTTGAAAACGGAAAAGTTCAAAATGAGCTTTCTATTATACATGCACGCTCTATTGCTGAGAGTATTTTAGTTTACAATGAACAAGATTCTCTATTAACGGGAACTGTTAGTGTAAAGAATGGGGTGTACAATGGCAAGAATGGAACTTACTTTAAAGGAAAGTCCTTAATGCATTCAGCTCCTTTAACTGCCGAAGCATTTACAAGAAGTTACTTTGGCGAATGGGGACGTTGGATCGTATCCATTGGCTTACTACTTTTTGCCTTTTCGACCGCAATTGCGTGGGCCTATTACGGAGGACGATCAGTAACTTACTTGTTTGGAGCCAAAGGCGTACTTCCATATAGAATCATATACTGTATAGGTTTCTTTATAGCCTCTTTTGCAGATACAACAATTATTTGGACGCTATCAGGAATAACGATTGCTCTTATGGCTTTACCTAACCTTATTGGCATCCTTTTACTAAGAAAAGATATGAAAGAAACGATGAATACCTATTGGACAAAGTTCAAGTCGGAACATCCAAACGACTAAACATTAGGTATCACATTTAAAGAAAGCTGCACTTTTAATTCAATCCAGAATTAGAAGTGCAGTTTTTTTTGTTTCAAACCTCATCACCAGTCCTTTTGCAGAGATATCTTAAAGACAACACATAAAACCCACAGCCAAAACAAAGATCTTTTTGGCTTTCTTCATATTCCTTTAAAGCACACAGATCAAGCTTTGTAATAGAATTACGGAACTTTACAATCAGTCGTTCCCGCTCAACTTAAGGGGTCGACCACTCAACAATAGAATACGGGCGGAACACTTGTGGGTACGACCGCTCAGCTTGTGGGTACGGGCGGAACACTTGTGGGTACGACCGCGACACTTGAGGGTACGGTCGCTCAACTTGAGGGTACGGCCACGACACTTGAGGGTACGGTCGGGGAACTTGAGGGTACGAGCATAAGCTTATAAAACTCAAAAATAGGCTTAAGGATAGCCTAACTCAGCTTAAGGGGATAAGCACAATACTTGTGGCTATAATATATGACAAACAATAAGTTGCATATAATTAAAGAAACTTATCTCCTATTTTCATTAGATTACAAATATCACATTGATATATTAATACCTTTATGTATCTTAAAGCTCAAATTAAAAAAATAGACCCTATGAAATTAATGTTTGCCCTGCTAGTAAGTGGTATCTTACTGAGTTCTTGCCAAGAAAATGCCAAGAAGGTTCAATCGTTCAGTACTGGAGAAAAAACAAGTGAAAGCATGAGCCAAGCTCCTACTCAAAAAGCTCTAAATCCTCATCATGTTATAGTTAAAGAAGTTTTACAAACAAGTAAATACACCTATCTCTTTGTAACAGAAAACAGTAAAGAATTCTGGGTAGCTGTTCGTAGATTGGATGCTAAAGTTGGGGATGATGTGTATTACCAGCAGGCACTACCAATGAAGGATTTTAAGAGCAAAGAACTCGATCGTGTATTTGAAACAGTTTTATTCGTTCAAGGAAATACTAGCACACCTCCTACTGCAGATGCAGCGAAAATGATGGGTGCTAAAAAAATGCCTCCTAAAGTAGATGAAAAAATAGCTGGCATAAAGGTTAAGGTAGCTGAAGGTGGTATCAGTATTGCTGAGCTTTTCAAAAACAAAGATAAGTATGAAGGCAAAAAAATAAAAATTAGTGGTCAGGTTGTGAAAGTCAACAATGGCATTATGGGGAAAAATTGGATACATATTCAAGATGGAACTTCTGATGCTGACAACTATGATTTGACTCTAACTACACAGAATAAAGCCAACATGAAGGATGTGATCACGATTGAAGGCACTGTTTATTTAAAGAAAGAATTTGGTGCAGGTTACTCATACGATTTAATCATTGAAGAAGCTGTTATCAAGTAAGAATAATTGATTTACAGGCAATCCCAACTATTTACATAGTTGGGATTTTTTTTATCATATCAACATAAAACATTAAATTAGAGAGATATATTACTTTAAACACTTATCTCCAAGTAAATTGATATGAGGTTTTTATTTTTTTTATTGATAATTCTATTTCCTATCACCTCCTCTTGGGCTCAATCAAACGTGATTAAGGGACGTGTATACAATCAAATTAACAACGAAGCAATCCCTTTTGCCAATATCGCTATTGCCAACAGTACACTAGGTACAACAGCTGATATAAATGGAAACTATCGTCTGGAAAAGCTTAAACCAGGGAGCTATAATCTTGTTTGTAGCAGCATAGGGTTCGAAACCCATTACTTTTACGAAATTATCGTCAGTCCATCCAAACCCAATATTCTTAACATCCCTCTTCTTGAATCGAACCAAAAGCTTTCCGAAGTTGTTGTGACAGCACCAGCTTTCAATAAAACAGAAGAAAGTCCGTTAAGCATGCACACCATTAATGCAACCGAGATATTTCGTAATCCTGGCGGCAATCGCGATATCTCCAAAGTGATACAAGTATTTCCCGGAGTCGCTTCAAGCCTTTCCTTTCGCAACGATATAATTGTAAGAGGTGGGAGTCCCAATGAAAATAGGTTCTATTTGGATGGTATAGAAGTAACCAACATCAACCACTTTGCCACCCAAGGCGCATCAGGCGGACCTGTAGGAATGATAAACGTAGACTTTATTAGAGAGGTCGATTTTTACGCAGGAGCCTTTCCTGCAAATAAAGGCAATACCTTAAGTTCTATTCTCGATTTTAAACAGCGCAAAGGAAACGACGAAAAACTATCGGGAACTTTAACCGTAGGATCAAGTGATTTTGGATTGAGTATGGAAGGTCCATTGAGTAAAAAATCAACTTTCATATTCTCTGTCCGACGATCATACTTGCAGCTTCTTTTTAAAGCCCTTGATCTTCCTTTTTTACCTACTTATAACGATATGCAATTCAAGCAAAACATTAAGCTTGATTCAAAGAATGAGATCACGCTGATAGGACTTGGTGCAATTGATGATATTGAGCTAAACACATCGGTAAATAAAGGCATACCCGAATCATCGAGAGAAGTTCAGAATCGATATATCGTGGCCAACTTACCTGTAAATACACAATGGAATTATACGCTTGGGGCGAAATGGTTACATTATTCTAAAAACAGTTATCAGAGCCTCATCATTAGTCGAAATCATTTAAACAATGAGGCTATAAAATATAAGGACAATATTGAGCGTGCTGATTTATTACTCCTAAATTATAAATCGGAGGAAATAGAGACTAAATTAAAGTTTGAGAGTACCAAAAGAGTAAAGGGCTGGAAATGGAACGTGGGTGGCTCAATTGATTTTGTAACATACACCAACTCTACTTTTAATAAGAAAGAACAAAATGGACAGACAGGCACTGTCGAATTTGATTCAAAAATCAAGTTTGGGAAATATGCCTTATTCACTCAAGTAAGTCGTAAAATTCTAAATGAACAATTGAGTTTATCCTTTGGCTTACGCCATGATTTCTCTGATTACTCAAGCTCTATGAGTAATCCTTTGGAGCAATTTTCACCTCGACTTTCCGCCTCATATATCATTATACCTAAATTAAATATCAATTTTAATGCGGGGCGTTATTTCCAGTTACCAGCTTATACAGTAATGGGCTTTCGCGATAATACAAACAAATTGGTGAATAAGAAATCAACCTATATTCAAGTTGATCATCTGGTTGGTGGTATGGATTATAACCCAACACCTTATTCAAAAATTAGTATTGAAGGCTTTTACAAAAAGTACAACAATTACCCTTTCCTATTAACCGATAGCATATCTATGGCCAATTTGGGTGGAGACTTTGGAGTTATTGGTAACGAAGCTTCAGAATCAATATCCGAAGGTCGAGCATATGGTATAGAGATACTCTTACAACAAAAATTAAGCACTTCCATTTATGGCCTTATATCATACACCTGGGTTCGAAGTGAATTCAAAGATAAACATGGTATATATCGTCCTTCAGCCTGGGACAACAAGCACATTTTAAATATTACTGCAGGTAAAAAGCTAGATCGCAATTGGGAAGTGGGAATGAAATTCAGATTACTAGGTCCAGCACCATATACACCATACGATGTTGAACTATCTGCACAAAAGGAGGTTTGGGATATCACCAACCAGGGGATTCCTGATTGGGATCGCTTAAATGAAGAGCGCAACTCTACATCACATTCACTGGATATCAGAATCGATAAAAAATGGTTCTTCAAAAAATGGGCACTCAATGCCTATATCGATATTCAGAACATTTACAATTTTAAAGCTGACACAAGACATTATCTTGATGTTCTTCGTGACAATGACGGCAACCTAATAGAAGATCCAAATGATTCCAGTAAATATTGGACCTACGAAATCGATTATGAAGTAGGTACTATTCTTCCATCTATTGGTTTAATGATAGAGTTCTAAATTATATACGAAAATAAATAATTCAATTATTAATCTTAATAAATAAAACTATGAAGAAATTAATTGCAGAATTTATCGGAACACTTTGGCTAGTACTTGGGGGTTGTGGTAGCGCTGTGCTAGCAGCTGCTTATCCTGAGTTAGGAATTGGATTTGTAGGTGTCGCAATAGCCTTTGGTTTAACCGTTGTAACTATGGCATACGCCATTGGTCACATATCAGGCTGCCACCTAAACCCTGCAGTATCAATTGGCTTATGGGCTGGTGGACGTTTTGACAAAAAAGAACTATTGCCATACATTATAGCACAAGTATTAGGCGGTATAGCTGGTGCAGGTATTCTTTATCTAATTGCTACTGGTAAATCAGGCTTTGAAATTGGTGGGTTTGCTGCCAACGGCTATGCAGAACATTCACCAGGAGGTTACAGCATGCTTGCTGCATTAGTATCAGAGGTTGTAATGACCTTCATGTTTCTAATGATTATACTGGGAGCCACACATTCTAAAGCCCCTAAAGGTTTTGCTGGCCTAGCAATCGGTTTAGGCTTAACTCTTATACATCTTATAAGTATTCCTGTTACTAATACTTCGGTAAATCCAGCTCGTAGTACTAGTCAAGCTCTTTTTGTTGGTGATTGGGCAATTGGGCAGTTGTGGCTATTTTGGTTAGCTCCAATCGTAGGAGCCATTATTGCAGGTATTGTGTATAAATATATGTCTCCAGAGACAGAGGAATAAGGGCTAAGGTTAGAATTTCTTAAAAACAAAAAAGGCAGGTCCCCACCTGCCTTTTTCTTCTAACCCAAAATTAATTTTCAATACGAATTTAACCCTAAATCCTTATATAACATATTGAAACAATCGATTCGATCATTGCGATTAACTAACCACTAATTACGCTCCTGAATCGGTGCGCAAAGGTATAAACAAATCATAAACCACCAAGCGCTTTCATTTATTTTTCAATATTTTTCTTCAGCTCCCTAAAACTGGGTATTACAAAGCATAAATTGTAACAAGCACTTGTTTTATAAAAAATATAAAACCAAAAAAATGGCTACCAAAGGCAGCCATTTCATTAAAATTTGTTCAAACATTAATTGAACAATTCATCTTTAATTTCTTTATTAAGCTCTAAACTAGTAATAGTTAAAGGCATTTCCTGAGGTCCCATTTTAGTTATAGTTGAAAATGGAAACTTCATCCCTTCTACTTCTTTATAGTCACTATAAAGCATCGTAATAGACATTCCGTTTTCTTGAGCTACAGTTTTCAATTTTAATCCTGTAGTTGCACAGTAGTAGTCATATTTAGTTGTTCCGTCAGTACCAACAATTTCTAACTTGTATGCTTTTTTTCCTTCGATCATTTCAGAACCAGCAATTTTCACAGTAAAGCCTAATTCTTCAAGATTAAGTTCTGCAAACATATGAGCTTGCATTTTAAATCCCTTCAACTGCTCAGCATTTGCTACATTTTCACGACCTTGAGCTACAACCTTTGCAGATGTACCATTGTATTTGATTGCTTGCATAACCTGCCCATTCATTACCATAGACATAGCGAACTTCTCATTGTTCTTATAGGCCTGCTCAACATTAATGCTCATAGGTCCCATTTTCATTTCGCCTTTCACGCTCATGTTCTTAATGCTTTCAAGTTTTTCACGACCACCAATTGCGTTAATGTAGTTTTCAACCACAGCATTAGCTGTTAAACCTTCAGGAATAGCATTAGGATCTTCTTTTACGATATCGCCTTTGAAGTCATATTCTTCAACAACACCTTCAGAACTTAGCTTAGCTAATCTCTCTTTGTATTTCTTATCACCTACAACTAAATAAACAGCATTGTTAGGATCAATATACTTTTTAGCCATTACCTGAACATCATCCAAAGTTACCTTATCCAACTTCTCTAAATATGTAGCATAGTAGTCTGTAGGTAAATTATAACGCTCAATCGACATAGCGAAACTTGCGATAGTTGAAGGATTCTCAAGAGCTCTAGCGAAATCTCCAGCCATAGCTGACTTTGTCATGTTTAAATGATCTTGAGTTAATTTAGTATCACGAATACGATCAATTTCAACTACCATCTGCACAAATGCACTATCAGTTACCTCAGCTTTAACATTAGATGTTGTTCTAAAGTTTGCGACCAATTTATCACTTGATATGTTAGAATAAGCCCCATAAGTATAAGCCTTATCTTCGCGAAGATTTTTGAATAGTAGACCTGAAAAACCAGAACCTAACATAGCGTTCATTACTCTTGAAGGAATCACATCTGCATGTCCTTTTTTCAATTCAAACGTATTGATAATCTGAATCAACGACTGAGAAGCAGCATCCTTATTTGCTAGAACAACACGCTTACCATTCATCTTAGTTGGCATATCATATTTGAAAGTAGGAACCTCAGCTTTTTCCCAATCGCCAAAATATTTCTTAACCAATTTCTTAGCTTCCTTAGTCGTAATATCTCCTACAATTGCCATAATAGCAACATTAGGCTTGAAATAAGTGTTGTAGTATTTTTCACAATCATCTAAAGTGATATTCTCAACAGTAGACTTAGTCATTACATCGCCATACGGATGATTTGCACCATAAACAACTCGGCTTCTTAAGTTAGAAGATATTGAATTAGGATCAGTCTTTGATGACTCTAATCCTGACAAGGTTTGCTTAATGATTTTATCAAATTCAGCCTTAGGGAAAGATGGATTCAAAGTCACATCAGCCATCAACTCCATAATATTCTCTTTATAACGAGATAAACCACTAGCGTTTACACCACCAGCTGATGTTCTTAAATTTGCTCCAATAAAATCGATTTCTTCTGCAATTTGAGCATCAGTTCTATCAGTTGTTCCAGTTCCAATTAACTCACCTGCGAAAGAACTATATCCAGCCTTGTCGCCTTCAACAATAGGATCATTGTTTAAGTTCAGGGAGAAACTCACCTTTGGAATCTTGTGATTCTCAATTACCAATACTTTTAATCCATTTTTTAAAGTAAAAGTTTCGTAATCACCTAATTGAATTTTAGGAGCAGGACCTGCAGCAGGTGCCTTGGTTCTATCAACTTGTGCATGAACAGAGCTTACTAAGCAAATAGCAACAAGTATGAATAAAAATTTATTTAGTTTTTTCATTTTTTATAATTTACATGATAAGGTTTAAACTTATCCCAATAAAATTGAGCCTATAAAACTGACTCATATTAATTTCAACTCGTTCTTATTTTGCTTGAGGCAAATAATAAAGAACAACACGGTTTTCAGTTACAAAATATTTTTTTGCTACTTCGCGGATATCTTCACGACTCACAGCAAAAAACTTATCAAGCTCCTGATTAACTCTCTGAGTATCCTCATAATAAGTATAAGACGTAGCTAAATTTTCAGAACGTTTGGCTATTGTGGCATTTGATCCAACTAACTCGTTTTCAATTTTGTTCCGTAATTTTTGATATTCTTTTTCAGAAATTAATTCTTCTCTAACTTTTGAAAATTCGTTATTCATTTCATCCTCTAGAGCTTTAGTATCAACACCCATATTTGGTATCCCTAATGCTAAAGTTAAACCTGGATCTTCGTTTGGCATTGGTATTGCAACCATCTCGATAGCCATTTGCTTTTCACTTACCAGTGACTTGTACAAACGAGAGCTCTTTCCATCACTCATCAGTTTTGCTAACATGCTTACAGCATAATAATCCTTAGTTCCCATCGCAGGAATATGATAAGCCTGAATAATAGCTGGCAATTGGATATTGTCATAAACCGTATCTCTCACTTCAGAAGTTTTCTTAGGCTCAACAATATTCGGGCGATAAATCTCCTTAGTTCCCTTAGGAATAGCAGCAAAATAATCGTTTACCAATTTCTTAGCTTCTTCTTTTTTGAAATCTCCACAAATTGTTAAAACAGCATTGTTTGGTACATAAAACTCTTTGTAGAAACTTACAAAGTCTTCAGTTTTAGCATTCCGAATATGCTCTTCGTCTCCAATAGGAATCCATTTATATGGATGCTCTGTGAAAGCATGCGCCATAGTCTCAGGTAAAATCTTACCATAAGGCCTGTTATCATAGCTTTGTTTCTTTTCCTCAATAACAACGCCCTTCTGAGTTTTAATACCAATATCCTCAACCTTGGCATGCATCATTCTTTCAGATTCCAACCAAATACCTAAAGCTAATTGATTAGAAGGCAGCATCTCATAATAATACGTTCTATCACTAGATGTATTTGCATTTAGAGAACCACCCGCTCTTGAAACATACTTGTCATATTCGAAACGTGGAATATTTTCGGTCCCTTCGAACATTAAATGCTCAAAAAAGTGAGCAAAACCAGTTAATTCAGAATTCTCATTCTTAGATCCTACATGGTACATTACCGAAACAACAATATTAGGTGTTGTGTGGTCTTGCTGAAGAATGACGTGTAAGCCATTATCTAAATCATACTCATCAAACACGATTTTTCCGGTTTGAGCAAAGCTTCCAATCGCAACAACACTTGCAAACAAAAGCGATAAAAACAGTTTTCTAATCATCATTAAAATTTTGAGTTATTAAATGATATTTAATTCAATGTATCTAACAAATAAGCTAAAAGCTCAATAAGACGTTATGATTAAATAACAATCAGTTAATTTATGTTGCTTAAAATTAAATCAAAACATTGAATTAACTAGCAATTTTAAATTTATTTTAGTTTTTCGTCAAGTTTATTGGATGAAACAATATGTAGCACGATAAAAGCTAAATACAACACGGTTAAACGAGCTATTTACTATCTTCAAAACCTCTCAAAAAAAGGTTCTCCCCAATATCGGAATCAAATATTCACCTTTTCTTTATTCAATTTATTATCAATTCGGCGTATTGTAAGGATTATAACTATTTTTACAATCATTTTTTGAATTATAAACGAGGATCCACTTTTATAGGTTTTCAATATAAGTACACTATTATGCTTGAAACTCTCAACCAATTAGATCAGGAATTACTTTTATTCCTAAACAGCATCAACTCACCATATTTCGATTCATTCATGTTTATGATATCAGGAAAACTGGTTTGGGCTGTCTTCTATTTAGCAATCATCGTTCAGATATATCGAACATATGGATGGAAAAACTGTTTATACCTTGTCATTGCAATTGCACTGGTAATAACCTGTTGTGATCAAATGGCATCGGGTTTTTTAAAACCAACTTTTCAACGCTTTCGCCCTAGCCGATCTCCAGAAATATCAAATTTGGTTCATATTGTGAATGGTTACACAGGTGGTAAGTATGGTTTTGCCTCATCGCATGCAGCAAACGTATTCGGATTGGCAACATTCTGCAGTTTGATTTTTCGTAATAGGAGACTAAGTCTATTCTTGTTTTCATGGGCCGTTTTAGTGTCATACTCTAGAATTTACCTTGGTGTTCACTACCCTGGCGATATTATTGTGGGAACTGGTATTGGTCTATTCTTTGGTTACTTAATCTACAGAATATTACCAAAATTCAAGTTTATAAAACTAGACAATCCAATTACCGAAAAGGATTGGAAATTTAATATCATAACTTGGGGTAGCCTTTCAATTTTAGTTATGGCTATCATCTCAATTTTCAAATAGTATTACCCATTCAATTCGATCATCAGTTATGAAAGAGAGATTAAAATTTTTCCTTGCAGCAGCACTTTCGTGGATAGCCTTCATGATATTCATTCGCTTTGCATTTTCGATATATCAATACTCACAAACTAGCCTCCTAAGTTTTGGAGAGATTATTCTATCCTTTATTTACGGCTTATATCACGACATTTCTATTACGGGTTATATCCTAATGCTAACAGGTTTAATTCTGAGCCTAAGCATTACAATACCGGGTAAGAAATTGAAACTCTTATTTCAAATTCTATATGGTATTCTCATGTTGGTGAGCTTAACTATTGCCATTCCAAATTTCGAATTATTCCGTAATTGGGGATTCCATGCCGATGGCACTATTTTAAGCTATCTTAAAACGCCTAAAGAAGCCGCTGCATCAACTGCAACATCAACCTATATTCTCTTATCAGGGATCTATATTGCCATGTTTACAATTGGCTTTAAGCTTTTCAATCGATTTTTAATTACGAAACTCGATGCTATAATTCCTACCAAATTAAAGTTCTTACCCTTAATGTTGCTGATAACAGCCAGCATGATTATTCCTGTTAGAGGTGGATTAGGTATTGCTCCTATGAATGTTGGTTTTGTTTACCATTCATCAAACACTTACGCCAATTTGTTAGCGGTTAACCCGATTTGGAATTTCTCATACTCTCTTAAAAAACTGAATAAGAATAAACGACTTAAGCTTATTACGGATGATGAAGCTCAGTTAAGGTTTCAGGATATGATTGCTTCTCAAATTGTCGATCAGGATAGTTTACTAACAAGTAAATCGCCTAATATTGTTTTAATCGTTTTAGAGAGTTTCACTTCAGCCATTATTGAAGAACTAGGTGGTAAAAAAGGCGTAACGCCCAACTTCCGTTCCCTCTCAAATGAAGGTATCATGTTTACCAACTTTTACGGTATTGGTGACAGAACGAAGATTGGAACGGTTGGCATCTTTTCAGGCTTTCCATCACTTCCTCAGAAACCTATTATTGAATTTCACAATAAGGTACAAAAGCTACCAAGCTTGTGTAAAAGCTTAAAGAAAGAAGGCTACAACAGTAAGTTCTATTACGGTGGTGATCTTCATTTTGCCAGCATGAACTCTTATTTATCGAATATTGGTTTCGACAATACCGTATCGATGGACGATTTTCCTAGTGAATTAAACACTTCGAAATGGGGCGTTCATGATGAATTCTTATTCGATAGATTGTATCACGATATCAAATTGGAGAAACAACCTTTCTTTAAAGCTTGCCTAACACTTAGTAGCCACGAGCCTTTCGATGTGCCTATGGAGACAGTGATTAAAGGGAAAGATGAAAACAGTCTATTTATGAACTCGGCTTATTACACAGATAAGTGTTTAGGTGAGTTTATAGCAAACTTAAAGCGACACCCAAGTTGGAATAATACTTTGGTGATTCTAATAGCTGATCATGGCTCTCGTTATGTAGGAAACTATGTGCCTAACGATCCTGACAAATACAAAATACCTATGCTTTGGTTAGGTGGTTGCCTTAAACAAAAAGGCCTTAAGATTGACAAATACGGTTGCCAGCCCGATTTAGCTACTACACTTTTACTACAAATGGGTATTGATGCTAGCGACTTTACAATTGGCAAAAACCTTTTAAACAAGTCTCAGAAAGGTTACGCTTACTTTACCTACAATAATGGGTTTGGTTATGTGAATTCTGAAGAAAGCTTAATTTTCGACCTTAACTCCAATAAATGGAAAGCGGAGATAGACAAACATAAGGACGCACAAACTATGCTACAATATATAGACTACAGCTTTTTTAAGCTTTAGATTATAGAAAGGATAAGATATAAGAATGGCTAGCTCTTCAATTGAAAGGCTAGCCATTTTTGTATATCAACTATTCGGTGCCGTTTGTAAATAGCACAGAACTTTCGTAAACCACTAAACGCCTATTTGCTAAATACAGTGTTACCTGTTGGCTTTTCGTTAAATACTCTTTTTGAAATTTTCTTTAAAATATTGTGGCTTTCCCCAAATTTGCAAAGAGCATCACAATGCTCTCTTAAGTCTGAGAACAGAATATATTCAATTTTGGTATGATTACTTTTTATAGAAGGCCTTGATAGTTGCATTACAACTTCTTTTTCTCTTTTGTCTGGTAATACAATATATAAGTGTTGTTCTCTTTCAGTAAATGAATATGCTAAGTCAGTCAACCTTAAGATGCCAGAATAGATAGAAGTACTTTTTTCAACTTCGAAGGCACAAATGGGATTCTTAGAGTCTTTTTCAAACCAAACAACATCTATTAATTCAATTGTTTTATTGGTTTCTTTGTTTAGATTCATTTCAGGAAACTTGGAAAGACTTAAAAATGAAAAGTTTTTGCCTTGATGAGATTTAGACCGATCATTTGAAGCACTAATAACATCATAACCCAATTCCTTTCCTATTTTTAGAAGATGGTACTGCATTTCAGAATGCAAATCTATTTCGAGTTGCTCATTTTCAACTTCTTTTCGTCTTTTATTTGTTTGTTTTTCAAACTTAATTTTATCTTCTTCGGTTATAAAATCCTTATCTACAATAATCATTTTTTTTGATCCAATTTCAAATAACAAGCCTGAAATCGCCCCCAAATCATTTGATAATATAGTTTTATATTTTTTATTGATTTCAATTATTGTTTCTCTCAATTTTAAATATTCTGACCAAGAACCTAATTTCTTTTTATCATCAAATAGAGCGTTATAGCCATTAATAATCGCGGTATTAAAAGGGGGAATTATTGTAGGGTGTAAAAAATACAAAATGCTGGCAACAGCAGGCCCTAATCCTTTAATTTTAAGTTGGTCTAACTTAATTATTTCCTTAATAATTGTTTCTTCCTTTGTATTATAGTCAAAACAATTCTCTAAAAATTGTCCGAAAGCTGTCTTATTTATTTCGTTTTCATATATGTCTGGAATTCTCAACTTAGGCTTCCAATAAAACGGATGAGCAATTCCAACAAAAACTTGTTTCTGTTCTGCAATACAGGATAAAACGAATTCTAGGGAACTCCCTTTAAAATCATTTGGGAATTTTTTCTCTTTAATATCATTAATAACCTGTTGTACGCCTCTACGTATGGAACGAAAAGCTTTTAATCGTTCATCATTGTTCACAAACCAAGTGTTGTAAACACTTTCTGTGTCTGATTTATACCTTGTTATTAATTGCTCAAATTTTTCTGTCATATCTTATTTTTGCTTACAGGTAACGGTTAGTATAAAAATAGTAGTCGATTTTCGGTTTCATCTCTGTTAAAATACAAGAAAATTAAAGCAGACTACAACGCTTGAATTTACAGCTATTTCGGTTATTATTTTTCTACATTGTTACAAGCTAGCTTTTATTTATCAAACATAGAATGAACGTATAAGCTTGTCATTAGAAATGAAGCTTTAATCAACTGTATAAATAAAAATTTAAAATTACATACAGTCTCTTCTTAAATCGATTAACGTAAAGGAGTAATAGAACACCAACTAATCCATTGCTCCACACATATCTTCCGGCTTCACCCATTCATCAAATTGCTTATTGGTCACAAAATTAAGTTCTATAGCTGCTTTCCGCAATGTTATATTCTCTGCATGCGCTTTCTTCACAATTTTAGCGGCATTTTCATAACCTACATGTGTATTGAGAGCAGTTACAAGCATAAGAGAATTTTCAAGATGTTGTTTTATTATGGGGATATTGGGCAGAATGCCTACAACGCACTTATTATTGAATGAAACACAGGCATCACCTAACAAACGAGCTGATTGTAATACATTAGCGGCAATAAGTGGTTTAAAAACATTTAATTCAAAGTGGCCGTTTGAACCTCCTATAGATACTGCTACATCATTTCCCATTACCTGGGCGCATACCATGGTTAAAGCTTCAGATTGTGTAGGATTTACTTTTCCAGGCATAATAGATGAACCCGGTTCGTTTTCTGGAATAATAATTTCACCTATGCCGCAACGGGGACCAGAACTTAACATACGTATATCATTTCCTATTTTCATCAACGAAACAGCGCAACGTTTCAATGCTCCTGATAATTCAACCATAGAATCGTGTGCTGCGATAGCTTCAAATTTATTTGGTGCAGCAATAAATGGAAAACCGGTGAGCTCCGCAATTTTTTGTACTACTAATAGATCATATCCTTTCGGTGTGTTTAGTCCTGTGCCAACAGCTGTGCCTCCCAAGGCTAATTCACGAACTAATTCCAAGGCATTTTTAATTGCCCTTATACTATTAATTAGTTGTTGTGCATAACCTGAAAACTCGTGACCCAAGGTTAATGGAGTAGCATCCATAAAGTGTGTACGCCCAACTTTAACAATGCTTTTAAAATCTTGCGATTTACTATGCAATGTATCTGTCAATGCTTCTATCCCTGGAATAGTAATCTCTATTATCATTTTATAAGCTGCTAAATGCATAGCAGATGAAAAAGTATCATTCGAAGATTGCGATTTATTGGCATCATCATTGGGATGAATATATAGCTTACCTTCCCCCAACCTATTACCTTGCATCACGTGTGCCCGGTTAGCAATTACCTCGTTTATATTCATATTGGATTGCGTTCCCGAACCAGTTTGCCATATTACCAAAGGAAACTCCTTATCCAGTTTGCCTTCAATAATTTCATTACATACATTCGCTATCAGTTCCATTTTATCGGCAGCTAACACACCTAATTGATGATTTGTCATCGCTGCTGCTTTCTTCAAATAAGCATATGCATGAATTATTTCTTTGGGCATAGACGATTCAGTTCCTATTTTAAAATTATTGCGCGAACGTTCTGTTTGAGCACCCCAATAACAATTTGCGGGCACCTTTACTTCACCCATAGTATCTTTTTCTATTCTATGTTCCATATCATTCATCCTTTTGCATATATTATTTCTTTCAGATAGTCTGTTTTACGCTTGCTTGTAACGGTTGGCGTTAAGTTTATGTTGGGGATTAAAACAAATCATCTATCTCAATTCACTGGCTTACCCAGGAGACAGAAAGCTTGATTATACCACTTTAACCCCAATTAAATTTAGCGTATGTTAGGCACTTTTCCTTCTTCCTTCAGGACTCTATTTACGAGCTCACTAGACACTTCAATATGAACGTATTGATTATATGCCAGATAAGTTGCTCTTCTGTTTTGATAAGTTTTAGCAATAATTCTTACGAGCTATAGACTCTAGCCCTACAGTTTAATTTTTTATTATTTTTTGTGAATAGAAATCACCATCAATTAGATATCTCAATAAATAGACACCATTATTCAGAGAGCTTATATTAATTTTATCCCCAGGGTTTTTATATGACTTGATAAGCTTCCCATGCATCGTAAAAATCTCTACTGATTCTACTGTTTTAGTTCCTAAATTCAATATAGAGTTTGTAGGATTAGGGTATATAAGTAGATTGCTCGGATTTTCTCTTTCATTCAAAACAGATAGAACGATACCCAAGTTTATAGTAACAGATTTGTACCCAACCCAACCATCATTAGCTGTTATCTTGATTTTAACTTCGCCCGACTGAAGAGGTGTTAAGGTTAACCTTCCATTTGACTCACTCAAACTAAGCACCTCACTATCATATTCATAGTCATATGTAAGACGATCACCTTCTGGATCAGTAAACAAATCATTCAAAACTATCTCACTTGATGTTTGACTACTCTTGGTGTTAGTATCATTAACTTCTGGATCTTGATTATTCCATTTAAGAATTGTCCCTCCAAAGTCGGGGCCTCCTTGTTGAGTAGCTAAAAATATATTCCCGTTCAAAAATGTGGGGTTTGCAACAACATCATAACCGAAATCTGGTTCGCTAAGAAGATCCTCAAAAATTCTGATCTCTCCATCAAAAGGGTTTATTCCAAATATTTGGGTGGCACTTATGCCATAGATCAAACTATCAGTAGATAACAATTTAGTAAGAGTTCTATGTTTAAGTGCACCTAATGAGTCGATTGAAGAGCCATCTAAATCACATCTGAAAAATTGTCCCCCTAATCCTGAATGACTTCCAGAGTTAGCAAAGAGTCCAATTAACTTATCTTCCCTAATTATTAAGGATTGAGGTTGGGTTCCAACTCCATCTCCTCCTTTAACTAGATTTTCGTATCCAGTACCATCCGATTTGATACGTATAAAACTCCCACTTGAAACAGTTGAACCGGTGCCATCAGAATAAGGATTCCCTCCACCATTATAGCATGCGATGTAAATGCTATCTCCATGTAAAACAAAATCAACAGGATTTTGTCCCTTCTGGGAATCCGTATCATTGTAGATTTTTGTTAATTGCGTCCCATCTTTTTCAATAGTAAAAACACTGCCCTCATCAATGAATGACCATTGAGAATTCAACCACAAAATACTATCTGTCACATATTTGACTTGTACTTCCTGAACGTCAAATGGATCGAAATCTTTAATAAATTCGAATGAAAAAGACTGTAAAGAATATTTAAAAAGTGTTCCACCACCTTTATGGCTAAATCTAGTCGTTCCATAGATCACTGTATCATTTGCCACAAGACTGTTGGGTGCATAATTCACATCATCAAATTCCCAAATGACTTTATATCCATCTCCATTCTCATCTATTCTAAACAACCTACCATGACCATTAGGCGTATTATTTATAATATAAAGTGAGTCATTTGTCCCAACCATTCCTTTTACAGCATAATCAAAATCGTTGCCCTCAAAATCATAAATAAGGGATAAATGACTGTCTTGACTTAAGCTAATTAGGCTGAAACTTAATATTGTAGTTAAAGTGAGTATTATTCTTTTCATTATCTGTTAGGATTTTGGATGAAGTATTCTTTTTCAGTTATAAATTTCTATAAAGAATTATTTTTCATAAGGCTATTGTTCTACTGCAATGTATGTACAGGGAGATAGTTTACAGTTGTACAAGTCACATGGTTTACACTAAATTAGTCTCTAACCGTGTTGATGATTCTTTAGATCTTAATTAATTTATATTTTAAGCAAGACAAGTTTAATTGGCTTGCTGGTGTTTCTTAATTGCACTATCCCGAAAGCTTTCGGGATCAAACTGCTCATCACTGCCCATGAAATTTAGCTTTTGTTGAACGAAACCTAAGGGTAGCTAAAGCTTACTGTTGAGTATCTTTAGGTCATGTTTAATTTAAAATTTGTATTATGAAAAAAAAGCACTTTAATCGAACGGGCTTGCAGTTCA
>TARA_R110001583_G_scaffold186424_1_pt1 | contig 22725 bp, 24 predicted proteins | sample TARA_R110001583 | Tara Oceans TARA_R110001583 (sample SAMEA4398432) | marine metagenome | biome: Polar Biome; feature: [MES] marine water layer (ENVO:01000295) within the mesopelagic zone...; material: water (ENVO:00002006), including particulate matter (ENVO:01000060) such... | reverse complement strand
TAACCATTATCAGCGTATCGCGCCTTGATCTGATTTCCTAGCTTAGCTCTGAAACTGCATCTTCAAGTGGAACGGGTATCAGTCTTTAATTTCACATTAGCCCGGAATTTGACCGGCAGGAGTGCAAGAGACTATCTCAAAGGAGAGTTAGTTTAGTATAAGAGTAGACAACAAATTTAAATGAATTACCCCGTAATATCGCTTCGCTCAAATCACGGGGTTTTTTCAATGGTATTATATAAAACTAAATAAAATTAGTTCTGTCGAGATTAGTTTTTATATTTGGAAGGTATTGCTGCTGTACCATTATATTTGTTATCAGGGAATAACTTATAGTGGTGATAACTGCCTTTGACATTCTTTCTTGATCTATCTTTAGCAAGTATAAAGCCATGTAGATATAAAGAGTCAATAGCTTCCTGTGGTGTTGAAACTACCGAGATACTTAAGGGTTTAACAAGGTCGTTTTGGTCATCAAATACATCATCCCAATCTTCCTTCATGGCAAATAATTCTTTTTCTTTGCCTGACTGGTAAGGACCATCTACTGTATCGTCATGAGTAATCGGTAACGATATAGACCAATTTTTTTCCTTTAATACTGCCATTGCACTGTCAAATCGCTGCTTAGGACTTTCCTTAAAATCATCAACGTTGATTTTAATGGTTTGGTATTCATTGTAGATTTGGTAAAAAGAAGACGTTAAGTCAGCGTTTCTACCTTTTTTGGTGTACAACGTTAAAAAGTTATCGATATCTTCAGATATACCTTTAGGATAATGACGCTGCTTTTTAGCTCTTTTTAGCCATTTACCCAAAAATAATGTTTCACTGCCTGGAGAACGGTTTACACCACCGACTTGCTGCTCTGATTTTAGTGCAATTAAACCGCCCAAAATCATGTTGATAAGATCTGCTTGATATATATTTTCTTCTTTGCTCATTAATAAACCATTGTTATGAATTTACGACTGCTCGAGAAATTAGTATTTCCCTAAGTTGGAGCGCCATTTTCGCTTTATCTGAGCAAAATTTCAACTGTTCATCTATGAAATCTGTAAATGGACAGTATATTTGTGCCTATAATGGGTAATATATCCAATATACTAGGATTTACTGCCGTCAGTACCCTCACAAACCCAAAATAATTCATCAATTAAAGTCATTAAAAGGTACGTTTATTTTGGATACATACCCACTCCATTTCTAAATACACGTTTTAGCAAATAATTAAGGAGTTAGCTGCAAGGCATTAATTGCAGTAAATAGTCATTCTATTGTCCCAAGTAATAACGACACAGATGATTCTTTATCGGTTTGCCCGTCAAAGTTAAACTAGACAAATAACCTGAATTTAAGGCCCGTTAATAGATTCCAACATCAAGTCCGGCAGCCATCGTCATACCCAGCTCTTCACACTGATCAAGAAATGTAGTTTGCCAGTCTCCTTGGCATACTAATGGTGGCTGAATCCAATTCCAACGCAAACCTTTACAAATTGATTCAACAGCACGACAAGTACCGGTACCATCGTTCCCCGCACGAACGTATAACGCACAAGGTAATCCCTGCTTTACTTCCAAACAAGGATAATAGCAGCGATCAAAAAAATCTTTCAAAGCACCACTCATATAGGCAAGATTTTCAGTCGTCCCCAAAATTATCCCATCACAGGCTAGTACATCCTCAGGTGTGGCTTCTAGTGGAAGAATCCAACGCGTTTGAACTTCTTCAATATCAGGGTGCTGTGCCCCTTTCAAAATCGCATTAGCCATTAACTTTGTATTTTCAGAAGGTGCATGCGCTATAATTAAAAGTGTTTTCATTGTTATACTCACTTTGATTTTAAACGCTTTGTAAGTAAAAAGTTTAGCGAAACTTAATTTGAGTCTTTAGATTACAACTATTTATAATGAAAATCTTCTTTTGGATCATTGTCATCTGTTTAATAAAAATAAATAAGCTGATAAATAGAGCGGATTAAGAGATTAAATTAATGAGCCACTAAAGCGATTCATTGGATAAAAAGCTATTTTGTAAATAAAAATATCCAGATAATATCTACGCATTAATGAAAGCAGTATTCAAACCCTTCCAAAGTAATGGCATAATATGCTTAAAGGTTATTTTGCAGAGAAAAATAATTTATACTAAAGAAAGTTCTATGGATGTTATCGACTTTCCGCTTAAGCAAATACTTTGATAGTATATGTGTTAAGAAAAATTTTTGAATTTAATCTCAGTGTGTCAAATCCCATGTCTTTTGCGACATAAGATATTGTAACCTTGAGCTAACTAACACCCCCCTCTTAGCATTAGAGAATTTAAGCCAAATTGAAAAATATTGGCGCGGGGATTTTAATTTTTTATTACGGTGAATAAGAGAAAAAAATGACAATAAAAATACAACCACTACCGGTAGATAAACGTAAAACTTGTCCCAAAGAGTTTAGCTTTGGCGTAACATTTTCTGATCATATGTTCACGCAAGATTTTGATGAAAATAATGGCTGGCATGATGCGAAAATCAGCCCATATCACTCTATATCACTTGATCCATCTGCTGCTGTATTTCATTATAGTCAAGAAATATTTGAAGGATTAAAAGCCTACCGTAACCATAATGGTGGCATTAATTTATTCCGCCCTGAAGAAAACATTAAACGATTCAATCGTTCGGCAAAACGCATGGTTATGCCTCAAGTGAATGAAAAGCTTCACCTAGAGGCGATCAAGTCATTAGTTCGGTTAGATCAAGAGTGGGTACCTGATCAACAAGGCGCGTCTTTGTATATACGTCCAACGATGATTGCAACCAGCCCTAAACTTGGGCTGGGTGCTAGCAGCCAATATAGCCATTTTATTATTGCTGGACCTGCTGGTAGTTATTTTAAAGGTGGTTTAACGCCTATTTCTGTTTTTGTTGCAGATGAATATCGCCGTGCGGTCAAGGGTGGCGTAGGAGAAGCCAAAACTGGTGGTAACTATGCAGCAAGCCTTCTAGCTTCAGAAGAAGTAGGTAAATTAGGTTATTCACAAGTATTATGGTTAGACGCGGTAAAAGGTCGATACATTGAAGAAGTTGGCGCAATGAATATTTGTTTTGTTTATGAAGGCAAACAAATAGTAACGCCAATACTCAGCGGTAGTATTTTACCTGGTATAACACGAGACTCAATTTTAAAACTCGCTCCTAGTCTTGGTTATGACATTAGCGAACAACAACTAGATATCGAACAGATATTAGCTGATATTGATAATGGAGAAATAACTGAAATTTTTGGTTGTGGTACTGCAGCGGTAATCTCGCCTATAGGCATGTTAGGTTTTAAAGGTAGTGAGCACATAATTAACGATAATCAAACGGGTCCAATATCTAAACATTTGTATGATGAATTAACGGGGATCCAATATGGGACTCGTGAAGATATCTTTGGCTGGATTGAACAGGTTTAAATAATCCTGATTCACTGCTGTAGCTATCTAATAGTGAAGTCGTCAAAGGCTTTCATAGTTTACTGATAAACTATGAAAGCCTAACATCAGGTATATTTTGATGGTGATATTCCAGTCCATTGCTTAAAAGCTCGAGTAAATGAACGGGGTTCACTAAAGCCTAAAGCGTTGGCAATATCTGCGATACTATCGTTACCTTTTAGTAAATATTCAATCGCCAAATCGCATCTAATTTCGTCTTTAATCATCGGATAGCTTGTACCTTCAACGTTAAGACGACGGCGTAAAGTTTGGGTACTCATATTTAAATTCAAGGCAATAGATTCAAAACTTGGACAATAAAGGATATCGCTCTCATGATGAATAAGTATTGCTATAATTTTCGCTTTAAAGCTATGTTCACTCCCTGGAATAGTAATTAAATCCGCTGGCGATTCACGTAAAAAACGTGTGAGTTCTTTCTTCGATCTAGCGCAGGGTAAATCTAGATATTTAGCATAAAAACATAGTTTTACTATTGGCCGATTAAAGCTGTGACGACATGAGAAAAGTAATTTAGCTTCCTGGTAATGGGTAGGTCTAGCATGCGTAAAACAAACTTGACTCAAGGGAATTTTCACATCAATTAGCCAGCTAGAAAACCGATGCCAAATGATTAACCAAAACTCAAGAAAAAAATGATTGGGGTCTCGTTCAGGGTGGAGGAAAATAAATTCTAACTCAGCAAGATCACCATTTCTAACTAACTTCATTTGAATATCATCTGTCACTAGGTTGTAAAAAGAAATTCCTTGCTCAAGCATTTCCCCAAGACTTTTATAGTGCAACACATGACGAGCCATAAAAGGAAACATCCCCATTTTACAGGGCTGGTTAGTACAGCCGAGAAACTCATCGTTTAGGTTTGCCCAAACGTACTGCACTAAACGCGTCATTTGCTCATCATCAACCCGTTGCTGGTTTGGCGAAATATCTATAGCCAATGTTGATAGAATCTCGTCACCATTAAAGCCTTTACGCATAGCACAATTGAGTGCTTCACGAAAATAATGAATATCTACTTTGGCCATGGTTACCTAATCCCTAATTCATATTGATTATCACTACACGCATATTATTACTATACATCTATTATGACTATACATTGGTGTGTAACATTTAGTGAGTTATATCGTTACATTTTGTCATTTTAATTAACTTTAAATCTACTTATAATTTTTGCATCTATTTTAACAATATTTAGCTAACCTAATCCTAGTCACGTGCTTAATGACAAGTTTTTGTTTAAAAAATAGCGTTTTATATGACTAAAGACCTGTTGTTAGCGTGTGAGTACTTTGCTAATTTACTTGTAAGCTAACATTAGAAGTAAGCTGTTACCCCTTCTTAGAAAAGCGCAAGATACGATTAATAAAGACTTAATTTTACTGAACAAATTTAAAAAGAGGAATATTATGGATCTTTCACTAACCCAAGACCAAGCGATGATAAAAGACATGGCAGCAAAGTTTGCACAAACTGAACTTGCGCCTGTGGCTGAAAAACTCGATCAACAGGGTGATCGTGAACTGTTCTTAACTAATTTACAAAAACTTGCTGATCTTGGCTTTATGGGACTCAATGTCGGTGCACAATATGGTGGCACTGAAGCGGGCACTATAGTCTTTAGTCTAGCGATGACTGAAATTTCACGCGCTTGTGCGTCAACCGCGGTCACTATGTCAGTGACTAATATGGTGGGTGAAGTGATTGAATCTGTTGCCAGTGAAGAGCAAAAGCAGAAATATTTACCCAAACTTTGCAGTGGCGAATATGCCGCTGGTGGCTTTTGTTTGACTGAATCTGGCGCAGGCTCAGATCCCTCAGGTATGAAAACCAAAGCTGTTTTAGAAGGTGATGAATGGGTAATTAATGGCGCTAAGCAATATATTACTAGCGCTGAATATGCCGGTGTATTTGTCTTATGGGCAGTCACCGATCCAGAAGCGAAAAGAGGTAAAGGTATTTCGTGTTTCTTAGTTGAAGCTGATGCGCCGGGTCTGGTTATCTCGCCTGCCGAGAAAAAAATGGGCCAACATGCCTCTGCCACAAATGAAGTAGTATTTGACAACTGTCGACTACCTAAAGATGCCTTAATGGGCACTCTAAACCAAGGCTTTAAAGTAGCCGTATCTGAACTAGCTGGTGGTCGCATCGGTATCGGTTCATTATCATTAGGCATAGGTTTGGCCGCAATCGATTTTGCACGTGATTATGTCAATGAGCGTGAACAGTTTGGTCAAAAAATCTCAAACTTCCAAGGTGTTCAATGGATGCTAGCCGATGCTTATACTGATCTAGAGGCGTCGCGTTTATTACTGATGAACGCCGCAGATAAAAAAGACAAAGGACAGCCCTTTGGTAAAGAAGCCTCAATGGCGAAAGTATTTGCTTCTGAAAAAGCCAATCAGGTCTGTTATACCGCATTACAACTAATGGGTGGCGCAGGTTACATCAAAGACTATCCACTAGAGCGCTATGCTCGAGATGTTCGCGTAGCAAGCATTTATGAAGGTACAAGCGAGATTCAGCGCGTGATTATCGCTCGTGATTTATTACAAGAAATTAACTAATTTAAGGATTACCCATGGATTTAAATAATAAAGTTGTTGTCGTAACTGGTGGCGCTTCAGGCTTAGGTTTAGTAACTTGCCAAGAATTAGCCAAACAAGGTGCAAAAATTGTTGCCTTTGATTTAAACGAAGAGGCAGGAAATTCACTGGTTGCTAGCTTAGGTGATAACGCCATTTTCGCCAAAGTCAATGTGACTGACGAAGCGTCTGTTGTCGCAGGCATTCAACAAGCCGTAGATGCCTTTGGCACCATTCACGCGTGTATTAATTGCGCGGGCATTGCCCCAGGTGGTAAAACTGTGGGTCGTAATGGCGCTTTAGCATTAGAGAAATTCTCACAAGTTATTAATATTAATCTAATTGGTACTTTTAATGTACTGCGTTTAGCTGCTGAGCAAATGGCTAAAAACGAGCCTGACGCTAAAGGTGAACGTGGGGTAATTATCAATACCGCATCGGTTGCAGCATTCGATGGTCAAGTGGGTCAATCAGCCTACAGCGCAAGTAAAGGTGGCATTGTTGCGATGACTTTACCAATTGCCCGCGATTTAGCCCCACTTGGCATTCGTATTATGACCATTGCACCGGGTATTTTTGATACACCGATGATGAAAGGTTTCAGTGACGAAATACGCGATCCACTGATCAAAATGGTACAAAGTCCTAAGCGCTTTGGTGATCCAGTTGAATATGCTGATTTAGCAGCTCACATCATTAGCAATAGTTATCTCAATGGCGAAGTGATTCGTCTTGATGGCGCTATTCGAATGGAGCCTAAGTAAAACATTGGCGTTGGGGGCGGATCAGTAACCCTCCCCCTTTGTATGTTGCCTGCTAATATTTCATTTTTCACGGAGTCTTCCATGTTGAGTGATGATAAAACTCTAGATTCATCCACCCTACCTACTGATCCCTACGCCTAAATGATACTGGCTGATCTCGGCGCGAAAGTTCTTACTTGAAAGAGCCTGGCCACTCGGCGGCAATAAAAGTAAATATAGTCCAAACAGCCAGATTTTGGCGCATATGTTCAGGCTTGACCTTATCAAAAGTATCATCAGGCGTATGATGTAAATCAAAATAATCTGTCCCGTCTTGCATCAGATTCAACGCAGGAACACCCAACGCTGACAATGGGATCATATCTGGGCCGCCGTCAGTATCACCACTTCGACGACTCACGCCTAACTCTCCCATCAAACTAGCCATAGTATCAACCACATGCATCGCGTTAGGTGAAACATTGCTTGACGACTGAAGGCCGTAAATAGGACCTGCACCAAAGTCAGATTCAGATCCAATCACATGGTTTGCTATGGTTCCATCTTCTTCCCTTGCTTTAGCATAAGCACGCGCACCAATTAACCCTAACTCTTCAGCACCCCAAAGGATTACACGGATGGTACGACGGGGAGCAATCTTTACGTTGTTCTTAATGAAAGCCCCTGTTGCCATAGCGATAGCAACACCAGCGCCATCATCAACAGCACCTGTGCCCAAGTCCCAGCTGTCCAAATGTCCACCAATAACAACGACTTCATTAGGGAATTCACGGCCTGTAATTTCACCGATGACATTTTTAGTCACTATAGGTCCTAGATCTTTAGTTTGGACCTGCAGGCGAATTTTCGGGCTGTAACCATAATCCATCAAACGCACTAACTGATCAGCATCAGGGTTAGACAAGGCAACAGCAGGCACCGCCGTATAGCCCATAGCCACATTGGTAGAGCCCGTATGCGGGTTACGGTGGTCATCTGTACCGATAGAGCGTATTAGTAACGCTTCCGCGCCTTTTTGGGCGGCAAGCTCATGACCTTTAAAACGGGCAATACTCGCAGGACGGTAACCGCTGCCATTTTTAAATCGTTCCATACGGTTACTGATAAAGGCGATTTTACCCTTTAAGCTGCCGTCAGCAGATTTTTCAAGATCAGCGTAACTTTTAAAATGCACAATTTCAGCTTCTAAGCCACCTTCAGGTGTTGATTTTGAGCGGCCCAGCGCTGTTATTACCATTTTTTGATAAGAAGGTAACAAAATTTCTGCTGTTTCAACCCCGCGGAGCCAGCCATTCATTTTGACATCTTCGGTATAGACTTTATCAAATCCTAAAGCCTTTAATTTTTTAATAGCCCATTCAATACCAGCCTTTTCACCGGGGGTACCCGGATGACGTGCGCCTACTTCAGTGGTAAGTGACTTTAATATTTCATAAGCGCTATCATCCTTAATGGCCTTATCCCGGAGGCTAACGGTTATGTCTTTGATTTCTTTTGAAACAGGAATAATGCTGTCCTTACCAAAAGCGGGGGCAGTCAATGTGAGAGCAGCGCAAGCTGCTAATGTAATCAGTTTCATAGGAATTATCCTCTAAAGGTTTTTTAATGGAGACAGGTTATTATATTTCAGCTATTTGTCCAGTGATCACTTCGCGCAGACTATTTAAAATGTTGGCCATTCGTCAAGTAAAACTGACAAACGAGATTAATACCTTAGCCCTTCGTTTAGCTATGTTCATCCTAATACCAATGGTAATAAATATGTGATCATTCTAAATGGACTCAATATTCCAATAAAATCGTTGCTTTCAATCCCATAAGCCAGCTATTGATCAATCAAGCGCCTTGTTCTTGAAAATTCCCCCCCGCAGATAAGGTTTACTGTTTATGAAAATAGGTTTTATGATTACAAAATTTTAAACCATTAGAAGATAATATTTAATTATCAGAATATTACGTTATAGTGCCCTTCTAATTATATAAGGTATCAAAAATACTATGGATATCAAAGGAACTTGTATCTCATCAACAGCAGATGAGCACGGCCCAATTTATGTTTACCAAACAAGAACCAGTCGGATCCTCAGCTTTGATGGGAAAATATATCAAAGTAGCATGAAACTAAATGACATTAATGGCTTACATCTGGGCTACACCCAGGCGATGATGACGGGTTTACTTTTTATTCCCACAGTTAAAACAGCGACTATTATGGGGCTAGGTGCAGGCTCAATGGCAAAAAACCTACTCAGTAGTTTCGCTGAGTTGAACGTACACGCAATTGAATATCGCGAAGCCGTGGCAAATACCGCAAAAAATCATTTTTTCTTGCCCGACACCGAACGTTTATCCATTCATATAGACGATGCGATGAACTACATAAAAACCACCGAGATGAAAAGCGATATTATCTTTTCAGATCTATACAACTCAAAAGGCATGGAACCAAAACAAGTACAATCATCCTACTTACATGATTGTAAAAGTGCACTCAACAAACAAGGTGTTCTCGTGCTTAATATCTGGCATACGTCAGATAAATTAAGAGAAGAGTTAGATGAATTACTGGCGTTCGAATTTGAAAATAGACTAATCAGTTTCGAAGTAGAAAGCGGCAATACCATCGTACTTGCATTTAAAAGTGACATCCCTTTAACAACAGAAAAAGAACTACTTATTAAAGGAAAATGGTTGCAAGAGAAAATGAACATTCCAATGGAACGTTATGCCAAATTACTCTGTGATACAAAGGATTTTTGAGTATAGCCTTTTTATTCGTTGAAAAATGAATAAAAAAACAGTCATATTTTAGAAAGAAAAAATTTACGTATTCGTACGGCCTCCACTTGAAGATGCAGATTTGAGCATCTTCAAGTGGAGTAGATATATACGAGTATTTATTTAAAATTGTAAATTATTTTTCTTATTCCCCTCCACAACCTCCGCAACATACGCCATCTTTTCCATGAACTTTTTCTTTTTCACTTTCTATATTGGACTCTTCATCAACCGCATTGTCTAATTGGTCTGATTTTTTTGCTACCTCACTGGTTGCTTGTTGGTTATTTTTTGTAAAGATATTAAACATAGTATTTTCCTTTGGTTTTAATGAAAATTAAGTCGTTTTTGTGCAACCTAATTTCAAACTTAACTGAAATGTGAATGTGAATGTGAATTTTAAATAATTAACCACTACGGCCATCAGGCCTGGCGGTTAATAGCATCGGGCTGTAATAAATAATATAGATGGAAAAGCCAGTTACCCAGCAACACGCAGCGAGTATATAACCCTCAGTAAACCAGCCAAATACTGGCAAGAGTACTCTAAATAAAGTCGCCGTTAGCAGCAGTAAAAATGAGAAACTGACCCAAGTATTTATTTGTAATGATCTTCCCGTATGTCCTAATGACACGCGCGACATCATCGCTATGATCATGGTCCCAATAGTGCCGATAGTGATTATATGGATGGCTGACGAAAAGCTAATACTAGTATTGAAATAGCTGAACCCTAGCGTAATAAAACCGATCCCCATATTAAAATAAGCCAAATGCAGCGACCATAACAATGGCGTTTTAATGGTTTTAACTGTCTGCCAATTAACCATTCTTAATAATTGTAAACACCCGGTTATGACTAGTAGCACGGCTAAAAAATTTGTTATGGAAAAAAAATAGCTGATCAAAAAGCTAATAAACGTTGCCATCATTGAAGCAGTGATTAGGCGTTCCAAAAAGAACTTTCCTTGGATTGCTGGTAAGTTAAGTGCTCTAGAAGTAAAAAAGGGGATGACTCTGCCACCCACGATGGTTACAACACTGGTGATCATAAAGACTGCGCTATAAGCCAAATGACTAGATAGGCTATAATTTCCAACAAATGCACTCAGTAAAGTTGCTATGTCCAACCCCATGATCATACTCAATAAGGGAATAAATATTAAATTTCTTCGGTTATTTGATTTAACAACCATGTAAGCAAGATAACCAATAGCAACTAACCACCATAATGTTTCACTGACGGTGGCAATCATCAACACAGAAGTATAAGTTGAGGTAAAGGCAATTCGAGCGATTAACCAAAAACTAATTAGCACGCCCAATTTCCAACCATTGATGCTGCGGATACCTGTCCAGGTTTGAGCCGCACTTAAGAGGAATCCGACAGCAACTGCGGCGGCAAAGCCAAAAATCATTTCGTGCCCATGCCAAATACTCGCGGGTAACAAACCCGGCCAATTAAATTCACCGTGTAATACGCTAACCCACACCATCACCGCTAAAATGGAAAACAAAGCGGGTAACAGGAAAAACGGCCTAAACGCTAAACGAAAAATAGGAATAATCGCCTGTTCTTTCTCTAAAATTTCAGGTTGTAACATAACGCGCCCTCTCATAGCTATCTGAATTTACTGCACGCAGTTCTTTTGTTGCAGCCATCAGTACCACTACAGCCACTTTGAAAATAGCCGCAAACACAATAGTTAAGATATGCGCCATTACTTGCAATATAAGACTGAAATATTCAGCATATTGGTAACTCATTAGCAGGGTGGCAACAAAGCCAGCAAACGAGATGAGTAAAGTTAGCTTGCTAACTAGAGTTACTTTATTAATCAATTTAATATTATTCATTGATGGCTACTCCAACAGACTTTCTAGTGAATGTTTAACCCCCATACGTTCATGCACTACCGGACTAGTGGTCGTGTATAACGTAGGAATACGGACTTTTTCTAGTACTGTTTCGGCAATTGAAAAGGCGGCTAATGCGGCCTCATGAAAACCACTTAAGATTAGCTTTCTTTTACCGGGATAATAATTAATATCGCCTACCGCATAAATACCAGAAACTGAGGTTTGAAAAGATTGCGTATCCACAATAATCTGATGTTGATGCATCTCAAGTTGCCAGTGTTCTATTGGCCCAAGTTTGGGTGACATGCCAAAAAGAACAACAAGTTCATCAAGCTCTACTCTGCGTTTGATACCGTCTTTTGAACTGATGGTGAGGCCCGTTAGGTTATTATCTTCTGCCTGAAAACTACTAACTTGCCCGCATAAAAATTGCATTTTTAGTTGTTCACACAATGCATGCATTTTATTAACACTGCTTTGCGCTGCTTTAAAATTTATACTGCGATGAATAAGTAGCACACTTTTAGCGGTTTTTTGCAGAGTTAAGGCCCAATCTAGTGCAGAATCCCCTCCCCCTAGTACAACGACATTTTTATCTTTGAAATGTTCTATATTACTAATTCGGTAAAACAGTTGTTTGTCTTCAAATTTATCAATTAACGGGAGTTTTAATTTAACTGGTGAAAATGCGCCATTACCCGCTGCGATAATAACCGCCCGACATCGTATGACGGTATTTTTTTGAGTGGAGACGATAAATGAGTCAGCTGAAATTTTATCAATATGTTCGACACGTTCGGCCAACAAAAAGGTTGGATCAAAGGTTTCTGCCTGTTGCCAGAGGTTATCGATAACCTCACTCGCCTTTGTGTTAGGCAATGCTGGAATATCGTATATCAGTTTTTCTGGGTACAATTCACTGCATTGACCCCCTATTTCCGGCAAACTATCGATTACAACCGCTTTTAATCCTTGTAAGCCAAGCTCGAATACCTGAAATAAACCAACCGGGCCGGCACCGATTATAACCACATCTGTCGTTAAGATTTTCATAAGTTCCTCCTTAGTACAGCTAATATAAGTACAGCTAACCTATTGTCTGCTGGCGTAGTTGCACCTTGAAAAAATCGTCTCCTGCTAATATTAAGGTTTGTTATTTTATTCATTACGCCTATCTTCCTTTTCTCAAGTCGATACTATTCTTTAATCCAACGACACATTAAATTCAATAACATAGATAAAGCACAAGCTGTGCCAAAACAAATATACCCTTTAAAATCAAATATTTAAATAAAATAAAAATAGTAAAAAAACACTATGATGTCGTTTAAACATGTTTGAATGCGTTATTTAGACATCAATCAGAAAACTAATGAACAACACCGTTAATTCTCTGGTGTGATGCTCATTTATAAACAACTTGATGACCGATGACACAGCTACCTTCGGCGAGTGAATAGTGACTAAAGCACGTATAAAAAAGTTATAAAAAAGACATCATTTATATGTTATTTAGACATCAAAAAAACATCCTAACAAAAAACAAAAAAACAAAACCCTTTAAAAACAGCAACTTAAAACTTGGCGCGTTGATTGCTATATCGTCAGTTGTTATTACATTTTATTAGGAGTTATCAGTGGCTGAAAAATTTACAAAAAGCATGGCCAGAAATATTTATTATGGCGGCAGCTTTTTCTTTGTACTTTTACTTATTGGATTGACGTTAGATACCGTGCGGCAACTACCCAAGCGAGATCACAGAGAAAACATCACTGCTCAAGTAGTGCACGGCAAAGAACTTTGGGAGAACAACAATTGTATCGGCTGTCACAGTCTTATGGGGGAAGGTGCCTATTATGCACCTGAGCTTATCAATGTTTTTGATCGTCGAGGCGCTGGCAATGAACAAGCGTTTAAAGGCTATCTCAGAGGTTGGATTAATGCTCAACCATTAGATGTCCCTGAACGTCGAAAAATGCCGCAATTTAATTTATCCGATGAAGAAATAGATGCCTTGGCAGAGTTTCTTATTTGGGCATCAAAAATTGATGATAATAACTGGCCACCGAACATCGAAGGATAAGATAAAAGATGAAATTTACTTCACAACTGGTTGCAAAGCCGTACTTTATTTTTGCATTAATACTATTTGCCGGGCAAATTATTTTCGGGCTACTAATGGGAGCGCAATACATCAATGGTGATGTTGGTTTTCCCTATATTCCTTTTAACGTTGCCCGTATGGTACATACTAACTTACTGATTGTTTGGATACTTTTTGGTTTTATGGGGGCAAGCTATTACCTAGTACCTGATGAAGCGAACATTGAGCTTTATAGTCCTCGCTTAGCAAAAATAACGTTTTGGGTTTTTGCTGCAGCAGGTGTAGCGACGATCACAGGTTATTTATTTGTACCCTATGCTGAGTTAGCTGAATTGACACACAATGAATTGCTACCAACCATGGGACGTGAGTTCTTAGAGCAACCGACAATTGCAAAAATAGGCATAGTGATTGTTTGCCTGTCATTTGTTTTCAATATTGGTATGACAATCCTTAAAGGCCGTAAAACAGTGATTAATATGGTATTAATTTCTGGCTTAATTGGTCTTGCTTTACTTTTCTTATTCTCATTTTATAACCCAAATAACCTAGCACTTGATAAATTTTTCTGGTGGTTTGTTATTCATCTTTGGGTAGAAGGTGTATGGGAATTGATCATGGGCGCACTGCTTGCTTTTGTATTAATTAAAGTAACAGGTGTTGACCGTGAGCATATTGAAAAATGGCTGTATGTCATTATCGCCATGGCGCTAATTTCAGGTTTGATTGGTATGGGACATCACTTTTTCTGGATTGGTGCACCAAAATATTGGTTATGGATGGGCTCAATATTTTCAGCCTTAGAGCCAGTACCCTTCTTTATGATGGTATTATTTGCTTTCAAAATGGTTAATGAACGCCGTATTGATCACACCAACAAAATTGCAATCACTTGGGCAAAAGGAACCGCCGTGATGGCCTTTTTAGGCGCGGGGGTATGGGGGTTTTTACACACGCTAGCTCCAATTAACTACTACACCCATGGTACACAATTAACTGCAGCTCATGGCCACTTAGCCTTCTTTGGTGCTTACGCGATGGTAGTGATGTGCGTTATTTCTTATGCCATGCCGATCATGAGAGGACGTCCCCAGGGTAATTGTGCCAAAGCGCAAAAGGTAGAATACATTGGATTTTGGTTAATGTGTATTTCTATGCTTGGTATCACCTTAGCCCTAACTGCGGCAGGCGCATGGCAGGTGGCCTTACAACGAATTCCTGAATCAGGTGACGCCTTAAGTTTTATGGCTACTCAAGCTGAACTTGTATCCTTTTACTGGGTAAGACTTATATTTGGTGTCACGTTTGCCGCGGGTCTCGTTGCTTATTTTATCAGTTTCTTTGTGGGTGACCATGAAGTTCAAACTAAAACAGCGTAGCTACTGACCCTATAGAACCTAAACCTATAGAGCCTAAATCTATATAACCTAACCCTATAAAAGTGGCCAATCAAATGGACTTGATTGGTAGCTTTTAAGCTAATATCGAGGATAAGATGGAAGAAGTTGTAGGCAAAATTTGGGATAAATGGTTAACACGCCAAGTGTCAACCGACTTTCCCGACAGCCAGATTAAATTAGAAACTATTCAATCTCAATTACAAATTTTCTACCGATCATTGGGTGGGGATAAAACCAAAACATTCGAAGCGTGTGAGCCTCGTCATGTCAAAATACATCGCTCAACTATACAAAAAATTGCCGGAAGTCATCACAATTTTCACCTCAGTTGGCAAAATGAATCGAGTGTTCGACTGCCACCATATATTGCACTTTTTCCTGAGCCGTCATTAAATGAGTTTTTATATTTTTGGTTGGTTGCTTTAACGGCATTCATGCCAAAAATGCAACATTGGTTGCGTGATAACCAGCAAGCAACCGCAAGTATACTGGCAAAATATCCCGGCCTTAAAAAGCAATATCAGCAGCTAGTAAACGCCTATTTGTTAACCAGAGCAAAACCTGAAACGTTAGCGCTGTTAACTCAGCAAAATGAACAGGATATTCAACGTGCTTTAAAAGGCGAAAAGCTTATCTCAAAAATAGCACCAACGAGTTTGCAGCCATTTCCAATCGCACTTTGGTTATATCCAGCACCATTTGAAAACAGTGCTAGCCCAGAGCCCTGTGAACACAATAATGCAAAGCGTAAAGCAACAAACCCCAACACAGACATAAAAGAGTTAAAACAACGCAAAAAAGCACAATATGTCGATGAAAAAAAATCAACTGATGGCTTATTAATGTTTCAAGCTGAGGCGCTTTCAACTTGGACAGAGCAAATAGATTTAGATCGCAGTCAATCTGATGAGCAAGAAGACGATGTTGATGAAATAGCAAAAGATATGGACATCATCAACCTGTCAAGACAACGCAAAGCGGGTGCTGCTGGAATCCGATTCAATTTAGATTTACCTGCCGAAGAGAATGATGACTTATGCTTAGGAGACAGTATATCCCTGCCCGAATGGCACTACAAAAAAAATCAATTGATAGCCAATGTTTGTAACTTACAAACCATGATAGCTGATGAGATAAAACCGGTTGAGCTAAGCGCTAATCAACAAAAACTAGCACAAGAAGTAAGACAACTGTTATCTATGTTAGCCCTGTCAAATCGCCCCAAAAAGGGGCAATTAACCGGCAGTGAAATAGATTTAGACGCGTGGATAAATCACTATACCCAGCCAGTTAAAGACAGTAATAAGCAAAATTTTTACCTAGATAATCAACACAAATATAGAGATGTGAGTTGTTTACTACTTGCTGATTTATCGCTATCAACAGAGTGCTACGTTAACAACGAACAAAAAATTATTGACAGTATTCGGGAGGCGTTAATCATATTTTCAGAAGCCTTGCATTCCTTAGCTGATCCCTTCGCTATTTATGGGTTTTCGTCTATTCGAAGTAATCATGTTCGCTACCACATACTTAAAAACTTTAACATGCGATATGACCGATATGTCAGGGGCCGAATTGCCCGAATCGAGCCAGGTTTTTACACGCGGATGGGGGCGGCTATTCGGCAATCCAGTCAAATATTAAGCCAACAACCCTCAAAAGATAAAATATTATTGCTGCTTTCAGATGGCAAACCTAACGACCTTGACCGATATGAGGGCCGTTATGGCATCGAAGACACGCGCCAAGCGATACTAGAAGCAAAGAAACAGGGGTTATCGCCCTTTTGTGTGACTATTGACAAAAAAGGCAATGACTACTTGCCCTACCTGTTTGGTCAGCATGGTTTTGCCATTGTCAGAGATGCAACTCAGCTTGCCAAAGTACTGCCTAAAATCTACGCAAATTTAACCCTTAACAGATAACAAAAAAAACCTTTTGGAGTAAACAATGAAAACTAATTCAATTTATCAGACACGAGATGTCGACGCTATTTTTGGAGAGTACGGTGTTAAATAATATTTTTTATCAAGCGCAAGACGATGAAATTGATATGTTTCATTTTGCACGAAGCAACAATCTAGCATTGTTACTCAAGGGCCCTACCGGCTGTGGTAAAACTCGTTTTGTTGAGCATGTAGCACAAAAAATTAACCAACCATTATACACTATTTCATGCCACGACGATCTAAGTGCGGCTGACTTAATAGGACGACATTTAATTGATAATAATGGCACTTATTGGCAAGACGGTCCGATGACAAAAGCGGTACGTGAAGGGGGAGTTTATTACTTAGATGAAATCATCGAAGCGAGAAAAGACACAACTGTATTACTGCACTCACTTACTGATCATCGACGTGAACTCTACATTGAGCGAACCGGTGAAGTAATAAGAGCGCATAAAGATTTTATGCTGATCATATCTTATAACCCGTCTTATCAAAGCTTGTTAAAAGGCTTGAAGCCCAGTACTCGCCAACGATTTGTCAGTCTAAGCTTTGACTACCCTTCACTAGAAAATGAAATAGATATCATCACGGCTGAAACTGGCATTGCCCAACAACAGGCACAACAGTTAGTTGCTCTGGCAACAGACTTGCGCAGACTGAGCGATATTGATGTAAAAGCCGCAGCCTCAACCCGGTTATTAATTTATGCCGCAAAAATGATCCAGTCAGGCTGTCCAATTAATAAAGCCTATCAATATTGTATTATTGAACCACTTAGCGATGAGCCAGAAACGATCAAGGCGTTAAAAAGAGTCATTAATGCTTACTGTTAATACTGTGCCAACCTTACTTGATGATAAGAACAAGGTGGACGCTAAAATACCGGGTTCAGTAGCCGCTTGGGTATTTATTTATGCTGAGTTAACTGAGTTTGGCTTCTTTTTTATCGCTTTTTTGCTAGCGAAAATATATTATCCAGTGGCGTTCTACGAGGGCCCGGCACAAATACCGATAACAACGGGGTTATTAAATACCTTGGTTTTGCTCAGTAGTAGTTTTTTTGTTTCTCGTGCCATGCAGGCTATTAAACGTGACGATAAAAACACGACCTTATTTTGGTTGGTACTGACTATTTTTGCGGGGCTCACTTATTGTGGTATTAAAACTTGGGAATACCAATTAAATGAACAAGCGGGTATTGGCCCGCGTACTAACTACTACTTCGCCAGTTATTATTATATTACTTTTAATCATTTACTACATGTACTTATCGGTACATGCACCATCATTTTTGTCACCCTGCTTACGGCATTGGGGTATTACAACAAGTCTAACCATGAAGGCTTAGAAAGCGCGGCAAGCTACTGGCATATGATCGATTTAGTTTGGATCCTCATTTTTCCACTTTTATATGTATTGAGGTAGTGCAATTGCAAAATAAAAGGTATCTGCGAGTCAAAAGCTATTTCACAGAAAAAACCTTCAGTATTTGGCTTCGCTTAATTGGATTAACACTCATCAGTGCCAGTTTCGCCGAAACAAACAAGCCCATCGTTATCTCAACTATTTTTGTTTGTGTGATCGTTATTATTAAAGGGCGTTGGATAATTGATGAGTTTATGGGGCTCAAGCATGCTGCCCCGCTCAATAGAAAAATCGTGAAATGTTACTTTTATGGTATGACAACTATAGTCGGATTAACCGTGGCCTATTCACAAACCTCATTTCAAAGCATTTAGATCCCATAGGAATTGCTGCTAACGAAATACACACTAAAACCAATCAAATTGGTTTAACATTAATCTAAGGAATATTATGAAAACAATACTTTTAAGTTCACTTGCATTAGCAACGTTAGCATTCAGTTTTAATAGCTTTGCTGGGGATATTGCAGCAGGGAAAGCCAAGTCAGGTATGTGTGCGGGCTGTCACGGTCCAAACGGTAAAGCAATGATCCCTACTTACCCAAATCTTGCCGGGCAGAATCAACAATATTTGGTTAGTGCTATAAAGTCGTATAAATCTAAAGCCAGAAATGGTGGGCAGGCTCTTGTGATGCAAGGGATGGCTGGCGCATTATCAAATGAAGATATTGATAACCTTGCCGCTTATTTTTCCAGTTTAAAATAAGTAGGTAAGGATAAAAGAGTAAAGCCGATAATTGATTATTGGCTTTACTCTATTCTTTTGAAAGGAGTATCAGGTTAATCCTAAGCGTTTGGCCTGACGATATAGGTTACCTCTGTCAAGTTGCAGCTGACGAGCAGCTTTTGCCCAAACGTGATCATTATCTTCCATGGCTTGAGTGATTAGTTGGCGTTGAAAATCAGTCAATATCTCGTTAAACGATTTATTTTCAGTGGCAATTGACGGAGCAATACTGGTACTTACATTAGGGCTATCAGTAACAAAATCTAAACCTAAATGTTTAAGCTCTATAATACCTACTTTGCCGTCTGCATTGGCTACGGCTCTTAATGCTGAACGCATAAGTACATGTTGCAATTCTCTGACATTACCAGGCCAATCGTATTGCAACAGTTGATGCATAGCAGTTTTACTCACCCTGACATTATTAGTGCCTATTTTTCTTTTTAAATTATTTAATATGAAGCCGCATAACTGCGGTATATCATCAATTCTTTCACGCAAAGGTGGCACGTTAAGCGGAAAGACACTTAGCCGGTGATAAAGGTCTTCTCTGAATCTGCCTTGAGCAACTTCCTCGGTTAAATTTCGGTTAGTAGCTGCAATAATTCGTACATCAACATAAATATTTTTATCCGCACCGACCCGCTGAATTTCACCTTCTTGAAGGGCTCTGAGTAGTTTGGCCTGAATGTTTAATGACAATTCACCTATTTCGTCTAAGAACAAGGTGCCGTGATTTGCCAGTTCAAATTTTCCCATACGATCTTTATTAGCGCCGGTAAAGGAGCCTTTTACATGACCGAACAATTCACTCTCAGCAATATTTTCTGACAAAGCTGCACAATTGATTTGCACTATCGCTTCTTCACTTCTGCGTGACTGGGCATGAACCGTTCGGGCGACCACTTCTTTACCCACCCCGGTTTCCCCAGTAATTAATACCGATAGATCTGAGTTGGCGACGACTTTGATTTCATTTTTTAACTCTAGCATATTCGCGCTATCACCAATGAAATCCCCACCTTTGGCTTTATGCGCATCTTTCACTAATTCATTGGTTAAACACAATGCTTTCTCATTTCTTCTTTCTAAAACAGCAATACAGTTAGCATTACGAATTGTTGCTGCGGCAAGCGCAGCTAAAGTTGCAACGGTAATATCATCAATATTACTAAATGCACCCACTTTTAATGCATCTAACGTGAGTATACCAACAAGACTCTCCTCTACGTATAAGCAACACCCCATGCAGTCGTGAACGTCCAGCACTCGTTTGGGATCTATCGACAGCAAGCCATCATAAGGGTCCGGATAACTTGAGTCCGCATCAAAACGAATAGGCTTACGTGAAGATAAAATCGCTTTTAATCTTGGATGTTCATCCGGCGAAAATCGCATTCCTAGTACTTCTGGTGACAAACCGTCAACCGCGACCGGAACCAAATAATCATTTTGCAAAACAAGCAAAGCAACTGCATCACACGGCATTACTTCATTAACCGCTAGCATTAAGCGCTGATAATGGGCTTTTTTAGGGAGACTTAGACTCAGATCTAAAGCAATTTTTAGTAACGTTTTTTCAAGCACAAGAAAGGTTCCAACGTGAAAAGCAATAATGAATTATTCGTATAATTCATTATTGCTAGTTATGATTTTGAGTTATTAACAAAGCACTTTACGTGCATTTATTGTAAAAGTAATACTTCAACAATTGGCTCATTATAGCGCATTTAAAAGTATATGATGATGGCTAATATGATCGGAATTAAAATGGTGTAACTTAATAAAAACCACCTCCATTTAGCTTCTGCCTTATTTAATTCCATAAATATATCAACAATCTGCTGACCTTTTATTACCACTGACAAAGTAACCAATAGCGCAAGTAAATTTTCCTGAATATTTGATTGAGCTAATAACGTACTGATAAGCGTTAATAACACTAAAATAATTGCTGAAAAATGCACATTATTAATTAAGCGACTCATAATTTGCCCCTAGACTAGTGAATGATGTAAATAAGAAAGAAAACAATAATCCAAACCAGATCAACCATGTGCCAATAGGAGGCCCCGGCTTCAAAACCACTACAATCAGTTGGAGAATAAATATCTTTGCGCGCTTTGATACCCATATAGCCCACAATAACCATGCCTAATAAAACATGCATAAAATGGAAACCAGTAATTAAAAAATAAAGAGTGTAAAAAGAGTTAGTTGACAAGTCAAAACCAAGCTCAACCAAGGTTACATATTCAGTGAACTTTAATGCCAGATAAACAATAGCGCTAAGCATTGCCAGAATCAGTCGACGACTTGCGACTAAATTTTGACCTTTTCTAATAGCCTCAACGGCTAAGGCAACAAAATAACTACTAACGATTAAAGCCAGTGTGCAAAATAATCCGGTGGAAGCGTTAAGTGTTACTCTGCCCTCACTAAACATCTCGCTTTGTATGCGCTGAGTTACGGCAAAAGCAATAAAGAAAATAGCGAAGACACTGAGTTCCATAACAATGAAAACCCACATGGCTATGTCGCCGGGCAGTTTATGTGCTGAAGTTTTTTCACTAACAGGAACATTGTTTATGGCATCAAACAGTACAACATTAGTCATTTATCTTCCTTTGCTTTAACTTAAAAACATCAATTTAAACACTGATCACTCACTCAAATTTGAGCGAGTTTTTACTTTTTATTACTTTTAATTACTTTTAATTGGTATGGCTCTAATACCTACTATTTTCACCTTATCACCCATTTTAAAACTATAGTTTGGTGAGCGAATTAACACTTCGGTATCGTCCTTTTTCTTTATTACGTAAGAGTTACCACTTTTTCCAGATAGTTCTTGCACATTGCCGCCCGCCCAGGCGCCAACTAATCCACCCGCAATTGCACCTACAGGTCCACCTAAAGCACCGCCAATTAAAACAGAACTCCAACCCCCAATAACTTGGCCTACACTATTGTCAGCTACTCTTTCGACCACTTCATCAGCATTAGAGCTACCACTCACTAAAAGCATTGAGACAAGAAGCATTGATTTTATTTTATTCATTTAACTATCCTATAATTTGACTTTAACTTAAATTTTGATTTAACGTCACTTACATAGCAAAAACAAAGCCAACAATAAAAATACATTTAAATCATAAAGATAGAGCAACCTAAACATTTGAAATAAAATTTCGATGTCAAAACGTCATCAATATGAAACCAAATAGACATCACAAAAAAACGTATTGTTAATTGCGCGACTTACCTGAATTCATGGCTCAATTAATAGTCCGCTTAATAATGGCGATAGGTAAAGTTACCCATATCAAAGGAGAATTTACGGAGGTAGTCGGTGATAAAAGAAGGTGTATTTCGTAAGGACTTAGACAAACAGTAATAGAACAAGCCTGCCGTCAATGCCACAAAGCTGGAATAGCACCAGCGATATCACTAGTCACCAAATGACCACTGAAAAAATAAGATGTACGTTTTCTCTTATGTTTAGCCACAAGAGAAAAACGTTAGTCGCTACGCTCAGAGTAAGCGGTCATTTTAGACCGTATTCCATCCTAGCCTAAATTCTATAAAGTAAAGCCATTATTTACTCACCGAGAAAAACAATGGCA
>TARA_R110001583_G_C5670851_1_pt1 | contig 22777 bp, 20 predicted proteins | sample TARA_R110001583 | Tara Oceans TARA_R110001583 (sample SAMEA4398432) | marine metagenome | biome: Polar Biome; feature: [MES] marine water layer (ENVO:01000295) within the mesopelagic zone...; material: water (ENVO:00002006), including particulate matter (ENVO:01000060) such as...... | reverse complement strand
TTGGGTGAGCGTGCTCAGAACATCAATTGATCAGGGATTCCCTAACACGTCGTTTGACACGACAGTCGGACAAGGACACAAATCATGGAAGCGCTGCGTATCATCCAGGACGAACATCAGTCGCTGGCGGCCATCCTTCACGCCATCCGTCACATGATCAAGGAGATCGGCGAAGGCAAGCTGCAGCCGGACTTCGCCCTGCTGAAGGCCATGGTGCACTATCTCGATGCCTATCCGGAGAAGAAGCACCACCCCAAGGAAGACCAGTACCTTTTCGCCATCCTCAAGAAGCGCACCAGCGAGGGCGCCGAGGCGATGGCGAGGCTCGAACAGGAGCACGCGGTGGGTGACGATCGAATCAAGGCGCTCGAGGCCGCACTGCATCAGTACGCAAGTGGCGCGCGCGACGGCTTCGACGCCTTCTCGCAGGCGTTCGAGCGCTTTGCCGAGTTCTATCGCAATCACATGCTGCTCGAAGAACACGTGATCCTGCCGCTGGTGAAGAAGTACTTCACCGCGGACGACTGGGCCGAGGCAGCGGCAGGTTTCCGCGAAAATGCCGATCCGATGGCGGGCACCGGCGATCCGGCCACGCACGAAGACTTTCAGCGAATCTTTTCCAGGCTCGTCGCGGCCGCGCCTGCACCGATCGGCCTCGGCGGCGGACCCTACAAGGCTGACTGAAGGGCCTGTTCCGGCACGCTCGGGGCAGAACACGTTCCACCTTCGTCAGTACTTCGGAGTACCATCTGCGGCTGCTCCGGCGGGCGCCGAATGCCATGAGTGTGGCGAATGTCTCAAAGATGACGCTGCATAGTGCTTTCGGGTTGTTACTGACTGCGCCAGTGCGTGGGACAGTGCTAGAATCCGCCGGTAGATCCAGTATTTCATTCCGTACACACCAATCAAATCGAGGAAAAGCATGAACAAAGGTGAATTCGTCGAAGCCCTGGCCGACCGTCTGGATGTTTCCCGCGCTCAGGCTGATCGCGCGCTGTCCTCCGTGCTCGACATTGTTGCCGAACAACTCTCCAAGGGCGACAAGATTGCCTTCACCGGCTTTGGTTCTTTCGAAGTGTCCAAGCGCGCTGCACGCACCGGTCGCAATCCGCAGACCGGCGCAGCCATCGAAATCGCCGCTTCCAGCGTGCCGAAGTTCACCGCTGGCGCAACGCTGAAGGCCGCCGTAAACGGCAAGTAATATCCGCAGGGCTCGCTGATGAGGCGACGACGCACCGTAGTGTGCTCGTCGCCTTTTTTGCATCTTTCGTAAATGAACCTTCGACAGCAGGACAGAAAGTCTTTATAATCCGCCCCGTTGTGCAATGCAGCAGCAGGGCCTTACAAGGTTGAGATGCGGAAATTTTTCCGCCGGACCGGCCCCAGGGACTGTTATCACAGCCCCATCGCCCCCGACCTCCCGCCAGAATCCTCTCGTTCTTCCGATCGATTGGCATCGCGACAACCGGTTGGTGCCGATGCGCGGTCTTCAGGCTTGCCTGATGACCGGCCCACGCCCATCGCGCGCTTGTCGCCCGACGCTCCGGAACTGCCTACCCGCAGTTGCGTGGCGGCGCGATGCCTTGTGGTCCGAATTTTCGGATCCGAATCCGTCTGGCCACAAGCCAGCCAGCAATACAGGAAGAATCATGACATTTCAGAGCCTCGGCCTCGCCGACGAACTCATCAAAGCCGTTGAGCAAACCGGTTACACCATCCCGACCCCGGTGCAGATGCAGGCCATTCCCGCCGCCATCTCCGGTTCGGACCTCCTGGTGTCCAGCCACACCGGTAGTGGCAAGACCGCAGCCTTCACGCTGCCGTCGCTGCACAAGCTCATCGACCGTCGTCCGGCGCCTGGTGCAGGTCCGCGCGTTCTGGTGCTGACGCCCACTCGCGAACTTGCCCAGCAGGTCGAGAAAGCGGTGCAGACCTACGGCAAGGCACTGCGCTGGCTCAACACCGCCTGCCTCGTTGGTGGCGCGCCCTTCTTTGCCCAGGTCAAGCAGCTGCAGCGTCCGGTTGACGTTGTCGTCGCCACCCCGGGCCGTCTGCTCGATCACCTGAACCGTCGCAAGATCAAGCTCTCCGACGTTGAAGTGCTGATCCTCGACGAAGCCGACCGCATGCTCGACATGGGCTTCGCCGAAGACATCGACGCTATCGTTGCAGCAACCCCGGCCCAGCGCCAGACCCTGCTGTTCTCGGCAACGCTTGATGGCGTGGTCGGTCGCATGGCCGAGCGCATGACGCGCAACCCGCAGCGCATCGAGATCGAAGTCGCCAAGGAAGACCGCGGCCAGATCGAGCAGCGCCTGATGTTCGCCGACGACATGGGTCACAAGAGCCGTCTGCTCGAGGCCCTGCTGGGTCACGACGGCCTGCAGCAGGCCGTGGTGTTTACCGCGACCAAGCGCAGCGCCGACGAGCTGTCGCTGAGCCTCCAGGAAAAGGGCTTCTCGGCCGCAGCGCTGCATGGCGACATGCACCAGACCCAGCGTAACCGTACCCTCGACCGTCTGCGCCAGGGCCGCATCGGCGTGCTGGTCGCAACCGACGTCGCCGCGCGCGGTATCGACGTTGCCGGCATCAGCCACGTGATCAACTTCGATCCCCCGCGTCAGGCAGAAGACTATGTGCACCGTATCGGCCGTACCGGTCGTGCCGGTCGTGACGGTATCGCGATCACCCTGTCGGGCCCGCGTGAAACTGGCCTGATCCGTGCGATCGAGCGCTTCACCGGTGACCGTCTTGAAGTGCACACCATTCCCGGCATGGAGCCGTCGCCGCGCAAGCCTTCGGGCCCGCGTCCGGCAGGTGCAGGCAATGGTCGTCGCTTCGGTAATGGCGGTGGCTACGGCCGTCCGGCAGCCGGCAACGGCGAACGCCGTGGCTCGGGTGGTGGCGGCGGTTTTGGTGGCCGCGACGGTCATCCGTCGAGCCGCAGCGAGCGCAGCCATGGCGATCGCCGTGACCGCACTTCGCGCGGCTAAGCCTACAGGGCTGCAGCAGACGTAAAAAATCCCGCTTCGGCGGGATTTTTTTTGCCTGGTAAGGCGCGGCGCAGGTCGCCCTGCGCCCGCGCGGCGGGCGCCGGTCGCGTCAGCCCTTGGCTGCGCGTGCGGCTTCGACTTCTTCCGGGCGGATGTTGGCAGCGAGCTTGTCGAGCACGCCGTTGACGAAGCGATGGCCGTCGGTGCCGCCAAAGCCCTTGGCCAGTTCGATGGCTTCGTTGATTACCACGCGGTAGGGCGTTTCGAGGTTGTGCCGCAGTTCGTGTGCGCCCATCAGCAGGATGGCGTGCTCGATCGGCGACAGTTCATTCACCGGGCGGTGGATCAGCTTTGCGAACGAGGCCTGCAGCGACTCGACGTTCTCGAGGGTGCCGTGCAGCAGGCTGACGAAGAGTTCGCGGTCGACCTTGTCGAGATTCTCGGTGTCGGCCTCGAGGTGCTTCTGCACCGAGGTCATCGAGTTTCCCGACAGCAGCCACTGGTACACGCCTTGCAGTGCAAGCTCGCGTGCGCGACGACGGGCCATCTTGCTCATGGCAGTACCTTCATCAGATTGGCCATCTCGACTGCCGCACGGGCGCAGTCGCTGCCCTTTTCGTGCGTACGGGCGATGGCCTGGTCGTCGTCCTCGGTGGTGAGCACGCCGTTGGCGATCGGGATGCCGGCGTCGAGGCCGACACGGGTGATGGCGGCGCCCATCTCGTTCGAAACCAGTTCGAAGTGGTAGGTTTCACCACGGATCACCGCGCCGAGCGCGATCAGGGCGTCGAACTTGCCGCTGCTGGCGAGTTTCTGCAGCACCAGCGGGATTTCGAGTGCGCCGGGAACGGTGGCGATCCGGATCAGATCGGGTGCGACGCCAAGCTCGAGCAGCTCTGCGGTACAGGCCGACAGCAGGCCTTCGCAAACGTCCTGATTGAAACGGCTCATGACGACTGCGATACGCAGGCCCTTGCCGTTCAGGTCGCTTTCGTACTCATGGATGTTTTCGTAACGTGGCATGGTTTCGATTCAATATTAGGTTGGTTTGTGGGCGGTGCCACGCATGGCACCCCGCGCAGGTGAAGGGTCAGGGCGCAGGTGCGCTGACCGCTTCGCTTGCGCTCAGTCCTGGTCGACGAAACCCGTGATCTCGAGGCCGAAGCCGGTCATGCTCGGAATCTTGCGCGGGTTCGATAGCAGCCGCATCTTGCCGACATTGAGCGCACGCAGAATCTGCGCGCCCACGCCGAACAGGCGGGCATCCCATTTCACCGGACGGTCCGCGGTACCGGTCAGGCCCGCCAGCAGTTCGCGACCGGACTGGGGGCGGTAAAGCAGCACGATCACGCCGGCGTCGGCCGCAGCAAGCCGTGCCAGCGAGTGATTGACCGGGAAGCTGTGACGATTGCTTTCGGGGTCGAGAAAGTCGACGACCGAGATCGGCTCGTGCACCCGCACCAGGGTCTCGTTCTCGGGACGGATGTCACCGCGCGACAGGGCGAAATGCACGTCGCCGGAGGTCTTGTCCTCGAAGGCGGAGAGCAGGAAGGTGCCGTGCGCGGTCTCGACTTCCTTCTCGGTGACTTTTTCCACCAGGTGCTCGTTTGCTGCGCGGTACTCGATCAGGTCGCGGATGGCGCCGATCTTGAGACCGTGCTCCTTGGCGAACTCGATCAGGTCCGGCAGGCGGGCCATGGTGCCGTCGTCCTTGAGGATCTCGCAGATCACCGATGCGGGTTCGACGCCCGCGAGGTGGGCGAGGTCGCAGCCGGCTTCGGTGTGGCCGGCACGGATCAGCACGCCACCCTTCTGGGCGGTGAGCGGGAAGATGTGGCCCGGCATCACGATATCGTCCGGCGTGGCATGGCGGGCCACGGCGACCTGCACGGTGCGGGCGCGGTCATGGGCCGAAATGCCGGTGGTGACGCCGGTGGCGGCTTCGATCGAGGTGGTGAAGGCGGTGCCGTGCGGGGTGCGGTTGTCGCGCACCATCTGCTGCAGGCCGAGCTGGCGGCAGCGCTCTTCGGTGAGGGTGAGGCAGATCAGGCCACGACCGAAACGGGCCATGAAGTTGATGGCCTCGGGGGTGACGAACTCGGCTGCCATCACGAGGTCACCCTCGTTCTCGCGGTCCTCTTCGTCGACCAGGATCACCATCCGGCCGGCCTTGATCTCGGCGATGATGTCGGAAATCGGAGCGAGTGCGCTCATGTTGGGGTCCTTTCCAGTGTCAGGCTTGTTGCGCCTGCTCTTCTTCGGTGCGCCAGGCGAGCATGCGCTCGACGTAGCGGGCAATGAGGTCGATTTCCAGATTGACCCGGCTTCCGGCCTTCAGGTGCTTGAGGTTGGTCACCTCGACCGTGTGCGGAATCAGGTTGATCGAGAAATCACGATGTTCGACCCGGTTGACGGTCAGGCTGACGCCATTGACCGTGATCGAGCCCTTTTTGGCGATGTAGCCGGCAATAGCAGCCGGCGCGCGGATCACGAGCTCGTGGCTTTCGCCGACCGGCTCGAACTTCACCACTTCGCCCACGCCATCGACGTGGCCGGTTACCAGGTGACCGCCAAGGCGGTCGGCCATGCGCAGCGCCTTCTCCAGGTTCACCTCGCCACCGGCCTGATCCAGCCCCACGGTGCAGTTCAGCGTCTCGCGCGAAACGTCGAACTTCACCTTGGCGCCATCGCGCGCGATTACGGTGAGGCACACGCCACTGTTGGCGATGCTGTCACCGACAATCACGTCTTCCAGGTCGAGTCCGCGGGTGTCTACGGTCAGCCGCACGCCGTCAGCGAGGGCTTCGATGTGTTCAATGCGGCCGACTGCCGCGACGATGCCTGAGAACATGAAGGGACTGAAGGAAAAGGGGAAAAGCGGGATTGTAGGCGAAACCGGCGGCTTCGGCGCGATTCAGACTGCCCTTTGCCACCCGGGAGCTGCCCGTCAAGGCCTTCCGGCAGCGGAATGCCGGGCGTTCACCCGCCCCCGTTCGCGCCTGCAGAAACGGCTTGTGCAGGGGCATCAGCGGGCGCGGTCGAGCACTTCGGCAAACGCCTGTGCCGGCATGAATCCGACCACACGCAGGCCATCACGCTCCTTGCCTGCGGGATCGAAAAAGATGATGCCGGGAGGGCCGAACAGGCCGAAGCGCTTGAGCAGCGCCTTGTGTTCGTCGTTGTTGTCGGTGACGTCGGCCTTGAGCAGCAGCATCTGGCTCATGCGTCCGGCCACCTGCGGGTCGGAGAAGGTGTAGCGCTCCATCTCCTTGCACGAGACGCACCAGTCGGCGTAGAAGTCGAGCATCACCGGACGGTCTGTGGCGGCAAGGCGGGCGTCGAGTTCGGCAATCGACCCGACCTTCTCGAAGGCCGGTGCGGGGTTGGTGGCGGCTTCGGCGCGGAGGACGGCCAGCGGCTGCAGCGGATCGCGCGAACCCGCCATGGCGCCCACCAGCATGGCAGCGCCACTGATCAGCAGCATCACGCCCACGCCCTTCCAGAAGCGCTGCCAGCCCTTGGCGCCGGGCGGCAGGGGGTCGATGGCGTGCAGGAAAATGCCCGAGAACAGGAGCAGTGCGGCCCACGCAAGCATGCTGGCCAGTGCGGGCAGCACCGGCATCAGCATCCACACCGCAACCGCCAGCAGGAGTACGCCGAAGGCCTTCTTGACGCCTTCCATCCAGGGCCCCGTCCTGGGCAGGACCGAACGTGCAGCGAGACCCACGGCGAGGAGCGGCATGCCCATGCCGAGCGCCATCACGAACAGCGCGCCGCCGCCGAGCACCGCATCGCCCGTCTGCGCGATGTAGAGCAGGGCTCCGGCCAGCGGTGCGGCGACGCAGGGGCCGACGATCAGTGCCGAGAGTACGCCCATCACCGCCACCCCACCGAGGTGGCCACCCTTGTTGTGACTGGCGGTATCGGCCAGCTTGCTCTGCAGCGACGATGGCAGTTGCAGTTCGTAGAAGCCGAACATGGACAGCGACAGCGCCACAAACACCAGCGCAAAGCTCGACAGCACCCAGACGTTCTGCAGCGCGGCCGACAGCAATGTGCCGGTAAGGCCGGCGGCCACGCCGGCAGCGGCATAGGTGACGGCCATGCCCAGCACGTAGGCGAGTGAAAGCATGAAGGCGCGGCCGCGCGAGATGTGGTGACCGTGACCGACGATGATGCCCGACAGGATGGGGATCATCGGGAAGGTGCAGGGGGTGAAGGCCAGCAGCAGCCCAAAGCCGAAGAAGCTCGCCAGCACCAGCGGGATGCTTGCATTCCTGAGCAGGCCGGCGATGCGGCCGCTCTCGTCGCCGCTGACCGCAGGTGCTGCGCCGGATGTCGTTGCGGCCAGTGTCGACGCTGCCTTCGGCGCCTGGTCGAGCGCACGCTGCAGCAGGCTGTTGCCGGCCGGTGCCGCGCTCGTGGTGAGGTCGATGTCGGCTGATTGCGGGGTGGGCGGATAGCAGATGCCGCCGTCCCAGCAGCCCTGGCTGCTGACATGCAGTACGAAGCGCTCGACGTCGGCCGGCGCGGTGACCGGCAGCAGGATGCGCAGCTCACCGCGATAGGTTTCGACTTCGCCGAAAAACTCGTCCTGCTTGATCTTGCCGGGCGGGCGGTCGGGTTCGCCCAGCACCACGCTCGCGGGCTCGGCGTCGAAACGGAACTTGCTGCCGTACAGGTAATAGTCGGGCGCCACGTCGAACACGACCTCGACCGTTTGCCGGTCGAGCGCACGGGCCGTCATCGCAAAGGCCTTTTCCGGCTCGATGGGGTCGGCCGCCTGGCCGGGCAGGGAAAACAGGCTCGCCAGCAGGGCGAGCAGGATCAGCAGACGTTGCATCGTGTTCTTTTCGTGTCAGGAGGCGGGTGCGTCGGGCGCGGTTTCGTTCTCGATCCAGCCGAGGTAGGCGGCGAGGCCAAGCTCGATAGGGACTGCAACAATCTCGGGAAGTTCGTAAGGGTGCGCTTCAAGGATTGCCGCCTCGAGTGCGGCGTAGCGCGCGGCAGTGGTCTTGATCAGCATCGGCACCTCGGTGCTGCGCTCGGTTTCGCCCCGCCAGCGATACACCGATGTGCAGGGGGCAAGGATGTTGACGCAGGCGGCCAGGCGCCGGGCGACCAGGTGGCCGGCGAGCGCATCGGCCGCAGGCTGGTCGGGCAGGTTGGTGAGGACGATCAGGTTCGGAGTCATGTCGGGGATCGTGCGTGAGCGTGAGCGCCATTATCGCGGAGTCGCGACGATCGCGGCTTGCCTTCAGTCAATTCGGCCGCGACCGCGTCCCGCCGCTGCGCGGGTCACGGCAAGGGCTGAATGCGGCCCGCGAGTTCGAGCGCGTCGCCGGCGATGCGCATGACGACGAGTTCGCCCGAAGCCGGATAGACCCCACTCAGCGCCGTGATGTTCACCTGGTGGGTGACCAGGATCAGTGGCCCCGCTGCGGTGTCCGCGTCCCGCACCAGGGCGCGCACGGCGGCGCTGCGCTCCGCGGCGTGATCGCGCTCGTTGAAGAAGGAGTCCAGCGCCGGCGTCGGAATGACCGGGCCGAGGCCGAGCAGGCGAGCGGTGTCGAGGCAGCGGCACCAGCGACTCGAGTGGATGGTGGCGCGGGTGATGCCCTGCGCGCGCAAGCGTTCGCCGGTGGTGGCGGCCTGAGCGCGCCCGGCGGGGGAGAGGTTGCGCTGGGTGCTGCAGTCCCCGAGCACGAAGCCCGCCGGGTCTCCGATGCCGGGGGCGGGCGCATGGCGCATCAGCGCCACATGTCCGCCCGCACGGAGGGCCGCCCAGAGGGATTCGTCATCGGCGATCGCCCCTGTGCTGAACAGCAACAACAGGCAGGTCATCAGGTTTCTCATGCTGGTCTCCATTCTTGCATTTCACGAGCGGTGCTGTGCGGGCGCGCCGCAAGTCCGGCTTGCGTCCGACGCGCGCCGGGTTTGCGCCTGATCAAGCCTGCACCGTTAGCCCCTAGGTAGAATCCCCGAGCGCGCACCAGTGCGCGTAGAGCTACGCTGAGGGCCACAGCATGATGTTAGAAGGCTATGTCTAAAGGTATAGAATTCGATGGCATGTTCAGGGCTGTTGATTGTCAGGAGAATGTTGATGTCTCATACGAATGCCAGGCCGTTTCTGGCCTCGGCCTGCTGCCTGCTTGTGCTCGGCGGGCTGTCGCTACCGTCGTTCGGCGCGGCAGATGCGGTTGCGGCAGACAAGCTGGTCGCACAACTGCAAAGCAGCCCGGCCGATCTGCAGGCGGCGCAGGCCGAGGGCAGAAAGTCCTCGGCTTTCTGCGCAAACTGCCACGGCGAGACGGGCATCAGTCGCTATCCCGAAGTCCCCAACCTGGCCGCTCAGCATCCCGACTATCTGCTCAGGCAGATCGATGCCTTTCTGACCGGCAAGCGCAAGAATGAGTTCATGCAGGGGCTGATGAAGGTGCTCAGCGAACGCGACAAGGCAGCCATCGTGCTTTTTTATGCGGCCGCTCCGGTGCAGGCCGCGACTGCGCCCGGCCCCCGTGCCGCGGAGGGTGAGGCCTACTTTGCCAGGCTGTGCGCGCGCTGCCACCGCGACGATGCACGCGGGGGCGACACGTTTCCCCGTCTGGCCGGGCAGCAGCGCGAATATGTCCGCCTCAGTCTGACGCGCTATCTGACGCAGTCGGGAGAACGTTTCTATGCGCCGATGACGGCAGCCGTCACCCAGCTCGGCAGGGACAACATCGACGCCGTCGCCGACTACCTCTCCGGGCTGAAGTAGGGGCCGCTTCAGGCGAACCGTCACGGCATGTGCCGCACATTCGGCATGTGAATCAAACGCCGAAACCGGCTTGGAAACAATGAATCAAGATGCCGCACAGAAACTGACGCAGGACCGGCGGCTACGATCGCTTGTTCTCGCCCTTGCAATCGGATTCGCGTCCCATGGCAGTGGCGTGTCTGCCGCAGTGGCTGATGAGCTCGAGCTCGCCGAGCTGTCACTCGACGACCTGCTGCGAATTGAAGTCGTGGGTGCGACGCGCTACGCGCAGCCCCTGGCCGACACCCCCGCCTCGGTCACGGTCATTGGCGCTGACGAGCTGCGGAACCAGGGCTATCGCAATCTCGGTGAGGCGCTTTCCACCGTGCCCGGCGTGTTTACGTCCAGCGATCAGAACTATACGTACCTCGGCGTCAGAGGCTTCAACCGCTCCGGCGATTACAACTCCCGCGTGCTGCTGGTCACCGACGGCGCCCGGCGCAACGACGCACTTTTCGATCAGGCCCTGATCGGCAATGAGTCTCCGGTCGAGATCGACTGGATCAAGCGCCTTGAGTTCGTGTCCGGCCCGTCCTCGGCGGTCTATGGCGGCAACGCGCTGTTCGGGATCATCAACCTGGTGATGCTCGACGGTGGCGATGTCAATGGCACGCGAGTCAGTGTCGATGCGGGCAGCGGGCAGAGCCGGCGCGTCGGCGTGGTCGCCGGCCAGCGCATGGAGGGCGGGGGCGACTGGTTCCTTGGCTTCGCCGCCTACGGTGCCGAGGGCAAGGACCGCTACTACCAGGAATACGACAGCGACCTGAGTGACGGCTGGGCGCGCGGCCTCGACGGTGAGCACTACCGCAAGGTCTATGGCAAGTTGAGGCTTGGCAACTGGCGTCTGCTGGGCAGCTTCGCGACGCGTGAAAAGGCGATGCCGGGCGCGCCATATGGCACGGTTTTCGGCGAACCCGGCAGCGAGATCCTCGACCGCAGTTCGCTGATTGAGCTGTCCCACGATGACACCCTGAGCACCGGGTGGCGGCAGCATTTTTCGGTCTTCAGCGGTGCCTACCTTTACCGGGGGGACTACCGCTATGTGGGCGGGGTTGCCAATCGCGACGAGGCTGTCGCCGACTGGAGCGGACTGAACTACCGGCTGAACGGAACCGCAGGTGAAGATCACCGCTGGATGCTGGGTACCGAAGCGCAGTGGAACACCACCCTGAAACAGCGCAATTTCGATCGGGATCCCTACACAGAGGTCCTGAACACCAACAGCCCGTCGAGCACGTTCGGTGTGTTCGTGCAGGACGAGTGGCGTTTCCGCCCGCAGTGGCTGCTCAATCTGAGTCTGCGTCACGACAAGCACAGCGACTACGCCGCAATCGTTTCGCCCCGGCTTGCGCTGATCTACCAGCCCGACCGGGATCTGACCCTGAGAGCGGCCTACATGCATTCGTATCGGCCGCCCAATGCCTACGAACGCTACTATGCCGACGGGGTGTTGCAGAAGGCAAATACGGATCTCGATCCCGAGCGGATCCGCAGCGTCGAGCTCGCGGCCGATGTTCGTCTCGGTCGCAGCGGCCGGGCCGGGGTCAGCATCTACCGCAACGACATCTACGACATGATTGCCGAGCAGCTCGACGCGAACGACGGAATGTGGGCCTATGCCAATCTGCCGCGAGTACGGGTTCATGGCGTCGAAGTCGATGCCGAACACAGCTGGTCGGGCGGGTATGTGCTCCGCGGCAGCCTCGCATGGCAAGGTTCGCGCCTGAACGAGGGCGGCAGCCTGAAAAACTCGCCGGCCCTGCTCGGGAAGGTGGTGTTCTCGATGCCGCTGGATCTGCGCTGGAAGCTGTCCGGCCAGTGGCTGGGCATGACGTCCCGCCAGTCGAAAGCGGATCGGGTTCCCGGTCACGGCGTGCTCAACGTCGTGCTGTCGTCGGCCCCGTTTGCCGGTTGGGGCGAGTGGAGCGTCGGCATCTACAACCTCACGGATCAGCGCTACACCGACCCGGCCTCGTCTGCCTTCGTGCAGGACAGTATCGACCAGGACCGGCGGCAGATTCGCGTGCGCTGGCAGGTGGCGCTGTGAGCCTGTCTGCGATGCGTTGTCTCGTTCTGGTCTGCGCCGCCGTGCTGGCGTTCGCGGTCGCGCTGCCCGGCCATGCGATTGCTCAGCATCGGGCGCCCGAGCCCGACCTCAAGGCGGCCATCCTGATCAACATGCTGCTGTTCATCGACTGGCCAGTGACCGGCGCGCAGTCGGACAAAGCCCTGTCGGTGTGCTACTTCAGGGACAGTCCGGTTGCGGACGCGCTGGTCGTGCTCGATGGCAGGATGATCCGCAACAGGCTGCTCAGCGTGAAGCAGGTCGATGTCAGTGCGCTCGGCCGTTGTCATGCAGCCTATCTTGCGCCGGGCGACAATGCGCTGCTGAGCCACATGCGCGGCGACGTACTGCCCGGCGGCGTGCTGCTTGCGGGTGATACGCCGGGCTATCTTGACCGTGGAGTCATGATCAACCTCGAGCTGGCCGCGGGGAAAGTCGCCTTCGATGTCGACCTGTCTGCACTGCGCCGCTCCGGGCTGAGCCTGAGCTCGAAGGCGCTGCGTCTTGCGCGTTCGGTGAGGGAGTAGGCATGCCCTTCGCACACCGCATTCCGCGCGCTCACCGCCTGAGTTTCCTGTCGACCGGCCTGGCACTGCTCATTGCCTTCGTCCTGCTGATCGTTCATCAGTATTTCGTCGGGCGCCAGGTCCTGCTTGACGACCTCGCGACCGAAGCGGCGATCATCGCCGAGAACAGCAATGCTGCGGTGGTGTTCAATGATGCCGGCGCAGCGGGCGAGATCATTGCGGCCATCCGCCTGACGCCGCGCATCCTGTCGGGGGCACTGTACCGTGCCGACAACAGTTTTCTGGCCTCGTGGCCGGAGAATGATCCTGCGTTTCCGCCCTCGCTGGAGCCGGACATCGACGGCGACTGGCTCGGCGCCAATGCGTTGCCGAGCGAAACCACGCTGGGTCTGATGGGTGGGGTGATGCGCGAATCGGTTCGGGTGGAGGATGGCTCCGTCGGCACCCTGATCCTGAATGTGGATTTCAGCTCCCTGTACTGGCGCCTGCTCGAATATGCGGGCGGTGTGCTCGGTATTGCATCGGTGGCGCTGAGCCTCGCCTATCGTCTCACCAGCAGGTTGCGCAAGCAGGTGTCCAGCACTGAACGACGCCTGGAGCGCCTCGCCCTGTACGACCATGTCACCAGCCTGCCCAACCGGCGCCTGTTCGAACAGGAGTTGCGCAAGGCTGTTGGCCGTGTCGGGCGCGACGCGAATTCGGCTGCGCTGCTTTTCCTGGATGTCGATGACTTCAAGAAGGTCAACGACTCTTTCGGCCACGAGGTCGGTGATCAGGTGCTGTGCATGATCGGGCAGCGCCTGTTGCACACCGTGCGCAACGGCGATGTCGTTGCGCGCATTGGCGGGGACGAGTTTGCCGTGGTGCTGTTCGATATCGGTGGCCCGGACAATGCGGCAATGGTGGCCCGTAACCTGATTGCGGCGATCGGCAAGCCGTTTTCGACCGAGCCCACGCCGACCCATATCGGGCTCAGTGTGGGCATCGCCATGATGCCGGTCGATGGCGACGATCCGGCTGCCTTGCTGCGGCACGCCGACATGGCGATGTATGTCGCCAAGGCACAGGGCAAGAACCGCTTCCAGTTCTTTTCCGAGGCGATTGACGGCAAGGTGCGCCAAGACCTCAGGCTCGAGTCCGCCTTGCGTCAGGCGCTCGAGAACAATGGCACAGGTCTCTGGGTGGCCTATCAGCCCAAGCTGTGCGCGAAAACGCGAGCGGTGATCGGTGTGGAAGCGCTGGCGCGCTGGCGCATGCCCGATGGTCAGGCGGTTTCGCCGGGTGAGTTCATTCCGGTGGCGGAGCGCACGGGCCTGATCTCAGCGCTCGGCGACTGCATGCTGGAACGGATCTGCACGGATCTCGGCCTTCTGCGAGCCGCCGGCTTCGAGTTGCCCACGGTCGCCGTCAACGTGTCCTCGCACCAGCTGCTTCAGGGCGCGTCCCTGGTTGAGCGCTTCTGCGACACGATTGCCGCCCACGGCGAAGCCGTGTGCAGGTTCGAGGTCGAGCTCACCGAAAGTGCGCTGACCGATGCGCGTGGTGCCACGGTGCTCGAGGCGTTTCGCGTTGCCGGCTTCAAGCTGTCCATCGACGACTTCGGCACCGGCTACTCGTCGCTGGGTTATCTGAAGCGTTTCGATGTGAGTACGCTGAAGATCGACCAGGGCTTCGTGCGTGACCTGCCGGCGGACCAGGAGGGTGCGGCGATCGTCATCGCCGTCATCCAGATGGCGCATGCACTGGGCATTGACGTGGTGGCCGAGGGTGTCGAAACCGAGGCCCAGGCAGACTTCCTGTGTGCGAACGGATGCGACGTGTTGCAGGGCTATCTGCTAGGCGTACCGATGCAGGTGAGCGAACTTGCAGAGTATCTGCACAAGCACCGGACGCTTGCAAAGCGTGTGCTTGCGGGGCATCCGATCTGACCGCTACTGTGCACAATCGCGTGGATGGCAAGCGGATGTGTCGGCTATCATGCGTCTGCTCATGTTTATAGCTAAAGCATTATTGCCTCGTGTCGTGGAAGGAGCCGGGAGCCAATGAGGGTTCTCGCTTCGCTCAAGTACGTGCTGTCGCCACGCGCTGTCATCGGCTGGGCGGTGCTGCTTGTGGCCCTGTTCATCTACTGGGTTTCCCTGCTGCACTCGAACGCGCAGCAACTGCTCGATGCCGAGCGTCAGGCCCGCCTGCGCGCCGGCCAGACGGCACAGGCGCTGGCCGCACAGGTCGAGTCGATGGTGCTCGATATCGATCATATCGCGCGCAACATGGCGTCGGCGTGGATTTCGGGTGACGATGAGCGCTTGCGCCAAGCCGTTGTCGAGGCGAGCGACGCGCTTCCTGAAGGGGCGCTGGTTCAGGCCAGCGTGGCCGACGGCGAAGGCTACATGGTGTTCTCGAATCTCGGCCTGCCCGCTGAAGGTGAATCCCGGGTGTCCATCGCCGACCGCGCCCATTACAAGGCGCACGGGTCCGGCATCGTGCCTGCGCTCTACATCAGTCACCCGGTCTTCGGTCGTGTGTCGCAGCGCTGGTCGGTGCAGTTCTCCCGGCCGGTCCTGACGCATGGCGTGTTTGCCGGCGTCGTCGTGATCTCGATCTCGCCGGAGTATCTCGCCCAGTCTTTCCGTCAGATCTTTCCCGATCCGACCGACGTGGTGGTGTTGCTGCGCGAAGACGGGGCCTATCTGACGCGTTCGCACCTGCTGGAAGAGGTGCTGGGCAAAAGCGTTCCCGACGTGCGGCCCTTTATCGGTGACCTCGGGGCGCAGCAGGGCAGTTACGATGCCGTTGCCGCCGTGGATGGCGTGGAGCGTTTCTACGCCTGGCAGCGCGTGGCAGCTTACCCGGTGGTGGTCAGCCTGGGGCTGCACAAAGGCGTGGCGATGGGTGGGATCGCGGAAGCCGTCGATGCGGCGGTCCTGCACAACCTGTTCGGTTCGGCGCTGCTTGTGCTGGCCGCGGCCTGGATTACCTGGCTGTTTGCGCAGAAGCGTCGCGACTTTGCACATCTGAACGAAAGCCGGGAGCGCTTTGAACTCGCTCTGCGCGGGGGAGACCTCGGATCGTGGGACTGGGATCTTGCGAGCGGCAGGATTCAGGGCAATGCGCGCTGGGCGCAGATGCTGGGTTATGACGCGGACGAGGCCGAGCATGACCTCAAGTCTCTGTCCAGGCTCACGCACCCGGACGACTGGGACGCCGTGCAGTCTGCGCTCGATGCGCATTTCCGGGGCGAACGCGACTATTACGAAGCCGACTACCGGGCGCGTCACCGCGACGGTCACTGGGTCTGGGTGCATAGCCGTGGCGAGATCATGGCACGCGACAAGAACGGCGACCCAGTGCGGATGGTTGGCACGCATCTGGACATTACAGAGCGCAAGCTGGCCGAAGCGCGCGAGCTCGATCTGCGGGCGCGGCTGTCCAAGCTGGTCGAGCAGGTGCCGGGGATGGTGTATCAGTATCTCGAACGCACCGACGGCACGTCCTGCTTTCCTTACGTCAGCCCCGGGGTTATCGACATCTATGGCATTTCGCCGGCTGAGGTCGAGGTATCGGCAGCAAGAGTCTTTGCCGTCATTCATCCGGACGATCTGCTGCGGGTGAAGGTCTCGATTCGCGACTCGGCCCGTCAGCTCTCCATCTGGCGCTGCGAGTATCGCGTATGTACCGAAGACGGCAAGGTTCGCTGGCTGCTCGGGCATTCCAGCCCGGAGCGCACGCCCGAGGGCCATACACTGTGGCATGGCTACATTCAGGACGTGAGCGAAGCCCATGCAGCGGCCGACGCCCTGCGCCACAGCGAAGCGCGTCTGCGCCTCACCGTGGCCGCGGTTCGGGACGGCTTGTGGGAGTGGGATCTGGATAGTGGCGAAGCGCAATGGGATGCGCGCTGCTACAGCATGGCGGGATACGCCGAGGGCGCCATCGAGTCCACCCACGACGCGTTCATGGCGCTCGTTCACCCCAGGGACCGGGCGCGCATCAAGTCGAGTCTGTCCAATCAGATCCGCTTCAGGCCGGATGAGGTCGCCACCGAAGAGTTCCGTGTAAAGAAGGGATCGGGCGACTGGCTTTGGATCGAATGGCGGGGAAGCGTCGTCGAGCGTGAAAACGGTGTCCCGAAAAAGATGATCGGCACCATTACCGATGTCACCCAGAGGGTGGCCGCCAACCAGTTCCGGCGTGCGCTGCTCGATCAGAACGCAGCCGCGATCGTGGTGTCCTCCCCTGACCGGTATGTGCTGTATGCCAATGAGCGCGCACACCAGATCTTTGCGCCGCCGGGGGAGATGCTGCAGGGGGTGGAGTTGCGCACCCTGCATGTCGACGATGCGTCGTGGCAGGCCATGGGCGGGTACGTCGATACGCTGCGTGCAAGTGGGTTCACGCGCTTCGAGTATCCGCTGCGCGACGCCGACGGCATGGCGCGCTGGTTCGACATGCATGGCACGGTGCTCGATCAGGAGCAGCCCGACAGCGAGATGCTGTGGACCCTGGTGGATATCACCGAACGAAAGGCCGCAGAAGCGGCGCTCATCACCGAGCGCACACGTCTGACCGCACTGCTCGAGCGCTTTCCCGGTGGCGTACTGCTGGAAGACTCGGCCGACCGGATCGTGATGGTCAACCAGGGCTTGTGCGAGCTGCTGTCGATTCCCTTGCCGTCGTCTTCGCTGGTGGGCATGACGCGGCAGTCGCTGGGCGAGCGCTTTCCCGAACTCGACCTGAGATGGCTGCAGCTCGAAGAGGGGGCGCACGTTGGGCTGGCACACACGATCGAAGTCGACGCGGCGTGCAACCAGGCGTTTGAAGTCGATTGGGTGACGATCATGCATGGTGACGAGCGCCTCGGCCATGTATGGCTGGTGCGCGACATTACCGGGCGCAAGCTCTATGAAAGAAAGCTCGCCGCCCTGGCGGCCACGGACCCGCTGACCACGCTGCCCAACCGCCGCAGTTTCATGGCCGAGCTCGAACGCACGGTGGCCGAACAGCAGAGCGTGGACGACCGTCCGGGTGCCCTGTTGATGCTGGACATCGACCACTTCAAGCGGGTCAACGATACTTACGGTCATCCGGTAGGCGACCGCGTGCTCAAGCACCTGGCAGACGTGATCACCAAGGTGTTGCGGCGAGAGGATGTCGCCGGGCGCCTGGGGGGCGAGGAGTTTGCCGTCCTGCTGCGCGGTACGACGAACGAGACGTCCTTCGGCCTGGCCGAACGTTTGCGGTGGGCGGTATGCAATGCGCCGCTCGATTGCGACGATGGCCTGATCCAGATCACGATCAGTATCGGCCTGGCCGTGTTTGATGGCGCTCCGGCAGAGAGCATGCTATCGCGTGCCGACCAGGCCCTTTACGAAGCCAAGGAAGGCGGGCGTAACCGGGTGTGCATGTGGTCGGGGGGCGGGCGTCTATTGAGCGCCGGATAAGGCAGGAATTTCCTGCACTTCATTCCACCGCCACGCCTGAACGGTTAGGCTTCGGCCGGTCGCCCCCAACGCCCCCTGTCTTTCATGGATCACCGGACTGTTCTCCGCATCGCCCTGCCGGTGATGCTCTCCAACGCGTCTACGCCGCTGATCGGCGTTGTCGACACGGCCATCGTCGGGCGCATTCCCGATCCCGCCTATATCGCAGCAGTGGCGCTGGGCGCACTGGTGTTCACTTTTGTGTTCTGGGGCTTCGGCTTCCTGCGCATGGGCACCACGGGCCTGACTGCGCAGGCGCTAGGCAGCGGCGATACCGAAGAGCTGGTGGCCGGGCTGGGGCGGGCCTTGCTGATCGCCGCGGTGGTCGGAGCTGCGCTGGTCGGCCTGCAGTGGCCGATACGCGAGATCGCCTTTGCGCTGCTCGAAGCCAGCGACAGGACCGAGGGCCTGGCGCGCAGCTATTTCGATATCCGCATCTGGGCCGCACCCGCCACCCTGGCCAACTATGCGCTGCTGGGCTGGTTCATCGGGCTGGGCCGCACCGACATCGGTCTGGTGCTGCAGCTGGTGCTGAACATCGTCAATATCGCGCTCGACGCCTTCTTCGTGCTCGGGCTGGGGCTCGACGTGCGCGGTGTGGCGCTCGGTACCCTGTTTGCCGAATACTTCGCCGCCCTGGTCGGGCTGGCGATCGCCGTGCGCTACATGCGCCGTCACGGCGCGCAGCTGCGTTTTGGCAATCTGCTGGTGACCGAGCGGCTGAAGCGCACGCTGGCGGTGAACCGCGACATCATGATCCGCTCGCTGGCGCTGATCTTCGTATTTGTCTGGTTCATGGCCCAGGGCGCACGCTATGGCGATGTCACGCTGGCTGCCAATGCAGTGCTGATGCAGTTCGTATCGATCAGCGCCTATTTTCTCGACGGGCTCGCCTTTGCTGCAGAGGCCCTGGTGGGGCGTGCGCTGGGTGCGCGCGACCGCGCCGGCTTCCGTGCGGCGGTCCGCGTCAGCACCCTGTGGGCGGTGTTCGTCGCCCTGCTGGTCAGTAGCGTCTACTTTGTTGCAGGGCCCTGGGTGGTGGATGCACTCACCACCGACCCGGAAACCCGTGCGGCGGCCCGCATCTATCTCCCGTGGGCGGCTCTCGCGCCGCTTGCGGGCGTACTGGCCTTCCAGCTCGACGGCATCTTCATCGGTGCCACGCGCAGCATCGAGATGCGCAACGCCATGCTGTTCTCGACCGCGGTCTTCGTGCTGGCCTGGTGGCTGTTGCAGCCCTGGGGCAATCACGGCCTGTGGGCTGCGCTCTATGTGAACTACGTGGCGCGCACGTTCTCGCTCGGCTGGTATTTCCCGGCGCTGGCGCGGCTCGACTGAGGCGTGCGGGCAGGGCCCGCAGCCGTGGTGTTCGGGTGTGGCCTGCTGCAGGCGATAGAATGAGGCCATGACACATGCCGCTCCTGCCTTTTCGCTCGACCATGCCGGCCTGCTCGGCACCCTTGCCGCCCACGACAGGCTGCTCATCATCCAGGACCTGGACGGTGTCTGCATGGGCCTGGTTCGCGACCCGCTGACCCGCAGCATCGAGTCCCGCTACGTCGAAGCGGCGCGCAGGCTCGCGGGGCAGTTCTACGTGCTCACCAATGGCGAACACGTCGGCCGCCGCGGCGTGAATGACATCGTCGACAAGGCGCTCGATGCACCTGCCGGTGCGCTGGATCACGGCCTCTATCTGCCTGGACTGGCCGCTGGTGGCGTGCAGTTTCAGGACCGTTACGGGGCGGTGTCGCACCCCGGCGTGAGTGACGATGAGCTGGCCTTCCTGCAGGCCGTGCCCGCGCGGGCAGAGCGCTTTCTGCGCGAACTGCTGGCGCCGGCGCCGTTCGGGCTCGATGCGGGCGAGATTGACGACGCAGTGGCGTCGACCGTGCTCGACAACATCGCTTCGCCCACCATCAACATCAACCAGCTCTACCACCGCTTCGGCGCACAGCCCGCGCGCTACCGCCAGCTGCAGCAGGCAGTGGAAGCGTTCATGGACGGGCTGCAAAGCGAGGCGGCGAGTGCCGGGCTCGAGCAGGCCTTCTTCGTGCACCTCGCGCCCAATCTCGGCACGGATGCGCAGGGCCGCGAGCGCATCAGGCATGGCGACGCCAGCAGCGCCGGCACCACCGATTTCCAGTTCATGATCCGGGGGGCGGTCAAGGAGGTCGGCGTGCTGGTGATACTCAATCAGTACTACTTCGAGCACACCGGTCACTATCCGCTGGGCGAGCACTTCAACGCCCGCCAGGCTCCGCGCGATCACGGCGAACTGCTGCAACTTGCGCGCACGCACTTCGATCCCGCGCACATGCCGCACATCGTGGGGGTCGGCGATACGGTCACGTCCAGTACGCAGACGGTGGACGGGCAGCGCCTCCAGTTGCGTGGCGGCAGCGATCGCGGCTTTCTCACGCTGGTGCAGGCGCTGGGCGAAACCTTCGGCGCCGGCAGCACCGTGATCTATATCGACAGCAGCGGTGGCGAGGTGCGTCGTCCCGGACTGGACGCGAGCCATCTGCAGCTGCATGCCGCGGACCCGGCGCTCGAACCCTGGCCCGCGCTGGAAGGCATCACCGACCCCGCTGACCCGCTGCGGCTCGATTTTGTGTTCTGTGGCGGTCACGCGCAGTACGTGCCCTTCTTCTGCGCCCTCGCCGAGCGTCGCGCACCACGCTGACCGCGGCGTGCGAGTGTTGCTGGCTTACGCCGCTGACGACGCTGTGCTGGCGTGCGTTTCGATCTCCACGATTCCGTCGACCACGCGCAGCGGGATCTTCGGCAGGCTGCATTCCTCGCCCCGCACGCAGCTGCCGTCGCGCCCGTCGAACACCCACTCATGGACGGGACAGGTGAGGTAGCGGCCGTTGAACTCGCCACGGTAGAGCGGAACGTTCTGATGCGGGCAGAGCCCGTTGAAGGCCTGCAGTTCGCCGCCTTCCGGCCACAGCAGGATGACTTCGCGTCCTTCAACGGTGTAGGGCGCCGCATCGCCTTCCATCAGGCTGCTCAGCCTGCACACCGGGGTGTAAGGCATGTTTCGATCTCCGTCGGGTTTGAGACAGGAAGGCGGGAGTTTGCCCTCGACCTCACGCGACGAGCAATTCTGGGGCCTGTTCCGTGATTGAGGCGCGTTCGACTACTCGTCGACATGACGTTCCAGATCGCCTGCGCGGCGTTCCCGCAGCCGCCACGCCTCCGCCAGTTTCGCGATCTGCGCGCGCAGCACGTCGCCCATCCCGGTGTCGGCGCTGTGACTGAGCGCTTCCAGGCTGCGCGCAATCCGGCGTGCATCGGCGTGCGGCGTGGCAATCGCCTGGTGCGAAAGCAGGGCGAGCAGTCCGGCAAGCGCGGGCTGATGCTCGATGCTGCCGCCACCGCAGGCGGCGGTGCACCCCGGGCTGTCGAGCAGGGCGCCAAGTTGCTCAAGTGCCTTGCGGCCGCTGGCCGCCGAGCGCGGACTGCCGGTGGCGAGGTGGTGAGCGATGCTGTTGCGCAAGGCCTCGATGAGCGCGTCGAGCTCGTGGGGCGAGGATGCGGTGTGGTCGTGGGTGATGGGCATGTTGCGGGTGTCCTCCTTCATGTGCATGGTGGCGCTTCGGCCATTCGGGCAGCGCAGCGCTGCAGTTGGCACCATCCGTGCTTATTCGATTCCCGATCTGAATCACGCAAACGTATCGCAGCGAAGGAGCAAGCATGCTGTCAGTGGAAGAAGCGCGGGCGCGTCTGAAGACCAGACCCCTGCCGGCCAATCCGTGGGTGTTCGCAAGCGATGAGGCAATCATCATCAAGGCGGACTACACCGACACCATCGAGCGCATGCTGCGCTGGGTGCCAAAAACCCGATGGAGCCCGCGCCAACGGTGCTGGATCGTGCCCCTGTCCGGGCTGGAACTGGTGCGCTCCGTGTTGCCCGAACTGAGCCGGCTCGCCGAAGCCATGCAGGAGACACCCGTAGCACCCGAGTCGGCACCCACCGCGGGCAATGTCGATGGCGACGACGCCGAGGCCAGGACGTGGTTCCGTGACAGCGCACGCTTGCTGTATGGCAGCGACTGGCAGCGTGAAACCGCACGCGCCCTTGGTCGCGATGAAGCTGCGCTTGCGTGCTGGCTGGTCGGTGAGGGCGTCATGGAAGACTCGCCGGCAATCCTGCTGAACGAAATGCTCGCGCTGATGCGCCGGCGCAGTGTCGATATCAGCGCCGCGGCCGATGTGCTGGCGCAGCGCATCGCGTCATGAACACCTGCGTCCGCAAGCGTCCGGTGACATCAGAGCGTGCGCACTTGGTCGGCGTTTGCGGCGAAGGCAAAGTGATCGGCGCGATCGAAGACCTCGGTGGGGACATCGTAGACAAACTGGTTCTCGAACCAGGCGCTGGCGTAGGGCATGAACACCGTGTTTGCCGGCAGTTCAGTCAGCGTATCGCCGCCGCCCAGCAGTGCCGAGCCAAAGCCGCTGTTGCCTGCGAGCGGTACATTGTCGTCACCGAAGACCTCGAACTGAACAAAGATCTTGGCCGCTTCGACACCGCCCTCGGATGTCTTGATGCCGGTGACGCGGATGTTCTGGAAACGGCGCCCGACCGTGCCGTCATCGAGGAACTGGAAGAACTCCTGGAGTTTGCCTTTCTTGACCACGGTGCTTTCCAGAACGGGCACACCCAGTTGCGTCATGCTCAAGCCTTTGGGTTTGGCGTCCTTCAATTCGATCTGTGTCGTCTTCTCAGCCAATGCGGGCACGATGTTCTCCATGGTTTGGTTGTCGACAAAGGTGCGACAAAAGCGCGACAAAAAGACCGCCTTGCGCGCTGCATGGAGCCGATAAGCAGGTTCGATGCCAATCCGCTGCGCCCTCCGACCCTGAGGTAGTGTGCTGAAAAGTGTGCAAAAGCCTGAAGGGGCTTGAAT
>TARA_R110001583_G_scaffold42556_10_pt1 | contig 22787 bp, 23 predicted proteins | sample TARA_R110001583 | Tara Oceans TARA_R110001583 (sample SAMEA4398432) | marine metagenome | biome: Polar Biome; feature: [MES] marine water layer (ENVO:01000295) within the mesopelagic zone...; material: water (ENVO:00002006), including particulate matter (ENVO:01000060) such... | reverse complement strand
GAGCTATAGCAATTTCACGAAAACAGGTGATATCGGCATGACGGTATCTGCGAACTGCATAAAGGGTGATTTTCAACCCGGTAATAGGCTAGAATAGCGGCCCAAATTTTAAGGGATTCCGGGGGCTATTTCCAAGACTCTCCGGGCCAGCCAAGCACACAGGGGCAGCGCATCGATGTTTAATCGTGATATGAAAATCGCCGGATTCGACGACGAACTCTGGAACGCCATGCAGGCGGAAAGCAAGCGCCAGGAAGCTCATATTGAGCTGATCGCATCCGAGAACTATACCAGCCCGCGGGTTATGGAAGCCCAGGGCAGCGATCTTACCAACAAGTACGCTGAGGGTTATCCCGGCAAGCGTTACTACGGCGGCTGTGAGTTTGTCGATATCGCCGAGCAGCTGGCCATTGATCGCGCCAAAGAGCTGTTTGGCGCCGCTTACGCGAATGTGCAGCCGCACTCCGGCTCACAGGCTAACTCAGCCGTCTTCATGGCGCTGGTTAACCCGGGCGATACCGTTCTGGGGATGAGCCTGGCTCACGGTGGCCACCTGACCCACGGTGCCAGCGTAAACTTTTCCGGCAAGATCTATAACGCCGTGCAGTACGGCATTAACACCGATACCGGCCTGATTGATTACGATGAGCTGGAGGCCCTGGCGGTTGAGCACAAGCCGAAGATGATCATTGCCGGTTTCTCCGCCTACTCCCAGGAACTGGATTTTGCCCGTTTCCGTGCCATTGCTGACAAGGTTGGTGCCTACCTGTTTGTAGACATGGCCCACGTGGCCGGTCTGGTTGCCGCCGGTGTTTATCCCGACCCGATGCCTCACGCGCACGTCGTTACAACCACCACACACAAAACACTGCGCGGACCCCGTGGTGGCCTGATTCTGGCCTGCGACGATGAAGCCCTGCACAAGAAGCTGAACTCTGCCGTTTTCCCGGGTGGCCAGGGCGGCCCGTTGATGCACGTGATTGCCGCCAAGGCGATCTGCTTCAAAGAAGCCATGAGCGACGAGTTCAAGACGTATCAGCAGCAGGTGGTCAAGAATGCTTCCGCCATGGCAAACGTGTTTGTTGATCGCGGCTACGATGTGGTTTCCGGCGGCACCAAGAACCACCTGTTTCTGGTAAGCCTGATCAAACAGGACATCACCGGTAAAGATGCAGACGCTGCTCTGGGTCGTGCGCACATTACTGTTAACAAGAACGCGGTTCCCAACGACCCGCGCTCGCCGTTCGTAACCTCCGGCCTGCGCCTTGGCACACCTGCCGTCACCACCCGTGGTTTTGGTGAAGCTGAGTGCCGTGAACTGGCAGGGTGGATCTGCGATATTCTTGATAACCTGGAAGACGAAGCCGTAAGCAACCGTGTCCGCGAGCAGGTTGAAGCCCTGTGCGCGCGCTTCCCGGTGTACAGCTAAGCATCTGGCAAGACCTGCCGGGCAGGGCGCGTATAGCCGCGCTGCCCGGCTTTCTCTTCGGAGTTCCTGACTATGCACTGTCCTTTCTGTGGTGAAGCAGATACCAAGGTTATTGACTCGCGTCTCGTGACCGAGGGCGATCAGGTGCGCCGTCGCAGAGAATGCCTTTCCTGTCGTGAGCGCTTTACCACGTTCGAGTCAGCTGAACTGGTAATGCCCAGAGTCGTCAAACAGGATGGTATTCGTCAGCCCTTTGACGAAGAGAAGCTGCGCTCGGGGATTATGAAAGCTCTGGAGAAGCGTCCGGTCAGTATTGAGCAGATTGATGCTGCGCTGAATCGCATCCGATATCGCCTGCGCGCGACCGGAGAGCGCGAGGTGAAATCCATGCAGCTGGGTGAAGAAGTGATGACAGAACTTCGGCAACTCGACAAGGTGGCCTATGTCCGGTTTGCCTCTGTTTATCGAAGCTTTCAGGACATCAATGAGTTCAAGGAAGAAATTGAGCGGCTTTCGGCCTCCAACGGTGACGCGGCTGTGGATGTTGCGAAAGCGTTGACGGATAACCACTCTCCTGAAGGAAAAAAATGACCGAGCTTCGGGAACGGTCCATGATGGCTCGGGCCGTGCAGCTTGCATGGCGGGGCCGCTATTCAACGCATCCCAACCCCCGGGTTGGCTGCGTGATAGCCCGTGGTGACAAAATTCTGGGTGAAGGCTGGCATGAACGGGCCGGCGAAGCTCATGCGGAAGCCCGTGCGCTCAGCCAGGCCGGCCCGGCTGCCCGAGGCGCTACCGCTTATGTCACACTCGAGCCTTGTAGTCATTTTGGCCGCACGCCACCCTGCGCACGCGCATTGATTGATGCAGGTGTGTCTCGGGTTTTTGCAGCCACTAAAGACCCGAACCCGTCGGTATCCGGAAGGGGGCTGGAAATGCTCCGCGAGGCCGGTATTCGCGTCAGTGAAGGGCTTTTGGCGGATGAGGCGGCGCGCCTGAACCCTGGGTTCATGAAGCGCATGAATACCGGTCGCCCCTGGGTTCGGCTGAAGATGGCTGCCAGCCTGGATGGTCGCACCGCTATGGCCTCGGGTGAAAGCCAGTGGATTACCGGTGATGAAGCCCGCCGCGATGTTCAGCGGCTCAGGGCTGTCAGTGACGCCATTCTTACGGGTGTAGGAACCGTGCTCGCAGACGACCCTTCACTAACCGTTCGCCGTGAAGAGCTCGGGGATATAGGCGATGCCACTGAGCCCTCCCGGCAGCCATTACGTGTGATCGCCGACAGAGATGCAAGAACACCGCCTTCCGCAACGATTCTGCGCGGTGGCAAGGTTCAGATATTTTGTGCTTCGTCCACGCTTGCGACGGCGCCGGCACAGGATCTTGCGGCACTGGGGATTCGCCTGAAAGGCGTCACCTGGAAAGACAACGGCATTGATGTCTCCGAGCTTTTGGATTCGCTGGGGGGAATGGGCATAAATGAGCTACTGGTGGAAGCCGGCCCCACACTGGCAGGCACGTTTATCAGCGAACAGCTGGTCGACGAGCTCTGGCTCTACCAGGCCCCGGTATTTCTGGGCAGTAACGGCCGGCCGACGGCACATCTTCCGCTGGAGACTATGGCCGACAAGATTGAATGGGTCGTACAAGACCGGCGACAGGTAGGAGACGACCAGCGCCTGATCCTGGTACGCCGCTAAACGTTTAAATTCACAATGTGTCCCAAGGTTGCTATTTGAGGCTGCGATGGGTGCATTGAAAGGGTGCAAAATAGTATGGCACTGAACAGCGTTGAAGAAATCATCGAAGATGTCCGCCAGGGCAAGATGGTTATCCTGATGGATGATGAAGACCGGGAAAACGAAGGTGACCTGGTGATGGCGGCCGAGCACTGCTCAGCTGACGACATCAACTTCATGGCCCGCTTTGGCCGTGGCCTGATTTGCATGCCCATGACCCGTGATCGTTGTGAACAGCTGGGCTTGCCGCTAATGGTCCAGCAGAACGCGTCGGGTTTCGGCACCAAGTTTACGCTTTCCATTGAAGCGGCTACGGGCGTGACCACGGGAATTTCGGCGGCAGACCGTGCCCGCACTGTGCAGGCTGCAGTAGCCCGCAATGCCAAGGTGTCGGATCTGGTTCAGCCCGGGCATATTTTCCCTCTGATGTCTGATCCCGGCGGCGTGCTCAGCCGGGCTGGCCACACAGAGGCATCCTGTGACCTGGCTGCATTAGCCGGTTGCGAGCCTGCAGGTGTTATCTGTGAGGTCATGAATGACGACGGTTCCATGGCGCGTCGGGAAGATCTCGAGCGCTTTGCTGAAGTCCATAGTCTGAAGATCGGCACCATTGCGGATCTGATTCACTACCGCACCCTTCATGAACGTACCGTTGAGTGTGTCGAAGAGAACCAGCTCGATACTGAGTACGGCGTGTTCAAGCTACGCACTTACAAAGATGTTATTCAGGGCTCGACACACCTGGCCATGATATTTGGTGAGATTTCCGTAGATGAGCCCGTGTTGGTGCGCGTTCACATTACCGATACGCTCAGGGACCTACTGGGTGCCCGCCGCAAGGATTCCCGCAGCTGGCCGCTGCACCACGCGCTTGAGAAAGTCGCAGCGGAAGGACGTGGAGTTGTGGTTCTGCTGAACAGTGCAGAAGACAGTTACGATCTCGAAGACCGCATTCAGGAGTTCTTTGATCAGGGGCAAGCTCCTGCGGGCAAGGGTAGCTCAGGTGTGTATTTCACCATAGGCACCGGCTCCCAGATTCTCCGGGATCTCGGCGTAAGCAAAATGCGCCTGTTGAGCCCTCCTGTTAAGTACTCGGCGATTTCCGGATTTGATCTGGAAGTGGTTGAGTACATTCCCTATTCCCCAGACTGACACACCAGGTTGCAGCATTGCGGCTGCGACCCGAGAAGGAGCCACCGATGGCAGATATCAAAGTAATTGAAGGTGATTTTACCCAGTGCAGCGGTCGCTATGCGCTGGTGGTTGGCCGTTTTAACGGCTTTGTGGTGGAAAGTCTGGTAAGCGGTGCGATAGATACCCTGCGTCGCCATGGTATTGCCGACAGCGACATCACTCTGGTGCGTGTACCCGGAGCCTATGAGATGCCATTGGCCGTGAAACGCGTGGCTGAAACCGGTGGCTACGACGCCATCATTGCTCTGGGCGCCGTTATTCGTGGTGGAACCCCGCACTTTGAGTACGTGGCGGGTGAAGCTGCCAGTGGCCTCGGTGCGGTGAGCCTGGAAACAGACGTCCCGGTGACCTTTGGTGTATTGACCGTTGATTCTATCGAACAGGCCATCGAGCGCTCCGGCACCAAGGCCGGCAACAAGGGCGCTGAGGCGGCCATCACGGCGCTGGAAATGGTCAGCCTGTTCAACAAGCTGGGTGAGTAATGAGCAATACTGAAGATACAACACCCCGCCCGGCGCCGTCCGACCAGCCAAAAGCTGGTGATCGCCGCCGTGCCCGGATTCTGGCAATGCAGGCGCTTTACCAGCGCCACTTTGCCAAGAGTCCGATTTCGGATATTGAAGCCGAGTTCATGGTCGACAACGACATGACCAAGGTCGATATCTTGTACTTCCGTGACGTCCTGCGTGGTGTCCATCGCGAACAGGCAGAACTGGACAAGTTGATTGAGCCATTTCTCGATCGCCCGCTGCAAGAGGTAGATCCGGTGGAGCTGGCTATTTGTCGGGTCGGAGCCTATGAGCTGCGGCATCGACTGGATGTGCCATACAAGGTGGTGATCAACGAAGGCATTGAGCTTGCGAAGAAGTTTGGGGGTACAGAAGGACACAAGTTCGTCAATAGCGTGTTGGACAAGCTAGGCCGGCGTTTGCGCCTGGCCGAGACTCGTTCGCGCTGATCAATGGGCGAATTTGAACTGATACGGCGGTATTTCATGCCGCTGTCCCGTTTGCACGGCTCCCGGTCTATCGTTTTGGGGCCGGGTGACGACTGTGCCATTCAGCGTGTTCCCTCCGGTTCTGATCTGGTTTTTTCCATCGATACGCTGGTTGAGGGTGTGCACTTTCCCCTCAACTATCGTCCTGACTATCTCGGTTGGAGAGCACTTGCGGTTGCTGTCAGTGATCTTGCCGCCATGGGAGCCGACCCCACCTGCTTTACCCTTGCGTTGACTCTGCCCGAGGCTGATGAGACCTGGTTGCGCGACTTTGCGTTCGGGCTAGGCAAGGCCGCCGAATCATTCGGAATGGTGCTTGCAGGTGGCGACACGACCCGCGGTCCCCTGGCTTTGAGTTTGCAAGTACACGGGCAGGTTCCCATCGGAGCGGCAATCTGCCGCTCTGGTGCCGGGCCGGGTGATCTGATTGTGGTTTCCGGCACTCTTGGTGATGCCGGCGCCGCCCTGGACTATCTTGAAGCGCAGGGCCCCTCCAAAGATGAAGAGTTTGTTCTTGAGCGTTACCACCATCCCGAGCCGAGGCTGGCGCTGGGCACAGCCCTGAGAAGCCGCGCGACGGCGGCTATTGATGTGTCCGACGGTTTGCTGGCGGATCTTGGCCATATTCTTGAAGCTTCTTCGGTCGGCGCCAATATTGAGTGTGCCCGTGTGCCGGTATCGCCTGCACTCACCCGCCTGAAAGGCTCGGAAGCGCTGGATTATGCGTTGCGCTCCGGCGATGACTACGAGCTTTGTGCCACTGTTCCTGAGGCGATATGGGGCGATGCGCCATCATCATTGAAACAGCAGCTCACGGTTATCGGCGTGATTGAGCAAGCGCCGGGTTTGCGCCTTGATGGCGCTGCGGTAGTGTCGGAATCTGATGTCGTGGGTTTCGACCATTTCAGGAGGAAGGCATGAGCCAGGAAGATCAGTGGCCAGAACCGGATTTGCCCCAGGCTATTCTGCCTCCGGGGTTTCTGAAAAACCCCATACACCTGCTGGCGTTCGGGTTTGGTAGCGGTGCTGCGCCCCGCGCTCCGGGAACCTGGGGCAGTCTTGCAGCAATCCCTCTGTGGTATGGGTTTGCCTGGCTGCCACCGGTCGTTTATTGGCTTATCGTTTTGCTGGCCTTCCTGGTGGGTATCTGGCTATGCGGAAAAACAGCTGCAGATTTGAAGGTACACGACCATGGCGGGATAGTGTGGGACGAATTTGTCGGGATGTGGATTGCCCTTGGGCTCTTTCCTGACCAGATTTACGGTGTACTGCTGGCGTTCTTGATTTTCAGGTTCTTCGACGTACTCAAACCTTGGCCCATTAACTGGCTGGATGAGCGGTTGCCCGGCGGGCTGGGGATCATGGTGGACGACGTGGTTGCCGGGGGCATGGCACTGCTTTGCCTGCTCGCGATCGATGTCTGGCTGATGCCTTACATTCTTTAACAGATGCTCAGTTCAGTGCACCTGCTGTTCTTCCGGAAGGAGACTCACCACGTGCAGGAAACGTTTCAGCCCGATCTCGGCTCGCTCTCTGGAAGCGAATGGGCCGCTGTCGAAGCCTTCCCTGGTCGTGAAATACCACTTGCTCCCGACACAGAAAAACCGACTGCTACGAAAGGGGATGCGCCCCTCTTCTCCTGATCTGACGTGAGTATTCATGGCCGGCTCCTGTGCGCCTGATTTGTGTCTGTATTCCAGGCGCCGTGTGAAGGGTAAGGGTTTGTTTAAAATTAATACAAATCCGGGAAAATTCAACATTTTTTGACAATTATGTAGATTATATCTACGGACTGACTACTGGTCGTGCTCTTTTTGTATCTGGTTGCCCTCTGCCACAGCTGTGTTCAGAATACGCTTTAGCAGGCCGCACCCTTCGCTCGCCCAAGCTTCACTCGAATCGTCATGGAGATAAAATGAGCATCAGTCATGTTTTACGTGTTAGCAAGTTCAAGTTGAGCTATTCCCCTCGTTGGTTACAGATGGTTCGGGCGTTACTTCCTGTTGCGTTCCTTTCTGTTCTGGTTGGTTGTTCATCGGCGGTTACCAAGCTTGAGACCTGGGAAGGCAACCCGGCCACTGCGGTGAACGCGGCTACGCTGAAGGCGCCCGGTGCCATCCACGTCAGCCGGGTTAATGGGCGCTTGATGGCCAACTATCTGATGGATGATCTGGCGTTGGACTATGCGCTGCTTCCGGGTGAGAACCGGGTGGTATTCACTTATAAAACCATATGGGCCAAATCCGGAGTGGTGAGAGATGGTGAGTCGAAGGTTTATGTGATCAAGAGTGAGCCGCAGGTTGTAAGATTTGAGGCCACGCCCAACGAGACGTATCGATTCGAATTCGACGAGCCGGAAACCCGTCGGCAGGCAGAACAGATGATGCCCGAGTTCTCGGTGACAATTGTGGGGGCTGATGGTCGGGCCTTGGCCAAATCTGCAAGCTGGTCGCCTTCAGACACCACGTCGACAGTGCGAACGCCTTTGCCGGGTGGTCAGGCGACTGATGGTGAGATGTTGGCCAGCGATGGTATGAGTTCGCTGGACCGCTTGAAGGCTGTCTGGGAAATCGCATCTGACGACGATAAGAAAGCCTTCCTGCGCTGGGCGTTTGAGTAAGCGCTCAACGCTTCGCCAGCCGTTATCGCCTGAAGCGGCCCACAAGTCTCTTCAGGCCACTTTCCAGTAAGCCCATTGCAGTGTATGCCAGGGACTGACTTCGGGTCTCTGTGAGCGGAATATGCATTTCCTCCGGGTCCAGTTCGCCGGCGGCGCCCTCAATGGCTGCAAGGCTGTCACAGGCGTGGTTCCGGAGCGAATCGCCCTGGGGCACCACATCGGGGCAGATGGTGAAGTTGAGTGTAAGGTTGCCCTGATAGCTTACGGCAACAATAACCAGCCCCATGCTGTCGAAAAGTGGTGCAGCATTGTACTGCTGCGCCAGTTTTGCGCCCTGAAGATACAGGGGTATCTGAGGCCCGGGCACGTTGGTAATGGGCAGGTTAAATGCAGGCCGATAGCGTTGGGCAATCTGCAGCTCCGAATACAACCGTGCCGACAACGCCAGCATGCTGGAGGGCAAAAGCTCTGTGAGCCGATCCGCCGCGATGGCTTCCCGGTATGGCTCTGAGGCCACGGCATTCCAGTGAATCCTGCGAATACGCCGGGCCGGGTCGGGTTCGTTGGTGGCAAGATCCAGAAGCATGGCGGACATCTGGTTTCCAGTGGTCCTGCGCAGCGTACTTGAACGCACCGAAATGGGCGTCATGGCAATCAGAGACTGACCCGCGTCAGCTCCCTGTTCGCCAAGGTATCGGCGCAGTGTTTCCGCGCAAAGCCCTAAAACCACATCGTTCAGCGTGACATCGCCCAGCGCTGCCTTGATCGCTTTGAGGCGGGATAATTCAACTTTTGCGGATACGATTTGGCGGTTGGCCGTGATCTGCTGGTTGAATGGGCTGTGGGGCGTCGAAAACAAGGGGAATGGCCGGGGGATTTTTCGTAGCTGCTTCTGTATCAATCCACGGGTAGTGGCTTCCGCTGCATCGACTGCCAATGAGGCAAGTCGCCAGGGTGTGCGCAGGATATTGGCGCCGGCCCGGATCATTACTCGCCCTTCCGAGGGCTCAGGGCGTGGTTGCCAAGGTCTTGGAGAGCTGATGAGTTGTGGCTCGGGCGTATATTCCAGCAGCTTGCCCATGATTTCCTCACCGCTGAACGCATCAATGGCGGCGTGGTGAAGTTTTACAATGAGTGCAAAGCCCGCCTTGCCCTCTTTCTCGTCACCCAGCCGGAAGCCGTCCACGAAGGTTATATGCCAAAGGGGGCGGTCCCGCTTCAGAGGCTCTTCCAGAATCCTTGACGCAAGCGTCATCAGGCTTGCCTCCCGGCTGCTTTCGCCGAGGCTTACATACGCCAGATGCCGTTCAATACTGAAGTCAGGATCATCAATCCAGTATGGTCGGCCCAGGCGCAGGGGGATCTCCTTGAGGCGCTGGCGAAAAACCGGCACGACGTGAAGGCGGCTGCGCAGATAAGCAACGAAGGTGCTGAACGCCAGGGGCGTATCGCGCTCGCTGGCATCGAAGAGGTAGATGCTACCGATATGCATCGGCGCGTTCGCAGATTCAAGGTACAGGAAGGAAGCGTCCAGTTCCGATAGCTGCCGCATCAATGGGCTCCAGTCGTTATTAAGGTTCGTGGCAGTATAGATGAACCGGTTGTTGATCTTGTTGACTTATTTGCCAGTCAGGATTCTGCGGCGGAGCCATTTTGGTCTCAGCCTGCGCCGGGGCTTCAGCTATCAAGCCAGTCTGTTATGGTCGCGTCTTTGGTCAGCCTGTGCCAGAACCACATCAAGGCCTTGCCTTTATCGTCAGCGTGCCTTGCGGCCTGAAGCGCTATGGGTTGTCTCGGTTCGCCTACACGTTTTTCGATGAGTTGGCCGGAAGCAAGAAGTTCCATTACCCGGGTGCGTGGTAACCAGCCTACGCCAAGCCCGGCTTTATGCATGGCGATTTTGTGGTCGATATTAGCGCCTGTCAGAGTACGCTGCCGGTGAAAGAGGCCTGCATGTCCGGCGGGCAGGGCGCGCGAGGAGTCTGCGGCAACGGCGGCCGGAAAGCGACGGATATCTTCTTTGCTCAGCGGTTCTTCTGCACTTGCCAATGGATGGTCGGGCGCGACGGCAAAAACAAAGGCCATGTTGCCAAGAATATGGCTGGTAAAGTTCCCCGCGGGCTTGCTGATGTCGTCGCCACCAATAATAAGGTCCACCCTGCGGCTTTGAAGCGCATCCCAAGTGCCTGCAAACACCTCTTCGGTGATCTGAACGTCAACCGGAACGCCCAGTGCGTAGAATTCTTTTATGGCCGGAAACAGGCATTCCGCTGGCAACAGTGAATTGAATCCGATGCGCAGCCGGGTTTCCCAGCCCTGAGCAACTTGCCGGGTTGAGTGTGCAAGGTTATCGGCTGCATCAAGCAGGGTTCGACCTTCCTCGAGCAGGTAAAGGCCAGCGGGGGTGAGTACGGCCCGGTGTCCGCTTCGGTCAAACAGAACTACGTTCAGGTCTTCCTCGAGCTTTTGCACGGTATAGCTGATCGCCGATGGCACCCGGAAGAGCTCGCCCGCAGCCCCGGCGAAGCTGCCTTTACGGTCGATTGCGTCGAGGACTTTCAGGGCGTCTATAGTGATGGCTGTGTGCATGTTCGAATTATCTGAAGTAGTTGGCCAGAATTGGTTGTTTGAGAGGGTAGCAGGGTCGCCGTTATTGTGCTTGGTACATCAGTATATTTATTGGAGTTGGATATGGGTCTTCTCGTCGACGGCAAGTGGCATGATCAATGGTATGACACCGATAAAACCGGTGGAAAATTTGAGCGTGAGGCTGCGCGGTTCCGGAACTGGGTGACGGCGGATGGTTCGCCGGGGCCGGCGGGTGAGGGTGGTTTCAAGGCTGAGTCGGGGCGTTATCATTTGTACGTTTCTCTGGCCTGCCCCTGGGCTCATCGCACGTTGATTTTCCGCAAGTTGAAAGGGCTTGAGGCCCATATTTCCGTATCAGTGGTGCATCCGGATATGGTGGAGAATGGCTGGGAGTTCCGGCCCGGTGAGAGCGCGCACACGGATGATTTGCACGACTTTCGCTTTATGCATCAGGTGTATACCAAAGCAGCGCCGGAGTATTCGGGGCGAGTGACGGTTCCGGTGTTGTGGGATAAGCACCAGAACACTATTGCCAGCAATGAGTCGGCGGATATTATCCGCATGTTCAACTCGGCGTTTGATGGCCTGGACGGCGTAGACGCTGATCTGGACTTCTATCCGGAGGCGCTGCAGGCCGAGATTGATGCGGTGAATGAACGTGTGTACGACACGGTTAACAACGGCGTCTACAAGGCAGGTTTTGCCACGGCTCAGGCGCAGTATGAAGAGGCCTACTCTGCGTTGTTTGATTCGCTGGATTGGCTGGAAGCCAAGCTGTCGGGGCAGCGTTATCTGGCGGGGAGTACTTTAACGGAAGCGGACTGGAGACTGTTCACCACGCTGGTTCGGTTTGATGCGGTTTACTACAGCCACTTCAAGTGCAATCGTCAGCGCATCAGTGATTTTCCGGCGCTTTCAGGTTATCTGAGGGAGTTGTATCAGGTGCCTGGTGTGGCCGGTACTGTGAATATTGATCAGATCAAGCGCCACTACTATGTGAGCCAGCGTACTATCAACCCCACCCAGGTTGTGCCGGTGGGGCCGCAGTTGAATTTCACGGCTCCCCACGGTCGTGATAGTCTTTAACTGACTCGCGCCACGGCGACCTGGGTCAGTAGTTCCAGAGCATCTTTGTGGGGTGAGGCGGCAAGCGCACTCAGAGTGTCTGAGGCTTTTGCTGCTTCGGCTCTGGCCCGCTCCATGGTGTATTCCACCGCCCCGGAAGCTTCAATAAGTTCGAGAACCTTTGGCAAGTTATCCAGCCCGCCTTTGCGTATGGCCTGGCGTATGAGCTGGCGGTTTTCTTTGCTGCTGTGAGCCATGGCGTGGATCAGGGGCAGGGTGGTTTTGCCTTCCGCAAGGTCGTCGCCAACGTTCTTGCCCATGGCTTCGGCATCGCCACGATAATCGAGAACGTCGTCCACCAGCTGGAAGGCCAGCCCCAGGTGTTTGCCGTAGTTTTTCAAGGCCTGCTCCTGGGCATCGTCTGCGTTAGCGAGCAGGGCGCCGGAATGGGAGGCGGCTTCGAACAGCATGGCGGTTTTATTATGGATCACGGTCATGTACTGATCTTCGGTAATGTCCGGGTTTTTTACATTCATCAGTTGCATGACTTCGCCTTGGGCGATTACCGCCGTGGCGTGAGACAGAATCTCCATAATAGGAAGGCTTTTCAGCTCAACCATCATCTCGAATGCGCGGGCGTAGAGGAAATCACCTACTAACACGCTGGGAGCATTCCCCCAGTTGGCATTTGCTGTGCTACGGCCCCGGCGCATGTCCGATGTATCCACAACATCGTCATGGAGCAGTGTCGCGGTATGAAGGAATTCGATCACCACGGCCAGCTTGAGATGCTCATCCTTGCTATAACCCGCGGCCCGGCTGGAAAGCAAAACCAGTAAGGGCCTCAAGCGCTTACCGCCGCTTTCGATAATGTACTGGGCTATTTTCTCTACCAGGGGAACATCGGAGGAAAGTCGCTGGACGATCAGGTCATTAACGCGGCTGAAGTCGTCTGCCACGGTGTCGTAAATGCTCGGGGCTGTCATGCGGCTTTTGAATCCCTTGCTGATGTCGTAGTTGTGTCGCTGCCTAGTATGCTGATAATACAGGCAGAACGCGGCAATGCTAGGTATTGCCGAGGTTAGTGTCAACTTGGCTTGTATTGCTGGGCGCCTTTTCGTACAATCACGCGCCCAACTCATCCCAACCTGCGCTCCCTGCTATAGGGTTGCCAAAGCGCTTCCCTTAGAACCAGGTGGATAAGAGCAGGGATGGGTCAATCGCGGAGAACGTTAATGTACGCAGTTATTGTTAGCGGTGGTAAACAGCACCGTGTTAAAGAAGGCGAAACTCTGAAGCTGGAGAAGCTCGAAGTGGAAACCGGCGGCAACGTCGAGTTTGATCGCGTTCTGCTGATCGCTGATGGCGACAACTTCAAAGTTGGCGCGCCGGTAGTTGATGGTGCCAAAGTGACTGCCGAGGTGGTTAGCCACGGTCGTCACGAGAAGATTAACATCATCAAATTCCGTCGTCGTAAGCACTCAATGAAGCGTCAGGGCCACCGTCAGTGGTTTACTGAAGTCAAGATCACGGGTATTCAGGGCTAACACCCGGAAAAAACCCCTTAATCAGGAGGCTTGTCATGGCTCACAAAAAAGCAGCAGGTAGTACCCGTAACGGTCGCGATTCCGAGTCGAAACGACTTGGTGTGAAGCGCTACGGCGGCGAATCAGTATCTGCAGGCAGCATTATCGTTCGTCAGCGCGGAACCCGTTTCCACGCAGGCGTCAATGTTGGCTTGGGTAAAGACCACACGTTGTTCGCGAAAGCAGACGGCCAGGTCAAGTTCGAAGTGAAAGGTCCGCAGAACCGCAAGTTCGTAAGCATCGTTCCAGCTGCTGCGTAAGCAGCGGCGATCCGGTTCTGTCGAACCTTGGGTAGCCCTGATATTCTGCTGTTATAGTCAGAAGTCAGAGCCACCCGGAGCCCCGCAAAGCTTCCTTGAGGCTGCGGGGCTTTTTAGTTTATGCGCCACGCGCAAAGGGTTGATTCATGAAATTCGTAGACGAAGCCACAATCATCGTTGAAGCCGGTAACGGCGGGCACGGCTGCCTCAGTTTTCGACGTGAAAAATACGTTCCCAGGGGTGGTCCCGACGGCGGCGATGGCGGTGATGGTGGCTCCGTGTATCTCGAGGCGAGCGATTCGCTTAACACGCTGGTCGATTACCAGTTTCAGCGTAAGCACAAAGCGCCGGGCGGTGAGCAGGGTTCCGGGCGGAATTGCACCGGCACCAAAGGTGAAGATCTGGTGCTGCCAGTACCGGTTGGCACCACGGTGGTTGATGTTGACACCCACGAAGTGCTTGGCGACCTGACCCGTATTGGTCAGCAGTTGAAGGTAGCTCAGGGTGGGTTCCACGGCTTGGGCAATACCCGGTTTAAGTCATCGATCAACCGCGCGCCCCGCCAAACATCCAAAGGCTCTGAAGGTGAGCTCAGGAATCTGCGTCTGGAGCTGAAGGTTCTGGCAGACGTAGGCCTTCTGGGGTTGCCCAACGCAGGTAAGTCTACGTTTATACGGTCTGTATCAGCCGCGACGCCCAAGGTTGCGGATTATCCGTTTACGACGCTGGTGCCGAACCTGGGTGTCGTGAGCGTGCAAATGCACCAGAGCTTTGTTATTGCGGATATCCCCGGCCTGATTGAAGGTGCTGCGGAAGGTGCGGGCCTTGGTGTTCGTTTTCTGAAACATCTGGTGCGCACCCGTTTGCTGTTGCACCTGGTCGATGTGGCCCCCTACGACGGTTCATCGCCGGCCCACGCAGTTAAAGTCATTGCTCACGAGCTGGAAAAGTTCAGTGAAACCCTGGCTAATCGAGAGCGCTGGCTGGTGTTGAACAAGGTCGATATGGTGCCGGAAGAAGATCGTGAGGCTCATTGCCAGGCGATTGTTGATGAGCTTGGTTGGCAGGGGCCCGTATTCCGCGTTTCTGCGCTTAGCGGTGAGGGCACCAAGCCGTTGACGCAGGCAGTGATGCGTTGGATCGAAGAGCGTGCCGAGGAAGAGGCGGAGAATCCGGATGCCGCCGAGCAAGAGGCCTTGAAGCGCCAGCGGATGGATGAAGAAGCTCGGGCGGGCATCGAGGAAGAGAGGCAGGCCCGTCGCGCGGCTCGTGAGGAAGATGACGATGACTTCGACGACGATGATTACGACGTTGAAGTGGTTTATGTGAAGGACTAGATTTCGGATTTGATGCCTGAGTTATCCCGTTAGTTCGAGAGAGACGAAGCCCATATCATGACGCAACGCGCCCAGCTGCATCAGGCACGCCGCCTGGTGGTGAAGATCGGAAGTGCCCTCCTGACCAATGATGGCCGTGGCCTGGATGTGGCAGCGCTTGGGCTTTGGGTGGATCAGATGGCGGCGCTGGTCAAGCAAGGCGTTGAGCTGGTTGTGGTTTCTTCCGGCTCAGTGGCTGAGGGGATGAGTCGCCTGGGTTGGAAAAAACGCCCGGAGCAGTTGCATGAGTTGCAGGCAGCCGCTGCTGTAGGTCAGATGGGGCTGGTGCAGACCTGGGAGGCAGAGTTCAAGCGCCACGGTATTCATACCGCCCAGATTCTGCTGACCCACGATGACCTTTCTGATCGCAAGCGTTATCTGAATGGTCGCAGCACGCTCAGGGCGCTGCTGGATTTTGGTGTTGTGCCTATCGTGAACGAGAACGACACGGTGGTTACCGATGAGATCCGCTTTGGTGATAACGACACCCTGGGCGCCCTGGTCACTAATGTGGTTGAGGCAGACGGCCTGATTATTCTCACCGACCAGCTTGGCCTGTTTGATAAAGATCCACGCAAGAACCCGGATGCCAGTCTGGTGACCGAACGGCTCGCCAGTGATCGCGAGTTGGATGCCATGGCCGGCGGCGGCGCCGGAGTTCTTGGTCGCGGAGGTATGCAGACCAAACTCCGCGCCGCGCGCCTTGCAGCGCGATCCGGAGCCTTCACGGTAATTGCAGGCGGGCGCATTGAGGGTGTTCTTACCCGGCTGTGGCAGGGTGATGTTCTCGGTACTTTGCTGCTCCCTGAGCAGGGGCGGATTGCGGCGCGTAAGCAGTGGCTGGCAAGCCACCTGCAGACTCGCGGCAAGTTGACGCTTGATGACGGCGCAGTGAAGGTGCTTCGCCAAGGTGGTCGCAGTCTTCTCCCGGTCGGGGTCAAAGGCGTTGTCGGGCAGTTTCGTCGTGGCGAGATGGTGTCCTGTGTTGATCAGAAAGGTATTGAGGTTGCTCGCGGGCTGGTGAATTACGATGCAGGTGAGGCGGGTGCAATAGCCGGTCGTTCAAGCAGTAGCATCACAGAAATTCTGGGTTATATTTCCGACGAAGAGATGATTCATCGGGACAACATGATAATTGTCTGAAAAAAGGTAATTGTTTGAAAAAGTAATTATCTGAAATAAAAAAACCGGCTGCGAGCCGGTTTTTTTATAGCAACAAGAGCTTTTAGCTAGCGCAAGGCGCTATCAGGCGCTCTTCAGCGCTTTGATCTTGGTGCTCATGCGGCTCTTCTGGCGAGCCACCTTGTTCTTGGTGAAGATGCCCTTGTTGACCATGCTGTCCATAATAGGCTGGGCAGTCTGGAATGCGGCCTGAGCTTCTTCGTAGTTGCCAGACTCAATTTTGGTCTGCACTTTTTTCATGTAAGTGCGGGTCATGGAGCGCAGGCTTGCGTTGTGCTTGCGGTTTTTCTCGTTCTGACGTGCGCGCTTTTTGGCTTGCGGGGTATTTGCCACCGTAAAACTCCTGAAAGTACTGAAAATTCGTTACTGAATGATTCGTACGGAAAACTCTGGGCAAAATACCATCCAGAGGATCCCTGAAATCGCGGGCGCGCCCATAACCAGCGCGTCGAAATAAATGACGCGGAACTATGCCGCCCAAACCTGTAAATGTCAATACCAAACCCCATTTGATCCCATGATTCAAAAGGGCTGTGGTAAACTCCCGGCTCGCCGGATACGGGTTCAGCGGGGAAGCAGGTAATTCCCGAAATACCCGGCCAAAATGAGTGTGCAACCGGACTAAAGCCCGAATGTCATCGCAACCTGAACCTTTGCCGAAGAAACAACCGGAAAAAAAGCCGCCTGCCAAAGTGCCCGGGCTGCTCAGGTCTTCCGGTTTGGTAGGCATGATGACCATGCTGTCCCGGGTGCTGGGTCTGGTGCGGGATATGGTGATTGCGCGCTATTTTGGTGCCGGTGCCGGTGCAGACGCTTTCTTTGTTGCGTTCAAAATCCCCAACTTTTTACGCCGGCTTTTTGCCGAAGGTGCCTTTTCACAGGCGTTTGTGCCGGTGTTGTCATCCTATCGCGAGAACCGCCCGGGTTCTGATGTAAAACGCCTGGTAGATGCGGTAGCAGGCTCTCTCGGGCTTGTTCTGCTGGGCATCACCCTGGTGGCCATGCTTGGCGCGCCACTTTTGACCGCCGTCTTTGCCCCCGGCTTTCTGGATGATGACGTCAAATTTGCGCTGACCAGCGACATGTTGCGCATCACGTTCCCGTATTTGTTGATGATTTCCCTGACGGCATTTGCTGGCGGTATTCTCAACAGCTACGACCGTTTCGCGGTGCCGGCTTTTACGCCGGTTTTGCTCAATCTGGCGATGATCGGCGCGGCTGTTTATCTTACACCGCTGATGAGCGAGCCGGTTATGGCTCTGGCCTGGGGTGTGTTCATCGCCGGTGCGCTACAGCTGTTTTTTCAGTTACCGTTTCTTATGCGGCTGGGGCTCATGCCTCGGCCGCGGGTTGATTATCGACACGAAGGTGTCAGCCGCATCCTCAAGCTGATGGTGCCGGCGTTGTTTGGGGTTTCGGTCAGCCAGATCAATCTTCTGCTGGATACGGTTCTGGCGTCCTTTCTGCAAACCGGCAGCGTATCCTGGCTGTATTATTCAGACCGGCTTTCCGAGCTGCCCTTGGGGGTATTCGGTATTGCCATTGCGACGGTGATTCTGCCGAGCCTGTCGCGCAAGCACTCCGCAGCCTCCACAGATCAGTTTGCCGCTACATTGGACTGGGCCGTGCGTGCGGTGCTGATTATCGGGGTGCCTTCCGCTCTGGCGCTGGGGTTGTTGGCCGAACCCTTGATCGCAACCCTGTTTCATTATGGTGAGGTTACCGACAGGGATGTAGTCATGTCGGCGCAGAGCTTACGGGCCTATTCCGCCGGGCTGCTCGCCTTCATGGTGATCAAGGTCCTGGCGCCGGGATTTTTCGCGCGACAAGACACCCGTACCCCGGTGAAAATAGGGATCATTGCCATGGTCGCCAACATGGTTTTGAACCTGGCGCTCATCGTACCTTTGGCCCACGCTGGCCTGGCGTTGGCGACGTCGCTATCGGCTTGGCTTAATGCGGTTCTGCTCTGGCGTGGACTCAAGCGGCAGGGTGCCTGGCAAAGCCAGCCCGGCTGGGGGAAATATTTTGTGCAGATCGGCCTTGCGAACGCTGCCATGGTTGGCGTTATTCTCTGGCTGAACATGCCGGTCATGCGCTGGCTGTCGGCAGGCGGCGTTGAGCGTTCACTTTATATGGGGATGATGGTGGTGGCTGCCAGTGGCGCCTATTTCCTTGTTCTGGCGCTGGCAGGGGTGCGGGTAAGACATTTCCGCCAGAGGTAAGGTATAATCGCGCGTTTTCTCGCCAGCGTCTTGCACACACCGGCAAGCGCTGAAAGCCAACTGGCAAATGAAGGTTCGCACTGCATGCGTCTGATCCGAAGCCTGACCAACCTGAAAATGCTTTCCAGGCAGGTGGATTCTCCGCTGGCGGAGGGCTGTGTTGCCACGATCGGCAATTTTGACGGCGTTCATCTGGGCCATCAAACGATTATTGATCAGGTAAAAAGCAAAGCCCGCGCATTGAATCTACCCTCGGTTGTCATGGTTTTTGAGCCTCTGCCAAGGGAGTTCTTCCAGGGTATGGACGCGCCTCCCCGGCTGATGGGGTTTCGGCAGAAATTGGAAACTCTGCTGGCAGCGGGCATTGATATCGTGCTCTGTCTGAAGTTCGATGAGAACTTCCGCAGATACTCCGCTATGGGCTTTATAGACGATGTTCTTATCGACGGGCTGGCGGTGCGCCACCTTGTTGTGGGCGATGATTTTCGCTTCGGCTGCGATCGGGCCGGGGACTTTGCATTGTTGGAAAGGGTAGGCAAAACCGCCGGCTTCTCCGTCGAGAACACCCGCACCGTTACCATTGCAGGCGAGCGGATAAGTAGCACCCGAATTCGTAACCTGCTGCTGGATAACCAGCTCGAACAAGCCGAGTCTTTGCTTGGGCGCCCCTACTGCATCCGGGGCCGTGTTGTTTATGGCCGGCAACTGGGACGACGTATCGGATCGCCCACGGCGAATATTCTGCTCCGGCAGATGCCGGCCTTGCGCGGCGTGTACGTTGTTAGCGTGACGCTGGAAGACGGAAGCACGCAGGACGGCATCGCAAACATTGGCCTGCGCCCGACGGTTGATGGCAAGCAGCCGGCACTGGAAGTGCACCTGTTTGACTTTACTGGCACACTTTACGGCCAGCATATTGACGTTGTTTTCTGCCACGGATTGCGGGATGAAGAAAAGTTTGAATCCATCGACGCGCTTAAAGCGCAGATAGCCAGAGATTTCGACGCCGCAAGAGCGTGGCTGGCAGAGCATCACTGACCCAAACTGACCAAAAGAGTACGCACACAGACCATGAGCGACTACAAGCATACCCTGAACCTGCCGAAAACTGACTTTCAGATGAAAGCCAGCTTGTCCGTACGCGAGCCGGAAATGCTCAAGCGCTGGCAGGATCTTGATGTATACGCCAACTTGCGCCAGCAGCGTGAAGGGCGTGAAAAGTTCATCCTCCACGATGGCCCTCCCTACGCCAACGGCAACATTCACATTGGTCACGCGGTCAACAAGATTCTGAAGGATATGATCGTTAAATCCCGCGGTTTCATGGGCTTCGATGCGCCCTACGTGCCAGGCTGGGATTGCCACGGTCTGCCGATTGAGCACAAGGTTGAGCAGAAAATTGGTAAGGCCGGTGTGAAAGTCGACTACAAAACCTTCCGCCAGGCTTGCCGTGATTACGCCACGAAGCAGATCGCCGGCCAGAAAGCTGATTTTATCCGCCTTGGCATCATGGGTGAGTGGGACAAACCCTACCTCACCATGGACCCAAAAGTGGAAGCTGGCATTGTGCGGGCTCTGGGCAAGATCGTCGCCAAAGGGCACGTGGTTCGTGGTTTCAAACCGGTTTACTGGAGTGTGGTGGGTCAGTCCGCGCTGGCAGAGGCCGAAGTGGAGTACCAGGACAAAACCTCGACGCAGATTGATGTGCGCTTCACTGCCGTCGATCAAGCCAAAGCCCTGTCGCTGTTCGGAACTGACAAAGGCGAAGGCGACGTTTCCGTGGTTATCTGGACCACCACGCCCTGGACCATCCCCGCCAACCAGGCAGTATCTCTCAACGCTGATCTGGACTATGCGCTGGTTCAGGTTGACGCGGGCAACGGCCCCGAGCGTATGATTCTGGCCGCGGCCATGGTCGAAGGCGTTATGGCGCGCTGGGATATTTCGGATTTTGAAGTGCTGGGCACTTGCCTGGGCGCGGATCTTGAAAATCTGCCCTTGCATCACCCGATCTACGATAAGCAGGTTCCTGCGATTATGGGTGATCACGTATCAATCGAGGCGGGTACCGGCGCCGTTCACACTGCGCCTGATCACGGTATGGAAGACTTTGTGGTCGGCAAAACCTACGGTATCGGCACGCTGAACATGGTTCAGGCCGACGGTACCTACACCAGCGCTACTGGTGAGTTTGCAGGTATTCATGTCTACAAGGCCGACGAGCCTGTGTGCGACGCTCTGGCGCGTGAAGGCAAGCTTGTTCGCAAGGAAAAATTCCGCCACAGCTTCCCACATTGCTGGCGTACCAAAACACCGCTGATCTACCGCGCTACGCCGCAGTGGTTTATCAGCATGGAGAAAGAAAATCTCCGCGCGGACGCACTGGAAGCCATCAAAGGTGTGCGTTGGGTGCCGGCCTGGGGTCAGAATCGTATTGAAGCCATGGTCCAGCAATCTCCAGACTGGTGCATCTCACGCCAGCGCACCTGGGGCGTGCCGATCACACTGTTTATCCACAAAGAAACTCAGGAACTGCACCCGGACACCCAGAACCTGATTGAAAAAGTGGCTCAGGCTATCGAAACCGGTGGCATTGATGCCTGGTACGAGATCGATACCCGCGAACTTCTGGGCGACGATGCCGATCACTACGAAAAAGTTCTGGATACACTGGATGTCTGGTTCGATTCCGGTGTTACCCACGAGTCTGTGTTGCGCGTGCGCCCGGAGCTCGGCCAGTTCCCGGCTGATATGTACCTGGAAGGCTCTGACCAGCACCGTGGCTGGTTCCAGTCCTCGCTGAAAACCTCCATTGCCATGAACGGTGTGGCGCCATATAAGCAGGTGCTGACCCATGGTTTTACCGTGGATGGTAAAGGCCTCAAGATGTCCAAGTCTCTGGGCAACGTTATCGCACCCCAGGAAGTGATGAACGAACTGGGTGCCGATATTCTTCGCCTGTGGGTTTCAGCAACCGATTACAGCGGTGAAATGACGGTTTCCAAGGATATCCTGCGGCAAACGGCCGATGGATATCGTCGTATTCGTAATACTTCGCGCTTCCTGTTGAGCAACCTCACAGGCTTCGATCCGAAGCAGCACATGGTTGCGCCGGAAGACATGATTGCTCTGGATCGCTGGATGGTCGACCGTGCTCTGCAGCTACAGAATGAGCTGCATGAGGACTACCAGAACTACGCCTTCCTGCGGATTTATCAGAAAGTGTACAGTTTCTGTGAAGCCACGCTGGGCGGCTTTTACCTCGATATTATAAAGGACCGCCAGTACACCACTCAGGCGGACAGCCTGGCGCGGCGTTCCTGTCAGACTGCGCTTTATCACGTGGCAGAAGCCCTGGTGCGTTGGATTGCACCCATTCTGAGCTTCACCGCGGATGAAATCTGGCAGCACCTGCCGGGAGAGCGCGGCGAGACAGTTTTCTATGAGACCTGGTATGAAGGCCTTGCAGAATTGCCTGAAAATGCCGAGCTGGGTCGCGATTACTGGCGCCGGATCTTCGGCGTGAAAGAGGCAGTAAACAAGCGCCTGGAAGAAGCTCGGGCCCGTGGCGAGATCAAAGGATCGCTCAGCGCTGAAGTCACGCTTTATTGTGATGGTGAGCTGGCGGCAGACTTGGAATATCTAGGAGAAGAGCTCCGCTTTGTGCTGATCACCTCCGAAGCAACCGTAAGGCCGGTATCCGAGGCTGACGGCGCTGAGATGACCAGTTATGAAGGCCTGCATGTAAAGGTAACTCCGGCTACCCATACGAAATGCGAGCGCTGCTGGCACCACCGCGCAGATGTGGGTGCCAACGCCGACTATGAAGAGCTGTGTGGCCGCTGTATCACCAACGTGGAAGGGTCGGGCGAAACACGCTCGTTTGCCTGATGGAACTGGCGATGAATGAACAGGTAACCGGAAGCAAACTGAAGTGGCTCTGGCTGGCGGTACTGGTGGTCGCGCTTGATCTCGGCACCAAGGCCATGGCAACGGCCCTGCTGACCTACGGCAACCCGGTGCCGGTGATTCCCATGTTCAATCTGACGCTGTTGCACAATACCGGTGCAGCGTTCAGTTTCCTCGCCGGAGCGGCAGGCTGGCAGCGTTGGTTCTTTGTGACCTTGGCTCTTGTGGTCAGCGTAGTATTGGTCGGCTGGCTGAGAAATCTGCGGCGGCATGAAACCCGGTCGGCCATTTCCATCGTACTGATCCTTGGCGGTGCGCTGGGTAATGTATACGACCGGGTTGTGCACGGCTATGTCGTCGACTTCCTGCATTTCTATTGGCAGGACTGGCACTTTCCCGCATTCAATCTGGCCGATACTGCCATTACCATAGGTGCCGCCATGATGATTCTTGATATGTTTCGCAAGCCTGCTGATCCCGGCACGCCTGCGAACGGGAGCGAATAAAGCCCATGAAAGAACTGCCTGTAGATAAAGGAACGCGCGTAACCTTGCATTTTGCGCTCAAATTCGAGAGCGGCGAAGTGATTGATACCACTTTCGACAAAGATGCG
>TARA_R110001583_G_scaffold145698_1_pt1 | contig 22801 bp, 19 predicted proteins | sample TARA_R110001583 | Tara Oceans TARA_R110001583 (sample SAMEA4398432) | marine metagenome | biome: Polar Biome; feature: [MES] marine water layer (ENVO:01000295) within the mesopelagic zone...; material: water (ENVO:00002006), including particulate matter (ENVO:01000060) such... | reverse complement strand
AAATCCATTAGTATCAGTTAAGCATGATTGACACTGCTTGCTAAACTAACAAAGCTCTGTAAGTAATCTATTTCAATATCTTTTTCGCGCATGCCAATAAAAATTTGCTTACCTATTCCTTGTTTACCTAACTTGACCGCAGTGATTGGTAGTTGTTGCGCATATTGTTTCACAAGCCAAGCGGGTAGTGCACTCACGCCTCGATTACTGGCGACCATTTGTAGCATAATATCAGTGGTTTCAATCACTTTATGTTTTTTAGGGCTACATTGTGCAGGGATCATAAACTGGCTGAAAATATCTAATCGTTCCATTGCCACAGGATAAGTGATTAAGGTTTCAGCACTTAATTGCTCTGGTAGCACAAAAGCATGTTTGGCGATGGGATTATCTTTATGCACCACTAACACCAGCTCGTAATCGAAGACGGGAGTGAACACAATTCCTCGTTTAAAAAGCGGATCTGGAGTCACCAGTGCATCAATATCATGGCTAAATAACGCCGCCATACCACCAAATTGGAAGCGTTGTTTTACATCAAGGTCAACCTCTGGCCATTTTGTTAAATAGGGCGCGACAACGGTTAATAACCATTGATAACAAGGGTGGCATTCCATGCCGATACGTAATGACCCTTTTTGTCCTTGTGCTATTTTCTGAACAATCGCTTCGGTATGGGCAAGTTGAGGTAATACGCGATTTGATAAGGCTAATATTGCTTGTCCTGCTTGTGTTAAACGTAAACGTCGCCCTTCTTTTTGCCAAATTTTAGTTTGTAGTTGTCCTTCTAGTTTTTTAATCGCATGGCTCAATGCCGATTGTGTCAAACATAATTTGTCAGCAGCTTCTGTCAACGTGCCGAGTTGATCTACCTGTTGAATAATCGCTAAGTGAGTACGTTCAATCATAAAAATAGCTTTCCTTTTATTTTTCACTTTACACTATGCATGAAATTATCTCATGTATATATTAATTTATACCATTATTTTTCATGATAAAAATTGTTTATGCTCCTTTCAACTTAATAAAATATAAAAGGAATCAGCACATGACAACTATTCATAATCTCGGTTTTCCGCGCATTGGCGCTAAACGTGAGTTAAAATTCTCATTAGAAAAATATTGGCGTAAAGCGCTTTCTGAGCAGGCTTTATTAACACAAGCACAATCATTACGTACTCAAAATTGGCAAACACAAAAAGCGCTTAATTATCTACCTGTCGGTGATTTTTCATTATACGATCATGTCTTAGATACCAGTTTCTTGGTTGGCAATGTGCCTGAGCGAGTCAGTGAACTTAACGGAGAAACGCTTGATAATTACTTTCGAGTTGCGCGAGGGCGCTCTCCCGTTGATAGCGATTGTAGCTGTGTACATGCAGGTGAAATGACTAAGTGGTTTGATACCAATTACCATTATATTGTGCCGGAATTTACGCGAGAGATTGAATTTTCTTTAAATAGTGAACGCTTAGTATCGCAGATCAAAGAGGCCGTTGTGTCTGGGCATGCGGTAAAGCCTGTGATTCTAGGACCCGTTTCATATCTTTGGTTAGGGAAATCTAAGGACCATAGTGACCGATTAGCACTGCTACCGTTATTGCTTGTTGAATATAAAAAATTATTACAACAACTCGCGGAGTTAGGTTGTGAATGGGTACAAATTGATGAGCCTATCCTAGTGACTGAGCTTGATGAAAGTTGGCAGCAAGGAATTGTGCAGGCATACCAACAACTGGCAATTTCTCCTATTAAAATTTTATTAGCGACCTATTTTGGCGAATTAAAAGAAAATTTAGCTTTAGTCAGCCAATTACCGATTGCAGGTATTCACCTAGATGCTATCAACGCAAAGCATGAAGTGAGCACATTAATCAATGCACTCGATGAGCAACAAGTGGTTTCGTTAGGGGTAATAAATGGGCGTAACATTTGGAAAACAGATTTAAGCGCATTACTTGATTGGTTAGAGCCCATTGCTCAAAGATTGAAAACACGCTTATGGTTAGCACCTTCTTGTTCATTATTACATATACCTGTTGATTTGAATTCAGAACAAAAGTTAGATCCCGAGATAAAACATTGGTTAGCTTATGCGGTTCAAAAACTTGAGGAATTAGTGGTTGTTCAACAAGCATTAATACATGGACGTGAAAGTTGCCAGCAAGTATTAGCAGAGAATAAACGAGCAATTGAAAGTCGTCAGCAATCATCACGGGTTAATAATACAGAAGTTAAATTACGTGTATCAGAGATTACTGATCAATTGGCTAATCGCCAATCTCCTTATAAACAAAGAGCGGCCTTACAAAAGCCAATATTTAACTTGCCAGCTTATCCAACGACAACAATCGGTTCTTTTCCTCAAACACCAGAAATTCGTCAAGCACGCCGTCAATTTAAACAGGGGGATTTGAGCGCGACAGAATATCAAAGCTTAATGGAGCAAGAAATTAAGCTTTGTGTGGATATTCAACATCGACTAGGTTTAGACGTATTAGTGCATGGCGAACCTGAGCGTAATGACATGGTTGAATATTTTGGAGAACAATTAGATGGTTACGCATTTAGTCAATTCGGTTGGGTGCAGTCATATGGCTCTCGATGTGTGAAACCCCCCATTATTTTTGGTGACATTTCTCGTCCACAAGCAATGACGGTTAAATGGTCTGAATTTGCGCAATCACTGACAAATAAACCCATGAAAGGCATGTTAACCGGGCCTGTGACCATCTTAAATTGGTCTTTTGTTCGTGATGATCAGCCTCGTGAAGCGACTTGTTTGCAAATTGCATTAGCCATCCGTGATGAGGTGTTAGATCTTGAAAGTGCGGGTATTAATATTATTCAAATTGATGAAGCTGCATTACGTGAAGGTTTACCCTTGAGAAAATCACAATGGCAAGATTATATTAACTGGGCGATTAAATCCTTTAAAATTAGTGCTAATGGCGTCAGTGATAAAACACAGATTCATACTCATATGTGTTATTCAGAATTTAACGACATGATAACTGCGATTGCCGATATGGATGCAGATGTTATCACCATTGAAACCTCTCGTTCAGATATGGAATTGTTAGATGTATTTGATCAGTTCAATTACCCTAATGATATTGGCCCTGGTGTTTATGATATTCATAGTCCGAATATTCCAACCTTGGAACAAATGATTAATCTCATGCAAAAAGCAGGACAACGTATTCCTGCGGAGCGTTTATGGGTAAATCCTGATTGTGGTTTGAAAACACGAGCTTGGAGTGAAGTGAAACCTGCATTAGAAAACATGGTGTTAGCGGCTAAAACATTACGTCAAAGGGCGTAAACCTTTGGCTTGCTAGCATCTCTCATTGCATTTGTTAAAATATAATATTTGCCATAAAAAATGCGCCAATACTAAAAAGTATTGGCGCATTTTAGTAATCAACTGGCCTAATGCAGTCAATTTATTTTTGTTGTTCAATAAGCGTTAACAATGCTTCTTTAAAAGCTTCTTGAGGTTGAGCACCTGTCAATGCGCTGGTGCGATTAAACACAACCGTTGGCACTCCTGAAACACCCATTTGTTGCCATTGAGCTTCAAGTGATTTAACACGAGCTTTTATTTCTTCGTTTGCTAATGCAGCTTGTGATTGAAGTGCTGAAATACCAACCGCTTCAGCTTCTTTAATCAAAATTTCTGGTATTGAAATATCTTTTTGCTCACTAAAAAATGCTGAAAACAAGCGCATTTTTAAAGCCGTCTGTTTACCAACTTGATGCGCATAATCTAATAAAATATGAGCATCTAAGGTGTTTACAATTTTCATATCATCGAAATAATCAAATTGAAATCCGTAATCAGCCCCTAACTTTGTGAGTTTGACTCTTGCTTGGTCGCTGTCTTCTCTCGAAGAACCATATTTTCTGGCAACGTGTGCACGTAATTCTTCACCTTCAGCAGGCATATCAGGATTAAGTTCAAAGGGTTGCCATTCGATTTCGACTTGGTCTTGTAAGTCCAATTCTTCAATGGCAGCTGCTAAGTGTTTATAACCAATGATGCACCAAGGGCACACAACATCAGAAATGATATCTAATTTAATTTTTTTGTTCATTGTGAACCCTTAATTATTCGATTTTAGAAATTGTCAGTCATAGTTTTTGCTATCAGCTATCAGCTATCAGCTATCAGGCTATCAGCTATAAGCAATAGGCATTAAGGTTTTAGAGCTAAAACCTTATCAATATCTTCTGCACTATGACGATTTTCAAGTTGTTCCCAATCTTCGCCCCAACTGCGGTTTATGATACGTCCTCGTTGAAAGGCTGGACGTGCTTGCAAAGCTTTTGCCCAACGTTGCACGTGTTCATATTCATCTACTTGAAGAAACTCTTTTGCTTCATAGAGATTACCTAAAACAAGGTTGCCATACCAAGGCCAAGTTGCAATATCAGCAATGCTTATTTCATCACCGCCAAGAAATTCATTATTAGCCAGTTGTTTATTTAAAACATCTAATTGACGTTTCGCTTCCATGGTAAAACGATTGATTGGGTATTCAAATTTTTCAGGCGCATAAGCATAAAAATGACCAAACCCACCACCTAAATAAGGTGCTGAGCCATGTAACCAAAATAACCAATTCATCACTTGAGTACGTTTAGCACCACTTTTTGGTAACAGCGCATCAAACTTTTCAGCGAGGTATACTAAAATAGAAGCGGATTCAAATACTGGGATGTTATCGTCGCTTGAAAGATCCACTAATGCAGGTATTTTAGAGTTAGGATTAATATCAACAAAACCGGAAGAAAATTGATCTGCTTCGCCAATTTTGATCATGTGAGCATCGTATTCAGCCTCTTTACCGAGTGCTAATAATTCTTCTAACATGATGGTTATCTTTTGGCCGTTTGGTGTGCCCATCGAATAAAGTTGTAATGCATGCTTGCCCACTGGTAGTGTTTTTTCATGGGTCGCACCAGAAACAGGGCGGTTTATGCTTGCCCATTTTCCGCCACTTTCAGCATCATGAGTCCATACTTTCGGTGGTTGATATTGCTCAGTCATATTTATTACTCCTAAAAACCGTTAGATTGTTTTATCAAAATTTTGTGGAAATAGGGCACGTGCTGCTTGATCATCAAAGTCAGATTTAAAAGTGATATCTTTATCAATGTTGCGTGCTCTAATAGCTGCTGGGCGTGTGTTAATTGTATCAAACCAACGTTGTAAATTTGGGTAAGGCGTTAAAGCCGATTCTCCAAATATCACTGCCGCTTTATCAATCCAACCCCATGCAGAAATGTCGGCGATAGAATATTCATTACCAACTATGAATTCTTTATCTGCTAAATGAGATTCTAACACTTCATAATGACGTTGTGCTTCATATAAATAACGATTAATCGCATAAGGAATTTTTTCAGGTGCAGAGCGACTAAAGTGCACTGATTGACCAGAGAAAGGACCTAATCCCGTGCCTAAAAACATTAACCACGAAAGTAATTCGCCACGATCTTCACTTTTCCCTGCAAATTGCCCTGTTTTCTCTGAAAGGTAGAGTAAAATAGCGTTTGAATCAAATACTCGAGTGCCATCGTCTTCAATGGCAGGTGTTTTGCCATTTGGGTTAATCGCACGAAATTCTGCAGTGTGCTGCTCTCCCTTTAACGTATCAACAGGGACTAACTGGTAAGGTAAACCTGTTTCTTCAAGGTAAAGCGCGACTTTCATTGAGTTAGGTGTTTGGTGGAAATACAGTTTGATCATGGCAGAGTATCCTAGTGTGTATAACGATAAGATAAGCAATATCATAAGAAACATTGCAGAATTGTTAGCTCCTTAATGATTTATTAAGAAGCTATTGTTTTGTTTGTTATTTTTTAGTCCAAGTAAAGTCTTTGAACATTGGATCTACAGTTGTTTCAGCAATATGGTTAACGTAATTACTGATCACTTTTTGTGATAACCCAAGAATAATTTCTAATACTTGTTGGTGACCATAACCTGCAGCAAAAAATGCAGATAATTCTTGCTCTGAAACATTGCCTCGATTGCGCACAACACTTAATGTGAGATCTTTTAAAGCTTGTAATTTTTCAGTTGGTAATGGCGCTTCATTGCGTAAAGCTTCAGTTAATGCAGGATCAACTTTCATTGAGTGTGCAATTGCAGTATGCGCAGGCACACAGTAATGACATTCATGTTCAACGTTAATTGTTTGCCATACCACTGTCAGCTCTTCTGCATCAAAAGAAGTTTCAGTAAATAACTGATGTAGTTGTGTATATGCTTTTAAAAGTTGTGGTGATTCAGCCATCACTGCAAACAATCCTGGAACGACGCCCATTTGTTTTTGTGCGCCTTCTAGAATCTCTTTACTTTGTGCTGGTGCTGTTTCTATTGTGTGTGATGTAAATTTGCTCATTGTTTAACTCCAATTGGTAATGATTTAATTAATATTTTTAATAACAATTTTTTCGAATAACAAAAGAAAATCTATATTTCTTCTCGTTGATGTAGTGACTATAGAATTTTTTGAACGATCGTTCAAGCGTTATTTTGAGCGATCGTTCAAATTAGGAGTGATTTTAATTTATCTTATTGATTTTTAAGTTTAAATATTTTTAAAAATAGATTTCTTGAATACCCTTTTTTAGTAATAATTAATTTTCTACTTTACCTTGGCATGATGGCAAACTATAATTGAACGATTGTTCAGGATGTGCTTTGTAGGAAATACAACGGGAAAAATAACAGGGTAAAAGAACATGGTAAAAACAGCAAAATTTAATCGCCAAGAGGTGATAGACAAAGCAACCAACCTGTATTGGATAAAAGGTTTTCATGCAACGTCGATGCGTAATTTACAAGACGAAATTGATATGCGCCCGGGCAGTATTTATGCCGCTTTTGGCAATAAAAATGGTTTGTTCAAAGAAACCTTAAGAAACTATACCGATATGAGCCTCGCTAATTTAAAACAATGTAGACGTGAGAATGAGTCGCCTATTGAAGCGCTAAAGATATTTGTCAAAAAACAAATTATAGGCACTCAAGATGGTACACTGAATGGCATGTGTATGCTGTCAAAAACCATTGCAGAATTAACCAGTGAAAACCAAGATTTGATTGATATTACCAAATCCTTTTTAGGCGAAATAGGCGCCGAATTTGTGAGGTTAATTGAAGAAGGGCAATCATTAGGGGAAGTCGCAAAAAATAAGAATGCAGAAGATCTGGCCATTCATGTGCAAATTCAAATCGCCGGTTTACGTACTTACGGCAAACTTAATAATGATAAAAATAAGATGGATGCATTGATCAACGATATTTTTGCACATCATCCTTTTAAATAATTTAATCGGGACATGCTATGGCTCAGAATGTAATTCTATTTGATATTAATGAAACTGTTTTAGATCTCAGTATTCTCAGACCAAAATTTCAATATTACTTTGGTGAGGAAAGTCATATGGATACTTGGTTTTCGATGCTATTGCATTCTTCAACTGTGTGCCTTATTACGGCGGTAAAAACAGACTTTAAATGTTTGGCAAAGGCTGCATTGGATTCCTTAGCTGGCAAATTAAATGTTTTACTCTCGCAGGAAGATTGTGACGACATTATTGGTACTTTAGGGCGCTTGCCTGCGCATGCAGATATCAAACCGGCTTTGATTAAATTGCGCGAGGCTGGTTTTAAATTGGTTGCTTTTTCAAACTCATCATTACAGTTACTTTCCTCGCAACTCAAACATGCCACTTTAAATAGCTATTTTGACGATGTGATATCAGTAGAAAGTGCCTCTACATTTAAACCCGCTAAAGACGCTTATCAATTTGCAGTGAAAAAACTTAATGTAGCGCCTCATTTTATTCGATTAGTGGCAACCCATGATTGGGATACCCATGGCGCATTGACTGCCGGTATTAATGCCGCTTTTATAGATAGACTTGGTTATCCTTATAACCCTATGTATCAAAAGCCAAATATTACCGCGAAAACGATGGGGGACTTAGCAGATCAGATCATCGCTACACAAATAATGTATGAATAAATAAAATTAATATTCAATCGTTAGATTCTTTTTAAATACCTTTGCCAGTTCGATAAAAGCGCTAATATCTTCCGGCGGTATATCTCTGGCCATATTATTCAATACTTTATTTTCTATTTCGTTAAATTTTGCAATCAATTCTAGGCCATGTTTTGATAAAGATAGAAAATAACTCCTGCCATCATTTTCATCCTGCGTTTTAATAACCAATTCTTGATTAACTAATTCTTTAATTAGTCTATTAATTTGCGCTTTATCACGACCAATAAGGCTCGCCAACTTCTGTCCCGTGCATAGTTCAATCATTGAAATCATTTTTAATGTCTTTAAATGCATAAGCGATAAATCTAGATCTGATTGTTTCACTTGTTGAATGATTTGATGCTTTATTCCATGCAAGAGACTAAAAAGTGCTTCACTTAATTCCATTGTTTTCCCTCCGTTTATGGTATTAAAATGATCAAAGTAGTTGACAAAGTCAATTACTTTAAAATATAGTAGACATTATCAACTATATTTTATTGGATTATACAATGCAACTTAAATTAACAAAACTATCCATCGTACTTACTATCATATCGCTTTTGATTGCGACCATTACCGGCATCATGACTTATGTAAATTTATCCCCAACTCAGGATTTTATTGAAAGTTGGGTAAGTGCTTTTATATTCGCTTTTTTAGTGATGTTACCGATTGGCATGGTGATGTTTTTAATAATGAGTAGATTTGTTAATCGTGTTTTTATTTCTTTCTCATCTGTTCAACGAAAATTGATTCAAGGCGTATTGATGGCGATATTAATGGAATCTATTTTGGCTGTGGTGACGACTTCTGTAAATCACGATTATATAAATCTATTTCAGTTTTTTAATATTGCTAGCACTAGTTTTATTTATGCAATACCAGTCGGGCTTACTTTTGCTTGCTTAATGACATTAGTTATACAGCCCAAATTAGAAGGATTTTTGGTAACCACACCAGTTAAAGAATCCCCTTTAATAAATGACATTTAAATATGATAGGAGAATAATATGGGCCCTACAATGCGAATGACAACGGTTTCTTCTGCAATAGAATTATCACCGCATATGAAGCGGATTATACTAACGGGGGAAGATCTCATAGATTTTCCTGAAGATAAGGAAAGTGCTCATGTAAAAGCGATTTTTCCTAATCCTAAATCTGAAAATAAGCTACCCAAGTTAGGGCTTTATTTTGGATTTAAAAAATGGATGCGTTCATATACGATCAGAAAATTTGATAAACAACGTTTAGAGTTAACGCTTGATTTTGCTGTTAATGATCATCAAGGGCTTGCTAGCAATTGGGCGTTATTGGCAAAACCTGGTGATAAATTAGGTATTGCAGGACCAGGCGAAGTTAAACATACTGATTTAGATGCAGATAAACATTTATTTTTTGGTGACTTTACGGCTTTACCTGCGATTGCCGCCATATTTGAAAAATTGCCTGAAAATGCGATTGGTAAAGCTTGGATACAAGTACCTGAAGTGTTAGATGTTCAAACATTTAATGCACCAAATAATCTCGAAATAAACTGGCTTATAACAGAAAATAAACTCACAAATCAGTTTTTAGATGCGCTTCGATTAGAGTCTAAAAAGTTAGATAACTGCGCTATTTTTATTGCTGCAGAGGCGAGTGTCGTTCGGGGTTTAAAAGATCACCTTAATCAACATTGTAGTTACGATAAATCAAAACTATATGCCAGTGCTTATTGGAATAACAAAAAATAGTACTAATAAATTTATTATTCATTTTATCGAGATTCCCGGTTTTCGGAGTTTTTTAATCTTTAAGGTCATTTTAAATGTCGAATTGGAAAGAAAATTTACAAAAAACACGTTATGTCATGGATGTTGTTTTATTGGTGAGCTTTATGATTGTATCTGCTCCTCAGGCGACAGGCATTATGCTTCATGAATGGCTAAGTTTGCTCTTTATTGTCCCTTTTGCTATTCATTTAATGCTTCATTGGGATTGGATTAAAAAAAGTTATGGCCAATTATTTTTAAAATCACCAGCGAAAGAGCGCTTTAATATTGTCTGGGATTTCATTATTTATATTATGATGCTTGTCGTGTTTGTGAGTGGTTTTTTAGTGTCGGTTGCGTTATTGCCGGCTTTTAATGTAAACATTCAAATACAGGACTTTTGGTCCAAAATACACCATGATTCAGCAACACTTATCATGCCGATGATAGGCGTTCATTTAGCTCTACATTGGGATTGGATTATTACATTCACTAAAAAAATGATATCGAAAAGAGGGTAATGATGAAACATTTAGCATATCGTTGGAAATCTCGTTTTGTGATTATTTTAGTGGTTTCAATTATTATTAGTGCGTTACTGATATTATTGGACTTAACAGAGTGGGCTACGCAGATAAATGAGCAGGGTTTTACTCACGAAGCTGAGAAAGGTAAAAATATACCTTCCGCTTTAATGTATATTTTACCCTTCATCAAAGAAATCATTCTAATCTGCGTTCCTATGTTTTTATCCTTGCTTGTGATAAAAGCATTTTCAATCATTAAAAAGAAAAAAAAGGGTTAAATTCTATCTCCCTACCTATTTATCCATTTACGCTGTTTCATTAGTAAGAAACAGCGGTACTATTTTGAAACTATTGCAGCGTTAAAAATTTCATAAAGGGAACAACCCTTACATCAATTTTCGCCTTAAACTAGTTCCTTTTTCCTACGTAATATTTGATCACTAAATTAACAGGTTTGGTATAAGCTCCGCATAAGCGAATAAACAACAGTGCTATAATATTTGTAGTTAAGTATTATTTATGTGCCGCGCTTCTTTGCTTGTTTGAAAGATCGATTCTATAGTCAACAATATATAAAACCTTTTTAATATGTGACAAGTATAAGTCCGTCGTAAATTAAAGCAGGAATATCAAGATTGTTGAGGAGTGGGTAATGCGGGTCTGTGTTTTATTGTTATTTATATGTTGCTTTAGCGTTGCTAATGCGCAAGAAAATACCGTGCAAACTCCAATGAAAGCTTCTGAAACGTCACTTTTATCTGAACAAAAATTGCTAACACAGGCACGATTCCTGCGTAATGAAGAACCACAAGAAAGCATCGAATTAGCAAATAAAGCCCTACAACTCGCCACGGAAAACCTTCAGTATAATTTTAGTTCGCAAGCTCACTTATTGTTAGGTGAGCTTAATGGAGAAATGAACAATATAGACCTATCAATAGAACATTTATTACTCGCTTCTATTACCTATAAACATATCAATGACACAAATGACGTGATACAAAAATCAATTGATGAAGTGCTTTTATTGTTATCTAGCAATGATATTGAACATGTGAGTAAATTGATTGATGAGTTGCATCCTGTTGCACTGCAATATGGTTATGCATTGCCTTTTGCACAAACTTTAATTGCAAAGGGTTATAGTGAGTATAAGAAAAAGCATTATGAAGATGCCATTACACAATATACGCTTGCCGAGCAATTGCTATCTGAACCTAATGAAGTGACACAAACATCACTTGCTGAAACATACAAAAAATTGGCAGAGACATATAAACGACTAAAAAATAGAGAGCAAACCGTTTTTTATTATAAGGAAACCTTGGGTGTCTTTACACGAATGCAAGATTTTAAAAATATGGCGCGTACTTTAAATACCCTTGCTGAAGCCGAACGTTATATTGGAAATTATGTGTCTGCACTTGATTATTCCATGCGTAGTTTGGAAATACATAAATCAATCCAAGATCCTGAAGGGGAAGCTAAAGCATTAACGGGGGCTGGCATTATTTATCGCTATATTGGACGTTATGAAAAATCGCTGAATCACATGTATGACGCACACCAATATTATAAGAAAGTAAATGATGTAGAAGGTATTGCCGCAACATCAAACCAAATGGGGCTCATATATACGCGTTTGAAACAGTTTGATTTAGCGAAATCATTTTATCAATTAACCATCGATTTACCTGAAAATAAAATGCACCCTAAAACACTCGCTTCAGCATCCAGGGAAATGGCTGTTATTCTTCTTAATGCGGGCGATTATGACGCAGCCAAATTAATGATAGAAAAAGCGCACAAAATTTATGAAAAATTAAAAAACAGAACTAATCAGTCTCTCACCTTTCGGATAACCGGTAATATTTTTCGAGCTCAAAATAATAATGCTGTGGCCATTAGTTATTATAAAAAATCTTTGAATATCGCCAGGGAAGTTAATAGCAAAGCTTACCAAGTAAAAGCCTTATTGCCACTTGGCGCCATTCTTATTGGTGAAGATACTGAGGAGGCTATTCGCTTATTAAAAAGGTGTTTAGCGTTATCCTTAAAAATTGACTTAAAATCTTATCAATTATACTCATACCGAGAACTTCACAACGCCGAAAAAGAGCAAGGAAACTTTGAAGAAGCGCTGGATTTTGCTGAAAAACAAATTGCACTCACAGAGATTATTCAAAAAGAAAGAGAAGACAAGGAATTAGTTTTGGTGAAAGCAACTTTACATTCTCATACAAAAGAAATGGAATTAGTATCATTAAAGGAAAAGGCAAAACTCGATCATCTTGAATTGGCTAAAAAAAATAATGACATCGCATTAGCAGGACAAGTTAGAAGAATTTCTGAATTAGAACTAATTAAAAATAAATATGCGAATTTTGCCTTGGTATGTTTATTGGTGATTTGTTTGTTGGCGGTGATGTTTATTTATCGACAGTTCGTGAATTCACGCAAGCATAATAAAGAGCTTAAACACCAGGCCGGGCGTGATCCATTAACGGGTTGTTACAATCGTCGTGTTCTATTTAAATTGATGGATATAGAGTTTGAAAGTTTAAAACCCTTTGCTGATTATTGTATTATTATGGTTGATATTGATCATTTCAAAGCGGTGAATGATACACATGGGCATATTGCTGGTGATGCGGTTCTTTGTGAGGTGGCCTCTATTCTACAAAGTTGCGTGCGTGAAAGTGATATTGTTGCGCGATTTGGTGGTGAAGAATTTTGTATAGTTTTACCTAAAACCTCTAAAGAGCAAGGTATGTTTATTGCTGAGACAATGCGTCAAAAAATAGAGGTTGGTAAAGTTAATGATATTACCGTCTCCTGTAGTTTTGGTGTTACATCAGCTAAGTTTAACGCTCAATTATCCACTGAGTTAATTGAGCAAGCTGATACAGCACTTTATCAATCTAAAGCGAATGGTCGTAATCGAGTAACTTTGTGGGATCCCAAACTTGAGAAATAGCAGCTTCTAAAAGTTGCATAGTTGAGATTTGTTCTATAATAACGTTAACTTTTGGTTATATTCTATTTTTATCGCGTTTAGCAAGACCCTGAAACTTCAAGGTAAAGTGATAAATTGGAACAATGAAAAAGGGACTCTTTATAGGTTAACCGTGCGTATAAATATCAGTTTATTGTCGATATTTTTTGCACCTCACACTCAATTTTCTTTAAAGCATGTTGTATGGTCTTTAGTAAATAGTTAATGACTTTGCTTATCCAGAATTGATTTTTTTCCTAAGCTGGATACTTTAGAATTGGTTTAATATCTTATTAATATTTGTCTCATCCAGATATTTAAAAATATGACTAATAATAAGCCTATTTTCCTGATTTCCAAGGAAGCAAGATGCTAACTTCTCATCCGAAACTCATTGAAATTGTTGTCTGCCAAACGCCAAGAGCGATGATTGCGATGTTGCTTGTTTCTATTGCTTATATTTTAATTTTTATTAAATATATTCCCTTTTCTATTTTGCTATTATGGTTTTTTTGTCAAACATTCATTGCAATATATCGTTTTCATAATGCAAAAATGTTTAGCAAATATCTGTTAAGTGAAGAACATAAAAAGATAAAAACGAATGAAACCGTTTTTATCTTTTTAATTGTCGCTCAATCCATTTTGTGGACAATATCTTCAATTTTAGTGTTAATTTATGCGCCTCAGCCTTTTGAATTTGTTATGTTTATCGTCATTATTGGGGTGATCACTGCCTCCGTATTATCAATGTCTTCACTCTATAAAGCTTACCTGATTTTTTTCTTTACAATGATTACTCCGCAAATTTTAATTATGATTTATTATGGCGAGCATCAGCATATTGGTTTGGTCTTTTTTATTGCTATTTACATACCTGCGACCATTTTACTATCAAAATCTATGTTAAACACTCGTATTGCGGGCATTGAAGCGCAAGAGCTAATAGAGAAAAGCGCTGAAGCGTTTCGACAATTGTCGATAACGGATAATTTGACCAATATTTACAATCGTCGTTACTTTTTTGAAATGGCACATAATAAAATTTTAAGTGCTAATCGAGAGCAAAAAACACTTTGTCTTTTAATGCTTGATATCGATCTTTTTAAAAATATCAATGATAGCTATGGGCATCAAGGTGGTGATTATATTTTAAAAAAATTAGTGGATGAGATAAAAATTATTATACGAAAAAGTGATATTTTTGCTCGAGTGGGTGGAGAAGAGTTCGTCATTTTACTTGACGATACTTCACTTAAAGGAGCGCAGGTGATCGCAGAGAAAATTCGTAGTGCGATTGAAAATAAACACTTTAATTATAATGCTCTGGCGATTAAAACAACCCTTAGTATTGGTATCTCGGAATTAAATAAAGAAAATATAGACATTGAGGGATTGTATAAAAAAGCCGATAAACACCTTTATATGGCCAAAAAACAGGGTAGAAATAAAGTATGCTCTTTATGAGCTAATCAATCATCTTAAAGGTGTGCGTCGGGGAATTAATGCAGTGTACCGATTACGATAATAGCTTAATATCACCGGAGGGGACGATAACTTGTACTTGATTCCTGCCTTTTTCTTTTGCTTGGTACAAGGCAATATCGGTTCTGTCGATAAATTTTTCTAAGCTATCGCCAACTTGATACTCGCTAATGCCGATACTAATGGTAATAGGTATCGCGTTACTGTTTACATTGGGTTGATAATGATGTTGTTCTAGATATATACGTAATTTTTCTGCCACTTTGCGACTTTCGTTAATTGTTAATTTAGGTAATAACACTAAAAACTCTTCACCGCCATATCGAGCAAAAAGATCATCTGTTCTTAAATTTTTTTGTATGCATGTAACGCAGTGCTTAATAATATTATCGCCAATGATATGTCCATGAACATCATTTACTTTTTTAAATAAATCGATATCTATTATTAACATGGATAAGGGTTCATTATACTGAGTTGCCGTATTGAAAAAGATAGCCGATTTTTCAAACAGATAATGTCGATTAAAAATACCTGTGAGATTATCTTTATAAGCGACATTCTGTAAAAGTACTTTCGAGCGTTCGATAGTTTCGGTTCGCTCTTTTATTTTCAATTCAAGGCTTTCATTGAGTGCTTGCAACGCTTTGGTTTTTTCAGAAATTCTCACATTTAACGCTTTATTTAAATTCTTGAGTAAGTGTTGTTTATAGAGAAATGCTGAAACAATAACTAAAACAACAAATAGTAACCACCATAAATAATTATAATTAACCCTTTCTATATATCTGACTGATGGACTTTTATCTGTAATTTTATCGATTTCAATTTGAGACAAATTATTAATTAATTTATTAAATATAGCTAAAAGTAGCGGATGGTCATTTCGTACTGCGATGCCAAGCTCTTTCCTTTTATCGAACTTTCCACTAACTTTAATTTTTCCTAAATATTCTTTTTGTAAGTAATAACCAACACTATCAAGCCCTTCAATAAATCCATAAAGCTCACCTTTTGCTACCTTGTCAAGACCAGCCTTTATATTATCAACATCCACTACTATGATATTAGGGTACTTCTCGCGCACGAAATCTTGTAGTGCATAACCCTTTACCATACCTATCTTTTTATTGTTTAGTATTGCAAAGTTGTTGATAAAAGGTTGTTCAACTCTAGAGACTAAAACATTCGGTAAAATTAAATATGGCGTCGTATAATTTAGATATTGTTGCCTTTCTGGGGTGATAGAAGCAAAGGATAATAAGTCACATTTTCTTTGTTTGGCATATTCAACGGATTGTTTCCATGATGTTGTAACGACCGTTTCTAGCGGAATCGGTAATTGAGCCCTAAATATATTAAGAAATTCAGTGTTTAGACCAATGTGTTTTCCTTCATCATCAAAACCATCATAAGGTAACCAGTTTGGGTCAATACACATGGTTATATTTTTTTTCTGTTTAAGATAACTCTGTTCATGTTCAGTGAAAAAAGTTTGTTGCTTGTTGTCATCATAAATTAATTGTTTAAAATCAACGGCATCTTGTCCTTGTCCTAATACTTTATATAACTCAAAACTTCTTTTAAGTTTATTTTCATCGAGAACGCCAAGTTTTGTAGTATTGAGATAAGCCAATTTTTTAAGCGCGATAGCTTCAAATAGAAGGGCCTCTTTGGTTATATTTTGTTGGTTATATTTGTTAAAAATAATATTGACGGTTTCCCCTAAATGAGCAAATGCATATTGCCAACCTTTTAATGATGCCTGCCTAAAGGCTTTTGTGGTATCAAGGTCGTTTGCAATAAGGTACTCACTGGTATACAAAAAATCACTATACATATCAAAACCGTAATCCGGTGGCGAAAAAATATTATATTTCACTCCTCTTTTTTCTAAATCATAGGGGGTTTTTGATATGTAAGCCGACATAATATCTGTTTTTTTATTGATTAAATCTTTTATATCATGGGAATGAGAGAGAAGGTTTAAGTCGTTTAAGGTGACGTTATGTGCATTGAGCATTGCTTTAATGGAGACTTGTTGCGCGTCATTAAGGCTTGCCATTATTTTTTTGCCACTAAAATCAGCGAATGTGTTTATATTAGATTCTTTTGTACTAATAAGTACCAGGGGACTGGCTTGAAAAATAGCATAAAGTAATACTATTTTTTTATTTTGGGCTTTATCAAGTATGAGCGTTTCTTTACCCACTGCAAAATCTATTTCGCCATCACTAACTTGCTGTGCTGTGTTTTCCTTATTTTTGATATCATAGGGAAGGATATTAACTTGTAAGCCGACGTCATTATAAAAGCCTTTCTCTTTTGCCATATAATAACCAGCGAATTGAAACTGCTCAAGCCAAGAGGTTTTTAGGGTGACTTGTTTTAATTCTTGTGAGCTCACTAGATTGCTAAACAGCAACAAAAGAAAAAAGTATGTTTTTATCGTTTTATACAAGTAAAAACTCCTTTTCTTTTTGTCGGTAGATGTACAGAAGTGTTGAATAATAATTAATTAACTATAGCAGACATCAGCGAGCTAGTAGAAACTTTTGATATTATATGATTGTTAAATGAGTTTATTTTCTAAATGATGAAATTATAAAGAAAAAATAATACTAACAAGGCTTTCTTTTCTATGTAACATAAATTGGTAAAGTGGGTTTAGCAACGACCTGTCTGACAGATAAATGGGTATGAATGTCTTTAAAGTATAAATCTGGCATCTTAGTCATAGGTCAGTTGTTTATGTATTTTCATTGTTGCATCTCTTGCCGGAGAAAAAGCGATATAGCATATATTCAGTAGACTACTTTTGCTACCCATCCAGTTATGCACTTATTATTTAAACCTAAGAACTTCAGCCCTAATTTTGTATGATAAATGTGATTCATTCGCGATTAGAAACATAATAATGGTTTATTTTTTGATAATTTATTATTTTGAATAATACTCAAAGCATGAAATTAAATAATTCAAAATCACCCTCACCCCAATATCTTGTTGTTAATGACTTCGAGATTTTATTTGATGCGCTATTCAATCAACCCTTCGAATTTTTGGCGATACTCTCCCCAGAAGGGCGAGTGCTCAAAATCAATGATTTGGCTTTAACTTCACAGGGTGTACAACGACAAGATTATATTGGTAAATATTTTTGGAAGACACCTGCTTGGAATGCTCTACCGGAATGGGAAAATATTTGGAAACAACGTTTAACGGATGCATCCAATCAACTTAAAGCGATCATTACTGAAGATATCTATCAAGTTAAAGATGGCCCTTTACATTATGCAGATGCATCTACAACGGCACTTTATGACCATAGCGATGAACTTGTTGGATTTATGATTCTGGCGATAGATACTACCGAACGTCACGTTAAAGAAAATCAAATTAAAGAACATGATGCGAGGGTTAATTTTGTACTTGAACATAGTCAAATAGGCCATTGGGAGCTAAATTTAGAAAATTTGTCTTCTCATCGCTCTTTAAAACATGATCAAATTTTTGGTTATGATTCAATTTTACCGCATTGGGGCATAGAAAATTTCATAGGTCATGTCATTGATGAAGACAAAGACGTTGTTATTCAAACCGTCGAACAAGCAATAAAAAACCAAGAAGATTTGAATTTTGAGTGCCGTATTAAGAAAAAAAATGGTGATATTCGTTGGATTATTGTCTCAGGAGGGTATGTTTTTGATGATAATGGCCAGATGAAATTATTATCGGGGGTGGTACAAGACGTCACTGACATAAAAAAAATTGAATTAAACAAATTACACCATCATGCCGAATTACAAAGTTTATTTGATGCATTACCTGACACCTATTTTCGCCTTGAGTCTGATGGCACTATTTTAGATTACCACACTCAAAATAAAGGTGACTTGTATTTAAAGCCTGAATATTTCATGGGCAAACGTGTGCAAGATATTTTACCTCCAGAAATTGGAAAATTATTTTTATTAAAAATTGAGGGATTAAAGCAGGTAAATAAAATGCTGGATTTAAAATATCAGCTAATAATTAATAAAGAAGTTATACACTTTGAAGCTCGCCTTAATAAAATACCGCTCACAGAACAATTTATTTGTGTGGTGCGAAATGTCACCGATGAGTTTAATTCAAAACACGCTTTAGCAGTGAGTGAAAACCTTTTTCGTACCATTTTTGAACAAGCTTCAATTGGTGTCGCCTTAATCAGCTCTGATTTAAAAGAGGTGATTCGCATTAACCAACGCTTTTGCGATATGCTCGGTTATAGTGCCGAAGAAATGTCAAATATTGATTTTTTTCAAAAAATTACCCATCCGGAGGATATACCGACTACCTTGAAGATGAGAGAAACTGTGCTTTGTGGTTATATGGATGAAGCAACCATAGTGAAGCGTTACCTGCATAAAAAAGGACATATCGTTTGGGTCGAAATGACCGTTTCTCCTACTTGGGAAGTTGGCCAAGAACCTTTGTCATTTATCGTGGTTGTTCATGATATTAGTATCCGTAAAAGGGCCGAAGAAAAGCTACAGTTATCTTCTCGTGTGATTAACGATACACGAGAAGGCATTATGATCACTAATGCTGAGCAACATATCGTTGACGTTAATCCTGCCTTCTCGCAAATCACTGGTTATAGCCGAGAAGACGTGCTTGGTAAACACCGACAAGTCTTAATTTCTGATAAACAAAGTAGCCAATTTTATAAAAAGATGTGGCAATCAATTAATAAGAATGGATATTGGCAAGGAGAACTGTGGAATAAAACTAAACAGGGTAGTCTTTACGCTGAATTACTCACTATCTCTTCATTAAAAAACGACAGTGATGCAGTGACTCATTATGTGAGTGTATTTTCCGATATTACCGATAATAAGCGTCAACAAGAACAACTCAATTTTATGGCCCATTATGATGTTTTAACCAAATTACCCAATCGCGCTTTATTCATTGATCGCTTTCAGCAATCTATTGCTCATAGCCATCGTACAGGGCATCAATTGGCTGTATGTTTTCTTGATTTAGATGATTTTAAACCTGTCAATGATAAGTTTGGGCATGATATTGGTGATCGGCTATTGATTGAAGTCTCTAAGCGGATTATTGATTGTATACGAGAAGAAGATACTGTTTCTCGTCAAGGCGGGGATGAGTTTGCTATTTTACTTAATGATATTAAATCAGAGTCTCAATATGAAATTACTTTAGATCGAATTCATAAAGCCGTTGCTGAGCCTTATTATATCAATGAAATTGAACATCATGTTACCGCTTCAATTGGTGTTACTTTGTACCCTTCAGATAATGAAGATATAGATACTTTAATACGCCACGCAGACCACGCCATGTATTTATCTAAATTGGCAGGTAAACATCGAACGCAATTATATAGCCTTGATTCTGACCAGCGTATTATTAATAAAAATCATCAACTAGCAGAAATCAAGCAAGCTTTACTTAATCATGAATTTGAATTGTATTATCAACCAAAAATAAATATGGCAACAGGCCATGTATTTGGTGTGGAAGCCTTAATTCGTTGGAACCACCCACAGAAAGGATTAATTCCACCGCTCAATTTTTTACCATTAACAGATGGTACTTCATTAGAGATTAAGATTGGTGAGTGGGTTATTATTGAAGCGTTGAGGCAGCTTGATGATTGGAAACAACGCGGTATTAAGCTTGAAATAAGTGTCAATATATCTTCAAACCACCTTCTTTGTCCTACTTTTGTGGAATATCTTGAGCATCATCTTTCTGGCTACCCTAAAAATAATAGCCAATATTTACAATTAGAAGTATTAGAAAGCTCTGCTTTTGGTGATATTAATAGGATTAATCAGATTGTAGAAATATGCCAAAACCGTTTAGGAGTTAGTTTTGCCTTAGATGATTTTGGCACGGGTTATTCGTCATTAACTCATTTAAGGCGTTTACCTGTTAATTCTATCAAAATTGACCAGAGTTTTGTCCGAGACATGTTAGATGACCCCGGCGATTACACTATTATTGAAGGTGTGATAACGTTAACTAAATTATTTAATCGTCATGTTATTGCTGAAGGTGTAGAAAGCCAAGCGCATGGATTGATGCTTTTAATGATGGGATGTGAACACGCACAGGGCTATGAAATTGCTAAACCCATGCCTGCGGATGATTTTGTATTATGGCTAAAAAAATATATTCCCAATCAACAATGGCTTCTTTGCAGTCGTAGGCAGGGTAGTAAAAAAGAAACAAGTTTAGAACTGTTCAGAATGATTAATGAAATATGGGTAGAAAAATTTAGAGTAAAATTGATGTCGATGCCAAGCGAGAATAAACCTTGGCCAATTATTGATGGTCAATTATGTCAATGTGGTAACTGGTTACGTCGTGAGAGCAAAGAGCAGTTATTTACAAAAGAGGAATTGCAGCAACTTGAAGGGGTTCATGATAACTTTCACTCGATTGCTTATCAGATTCAAGGGAAATATCTGCAGGGGAATATCGATACCGCACGTACTCTTTTCCCAAAATTACAATGTGTCGTTAATGAAATGCATAAAATAGAAGATTCGTACCGATAAAATATTGCTATTGAATTCTGCGAGAGTTTTTATGTATGGTGATTATCTAAATAAACTTTTTTATAAAAAATAATACGACACACTATGTCCTGCACTTTGCCACATTAGAAGAAGGTAAATAATATATTAGCAACTAACTTAAAAAATAATAGTGACATTGATACTACAATGCCTTTGCAAGAGGTTATCGAGAATCCGCTTATTTGGCCACTGTTAAGTATTTTAAAATCATCTTCACAAAGTCACAAAGTACATTACTTAGCCAGTGAATTACAGGAACAAGGCTTATTACCCGATTTAGATATTGACGCCAATAAAGCCTTATTTAAACGTAATTTTTTATTAATGAACGCGCTTTATCAACTGCAAGCCATGTTATTACCTGAATATTGGTTACAAGTTAGGTCTTTAGATATTCAATTAGTAGCACAAATTCCTTCTGATCTTGCTATCACTCTTGAGCAAGATGTGGCACTTCGCGAGTATTACCTTAATTGGGATTATTTTGAAACCAGTCCCGAAGAGGTCGAGTCTCTGCTTTCTCAATTTTGGGGGAAATATGGGCAGTCTCTCGGTAGTCCTAAAAACCAGATGGATAAAAGCAGCGCCTTGCAGATTTTTGAACTTGATGAAAGGGCTTCTGTGCAGGATATTCGTCGTCAATGGCGTAAACTTGCGCTTAAATGGCATCCTGATAGAAATACTGGTAACGCGAATCACTTTCGACTGGTTTGCGAAGCATGGCAAACCTTACGTGAAAGTTAAAAGGGGATGCCAATTAGCTTTACACAGTCACTCGGCCAACTTTTATTTAAAGCATGAATCATCGTATGCCCGGTGACAGACCACGCTTTGTTGCGATTTAATGCTTTTAGATTATTAACAACGCGATAACCACTCGATGCATAAATTTCTGTGTCACCAAATAATATTGAGTATGCATCACCATATTGCATCCTATCTTGGTGAACATGGGTTAATAATGTTTTAACAAGGCCTTGTTTTCTATAATTGGCCTCTACGCACACCTCGGCAATACCACTGATAGCATATTCAATACCATCAACTAATACGTTTTTATCATGCACCGCAATATGTGCAATGAGATGTTCTTTGTCCCAAAGAATGTATCGATGTGCTGGCATTTCATTATAAAAACGTTGGCGACTGAATATTTCAGCATCCTGATTTTTGACAAAGCACCCGCTAAGCAGAGTGCGAATTTTTTTGTCTAATACAGCAGTCACGTCAGAATCTTTTATATATTGTATGTTCATGCAACTCTTCTTTAACTTAGATTTAATAACTTAGATTTAATTATTGTTACATCAACTGGTCCTAAAAAATATAAATAACCTCAGTTCTGGATAATGGAATCGTAAAAGTCATATAT
>TARA_R110001583_G_scaffold41108_7_pt1 | contig 22811 bp, 19 predicted proteins | sample TARA_R110001583 | Tara Oceans TARA_R110001583 (sample SAMEA4398432) | marine metagenome | biome: Polar Biome; feature: [MES] marine water layer (ENVO:01000295) within the mesopelagic zone...; material: water (ENVO:00002006), including particulate matter (ENVO:01000060) such as...... | reverse complement strand
GGGGGGTGGTCGCAAGGAAGAGTCTACGCGCAAGGTATCGGCGGCATAAGGTACGTTGATACCGCACATATCAAAAGACCACTTCCATCCAGATGCAGTCTGATCAATGTAATATTCCCGGGTGGCGCCGGCGGACGCCCCAGAGAATCCGCCTCCGGAGGCATAGCCCTTTGATAGCTGGACGAAGGTTAGCACGCCGGCCGTATCGGATCCGAGAGGGGTGCCCATGTCAAACTGGTAACTTGTTACAGTATAGAACTCTGCTAAAGCCGCGTCCATGGCATCCTTGGCGGTTTTTAGGTCTTCTATGCAGCCCGGAAGCTCAGCAATGATTTTCTCATTTGCAGCTGCAACTGCTGATTCAGCATCGGCAATTGCTGTACCAATATCGACATCGCTCATTTTAAACCTCCAAGATAGCTAGCACTTCAGTCAAATTTAACGGAATATAGATCACCGAGCCATTCTTTAATGTTGCCTCAGTGGGAGCAATGTTATACCATGCGATAACCCACCAAAACCTTACATCATTATAATACTTATCTGCTAATTTGTAAAATCTATCTCCGTATTTCCATACATGCGCTGTTGTTTTAATACTTGCTCTCTGACTAACAGTGGGGTTGTGCAAAATTGGAGTTTCGTAGTGCTCTATTTGAGTTTTTCCTCTCCTTATAGATTTGTAGTATTCGCTGTTGTTGCGTATCTTTCTTGTATTGCTATATCTAATTGACATTGTTTATCCTTATTCTTGTTCTGGGTGCTGAACCTCATTCATCCGTGGCGAAGGCGGCCGATAGGCGCGTCGCCTCCGCCTCACTCAAGCCTGCGTCGATCGTGGTGCCGAAGCCCAGCACGGCGCCTGTTGCCGCGGTCTCGGCTGCAGCGTTGTCAGTGGCGGCGTCCGTGAGACCTTCTTCGTCGAGGTCTGGGAGTTCTGCCTGATCGCCTTCAATCGGATCTCCACCATCATCGACAGAATTAACAACCACAGGAACATATACAGGGGGTGCTGTCAGCTGTGTTACGGTCGTTGAGCCGGCGCTATTGAGACCATAAGGAAAAGATTCTCCGGAAAGATCACCGCCTACATCACCAAAACCAGATTCGCTCCAACCAATTGCGTGTTCGTGTATTACACTAAATTCTAGATTAATCTCAATTAGTTTCGGCAACACAACTCCATTAGCTGCCTCAATAGAGCCAGCATCGCCATTTTCTAAATTATGATTAATGCTTATGTTTGTTATCGCTCCTAATAGACCTTGAGTGGCATTACCGTATCCAGATGATAAAGCCTCTAAACCGCCATAAGGCTGACCCTCGCCCGCATCTTTCTGAGTTGACAGAAGGTTCATAACTTTAAGCCTCACCAACGGAGATTGACCAATAGTGGTGGCATCACCAATATCCGTATAATAAGGGTACAAGAATTTTGCCAGATCTCCAACTTTAGCTAAGTTTTCATAAGCTTCGCTTTTGCTTGATGCTGCAATGTTAAATGCTAGCGATATTCTTCTTTCTGTATTTTTGAAAAGCATGATTGCGTCTGCTCGGCCGTATACTATCTCGCTTGTCCAATCGCTGTTGTAAGATTCGTTAAAGGCGGTGATCGCTGCTTTAAAGTAAAGCTCTGCGCCGCTGGGAATGTGGTGAAAACCAAGCACCATTCCGTGATTGTTGGCGTAGGCATCGGAACCATCGGCAAAAAAGGTATCGCCTGTCTCATATTTTGTTGCATTAAAATCTGTCATTTAAATATTCCTTTTTATCTAGGTCCGGTGCCGAATACAGCTTGGGAGAGGCGACCTGTTGCTGTTACGGCTCTTCCGTCCAGAAGTGCTTCTGTTGCTGCCGCATCTAGTGAAAGCTCAATTTGCACGCTTTGGTCGCCTCCGCCCGAGGCGCTTCCTCTTGCTAAAGATCCGACCGAATCGGATGCTGACCTTAGTTCACGCAACATTTCGCCCATTTCGCTAACATCGTCAAAGTCCATGTCATCCTTTAGAACTCTCGCGATTTCCCTAAATTCTGATGAAACGCTGCCATCGACGCCATCTGCCATTACTGAGAAAATAGCTCCTAATGGCGCCATAATGCTCGCGTCTAGTGCACCAAGGACGCTTACCAAATCGGAAACTCCCGCAACAATCAGACCGACCACGCCGGCAAACACCAATAGTCCAGCTATGCCTAGTGGAGTACCCAATATAGCCAGCCCAAGCCCGAGACCGATCATTGCACCCCCAAGAGCAAGAATGGCTTTTGCTGCGGCGCCGATTTGTTCAGCGTTCATATCTTTAAACGAACCAACAAAAAGCGACATTCCAAAGCCGGCTAAAAGCATTGCGGCGCCAAGTGCTAGCATAACGCCGGCGAGCGGCCACAGTGCGCTAGCGGCGATTGCGGTGGCAGGAGCCATTTTAAGCATAACAGCAGTAAATACAACCATCATGCCTAGAAAAACAAGTATAGCGACCGAAATCGCCAGTATTTCATTAGCTTCAAAACCTTCGAAAGCTTTAACAAACTGTGCCATTCCGAGAGCGGCCAAACCTATGCCTGCACCAATTAATAATACTGCAACGCCCAGTTGTATTAATCCGCCAGAAGCTTTGCCGCCCTTTTCGCCGCCTTGTTCGACCGCATCATTAAACGAATCCAATTTTTCTGGGTCAGGCGGATCCATGTTGGCCATGGCTTCGCTAGCGTTATCAATGGAACCCGGCACCTCATCGGGGATAGGCGGGATATCCATAGCATCAGAGATAGTTGATGGATCTGGTAGATTTTCCATTGTGTCGCCTAGATTTTCTACGACATCTGTGGTGGTATCGATGGCTTCTTTTGCTCCGCCAAAGGCGCCAGTTAGTTTGCCAACGTTATCAACGAAACCGCCAACGACGTTTACGGCTGTCATGCCTCCGATAGCAAACATAGTAAAAAACGGATTTTCAATCATCCACGATATAGCGGGTGCTATCATTTTAAAAACTTCCGCAACTGCTTTCATAGCGACGGCAATGTCTGCTATTGGTCCTTTACCCTCTCTGAAATCATCAAACATCTCATGTAAACCATCCAGCAAGCCATCCTCAACCAGTGTTTGCATGATTTGTTGTAGGGCGGCATCAAATTTTTCTTGCAACGTGGCTTGTTCTGCGGCAGCTTTTGCCATGTCTTCGTAGTCTCTTTCGGTCATGTTGACTTCATCACCGAGAGCGCTCATATCTCCACTCATCATCATGGCCAAATCTTGAACGCTTTCAAGACCCATGGCGTTTGCAAAAAACTGCCTCTGATAGTAAGACATATCATCAAATGATAAACCAGCCTGATCTATGGCGTCTGTCATTTGTTCAAATCTCTTAACCGGATCGGTCTCTGTCATCATGTCCATTGCATTCACAAAGTTGCCGCCCAGCGCAGCATTAAGCTGTCCTGACATCTCTGCGGCGCCTTCAAAAGTATCAAATTTATCGGTTAGGTTTAAAATCTTCTGTATCTCTAGTCCGGTTCTTTTTGACTGGATCGCCAAGTCTTTAAATGAATCTACAGCAGTCGGGCCCAGCTTAGCAAGACTTGGCAGCATATTGTTTAAATCACCCATCATTCTTTCAATCGGGACATTTATGTCCATTGCTAAGCTGGCTATGTCAATTGTTGACTGGCCTACTTGATCTAGGCTCATTCCCACCACTTTGTTCAAATTTTGATAAGCGCCGGAAACGTCATCCGCGCTAGCGCCCCACAACATAAGTGCCGACGTGCTGTTGGCGAGTGATCTTTGAAGGTCAGCGTCTGCCTCGCTTAGTTCGGAAACATTTCTCCATGCGTTTCCGGCTGCTTCTCCATACTCTTCCATGGTAACATAATAATTCGCCATTTCGTTGGCGCCCTCACGCATTACGCGTGCGAAGACCCGAGAAGATTCCGTACCATCTGGAAGTTTCTCCGTGAGTTGTTGTGTCATGCGACCCATCGAAGATTCAAATTCATCGACAGCAAACACGGCTTTTACAAATCCGCCGATAACGCCTTCAATAAACCCAATAAATCCAGACTTAACCATATCGACCATGCCGGCGGCACCACCTTGCATGGCATCGGCAAACATGCTCAGATTGTCGTAGTTGAATATTGGGCTCTTCTCAAAGGGAGCAAGGGCGCCTCCGATAGATGCACCAAGCTGTTTTGACGCCTGTAAAACTTCATCAACACGTGCCGCCTTTTGTCTTATTAGATCTATTTCTTGCTCTGCAAGTATTAAAGCGTCTTGTTTTGCTTTTAGCTCTATAAAGATTTTGTCATCAGCTTGTCCAGCTGCTATTTTTTCTTTTGTTACATTAAGTTCGGCTTCTGCTAGTTCCAGCTTTGCTTTTAATTTTAACGCAATTGTTTCTTCGGTAGCGGCGATCTTATCTAGCTTTTTAATGTAGGCATCAAGACCTGCGGCTTGTGCTGCATAGTCGCCACCACCACCGCTGGCGCCGCCTATTTTAAGCTTTTGGGCGAGCTTTTTCTTTTGAGAAGGTGATGCTGCATCAACTGCAGCCATAATATCTTTAAAGTCCATCGTTGCCAATTGAAAAACCTCGCTTATTCTTAGTAAATAGTTTTATAAAAAAAAGACAGGCGTTAACCTGTCTTGTTTGTTGTAAACGATTTTGGCGCCGGATTGTTGTACGGCGTTAAAGTTTGTGTGTTGCCTTTGCGTTTGCCGCTCTTGGCACGTTCAACAGATTCTTGCTCAGATTTCATTTGTTTGACTAGTCTCTCAAGAAACCAATTTCTTAGCTGGACCGGCAAATTATACGCTTCAGTGAAGGACCAGCCACCATGATACTTTAAGAAAAAGAACTGCTCATACATATGCTCCGAATATTCATCGGTCAGGCCAAAAAAAGTCCGCAGTCAGCGGAACCTCCATTTCTTGTTCATGATCGCAAGCCTCACAAGTGAATGTATCTTTAAGCTCAACATTGGGGGCAGCGCTCTTATAGGCCATTCGCAAATGGCGAGAATCAAGAGATGGAATATTATTAATCAAATAGTTTAACGCCTGGGGTGTGCTGTTTCCGTTAACAGACAGCAACATACTGCGCAGCTGGCGTGTTATGTTTTGTTCATGACTGTTTTTCTGTCGATCTTGTTTCATTCCCGAAGTTAGGGTCTTTTCATCTCGACCGGTCATAAGTCTAAAATTAACTTCCAAGCCAGTTTTTGGTAACGTTGTTGTAAATGAGCCATCGTTATTATTAGTAACGACCTCACCGGTTTCATCGCCGGCATGCATGTTGTAATTAAATAAATCAAAAGTCCTTTTCTGCTTCTGACTACACGATGGACAGGTAATTGATGTCGTATATTCATTACCATAGCCGGCAATACGAACCGCAATTACAATAGCATTACGATCTCCGACTAGTAAATGTTCTGGTTTAATTTTCTTGTTGATGATGACGCTCTGCAATAGTCTATCTAATACAACGCCCTTTTTAAGCAAGGATCTTGATGTTAGAAGATCTTCTTCTTTTGCTGTCATCTGCTTAAGCTCTATGGTATCAACGTTGTGCAGTGGATGGGTTGGGGGATAGAACTTGCCCTTTGAAGGCAAATCAACCATATCCGTGGGCACAACGAATGAAAAACCTCCACCGTCGCTAGCACCTACGGGTGCCGGGGGAAGCTCTTGGCTTGGGGGAGTAGTCCCGCCCAAGCGGTCTTTATTTCTTGACAATATACACCTCTCTTTATTGAATCAAATTGTCTTTATTTTGTTGTCACTCTATCTTAGGCTGTGGTTGAAGAGAAGAATGGTCCATTCCCGCCTTTCCCACTTTCGGCCGAAGAGCCTGCAGAGCCGCCGCTAGTTGGGGTGGTGCAATTGGCCCAATCGTACCTAAGCTTGACCGAAAGCTCATTAATATCGTCTGAGCCATATTCTAAATCTCCAAAGTTTATATCTGTTATAAATGCGTTGTTTAGCGTCCAGATCTCTTGATCATTGCCATCAGCATCGATCTGCTTAATTAGAATTTCTCCCAAAGCCCCTACAGCACCCTGTTTGTCCATGGTGTGCTTCTCATCAACGTTGGAGGGAATCACATAACCAGAGGACTCCACAATATCTGAAAGAGTAGCGGTCATATCGGGGTCGACCGGATCAACCAACTTAAGCTCCACCTCGTTCCAAGTCACGGATCCTGGATAATAAAATGTGTGATTAAGATATTTATGTTCGGTTGTAGCAATCGTAAAGCCCGGCTTTGTGACACTTTTAGCATACCATGCGGCGTTTGCGCCCTCAGCCCCGCTTTTGATGCCGCCAATGATAACGATAAATCTAAATTTTCTTTTTGGATCGGATATATCCGTCGTGCTGCTGATTGCGGTGGTCCAGAATGGCATTTTTAAAGTCTCCTATGCTTGTGCTTTAAATTAATTAGTGTGTGGGCTAAAAATAGCCCTCATTTTTAGTCATCGAATGATGCTCCCGTTGACATGATTGAGAAGTCAATAGCAATAAATTCGATTGCTCTGGCTGGCTTAACCATAATCTTGGCATATAGAACGTTCTGATCGATTAAATCATCTGTTGTTGTACTACTATCAAGGACCAACCTAAAGTCGGTGATACCGAACCTAGACTGAACGCCCTCTAAGAGAGGCCTTATTAAGCCCGTGAAGCGATCCCATGTTGCCTGAACGTTCTGCTCAAACAAGACTTGGGTAGAAAGGATGGAAATCTGCTTCTTCAAGTAGATCACTAACCTTCTGACATTAATTCTGTCAAGGGCACTTTGAGCCTCTTGAAGTGTTTTCTGTCCGAATAAAACAATTCCGCTAGAGGGGAAAGACGCGATTGGGTTGATATTTGCTTCATACAAGGTGTCGCGATCTTTAGAAGTCAGTCTTTCGGTTACACCTGTGACTGATATTCCAGCGGCGCCGTCAGTAAGTCCGCCGCGGTTGAAGCCTGCGGGAGCAAACCAAACGTCAGTTGACGCCTGTGAGCTAGCAAGGACGCCGAGAACTGCTACAGAGGGTGGTACCCAAAGAAGCTGACCAGTCATATCATCGCGTGTCTGGACCCATGGATAGAATGTTGCTCCATAACTGGAATCGATGTTTCTATTTCTCAATGCGCTTGCGGCGCTAGTTGGAGTGGTTGCAATGCGCGAAGCTTTTGTGCTTCTGCTGGAGTAAGAGCCCTCACTGAATGGTAAGTACACATCAGCTAAGTCAATTAGTGCCATGGCGTCTGCTCGATCTTCGCATACTCTCACCAAGTGCGTAGTAAGGCCGTCAAGGGTCAAGCCGGGCACAGTGAGTAAGTCAACATTGATGAATTCTGGGTCTGCGAATGTGTCGATTGCTCTCTTCAGGGAGTAATATACATAATCGTTATCATTGGTTGAGTTACTTGACATAAGCGAGTTAGCAAGAGGATCTGGATAGTGAATATCAAGTCCATCGAAACCGCCCCAGAAAGGTGCTGTAAACTTATTATACCCTGCATCAAGAATGTTCTCATAACTACTACTAGTATATGAAGCCTCGCGAAGACGAGATCCAGATAAGTAATAAAATTGCTGGGTGTTCTTGGATACAACGTCGTCTAGAGAGAATACATATGACCATGCTTCAATACCAGTAGTTCCGTAATATCCGGAAGCAACAGGATCATCGGGGAACCCACTATAAAGAAGCTTGTGAAAATCAGCCGCACTAGGATCGTTAACTGTGCTTCCACTTTCTCGTGTTGTTTGCATTCCGAAGTATGTATCAGTAGGATTGGACAGACCACCATCAGATGCTGACAATCTTAATCTTACGTGACCAAAAACCAAAGATCCTGTGTAGGAGTTGATTGCCCCATCGGACAATTGGGTGTTGGCGCCGCCTTTTGAAAGTGCAGCTGCAAAAGCGCCTGAAATAACATTTACGACACTAGTCGAGTCACTATTATGTCCATAATCAGGCCCAGAAGCTGTTATATATGAATTGTTTTTAAGACCCTTCAAGTAAGGATCTGTGTGGTTTGCATCACCTGCGGTCGCTTGTCCACCGGAACCACTAAGCTGAAAAATATCTCTATATTTGGGAGGACCAAAGTATCCGAATGGAAGCAATCTTGCATCCGTGGCGCCGAGTTCAACGTCAGGATTCATCTCAACATAGACGTACTTTGAGTTGTTGGTGTATGTTCCGTACTCTTTGAGGCGTCTTTCTGTATCATCCCAGCTGTAATACTTATCTCCGACTTTTCTAGCGACAAAGTTAGGAGATGTAGGATCTAAATCGCAATTGTCATAGCGCTCTAATACAATTACTCTACTATCGGTATCAGAAATCTGTCTAATAATCAATGAGAATGTACCATATTGACGCGACTTTGAAGTTGAGGCTTTAACGTTTGCAATTGAAACTTTTGCATTCTTATGCAGCCACTCGCCATGGCCGCGGCCTTTTAGGCGGAATAGTTTCTGCTGATTAAAAGGAACGTATGAGTCGGCGGCACCAAGATCCTGGCCAATAAACCAACCAGCAACGGCTTCGTTAGTCGCTTGGGACTTCATGTTGTGGGCGCCCTTTCCAGTGGCGTTCTGCAGCGGCAGGATGACTGCCTGTGCTTCTGCGCCGGCAAGACCGAGATCTCTAATTTTTTGATCAAACGTTTCGCCAAGCCAATAGTTTTTCTCCGCAGCTGTAGGGTAAAAGTCATGACTTGACCCGTTTGATGCAGTCACAAGAGAAGGGTTGGTGTTAATCTTGTTACGAATATAGTTATCAGATGTGTCATCGAAGCTAACTGAGATCTTGTCTTCGGCGTAGCTTGAACCACTAAACACTAGTGTAAAGTTTCCGGAGCTATCAGAGCCGATTATTGCACCGGCAGAAGAGGTAACTGTAGCGGCCGCGGCATAATCAGTGGCGTCCGGACTACCGTCGCTAGCAATTCTCATTGTTCCTTTTAGTGCAACGGCGCCCTGTTCAAGGTAAAAGATAGCTGCCAAACTTCCAGTTCCACAGTCTACAGTAGATCCTGAAGTGAAAATCCACATTCCGTAAGCTCCACCATTTGTGGAGAATCTGCCGCCGTCTTCGGCATCGTCCCAGTCTGAGGCATCATAAAATGTCTTCCAGCCTGCGGCGCCACCATCGGCGTCGTTGTTTGTGCTCTGCTGACCCAATACTCGATAGTATGTCAGTGGGGCGACATTTGCATTTAGATATGCTTTTGCAGCATACGTTCCATACATAGGAGAGACGTAATTTCCATCTCTATATACATCACCGGAGCCCTGAACACCGCCGCCACCAACTGTGTTACCGTATAGGGTAACAAAATCGGAATATGACTCGACTGTAACGGGCACACCTCCCAAACCTCTAGAGGAACGACCGATGACGGCAGCTCCGATAGCCTGGGCACTTTTTGGGATAAACGAGTTATCAATCTCGTTAATAAACACTCCAGGAGATACAAACTTAAAACTTTTTACTGACATGTTGCTTTCCTCTTATAAAACGTCGCAAATGATAGCGCAATCATTAATTAAATAGTATTTTTAATTTCAAAAGGCGCGAAAAGCCACTTCAGGAACTGATAAAATATTCAGCTCATCAAATCGCCAAATATATTCGGAATTCCAGGGGGCGCAGTATTCTCTTGCGGGAATGTGATTTCAACAGTGTTTTCATCGAACCTTATGAGTGGGCGATCATCATTTTTGCCTTCGCCGATTAAATACCCAAGTACTCTTATGCTGATCTCTGATGAGAACATTCGAGAATCTTGACCTAAATTACCAACATTATTTCCGTGCTTAAACCCCTTATCAATGAAGCCTTCATAGAGATGACCATTTCTGCGCATAACAAACGCATTAATTTGTCCAGTTCTTGCAATAAAAGGCGCCATTAATTCATTCATCTGCTGTTGATATTCTGATTTGATCATGATCTTATATTCAACATTAATATATACAGGAATTGGAATCGACAATGTTTGTATAACCACTTTTTTGTTTTCTCTCGGGTAATACCTTTGACGGGTGCCTCCTGTTTTTTGTGAATTTCTTGTGCCGGAAGCAACTGCGAAGTTTCTAGTTTTATCTGGCACAATTCTTTTTGCTATAACAATGCGGCCAGATCTGCCATCTTTATCCGACGAATACGTATGTGCCTGGAAGGATCCTTTCAGACTGGGATCTTTAGAGATACCAGTTCTTTCTACGCTAATTAGTGGCAACTTTAAAGCTCCTGCTTGATCTCTTAGGCTCTTATCGTTTTTAACCTGATATGCGCGCTCTGGTACTTGCCACAACACTGAGGCTTTTACAAACCCTTCATTGGTTGTGGACCTCATAGCAAGATCTTCTTTAATATAAGATACGATTGCATAATCTATGTCCTCAATCGTGGAAGACAGCATTCCAGCCTCTTTTAAAGAATAGTTGGCGCTCCCTGTCGGCAGCATTGCAAAATCAAAATTATCAGGTAGCATCAAAAAGCCCCTTTCTCGACCTCTTACACTCGGCAACTATTTCAAACTCATTGCCGACCTGACCGAAAAGCTGTTTAGGTTCAGATAGTTTAACTATTTCGTAGTAATGATTTCCATACAAAACAAAGTCTCCTTCTCTTACAAACAAATCTTGATCCTGTGTCAGCCTACGCTTATGAAAGTGCACAGTAATCTCCCACTGCTTGTCAAGGCCGACACCTTCAAAATATTCTGTTTCTTCGGTTTTCCACTCAACCAGCGCATACACTCTAACAGGAGGTAAATAGTTTTTCTCAACAGCTTCTCCATATAAATCATGAAAGTTTGTTGTTTGCATGTCGATGGAATAATAAAGGATTTGCTGACCAATGACTTTTTCTATAAGCTCGTCATTAACCTGTTTTACAAGATCTCGCTCTTTCTTACCTAAAAATAGCGGAGGTGGTGGATTTTCTGGTCGGTCCCAATCATTTCCCATGTTTTATTATCCCACGAATATTGGCAATGGAGAGTTCTTAAACGTTGCCGTTGTAGCATCTGCCAATTCAGTATCTTTCTTTGCTAATTCTGTATATTCCATCGTTGCCAGCATTTCAGTTAAGCTGGTCTTTAATTGTTCCTGCTCTTCCTTGGCTTGCCCTAACAACTCGGCATGGTTTAAAGTAACGCTCTCACCTGGAATCGGCATTGTGGTAAACTTGCCTCGAATTTGCCCCAACATCTCTTTACAGAGCGCAAGTGCATATTTGCGAATCCATTGTTTTCCAATTGAGTTAATGTTTTTATACGGTAGATTTTCAAACGGCAGCGTGTTCATGTTGTTGACACCAAGAGTTCCATCATGATATCCTTCTGGTTCTTTCCACGGTGCATCTTCCACGTAAAACCTAAACCATATACGATCTAAGTGCATCGACCAATAGCTGGGCGTTGGATAGAGCCTTAACTTGTTGTTGATCAATTCGTATGAATAATGAGAAGTTCTTGTATAGATGGAGTCCTCATACATGATCGCCTGCATTTTATTCTGCCACGTAGGAATGATCTCAAACGTTGAATCGTCAGCAAACTGACCATATGTTGAATAATTACCAACTACACCAACGCCCCCATAGTAACCATAAAAACGCCACATGGCGCGCGGGGATATAAAATATACCTTAGTTACGACTATTCTTTGATTATCGTCCACCTTGCCTTCGAAGCTTATAGATTGCCCTGCATCATCGGTGCCGGCTGCGGATGCATCTTGAATAATCTTTTGTAAATTGTAATCTTGAACATCTGTTGCGGGCGCAAACGAACCGGAATACTCTGCTATTGTGCCTCCAAGTCCGCCTACCTGAGATAGGCCATCTCCTGCTCTTTTTGCGGCAGCAAAATTAAATTTATTGTATCTAAGAGATATTGCGGGAGTTCCGGCGCCGGATACAGCTGTTTTCATCTGTCCATTGTAGTCAAATGTTCCAGTTGTGTGCCCAAGCATCGTAGAAAGCGAATTTTTGCTTTGGTGTAGGTTAATTATATAAGAATATTCTAAAACAGCCTCTTCGTAAGCTGCGTATACATTGTCAACCGTTAGTTCGATATCAATAACATCGCCACCGAGTTTTTTATACACATAGTCCACCTGCTTAGCGGCGCCGGTGATAAAATCAAGCGATCCAGTATAAATTCCAAAGGGACAGGCCGACTTAAGATCCTGCCCTGCGGCGGGCGTAGAGGCGCCCGAGGCTGGTAGAATAACTGCGCTTGTCTGGGACTGAGGATTTAAATTTGTAGGCATTGAATACCCTCCTTGTGTAATTAGTTCTCATAAAACAAAACCCCCATGCAACATGGAGGCTCGTTTACAAAGAAAAACTTTATTTATGCAGAAGCACTAGTTGTTTTCTTTTTTGTAGTTCTTTTTCTCGGAGAAGTTGTCGCTTTCTTACGAGTTGTCGTGGTTTTCTTAGCTTTTGTAGCTTTTGGTGTTGTTGCTTTTGGTGTTGTTGTTTTTGGCACCACAGCCTTAGTTAAGGTTGGGGTCACAACAACTTTTGGTACCACTTTAACCTCTGGGATCTCTTCAGCTGGTGTTGGTGTCGTTTCAACGACCGTTGTCTCTTCTTCAATTGTAGTATTTTTTTCATCCTTCATCAATAATCGCATTCTCGGATGATTTGAGTGCTTTGCACGAAATTTGGCTTTAGCAGAATTTAGTCTTCTTTTCTTGCCCATAAAAAACTCCTTTTTTGTGTAGTAACTAGTCTAAAAAAGCGAAAATCTCAAAAATTTGCCGGGGAAAAAATTTGAAAAATCGTTAATTTTAAGAAAAAACCCCCTTCCGAAGAAGAGGGTCCGAAAAACTGAAGACGAATTTAATCGCCGACGTAAATCTTAGTCATCAGCATCAGTGCCAGCTGCTGGCTCGAAACCAGTACCCGAAGCATCTTCACCGCCGTAGTTCAATCCACCAATAACATACCAGTGAGAACCATCAGCGACAACGCTGAAAGAAGTACCAATCAAGTGAGCCGGTGTTCCCACATCACTAACATCAAAGACGATAGTTGACGAATCGAAAACAGAGCCTTCGACACCATCTTTTACAGATTGATAAACTCCTCTGAAGTTAACAGCATCTGTTGCCGTTTTAATAGTAATGTCGTTTGTGCCATCACCCGGATCTGCAATAACAAAATCAAACTGTAGTCCAATGGTTGGTGTCGGCATTGTAACAGCAATTCCTCTACTTCCTGTATCGGATGTTACGCTGAGAGTAACAAGCGAGTTACTTTCGGATGCAGTTAACACTCTGGCGACAGCGGCCGAAGCATTGTCAAGTGCGATGACGTTTTTACGCAACCCAAGAAGCTCAGTACCGGCGCCGAGCTGAACTTCCCTCTTTAAATTCTCAATTAATGCTTGGACTCTAGCCAAGCCTATTCTTTTTGTACCCATTGTTCATAATCCTCCATTTATAATCATATCATAAAACAATATAAGCCCTGAAGGGCTCACAGGTAAGTAGTTTTAGACAAACGAAAGCCCCCACCTAATGGTGGAGGCTTTACATTTATATTGCTACTAGGGTTTAGCTAGTTGCGCCTTCCTGACCTAAGAGACCCTGAACGACAACCAAGCCGTACATATCGGGACGCACCATCTTCTTGGCATAGCGCGTCATCACGCCCTTACGGGGCACGAAGTCTTCTGGTCCAAAGATAGTGGGTGTAGTCTGTAGTGGCACATAAGGTGCGTATACATATCCACTCTCAAGGAAGCTTCCACCACGACGTCCAACAAGAATTATTGAACGTGGGAAGTAGGGATCTACAACCACGTCGAACTTCTTGGAAAGGCTTCCGACGCGAACAGCTCCAATGGAACCCTTCTCATCATCAGCTGTGACGGATGCACGGAATCCAGCAGTGAACTCAAGGACGTTTGCAACTTCAGGTCCGCAGACTACGAAGTTAGCACCGCCACGGAGTGTCTTTCTGTGGATCTGGGCAGAAACATCATTGATTGTCTCAACAAGTGTCTCGTACCACTCACTAACTGTACCGGTGAAGTCGGGAGCAGCAGAGCTAGCACCGAGTTCAACGCCTGTCTCACGGTTTACAAAGAGACCGGGAGCACGACTCCAGTAGTATGTGGCTGCAGTAGCGCCGCGGATGAGGTCAGAAATGATCTCACGGTCGATCTCAAGAGCAATCTGCTCAGAGAGAATGCTTGTAAGCTCAACCTCTGCATCAAGGTTGTGGTAAGCGTTAAGATCTTGTCCTAACTCTGGGGTCCACTTAGCCTTGAGCTTCTTGGTTACAGCGGTTACAGCAATGCTGTCGACCTTGATATCGATCTCGGGGATCATCGCGTTGTTTTCAAGACCCCACTCAGTAGCACCGATGACAGAGCCAAGCGCATTAGATGCGTTGAACTGATCACCAATTGGCATACAGAATGTGAGGTGGGTAGAAACTGTTCCTGTTACAGCAGGAAGAAGTCCGTTACCTGTTGCACTACCGTCACCGTTCATGGTAACAGAACCTGAAGCACCTGCGAAGACCATAGTGATCTTGTAACCGCCAGTGTTCGAAGCTGCGGGACCAACAGAGGGATCCTGAGTGGTAGAACCACTGGAAACCTTAGTCAAACGACGAACTAATGTAGCTGCTGCGCGAACATCAGGCTGATTAGCGTTAACGCCAGAAAGATCATCTGGAGCCAAAGCGACAGCTGCGAGGTTCTGAACATTAAGCTGCTTAAGAGCCGATGAACCGGTGATCTCAACAATACAAACAACAGAGCCAGAAAGATCTGGATCGTAATCTGTTAAAGTGTCAAGAGTGGCCTGATCAGCTGCACTCAAAGAGTATGCACCATTTGTGGTACCAGCTGCCTGACCAGCAACACCCGAAGCAATAAGCGTGAATGTTGTGTTGGCTGCAGCGCCGGCTCCGTTATCAATCTGGAAAGAACCAGTTGGGGAAGCATAACCGTTGTTAAGTCCATAAGGACCTTCTTCTGCTCCGTCTCCAGAGAGATCAACACCACCAGTAAGCTTGGAGCCTACAACCTGACCACCGTAAAGGGAGCCTTCGGATCCTGAGCCATCGTTAGGATAACCCAAGCGTGGGAGACCTGGACCACCTGTTGATGTGGTGAAGTCCAAGAAGAAGATGAGTCCCGAGGGGAGACTCATGGGCTGAACGCTAACGAGATCGTTTGCGATCAGACCGGCGAATACACGACGTACGATGGGGAATGCGACGGCTGCAAAGCCTTCAACATCTCCACCACTCATTGTGCTCGCCTCACGGAGAAGCTCCTTTGCCTGATTTTCAAGCAAACGGGCCATTCCGTTTTGGGCGCGTGTGTCACCAAGACCTTCAAGAAGTCCGGTGCGCTGCCATTTAGATAGTAATGCGTGCCCTTCTGCGCGCATATCACGATTGACCATACCTTCAGTCAATCTTTCAATAATACCAGCCATAATTAATCACCTCCTTATATATAATGATTTATGTTTTTATTTTATTCCAGCTAGTCTCTTCATCCTATCAGAGAAAGGATCAGAGTCAGTGCTCTCCTTACGAGAAGCACGAATCACAGAAGGGGTAGAACGACGATTAATTGCTTCGCTCAGCGATTTTGGTCCGCGCTTAGGCGTAGACCGCACTGTGCTTTGAAGTGTATCAAGTATTGTTCTTGCTTCTGCAACTGAACCGGCTTTTGAAATCGCTTCGACAATTGTTTCCTTTTGTCGCTCATTTAAGGAGGTATTTCTTAATACACGGTTCGTGTATAGCAAGCGAGCATTGGAAAGGTTTACGTCTTGTAAGCTTTCTTTCAACTCATTAGTTGCCTGCTTGTATTGTGATAACTGCTCTTTAAGTTGGCTATTTTCAAAAACCAACTCTTCTTGAGCTTTTTTCAAATCTTTTAATTCTTCTTGTGTGTCGGTTGAGCGGCGGTGAGCCATTTCTCTTTCCATCTCATGCTTCATATAGTCAGCAGAGTTTCCAGCCCAACCTGTTAATTCGGCACCCATGTCAACTTCAAGCTCTTCGGCGATCGCTTTAGCAATGCTGTCGAGATTGAGGACTTCTTGAATATCTGGGTCATCTTTATCTTTATCGCCACCATCGGGGGCGCCATCTAAATCTGCGTCAAAGTCTTTGCGTTTGCCGCCAAGCGGATCCGCATCGCCCTTTTCGCCCTTTGCCTCATCGAGTTCTTCTTCATCTTCTTCATCTTCTTCAGCAGCTTCGGTCTCGTCTTCAGATAACATCTCAAACAAATCTTCTTCGTTAAGTTCAAGTTCTTCTGATTCTGACAGCTCTGCCTCAAGGGCGGCGACGGCTTCCTGAAGAGCGTCTAGGCTAACGGTAATTTCTTGCGGCTCACCTTCGCTTGGTAAGCCCCTTAGTCCGGTGCCCGCTGCAGCACCTAGGTCATCAGTCGAGGCTAGCGGCACATCTTCTGCTATTTCTTCACCTTCAGTGTCTGTGAGGCCGAGGTCCGGCTCTGCGAGTTCACCCTCTGGTTGTCCTAGATCCCCACCAAGGTCAAGGTCTTCGTCTTGCTCTAAAAGCCTTTCTAGTGTATCTCGCACCTCATTAGAATATTTCTCTACAATAGTGGTTTCCGCAGTTTTTAATGCGGCGTCTCGCAAGGCTTTTGCGTCAATAATTGCCTCTTTTAATAAACTAGACATACAGGTGCTCCTAAAAAAAATACTAATTCAAAATAAATAGTGGTTTTTGTCTTAAAACGCCAATATTATGAACCACTCCTGTTTATAATCCACCATTTATCGCCATCTGACTGAATTGTGCGCGTTGAATAATTTGATTTGAGAGAAATTTCAGTAGAAAAATCTATCAATTCCCCTTCTGTCTTTATCTTTAACGAATGGGTGCCGCGGACTTTGTATTTGTTTTCGTCATTGTTAATTTTTTTGATTATAATAACTCTTCCGGCATTTTCACGTGCAGGCGGGAGGGTTGCCACAACATTGTTGTCGCCAGTGTCGAAAAGCACAGTATGATCTGTGTCTTGAAAATCATATTTGCTATCATGCACTTTTTTAATAGGTTTGAACAAGGAACCGTTTAGGTGAGTTTGTCCGTTAGATTCTAATTTTCTTGAAACATGGCTGTCTAAATTTTTAACAGCACCTTTAATAGATAAAATGCCGCTAGAAGGATCATATGTAAATCTTTCGGTGCCTTCAAAGTATTTATTACCTTTATATTGGACACTATTCTTAACTCCGTCTGGGTGTGGTACTTTTGATACCACAAACCCATCATATAAGTTTTTAAAAGTCGTGTGCCGCACTTCTCCTCGGGAAGCATCGTACATTAAAAGAAGATCGGGGTCGCTTATATTTTGTCCTGCGTCCTTTACATCTAAACTATTCTCACAGTCAACAACAAGTTTTTTATTTTTAATCGATAAGCCACCATTGGGAGACAAACTTAAAGATAAGCCCTCTTCGTTTGTCTCAAGTCCCTCGTTGGCTTTTATCTTTAACGCATCTCGAAAACTTTCTAATCCGCTCCCAAGATTTAAAGATTTAGCCAACAATTTGCCTGATAAGTGTTCAGCAGGGACATTCAAAAGACCTGTGCCGTCACCGCTTAATGAATTGATTATCGCCTCATGCGTTCTCAGTGTTACTCCGTCGAAAGATAAGTTATAGTGGCTTTTCGCGTAGCCATCTCCCTCATAAGTTAAAATGCCATATTGGGTATCCGCTTTTAATTTTTTAATAGCAACATTGTTTTCTGTTGCGCACGGGCTTTGAGCATCCGTGTCATAAAACATGCTCGCGCTCACCACATTAATGAACGTCTTTATTCCATTAATTTCCTGATTTCCGTGCTGATCGACTGAGCCTGAAACATTTCCCTTTAAAACATTGTATGCCATAGTTTTTCCTCTCTGTTATATAAATAGATATTTATTTTCTTTTGTCTCAAACAAAAAAAAAGGATGCCTCCCGCGAAGGAGGCACCCAAAGTTTACTGTATTCGAGTATCTAATAATCAGATATTAGACGATGAACCAGCTTTGTGCGTCATAAGCGACAAGGTTAACCGCAGAACCTGTTGATTCAAGGCGGACTGTAGCCTGATCTTCGATCAAGTCACCAGCAGCAGCCGCAAGAATAACATCACCAATAGATGATGAAAGCTTGACGTGCAAGGACTTACCAGCAGAGGCAGCAGGCAGCGTAACTGTTACACCATGTCCAGCAGTAATAAGAGCGAACTCTGTACCAGCGGAGATGGCTTGACCACCAGCCCTAGATTCAACATCCATCGCGATATCTGCACCAACAATACTATCGACATAGATTGTCTGCCAGCGATTGCCGTTAGAGCCTAAGTCGTATGAACTATCAGTTTTAGGAACAATACCCGAAGCCATCGCACCAACAAAAGTGATGTCATCACCAGAGGCGTCACCAAGAGTGACAGCGCCCATGAATGTAGCCTTTAAGTTCTCATCGATAGCCAGCGCTGGAGTGGATCCAACTGTGCTACCAAGACCAATCAACAGATCGTCAGCCGAGTCATCAAGAGCAATGTAGAAGTCCTGAGCGTTTCCATCGAAAACAATGGCCGTATCTTCTGCGCCCGCATCACCAATTGTGAGCTTAGGGGTTGTGCCGGTGATTTTAACACCAGCAGCACCTACAGACATTTCAACACTACCATCAGATGTTAACTTAAGATTAGCGTCAGCAGACTGAGCAATGTGAGTAGCCGAGTCACCAAACTGAAGTTGGTTATCTGAGTTTAGAAGAACGCCTACATCATTGCTGTGAGTAAACGTAACATCAGCACCAGCACCAAAGGCGAGGACAGCAGAATCGGATAACAACTTAAGATCGTTACCGAGAATAGCGTCCTTTACAACACTCAAGCCACCATCGGTCTGTAGAGAACCGTCAGTAGCGGAAGTCGCATCGGTTGAGTTATTGATATTCAGAATACCTGCCGCAGAGAAGACAGCGGATGTGGCAGAACCAATAGTGGTCACACCTTCAGCACTAGCTAAAGTAGTTAGCTTAGTAGACGTCACCTCACCGACAACGTTCATGTCACCAGTTACATCAATATCATTGCTAGAAACGATCTTAAGATCAGTTCCGTCACCAGCGATATATTCACCAGCGTCACCAAAGGCAAGCCTGTGGTCGGCGCTTGCAAGCAACGTGTTATTTGCATTTGCGTGTGTTAAAGTGAACGGCTGATCGCTACCCACTTTAAAGATAGCTGAGTTGGACAAGAGATCCAAGTCATCACCGATGACTGCGCTCTTAGCAACACTCAAACCACCATCGGTCTGTAAAGAACCGTCAGTTGTCGAAGTTGCTTCGACAGTACTGTTGATGGCCAGCTTACCAGCAGCTGAAAAGACAGCGGCAGTACTAGAGCCGATTGTCACAACACCAGAATCCGCAGCAAGGGTAGCTGCTGTTCCGTTGTATATTGCTTTAGCGACACTCAAGCCACCATCGGTCTGTAAAGAACCGTCAGTTTTACTAGTAGCATCAGTTGTATCATCAGTTTTGAGAATACCACTGCAAGTAGCAGTACCCAAACTAGCATTACGGCTGCCATCAAGTGCAACCGATCCCGAAATTTGAAGACCGCCAGCTATGTTAGCTGAGCCTTCTTGTACTAAGGAGCCGCTCATACGTGCGGGCCCTAATTGAAATTTATATGACATTAATAAAAACCCTCCATTTTATAGTTTTTAATTATCTATTTGAACAGGCGCAGACGCACCTATCCAAATTTGAGCAGAGAATCAAGTCCTCGCTCACATATAATTAGTATCTCTCGTTTCCTCGATTTAAGTTTCTTTGGTGCCGATCATAGTTCTTGACATTTTAGAAACAAAACATATAAAACTAAAATAATCTGTAAGATCCTGTTGAGACATAACACAGCGCGATGGCGGCGTACGGCGATTCTACTATAACAGAGCCAGTCCCATCAATTGTGTTGTTGTGATATCCCTGAACGGTTAATGTGTTGACATTGCTGACACCATCTGGTGCTTTAATTCTCACAACATCACCAATGGTAGGGGCAGGAGGAGTTGTCCATGTTCTTGCTGCGTCAAAAGCGGTTGTTCCATAATTAAAACCAACTTCCAAATTACCATTGGCGTTTCCAATAGAATTAATTTCAAGCTTAATTCCAGTTAGTCTGCTTCCGTCTCCCTCAAAAAAAGAAGAGGAAATGCCCACGCTAGAACTTATATCGCCCGTTACTACAAGACTGTCGCCATCAAATTTTAAGTTCGACTCGCATGTAATATTATTGGCGTCACCACTAACATTAGTTATTAGTCCATTATTAACAGGATTTGTTACTCTCGCAACATTTTGAATTGATCCTGCGTCAGAAGTACTAAGGTTGCCAGATAGGATATACTTTCCGCTGGCTAGCTGATCACCCGCTATATAGTTTTGGGCGGCAATAACATTGCCGGATAACATATTATATGCCATGAGACGCAGTACCTCTTAGAATACGAACCAATTAACTCCATCAGTATATAGGTTGACCGCTGGCATCGTTCCAGAAAGAACGTAGTAGGGCTCTGCGTCGATTGTAAATCTTCCGGCAGGTACTGAAGCCGATATATAAATTCTAGCGCCTGACGACTCGTCACGATTAAGATATTCATCTTTAATAATCATAAGAGAACCAGTTCCAGCGGCAGACCCACTTGGCAGCTTTAAAGTAACATTTCCGCTACCACTAACTCCAATAATATAATCATATGATTCTATTTGATATGTGGTCGAGGTTACTTTTTTGTATCGACCACCCAATCCTCTAACAAAAGTTCTTTGATAAACCGTTGAGGCGCTCAGTATAATTTTTGCGGCGTCATTCTCAACGACCAAGCTTCCCGTTCGCATGTGTATGTCGCCGTCATCATCGCCAAATGTTGTTGAACCTGTAGCATCAATAGTTGTTATGTCTTTAGTGTGAAATGTGCTGGCGCTAATTGTGCCAGTTACATACATGTTTCCAGATAATATTAAAGAATTCGGAAGATATGACTGAACACCTGACGCAGTGAAAAACGTCAGATACGCGGAGCCTGTTGTACGTCCCGTATCATCATATGAAAACTGCAGAGAACCATTTGGCCCTTCGGAGCCCGACTCTGCAGAGTTACAATCAATATATGCCCAGCCAAACTTAGCCATTGATCAACCTCCTATTACAGCGCCTGACCACTTACACCTACGGAGCCTGACCAGTTGGGACCATCAGCGCCTTCGGCGCGCCCGACTGAAATGTTCGTTAGACCAGCGACAATATCAACTTTTGCAGGAACATTGTGGTTGGACATTAAGTGTAATTCTGTGATTTTTAAATCATATCGAGTGGGGGAATATGAACCACTTCTATCGTATGGCAAGCTGAAATAATTACCACCCCTGGTCTTGACTCCACTAGCAACAATAGGGTCCGATAAGCCTTCTGCACTAAATCCGACACGAAGGGCGCGCTCAGTTTGTTCGTGGCCCGAACCCGAAACTCTAATCTCAAACCACTTTGTTACATATGGAAATCGTATGCACATCGTAGCCGCGGCAGAGCCTTCATCGTCTCCGCTCAAACTAGCGCTCGCCGGCACCACTACAGATGCCGTACAATACGGTGCACCACTAACTTGATAAGAGCCGACATTCTGTAATCCCGGCGATATGTTCCATGAATTTGCTCCCATTATAAAACTCCTAAAATAGCGTATTCAATATAAATAGTCATTAATTTCTTCTATTGCGCCTTTCTATTGCTCTTTGTCTTTTTAAGGCTTCTCTCTGCCGAACTCGTTGGGCTCGGATGCTCTTTTCTTTCTTTCTGACTGAAGGCTTCTTATAGCGGCGTCGGTCTTTTACTTGTTCAATTATACGCTCTTTTTTTACTTTCTTGTTAAACTTGCGTATCAACCTGTCGTTGTTATTTCTGCACTCTTTTGCGGTTACAATCACATTTGCTTTTCTGCTCATATTAGTCCTATTTCATTGCTTTCCAAAGCTTTGAAGCGTCTCCCATTAAAGATGAGATATCTACTCCGGGATCGCTTGGGTTCCCTAAATCCACAGAGCCCCCGGAGGGCTCTTTAGCTTCATACGAAGTCATGGGAGCAGTGCCTTCAAATAAATCAACGCCATTGTATGCGTCTGAATTAATGGCACCTAAAAGCTTTGCCCGATGTTCGTTAAGTTTTCTATTTGCATCTTTAGTCTTAGCCGCCCTTTGCTGTTCTGGGTCATATTGCGGCTCGGAAGCTCTTTGTTTAGCCTCTGTTACCAAATTGCCTTGCATTCCTTTTGCAACTTCTGCAACAACATTAGATAAAAGTCCTTCTTCAATAAGGACTTCGTGAATGCACTCCTTTACGAGTGGTTTAATAAGTTGTTTTAAATCATTCTTCTTCATTTAATACTCTCAATAGTTCTTCTTTAATTAGATCCTCTAACGATAAATCTATATGTTCGCCTACAGGCTTCGGTATGCCCAGAATTCCGCGAGCTTTGTCTGCGTGATTCGGGAAGTTTGGCTCTATTTTGCTGGACACGTAAGCTGCAATCTTTTTTTGCTCATCGGGAGTCATTGATTTGTATAAATCTTTAGCTGCGTTGTACATACCGCGGCCGTCTTCCACATTTTCACCCCCAGCAAACCTATTTAAAAAATAACCTGTAAGCTTTTGGTATGCTTCGCTGGCGGGTTTTGCAGCGGTTTCCGAACCAGCGCTA
>TARA_R110001583_G_scaffold134394_1_pt1 | contig 22900 bp, 19 predicted proteins | sample TARA_R110001583 | Tara Oceans TARA_R110001583 (sample SAMEA4398432) | marine metagenome | biome: Polar Biome; feature: [MES] marine water layer (ENVO:01000295) within the mesopelagic zone...; material: water (ENVO:00002006), including particulate matter (ENVO:01000060) such... | reverse complement strand
ATTAGCGAGAGCCTGCTATTACGTAATGAGAGATCAAGTTGAGTTCGATGTTAATAAAGCATTTGGATATTCAAAATGACGACATAATCTATAGATTTAAATCAAGAGGTTGAGTTTTTACCCTGTGTTGGTACAACCATAAGTCTGATTAAACATCCTCTTGACCCTTTTTAAACTTTTTGTTCGAGGTTGATATGCCTGTGCTTTGAGCCCTTAATGTCTGGATACGCCGAAGGTGTAAACCAGTATTCTGTCAAAGTGATTAGCTAACATCATTAACGGCATGGACAAAGTACGGCACTAAATGATTTCTGAGGCAGAAGCTGCCAAGGGCAGTCGTTATCTATTTAATAACTAACGACAACGGCCTTAATTCAGATGGGTGACTGGTGCATGTTAATTGACACTACACTAAGAGATTTTTAGGTGCATAGCAGCAAAAAAATTGATAAAGCCTGGAGGCTAAAATAATTGATTAAAAGATCAAGGAATATTGTTTTGCCCTTGACATGAGTTTTCTAATGGGTGACACAGCGGGATAATGACCGTTCACGTTGAGCCGGAATATGCATCAACTAAATATTTACGAATGGTGTTCCTTGATATGCCAGTTGATTTACTGACAGAACGAATACTATGCCCATCAACTAATACGAGACGACGAATTTTACTTGCTGCTTCCATTAATATCACCTGTTAAGTTCTCCGAGCCAAAGCTCGAATATAACAAAATAGGTGGGTCAATTTTACTTGCTAAAACCCACTAAAGTGGATCAGTTTTGCATGCTAATTAACAGGCTAATAAACGAATACGCATTCGACCATTGGTTTCTTTAGCGATAAGTGATTTGATATCTATCAATTTCAGCTTATCTTGGAGTTGTTTTTGGGAAATATATTTCATACTACTATTAGATCATAAATTTAATCTGATTGGTATTATATGTTTATGTCAATTAATCGTTGTAAAACAGGTGGAGTCCATATACGCCATAGAATTTATGATCACTTCCTTCAATTGAAGTATTTTCAAATCGCTTAGGGAAAATAGCAGTACTTTAGTTGTATGAATGAAATGGGAAAGTTAGAAACTGCCTACCCATTCTGTGTGTTTCATGCGAAGTTTCTTAAGGTTATTATAATAATTCTCGGGCTAGGATAACTCTATCGCGGCCTGTTTCCTTTGCTCTATATAAAGCAGTGTCAGCTCGTTTTACTATTGAAGTAAAGTCATCACCCATTTGATAGTTAGTAATGCCAAAACTACAGGTTATTTTGGGTGTAGAGTCCATGGATTTAAATGCTTTACGAAGTCTCTCCGCTGCTAATAATGTTTCGTCTATATTATTTAGTGGTAATAAAATAACAAACTCCTCGCCTCCCCAACGAGCTAGTATGTCAGCTTCTCTTAAGGTGAATATGGCCTTTGCGACAATTTGAATTAATATTTTGTCACCCTGGTCATGACCATAATTGTCATTAACCAATTTAAAATGGTCGATATCAAAAATTATCAAACCAAATGTTTTGTGGTAACGTTTAGCCGTACTCACTTCTTCATTAAAGCGACTTTCCAAGCTTCGGCGGTTAAGACTACCTGTTAATGGATCAGTACTCGCCATTGACTCTAGTTTTTGTTCCAATTGTTTTCTAATAGTGATATCGTGAAAAGTGGATACGTAATTTTTAATCGTGTCTTTACTATTTTTAATACAGGTAATGGTACTCCATTGCGGGTAAATCTCACCACTTTTTCTCTTATTCCAAATTTCACCTTCCCAATGACCTTTAGTGGTGATGTCGTGCCACATTTCATTGAAGAATTCTTGAGAGTGTTTGCCTGAAGAAATAATATCTGGTTTTTTCCCTAAAACATCGGCAGATGAGTAACCAGTGATTTCGGTAAATGATGAGTTTACACGTTGAATTAAGCCCGACGGGTCGGTAATAATTATACCTGCTTTTGTTTCAAGCGCTATAGCAGCAAGTTTTAGCTGTTCTTCTATCGCTTCTTGTTCTGTTATGTCTATTATATGGGTTACATAGTGGCTAACCTCATTTAAATCATTTTTCACCGGAGCAATGGAGAGCAAACAAGGAATTTTTTTGTTATCACTAGTCTGAATGACTAATTTATCACGCCATAAGCCATTTTTAATTATAAATTCTTCTATTGTTTCGATTTTTTTAGACGTTAAGGTAGGGATTAACTGTGTTTGAATTTCAGTATTTAATATTTTTTCAGATGAATAATTAGTTAATTTAATAAATTCATTATTGATGGTTGTTATCTGCCAACTATTGTTAAGAATAAATACAGCATCACCAGAATTAAAAAGGACAGATACAAGGTTAAGCGTGTACTGCTGAATTTTTTTTGATAATTTATCGCTATGGGAATACCAAAGAGCAAAGCTAAGTACTAAAAATAATATTCCATGAAAAATATATAGCTGTATCTGCTGTTGGTATAAATTGTTGTCTAAATAGTTCGCTGAAATTTTATCTATTAAAATATAATTAATACCCTCATCGGCATGTCGAAAAGTTAGCGCTTTAAATATATAGGTATCATTGTTTTTTGTTAATACGCCTTGTTTTTCTACTTGCATTTTTTGCCAAAGCTTTGGAAAAGAGTTGGCAAAATTATGATGTCTTTTTGACTGGAAATCTCCCCCCCATTCTTTATCTTCATTTTCGGCTTTAATATAAAAACCTTCATTATTAACAAGCAATATGTTGTGATTGGCCAGTTTTTTAGATTGCGTGATTGGCTCAAATAATTTATCAACAAGAATGCTAGCCTCAATTATACCCTCAGCTCGCTCATCGGTTATATAAATTATATTGGATATGTTAATTATTGGCGTTAGCGGGTAAACAGGCTCATTAAATTCTTTTTGCAATTGAATTTCAGATACATGTAATCGTTTTTGGATTGTTAATTTAGATTTGTCGCGGTCAAAGCGTTGTGTTTCATCACTTATGTCATCTGGCAGCATCGATTGTTCATAGAAGGGGTCATAGTTTATGCGTAGGTTTCCTGAACCAGAAAAAGAAAATAATTCTATTTTAGAAAACCATTTCAAACGTTCAGCAATCGTTTGCCAACTATTTAATACAAATTGTTTTGATAAATCGTTATGGGTGATTAAATATAGATGTAATTCAGAATCAGCAACAAATTGTTGTACCTGACTTTCCATAAAATCAAAATTGTTATGAATGAGTGAATCTACAGTATTGAGGCTTATGGTGGCATTGGCAGTTAAATTATCAAGTTTTTGTTGATAAATAAGTTGATAGGAAAAAAAACTGGAAAAAACAATAAGCGCAAAGAACAAGACTAGTTTGATCGTAAAAGCTTGGTAAATATTCCGTTTTAGTTTCATTATTTCTGTCGAAGAAATCATTGCGCTACTGGAAATCATTGCGCTACTGATTGGTTTACGCATATTTAGCTTATTACCCATGTTATTCGCTTAAATTTTTAATGTTGCTGTTTGATTCAAGGGGAAGAATAATGGATATTTTTGTGCCTTCTCCTTCAATAGAGTTAATTTCCATAGAGCCATTTAGCTTATTAATCAATGAAGAGCAAATTGACAAACCTAAGCCCGTACCTCTGGCTTTTGTTGTAAAAAATTCTTGCTTAGCTTGAGATTGAATATCAGATGACATACCAATACCATTATCAGAAATTGAAAGCACAATGCTGTCCCTGTGTAGTGTGGAATATACCGTAATTAATGCGTCAGTTTTCTTGTCTACTAGTGCATCAATCGAGTTACCAATGATGTTCTGCAATACTTGAATTAAGTGATCGTGTGTTAGTTTTAATGCAGGGATTTTTGGCTCAAGGTCTATTTTTAGTTCAATTTGCCACATTCTTTCATCATGCATCATTAAACGGCAAGTTTTTGATATGAGTTCGTTAATATCAATCAAGTCTTCGTTATTTGGCGTTAAGTTTGAAAAACTACTGACATCTTGCGATATTCTTGTTAATCGATTTAGCTCATTAAAAGCCATAAAAAGATATTCAGACATTTGCTCTTTATCGTTTTTTGACAGTTGTTCTGATTTTAAAATTTCATTTATTTCATTTAGTAAACCAACAATGCTTGCTAGGGGATTGCCAATTTCGTGCAAAATACCTGATGTGAGTGTACCTAATGTAACCATTTTCTCTTGGTGATAATATTTTTGTCTGGCTTCTTCAAGTAATAGTTCGGTGACTTTTTGATCATGAATATCTATTGCAGTACCTAAATAACCAGTTAGTTCGCCCTTAGTCGAATAACAAACGTTACCTTGCAATGTGATCCATCGATATTCGTTGCTACGATGTTTTAATCGAATCGAAATTTGAAAGGCGGTGGCATCATTAATAAGTTTATTATAGGTATAAGCTGTTATGTCTCTATCTTCGGCGTGTATACTATTTTTCCATAGGGTATTCAATTGGTCAATTGGCTGGTTACCTGTGAATGTTGTCCAACCTTTACTGATAAAAGTCCATTGGCCAGCTTTGTCTGCTTGCCACATCATAATTGCAGATTGCTCGGTGAGAAGATGAAAGCGGGATATACTTTCATTTAATTTTGATTTAGTGTTTTTTAATTTTTCTCCTAAAAAGAAAGTATTCCAAATGACAAAAATAGCTAAAGCTCTATTGGTTAGCACCATCCATTCAATACCTAATTTTTGCGATGAAAAGTAACCTAAAATAATTAGAATTGAGCTGAGTAAGGAAAATAAAATAGGCCCAGTTGTGTTTTTAAGCCGAAAGGAGAGGGAAATCACCGCAATATAGGGAACGCCCGCAGCTACCCCTAGAGGAATTGAAAGATCAATTAAAAAAATAAGTCCACTTAGTAATAGACAAATAAATAAAATTCTATTTTCAAAAGAAAAGGCTCTTTTTTCAAAGGGAATATTTTTATTGTACGAACTCATATAAAAAACCCGTAAAACTCTAACTTTTAAAACAATATGTTAACTGCAAAAATAGTTTTATTAAAGCTCATTTTAGCATTTTAATTGGCATCTCCATTTTTATTATATTTTCAGAAATTCAATTTTATTTTTAGTTATAGAGAAAGATTGGATATCAATATAAGTATTTTACTTCACCAAATGAATTAACATTCCCTTGATTGCCGTTATAGTGGATTATTTTAACTTCATTATCTTTGTTTTCACTGTTTGAGTAATCTAATTGCCAACCAGATAGTCCTAATTTATAAATAACATTTTTTTGCCTTGAGGAAAGTTGACTCCATATTTTCAAAAAATGATTTGGGCTGTTGCCTTGGTGTTGTTTTTGTATGTCCATAATGTATTACCTATAACTATGAAGAAAACGAGAGATTTTTAAATTATTTAAATATTAAAAAGCAAGGAGTGTACCAATAGCTATTACTTAGAATAGGTTGTTTGTTTAATTTATTGTTTTGTAAAGTTATTTGTGTGGTGGATAGTTATTTTTTAGTGCTCATTTTTATGATTTTATTATTTCGAAGTTTTTCTAATCAGCTTTATCTAACAGATTTTCTCAATTTTGATAAGCTTGTGATGCTGTATTTCTTAATTATGGGAATAGGTTCACTGCTTCTTAAACAGGTAAACGCTTTAAGTGTTTTTTGCTTTGTGGTAAACCCTTATTTTAAAAGGGTCTCCTGCATTAGCATCATAGGCTGAAATAATTTGATGTTTTTTTAAACTTGGTAAGTAATTTGCTGTATTCTATAATAATTACTTATATGGTCATTGGTATAAAGCTAAGTGTTTTTATTAAATAGATTAATTCTTATTCTACTTTTGTTAGTTCATGTTAATAGTTGGGGTGTGGATAAAAGGACTTGGCTCAAGCTTAAAGATGATGGTAACCATGATCCAGCAAACCCAGCACTGTCAGTGTTACAAAACCCGGGAGATGTTTTTAAGGGAACTCCTGCAGACTATCCTGGAACAGGTAATCAAATTGATTGGGTTAGGGCTTTAGCAAGTGGTGCTATAAAACCTCGAAGTCAGTTGTATGATACCACCAAGATTGAAGTGCTAGACTTAGATATTATTATGGAAGAGACTGGTGAAATGGCCATGGTGCGCTTTCCTCATAAAGCGCATACTGAGTGGTTAGATTGCTCTAATTGCCATGATAAATTATTTAAAAAAAAAGCTGGGGGTAATCCGGTAAATATGTTTGCCATTTTGGCTGGTGAGTATTGTGGCCGTTGTCATGGTGCGGTATCTTTTCCATTAACTGACTGCCGTCGCTGCCATAGTGAAAGCCGTAAAACGTTTAAAGGAAACTATGGTGCACAACCGGTTCCAGGAAAAATATATCCACCAGTCAAACAGCAAAAGGTGGTGAAATGAAAGTGTTTAAAAAATGCTTATTAATACTATCGCTTATTGTTTTAGTAAGCCCTCAATTTGGTCGAGCCGAATATGCTGATGTTATCTTAAATAAATACTCAGAAGCTAACGATATGCGACCCGTTATATTTCCTCATTGGTTTCATCGGGTTCGTTTTCGTTGCAAGGTTTGTCATTCTGAGTTGGGTTTTGAAATGAAAGCCGGTGCTAATGATATTAGTATGGTTAAAATAATGGATGGCCAGTATTGTGGTATGTGCCATAACGGTGAAATTGCATGGAACATAGATAATTGTGACTTGTGCCATTCAGGTAAGCCGGGATTAAAAAGTGGTATTATAGGGGGCCATAAAACAGCAGGACCTTCAGTATGGTAGCAAAAATTAAGTTATTCTTATTGATGTTAGTTAGTCTTGGTCTTATTGCCTGTAGTAGTGTTGGTGAGAAAGAAAAAAGAGCGTTTGAACTTATTAACCAAAAAACGAACCAAACATGGCCTAAAGGAAATGAAATAGCGCATTATGTCTATTTGGGAGACATCTATGGCGAAAGTAATCTGCTAGAAATTAAAAACAAGCAAGAAGGTAGCTTAATAAAAATTTGGCATTTTCTAACAGGGGAAATTGCTAAAAATAATATTGATTTAAAAAGACCACAAGCAATCATCAGTGATGGTAAAGGCAAGTTGTATATTTCCGATGTCAGTCATCAAGCCATCTTTGTTATTGATACCGTTTTAGGAACACAAAACCTTTGGCAGCGCTCAACAATTAAAACAAATTTCATCAGCCCAATAGGGTTGGTTTTTGGTCGTGAAAATGAACTGTTAGTCGCTGATTCAGAGCTTGGGATGGTTATCCGACTTAACTTGCAAGGGGAACCCATAGGTAAAATTAGTCACCCTTCTTTAATCCGGCCTACAGGTATTGTTAGAGTCGCTGAGCGTGGGGAAATTTATGTAAGTGATACTCATCGCCATAATATTAAAGTATTCAATGATCAAGGGCTTTTATTGAGAACTATTGGTAAAAAGGGCAATGGTGAAATAGAATTCAATTCACCCACCTTTCTCGCGCTGCATAAAAAAGGTCTGCTAGTTTCAGATACATTAAATGCCAGAGTGCAATTACTTGAATATAGTGGTAACCAAGAATACTTTTATAGAAGTTATGGCAAGCGAGGCATGAAGTTAGGGAATTTAACTCGTCCCAAAGGAGTTGCCTCCGACTCTTCTGGGAATATTTATATTATTGAGTCTTATTTTGATCATATGCTGATTTTTAGTGAAAATGGTCAATTTCTTTTGCCTTTAGGCGGTACAGGCCATGGTGCCGGGGAATTTTATCTGCCGAGTGGTATTTTCATTGATGAACAAGATAAAATTTATGTCTCAGACATGATGAATGGCCGTATTTCGGTTTTTCAATTTTTGGGGAATAATTAGTGTTAAATTTTAAGCAAAAAGATCAATTCAGTTTGATAGCTTTTGTGAGCTTATGTTTGATTTTTATCAGTTTTAATTTATTCGCGGCAGCAGAGTCGAATATTCGCCAAACCAAGCACAACTTTTCATCAACGGCGAGTAATAACGTTAAAGCCACAACGGAATCTCAAGTTTGTGTGTTTTGTCATACCCCTCATGGCGCAACTGAAGAGCCAGAGGCGCCGCTATGGAACCGCCAATTGAGCCCACTTGCTAGCTATACCATGTATGACTCATTGTCTATTGATTCTACTGATATGTCGGCAGCGCCGGGAGGTAGTTCAAAATTATGTCTATCTTGTCATGATGGTACCTTAGCTATAGGCTCAGTTAATGTTGCTAATGGGCAGGAAACACCAACAATTGCTATGCTAGGTACTCAAGGTGATGGTTCAATACCTGTAGGGGAAGGGATAACGACAGGCTTTACCCGCAACTTAGGCACAGATTTAACCAATGACCATCCTATTTCATTTACCTATGATGCAAACTTAGCCAGTACTGATGGCGAACTAAGAGATCCTAGTGTTGTCAGCCATGTTGGCGACCGAGTGCCAGGCGACCACCCGCAATTTCCAACACAAAATGGTATGGTACAATGTACTACTTGTCATGATCCTCATTTATTTGATTCTACCGATCCTAACCGTAAGTTTTTGCGTGGTAATCGTTTGCAAAAAGCAACGCCAACCGGGGGAAGCTTTAATGAAGCGAATGACCAAATTTGTTTAGCTTGTCATGAAAAAGCAAACCAAGCGTGGGCTATGTCAGTGCATGCTAATAGCATCGATGCTAATGAAACTTATGAAACTGTGGCAGGGGATTTACGCGAATTTCCGGCTAATACTCAGGTATGGCAAGCAGGATGTTTGAATTGTCATGATACCCATACCGTTGATGGTTCAAGACGTTTATTACGTGAAGGGGTTGACTCTATCGGTGGTATCACTACGGCTAAAACCAGTGGTAACTCAGCAATTGAAGAAACCTGTTATCAATGTCACCGGCCTCAATCACAAAGTGTCTTAACGTCTACTTCGCATGATGTTCCAGATATTTATAGTGATTTTAATTCTACTAGACATATGCCGATAACGAATATTGATCAACAAAAAACAGCTGTTCACAATATCAAAGATAAAGATTTTACTGAAAATAGAGAGGAAATAGGTAAAACTGATTTACTTAATCGGCATGTTGAATGTACCGATTGCCATAATCCTCATCGAGTGATGAAATCGGATAAGTTTAATGATATTGCTTCTGAGAGTAGTGGCACACATAATCATACCACTGGCGCTCATACTAATATCGCTTCGGGGGCCTTGAAAGGCTCTTATGGTGTTGAGCCCGTTTATACTAGTGATAAGTTTGAACCCAATCATAGCGCCGTTGATTTAATCATTAGTTTTGTTGAGAAAAAAGGCGTGCCAAATCCGGGGGCTAGCGAATCAGCGTCTTCTGCATGGGTAACACGAGAATATCAAATTTGTTTACGCTGTCACTCCAACTTTGGTTATGGCACAACACCGCCTTCGTTAGGGCAATCATCAGGTGGCACACCGTCAAATACCAATGGTGTAACGGAACTCACTAATCAAGCGATGGAATTTCAAGCGCCAGATAATCATAAAGGAGAAGTTACGGCAACTGGTTGGGCTACTAATAACCATAGGTCTTGGCATCCAGTGATGGAAGAAACCGGCAGAACAACGGGGGTGAGGGGAGCAAATGCGAGCAATTGGTTATCCCCATGGAATTCATCGTCAACATCTACGGGGATAGGCGCACAAACTATGTATTGTAGTGATTGTCATGGTAATAATACCGCCAATGGTACTACAACCCCAACGGGCAGTAATCCTTGGGGACCGCACGGTTCCACCAATAACTTTATTTTAAAAGGTGATTGGAATGGCGCTACCTCAGGTAGTACCGGCACTGACCAATTATGTTTTCGCTGCCACTCAACTGGATACCGTAGTGGTAGTGTCAACTCTGGCTTTGGTACTGACAAGGGCGAGGGGCATTCAATACATGCCGATAAAATTCGTAATGCTTCACCTCGAGATGCTTTGCGCTGTACTATGTGCCACGTAGCGTTACCGCATGGCTGGAAGAATAAAGCCTTTTTGGTGAATTTAAATGATGTTGGCCCAGAGGGGGGGCAAGCAGAGGGAACTAATGTTGGGGGAACTAGCCTTACTAATGGACCTTATTATCGAAAAGCCTATTTACGCGTGCTTAATTGGCGAAAAAGTGACCAGTGGCGTGAAAGTGATTGTGGCAAGTCGGGCAGTAATAATGGCAGAGATTGGATGCAAGCTACATGCAATTAATAGCTGAAGATATTGCTTTTGTTGATTAAGTTAATGACTAAGTTTGCTTCATTAAAACTTACCTTTATTTTGTTAGTTGTCTTGTTGTTGACCATTTTATGGGCCTATAACGGTGATTATTCCTATGTGATTTTATTAACGTTACCACTAGCGCTATTAACGTTGAATTTATTTGCGGCAATAGTTACCAATAAAACTTTTCAAAAAAATTTACCCTTATTATTATTTCATCTAACCTTGTTGGCTACAGTGATTTTAGTGGCCTTAAGCCGTTTAACGTATCTTGATGGCCGAGTAGAATTAAATGAAGGCGAAGCGTTTTCGGGAAAATTAGACGAAAAAACGCAAGGGATTTTTCATCATTTTAATGTCCCTGAAAATGGGTTTATGAATTTAGCGGTAGAATTTAATTTTACCCCTCAAGTTGCGATAACTGCAAAGCGCAGCCGAGTGGTGGTTGCGGATGAACAAGGCGGCTATGAAGTGGTAGTGGGCGAGCATAAGCCATTAGTGCTCAATAACTACCGCTTTTATACTACCTCAAATATTGGTTATGCTGCGCATTTTACTTGGCAAGCGTTATCTTCGAACGCCACAAGTATTGAAGAAACATCAGGCGTGGTTAACTTCCCCGCTTTTTTAGAACATACCTTTAGTCAAACTACCGAATGGCAGCTTCCTGGTAGCGACATAACACTCTGGGTTATGCTGCAAACAGCCGAAGATATCTTAGCTGAATCGAAACCCATGCAATTAACCCCACCAGAGAACCATCATTTGGTTATTCGTGCGGGTGAACAGCGCCATGAATTGAACGTTGGGCAGCAGCTGCAATTAGCAGAAGGGCTATTAACGTATCATGGCTTAAGAGCATGGATGGGCTTTAAAGTACATTATGATCCCTATAAAGCGTATTTGTTGATGACATCAATTTTAACGGTAGTGTTTTTAGCTTGGTTCTTTTGGCAAAAATTTTCTCGTCAGAGTTGGTTAGATTAGAGCTCGTCTATCATGATACGTCGTTGTTTAATAAAATTTATCAAAACTGGCTTCTTTTTTTGCTAGGTACTAATCAACATGGATATTATTAAAGTATTGTTGAGTTCATCAATGGAAAAGCATATTCAACCAAAAAACAACACAAAAACGACCTTTTTTCTTAAGGTGATTTTTGCCTGCGCATTGAATTTATATTCATTATCAGCTTGGACGGAAAACGTTTTTACAAAACACTTTAAAACCACCTATGATAAATATTTAGCCAAAGCGCTTGCCGGAGATACTAAAGCACAAAACCTGCTTGGCTATATGAATTTTTATGGTGAAGCGGCTGTGCAAGATTATGATCAAGCACATTATTGGTTTCATTTGGGCGCTGAAGCGGGTGATGTTCAAGCACAACGTAACTTAGGTCTTTTCCATGCCAGAGCGACTAAGCGTATCCCTGAGTATTATTTCGATGCTAATGAATCCAACATGTGGTTGACAAAAGCGAATAGTTCAACATCATTCCAAACTAAGTACTCGGTGGCAATGCAAGAGCAAGTTCAATTCTTTTCTGAAGGCACACCAATAGAGATTGGCGAAAAAATTTATCATGTTTTTTGTTCAGGCTGCCACGGTTTTAATGGTATTGCTAGTTACGAAAAATCACCTTCTTTTGCAAAAGGAGAGCGATTAGATAAAACAGAGCAACAGCTTTTTAATAGTATAAAAAATGGTAAAAGTATCATGCCGGCTTGGCAACACGTTCTTTCGGATCAACAAATAACTAAGGTATTGGCCTATATTAATTCTAGCTTTAATTCAGGCCTTAACTCAAGCTTTAACTCAGTTAAAAAACAATCCGCTGTTTCTCAACATTCTCCTCTATACTCAGAACATCCCGCAGACTCTCTAGGCGCTAAAACGTATGCAAGGTTTTGTGCTGGTTGCCATGGTTTTAATGGTATTGCTTATTATGTTAACTCACCATCATTTGCTTTAGGTGAGCGCATGAAAAAGTCTAATTCAGCACTTAAAAAAAGCATACAAAATGGCCGTAATGTTATGCCAGGATGGCAAGATAAATTAAGCTATGCTCAAATTAACGCTCTGGTAGGTTATATCCGTACGCTATCTTTAGATTTTGATGTTGGCATAGAGCGAGAAATCAATACACCAACAAATTTTTATTATCAGTTTAAACCCCATGATGGTCGGCGGTAATAAGCAACTATTTTGCCTAAAGGTAATAACAGCGCTTTACTTAATTACTTCTACTTAATAATGTAATACCCACCTGCTGGTTATTCTTATTTCTATTATTATGCGCTTCAATGGTATTTTGTTTGCTTAGCAATTGCTTTTCTATAGCTTCACTTGTTGGCTTAATAGTTGCTTTAGTCAGAGTGAATAATAATAACCTTTATTTGAAGGCTATTATTATTCAATTCTCAAGATGTTATTGTGCGAGTGCTATTGAACTTGCTCTGTTTCATATTTTGGTTAAATAAATAAATTAATTAGGTCTTAGTTATATGAAAAATATTTTAATCGGTGCTGCATTGATTGTAGCAGCAAGTACTTCTGCACAAGCTGCAGATGGTAAAGCAATTGTTGAAAAAACATGTACAGCTTGTCATGCTGTAGGGGTTGCCAATGCACCTAAAATTGGTGACAAAGCAGCATGGGATGCGCGTAAAGCAAAAGGTATTGATGCGCTTTTAGTGAGTGTTAAAGGCGGATTAAATGCAATGCCTCCAGGAGGCATGTGTACTGATTGTAGTGATGACGATTATAAAGCGGCTATTGCTTATATGTCTAAATAAGTAAATTTGAAGCATAAAGTAAAAAGTCCAAACCCCAACCTTGGACTTTTTATTTCTTTCATTACTTATTACTAGTTATATTGCTTAAATCACGCCTCTATGTGGCGTCATGGAAATAAAGGGCACACCAAAAAAGGTAATAAAAGCAATAATAAAAACAATAATAATCATAATCGAACTGATCTCAGGTTTAATTTTCCAAGTGACTCTGGCATGTAACAATAAAGCTACTAACAGCCAAGAAATAAATGACCAAGTTTCTAATGAGTCCCACGCCCAATAACGTCCCCAAGCATCTTGTGCCCAAATGGCACCGGCAATAAGCATTAAGGTTTCAAATATTAATCCAATGGCGACAAAACGAAAGGATAACAGTGCTAAATTTTGATTTGCTGGTAGTATATTTAACCAAGTACGACATTTTTTAAATTGTCTTAATAAGATGAGAATTGAAAGCGCAACAGCGATGTAAAAGAAAGCAAGAAATACCTTACCAAAGCCAACGTGAATATATAGCCAAATAGTCTGATAGGTTGCGGGAAAAACTGGCGCATCGACTTGCGCAAGTAGCATCCATGCCATCATCATAAATAATATTGGCAGAGCAATAACTAGGGCAAAGCGAACTTCTTTTATTTTCCAATAAATAAACAACCAAACTAAAGTGAAACTCCAAATATTACTGGAGAGAATTTCAAACATCGTGACAAACGGCCCATGATCTAAACGATACCAGCGAAGCGCAATAGCCAAGGTATGCAGGGTAAACCCTAAGCAAGTTAAATAAGGGACAAATTTTGGAATATTGCGCCAAACAATAATAGTGGTTATCGCTAGGCTACCAGAACAAACATAAAATACTAAAGCAGACCATAGAAAGAACAACTCATTGTTTTGTGAAGAAAGCTGGGTGAGTATGTCATTCATGTTTGTTTGAAGTTCCTATTTTGTTTGATATTATATGTTTTTAGTAAACGCTATAGCGTTTAAGTTAACTTTCAGGAATATTATGATAAACCATAATCGACAAAAAGATAATAGATTGTTCGCGGTAAGTCTCATTGTTATTATTGTGTTTGTCGGTGGCTATTTATTATCAAAACTCCCTCAGAGTTGGGTAATTGGAGATAATAAAGACTACAGTAAAAATGCCGTTACTCCCACGTATTTAATCAGTACTGAAAAGCTAAATAAAGAAAATAAACAGCCAATCGCTATCTCTGCGAAACTTGATCCAAACGGTCACAGCAAACAGCAAATGGAATTACAAACGCAGCAACAATTTTTTGATGGTGCTAAGCTATTGCAAATAGGTCATTATCAGCAAGCTATCACAGTATTTCATAAGGTGTTGACTCAATATCCTAATTTGCCTGAAGTTCATATTAACTTAGGTTTTGCTATGTTGGGGCTAGAGGAGTCAACTAAAGCGGTGAAATCATTTAATTATGCATTGGAGCTTAAACCTGATGAAGCAAATGCGTATTATGGCTTAGCTTTAGTTGCAGAAAAAGAACAAGAATACGAAATAGCTATGGGAGCAATGAGAACTTATATTCATTTACGACAAGATGATAACTATATTGCCAAAGCAAGAGCTGCTTTACAGTTTTGGCAAAGTGAAATAAATAACCAAAAAACACCCCAGAGCAAGCCAGAAGTCATTGAAAATTAACTTGCAATGATTTAATAACCTAAAAGCAAATAGCTTTTATACGCAGTAAACATTGCCAGACTTATAAAAATAAGACCACTTATTTGATGAATAATAGTAATTGGCATTCTTTGTAAAACAGTACGCTCAGCCCAAACACCAAGCACTGACGTTGATATTAAAGCCGCCGTTGCACCTAACCATACCGCAATAGGAATGCTTGTACTACTTAAGGCAACCACAGCTAATTGAGTAAGTAGCTAGAGATAGTTGCGCTTAAAACATCTATTGACTCTAAGTTTGAATTTAAATAAGTGGAAAAATCCATGATGCGCTAGTTGTTGAATGAGTAAAAAAAGTAGTTTAGCCATTCTAACATTAACAAACTAAAAAAATTTTCCTATTTATAAGATTGTTAATCTCAATAATGAGAAGTTAACGTCTCGATGCTCTGCATTAGTTTTAAAACAGCATCTTCAAGTTGAGCGCTACTTCTTGTTAGGAGTAAACGCAAAAGAGTATCAAGGCTTGTAAATGTGGTTCGTTTTTTGCCTTATAAAGCTATAATTTCAGGTCGACGGTAAGGTATGGTGCCAAGGTGACTTAATATCATCTGTGATGCTGCCGGGGAATCCCAATCGGCAAAACTACGCATATAACTAATCACTTCGCCTTGACGGTTAATGATAAAGCTTGCAGGAACAACATCGATTGGCAGGATTTGACCAAGCTGTTGATCTTTATCAAAGTAAAAGTCCAATTGATTGATTTTCAATTTTTGATAAAATGTGAAGACTTCTTCGGCGGATATTTCTTTGTCAATAGAGATAGCAAGTAACTTAAAATCAGTACCAGCAAGTTTGTTAGAAAGACGCTGAAGTGCTGGTAACTCTCTTAAACATGGACCGCACCAAGTAGCCCAAAGATTAACCAATAAAACTTTCCCTTTAAAGTGAGAAAAATTAACCGCATGGTTTTGTTGATTGTAAAAATTAACTGGTTGTAAATAACGCGCCGGATTTACTTCAATAAAACTGGCCACAGTACCATCACTAGGCTCTGATTTTTCATGATCTGCCAAAGCGGAAAAACTAATAAGTAAATAAATAATGGATGTAAGAATAGATATTTTCATTATGTTAAGTCAGTTTTCATGGGGATATAGGGAAAGCTATTAAGTTTCTCTCTTAATAACCGCCTTTTTTACCAATACCTAAATAAGTTAAGTCCCATGAAACGACAAAAGGATTAAACCATTTAGTTGGTGCGGTTTCTTTGTCCATATGTAGCATCAAATCTGGCGCTGTTACCCGATATTTGATTGAATATTTACCAATACCATTTAATTTAACGTTGTTACCATAATGAGGTCCATCATTGGCAATCATTGGCATCAAAAAACCCGACGTAAACCAATCGCTTCCTTCTTTTTCAATGCGATAATCAACTTTTAAATAAGGTATCCAAGCCCCCGATTTGAAATTATATGGGTTGTTATCAGTAGCACTAACTCTTAATTCTAAATGAATATCTGCCCCATCAGGGATGGCATGCTTCATATTGTCCATATTCATTGGCATTTCATTATTCATGGGTGACATGTCATGATCCCTATTTGACATCAACACCGGTTGGATGTACATGCCTCTAATTTCCATGCCATATTGAATAAAACTATCTTTTTGTGTTTGGCTAGCACTAACCGTAAATGTTGATAATAGTGCTGATAACAATAGTAAAACGCGTAATTTCATCTTAGTACTCACCTAATTATTCTTCAAATTAATTTATTATTTCTATAAACCAAATATTGCTGGCCACCAGCACAAACCCACAAATAAACTACCTATGAGTCCACTGATACTAGGCAATATTCTGGCCAATTTGTCTACTTTTTGATTTGCCAGTATTTGCCATCCAAGTCGTAAACACCATAAAATACTTAAGCCAAACAAACTGATTTTAATTGCAATAATATTATTAGCACTGATGCCGATAATACTGAACCATTCAAAAAGCTTTCCGCCTAAACCTAATAACAATGAAACCATGGCAACGGGCATATATTGATAAGCGAGTTCCTTAAAGCTTTGTTTAAAGTCATCTTGGCTACCAAATTTTATTGCTAAATAGGTGGTGATCGCATTGATCGATGATAAAATCACCGTAAAAAGAAGAGTTATAATCGCCATAAAACTGATAATTGATAAAAAATCTAACCAATTAAACACTTCTCTTCGCTCTGGATGGTTGCTCATTAGCCACCAAGGCCCTGTGTCACCAATCCAGTACCAGCCATTTAAAACAAACCATTCACCCAATAGTTGACGCATCTCATTATATTGTGGAAGCGTCAGCCATAAAAAGCCACCTAGCGCTGCACCCGTGCCAAGTAAGAAAAACCAAACTTCAGTAGCGCCAGCATTGTGGGTTTTTATTTGTTCAACTTCCTCACCAGGAGGTCTTAATTTCACCGTAACACTTGATTTGGCTTCAGGGTTAACACAGCGAAAACATTCTATACAATGTCTTGATTCACGTTTTTGACGTAAATCAATCATAGTAGGGCAAAAACCAGCTTCAACATATTTGTCACCACCAGTTTTCGGTTTTTTGGAGATAAATTGAACAATACTTAATCGAGAAAATAAACCAAGCATTAAACCTATCGGGCAAAAGTGACGACACCAGACTCTGTTTTTTGTTCCCCAAATAAAACCAACAATTATAGCTATTACCATGATGCCACCAAATACTTCGGCTAATGCTTCAGGATGATCTCTAACGCCAACGGTTTGTCCTAAAAAGGTAATGACTAAAAAACTGACTATAGGCATACCTTCCCAGCGAATAAATGCGGGTATTTTTTTTTGTAAGCCTCTAATGTTGGCCCATTCACTAGCGGCGCCCATAGGACAAAGTAAACCACACCATGATCGACCAGTAAATATAACAGAGAGAAATACCAGTGGAAACCATAAGCCCCACATCAGGTAATTTGAAAAAATGGTGAAATTATTAAGCGGCGTTGCTTGCTCGTTTGGCTCAGACAAAAATAATGGTACAAAGAGTAATATTAAAAATAAAACAAACATGGCTAAGTGAAGCCAACGAAGTTTGTCTTGATGACGATGGAAAAACCATTCAATACCAGAAAGCTTGTTAACGTGCTGCTGAGCTTGGTAACTTGAAGAGCTTAAATCAACTATTTCTATAATGTCTCTTTCATTTTTCATTAGGTCAATTCTTTATTCAGCGAATGAATATCTATTATTTAAATAGCTGCAATACTCATACCTGAATTTTAATTTACCAAAGGTATTTGATAGTATGTTGTCAAGGATCATGGTATTTATTGTTGCTAGTATTATCATCAATACTTAATGATGCCAGTTTTGCATCGGGTAACTGATTAGTTGTTTTTTGCAATTTAAGCGCAACCGCCCACCATATTAAAAATCATTGTTATTCTGTTATATAAAAAGAGTATAGTTGAACGCTAATAATGTACAGCTAGATTTTCTAAGTCCCATGAGAAATTGAAATAAATATGAAACAACACAATTTTTTGGCGTGAATTGTGCTTCACTTACAATTAGAAAATGAATAGGAGTTAGTCGTGGTAATAAAGTAATGAATGAACAAAACAATTCAGCTGTATGCTCGGTAATCAAGCAACATGCAATGTTTATGGGGGACTGTATAGCAGTATATGACCTTAATGAAGATTCAATTATTGAAAACACGGATTGTTTTGATGATATTGTAAATATTGTGCCAAAATCGAGTGATATCAAAGTAAGATGGCTGGCTAAAATAAAAGAATTATCGGCAACAAAAAAAGATCTTTTATTATCATCGTCTTTAGTTGATGGTGGTCAACATTTTGATTATCTCTTAAAAAATAAAGACGGCACCTACCACCACATCTCACAAATTAACTACTTGTATGTAATTGATAATAAACAGCTATTGCTAATTGTTTTACATGATTTTGATGCTAAGCCACAACTTTCATCAATAACTGCCATGAAATTTGAAGGCTGGCGTGGTGCAGACAGTTCACAACTTCGCCATATTCGAAAAATAGTGAGTGAAATATACGAGCAAACCATTGCTGACTTTGTGATGATAGCTCTGCCAACTAATAGTGCTCACCAAGCCAAATCTTTAGTGACAATACAAAATGATGAGTTCCTTGATGATCTTAATTACGATTTACATGGAACCCCATGCGGTATTACCGTATCAGGAAAAATATGCGTTCATAAAAGTGAAATTCAATCACTATATCCATTAGATACTATGCTAGTTGGTATGGGGGCTCAGAGTTACGCAGGCGTGCCTTTTTTCAATGATAATGGTGAAGTATTTGCCTATCTGGTATTAATTAGCCAGTCGTGCTTGGAGAAACATGATCACTACAGAGATATTATCGCTAAGTATCAATCTAAGCTAAATCGACGTTTACAATTATATATTGCGGATCAACACTTATCGGAACTAACGGGACAACATTTTGATTCAGCGCAATTTAGTTTAGGGGCGGCGCCATCATCTAATGAATTGATACAATGGGCAGAGCTTTCAGCAGAAATGTTTAATACCCTTAAAGAAGCTATTTTTATCACCAACAAAGAAAATATCATTACTAATGTAAACCATGCCTTTACATCAATTACTGGTTACGATGCTAGAGATGTGATTGGTCAAAAACCAGATATATTGTCTTCAGGCGTTCATGATGGAGAATTCTACCTTCAGATGGATGAATCACTTGAAAAACATGGTATGTGGGAAGGTGAAATTACCAATAAAACCAAACAAGGTCGGTTATTTACCGAGTGGCTGTATATTAGAGTAGTTTACGATAATAATCAGCAGGTTACTCATAATATAGCTGCATTTAGTGATATTTCAGTTCATAAGGAAAGAGAAGAGCTTTTATACTATCAAGCTAACTATGATCCATTAACTATGCTGCCTAACAGAAGTTTATTGTTCTTTTCTTTGGCTGATAAAATTTCATCTTTAGATGGTGATGTCTTGCATATCATGCATTTAGATTTGAAAGGATTAGCTCGAATAAATGAGAATTATGATTACAATGCTGGTGATAGCTTATTGATTGAAACGTCAAGAAGGCTGAAGCGTATTCTGCCAGAGGATGCCTTCATTGCCAGAATTTCAGGGGATAATTTTATTATCATACTTGATGAAGATGTTGAAGATAATTGTTTTGCTGAAACTATGGCCGAAAAAATTATTGATGCAGTTGCTCAACCTATTCAATTACAAGAGTTATCAATTAATATTTGCTCAAACATAGGAATTGCCTCATGTAGTGATGCAACCGAAAGTGTAGATAATTTGTACAGCATGGCTGAGCAGGCATTGTTAAAAGCAAAAAGTAAAGGTCAAGATTCGTTTTTTACTTTTGATGAAAAATTACAACTAGAATTGAGAAACCGTTGGTTGCTTGAACAAGAGTTAGCATTAGCAATTATTGAAGATCAATTTGTTTTGTTTTATCAACCACAAGTTGATGCAAAAACACATAAACTCGTTGGGGTAGAGGCTTTGGTTCGCTGGCTGCATCCGACAAAAGGTTTGTTGTCGCCAATACATTTTATTCCGCTTGCCGAGCAATGCGATCAAATTGTAGCTCTAGGAAATTTGATCTTAAATAAAGCTTGCCAACAAATTAGCTTTTGGTCGAAACAATACAGTGAAAAATTTAACGTTTCCGTTAACATTTCGCCCAGACAGTTTGCTTTAGAACACGCCCATCACACCTTAAATAATATTATTGAGAGTTATGATATTGATAAATCATGGATTACGCTAGAGATAACTGAAGATGTTTTGATGACTGAACATATTGATTTACTCGAAATGTTTGATAATATGAGAAAAAATGGCATAGAATTGTCATTAGATGATTTTGGAACAGGTTTCTCATCATTATCCTATTTACAGCAATATCCACTCAATGAATTGAAGATTGACCAATCATTTGTTCGAAGTTTAGGATCAAAGCCGGAAAGTCAAACCATAGTAAAAGCTATTATTGCTATGGCTAAGGGCTTAGATCTTAAAGTGGTTGCTGAAGGTGTTGAAACTAAAAAACAGATGGATATTCTTACTAGCTTAGGTTGTGATATCTTTCAAGGTTATTATTTTGCTAAACCTATACCAGCAGATGAATTAGCTAGTTTTATCAAGAAATAATATTTAAATCAGTGTACTAACACTATAATTAACTTGCTATTGTTGGCATTAATCACTTTGGAAATTTTATAGATATGACTATGTTTTGGCTTGCTTCATCTTTTCTTGTTTTGCTCGGATTGATCATTATATGGTACACCTTTATTCGGGAAGTTAAATCACCACTAATTACCAATGGAAATATCAGAAATAACACAAATATTTCACTTTACCATGAGCATTTAAGGGAATTAGAGAATGATCTTAAGGAAGGTGCCATTGAGCAAACAAGTTTTGAGTTGCTAAAAGCGGAACTGAGTAAAACTTTATTACAAGATGTTGATAATCAAGATATTATAATAAATGGGCAAGTTAATAGAAAAACAACCTCGCTATTCTGGGCTATAGGCATTAGCTTATTTATTGCTGTAGTTAGTTTTTATACCTATTTTCAAATAGGTGCGTCAGAGCAACTAGCTTTACCTAAAGTAGCAACTAAGGCAAATCCTCACGCCAATTTGAATATGGAACAAATGGCGCTGTTTAAAGTTCAGCAGTTACAACAGAAAGTAGCGGCACAACCTGATAATTCCCAAGCTTGGTTTAGTTTAGGGCAAGCTTATATAGGCGTTGGTCAATTTGATGAAGCAGTTAGATCGTTTGATCAAGTGATTACTTTGATTGGTGAATATGCCGAATTAATTGGACCTAAAGCTCAGGCATTATATTATAAAAATAATGAGCAAATGAATGATGAAATTAGTGCATTAATCGATAAAGCTTTAGCATTGGACCCAGTGGATGCATCAACCAATATTTTGCTTGGTATGGACGCATATGCACACAATAACTATGCTGTTGCCATCGAACACTGGGAAAAAGTACTTGATAGCGGGCGACCAGGAATTAATACCCAAGCTTTAGTTGGTGCAGTTAATGAAGCAAAAAGTCAATTAGCAATGAGTGGTGGGCCGGCCGTTACCGCGACTGAGTCAAACAATATTGCGCTAGACTCCCCAAAATTATCCATAAGTTTATCTTTTTCTGAACAGATATTAAATAAGTTGATGTTAACTGAAGACAAAATTGTTTTTGTTTATGCCTTAGTGAATGAGTCTAAAATACCTTTGGCCGCTGTAAAGATTTTTGCTAGTGAGATACCCACTACAGTTATATTGGATGACTCTTTAGCCATGACCGTGCAAAAACTAAGTAGTGTTGAAAAGGTTAATTTATTTGCTGTAGTTTCTATGAGGGGTAATGTGGGTATCAAAGCGGGTGACTATAAAGCAGAATTGTTTGATGTTTCAGTAAATCAAAAAGAAGTTATTCAATTGACTATTGATACTGAAGTTAAAAATTAACACCAATAAAAGCTATAATTCTCTTATTACCCGATTGATCAATAATGCTAGTTGTTGAGATAAAGTTTGAACAATTAAACTCCATTCCTATTATCTACCTCTCTAGGGCAATAAAGTCGATATATTAATCGGCTAACATATTGGCTCAAATAATGCATTTCTATGGATAATTGAACTTTAATAGTTGAGGTTGTTATGCAACAAATTAATGTATTTAAAATGGTGACCATTATTTATTACAGTGATTTGTCACTGGAATTATTATCCGAAACTCATACCTTTACTGTTAGCTCTGCTGGTCGAGTAGTGATCCCTGACTCTTTTAAAAATGGTAAGTCAATTGTTGCTGTTTGTGCTGGTGAAATAGAAATTCTTAACAAAATTGGTGAGCGAATTTTACCAATGGATGATGTTGCTTAGCATCATAGAGTGTAAGTATTGCCATGTTCAAATAATAAAATTCAGTCATAATATTATTTTTTAAGGAATAACGATGAAGTTTACCCTTTATAGTCTGAAAATGTTGGTTATACTTTCTACTTCGGCAGCCATGTCTATTGGTGTTTTTAACATGTTGCTGGCTATGTAAGTAGTGATTAAAAATAATGTTTCCTGATTACCCACATAACTCAGCCATGCTCTGTTGATATTGGACT
>TARA_R110001583_G_scaffold21088_4_pt1 | contig 22936 bp, 18 predicted proteins | sample TARA_R110001583 | Tara Oceans TARA_R110001583 (sample SAMEA4398432) | marine metagenome | biome: Polar Biome; feature: [MES] marine water layer (ENVO:01000295) within the mesopelagic zone...; material: water (ENVO:00002006), including particulate matter (ENVO:01000060) such as...... | reverse complement strand
CGCATAATACGGATTTGAGCCGCTGTACCAGAGGTTCCAACAACAATCACAGGGATCCAGATATGGTTCATTGCATCCCAAAACTTATCCATACTCCAGTCTGCATTGATGTATTCCGGAGAGAAAAGTCCAGAGAAGGGTTGTCCGAACCACTCCAAAGAAAAGTACATCAGTAACAAGGCAAGTAGAAAATTTGGTACTGCTAATCCTAAGAAACCAAAAAAGCTCACTACATAATCAAATAGAGTATACGGTTTCATTGCCGAGATGATCCCGGTAAAGAATGCGGTGACTAACGTGAAGATTAACGTCACGAAGGTGATTAAGAATGTCAGTCCTAATTTTCCCCAAATGAGGTCGCTTACTGGTTTCTGGTGTTGGAATGAGTAACCAAAATCACCAACAGGGAAACCACTGATCCATTGAAAATAATTAACTATCATGCTGTCGCTAATACCAAGTTCTGCCTGAATGCTTGCTCTCAATGCATCGACATCACTGATTGAACCATCAATCATCATTCTTTCGGAGATATAGGCATCTACGAAATCACCGGGCGGAAGCTGAATCAGTATGAATGAAACGATTGAAATTATTATGAGTGTCGGTATGGATATCAACAAACGTCGCAATATATATTGCAGCATAGGGTCTCCTTGATAAATGGTTTTATAAAAATTGCAGCATCCTGCTACAAAGCATTTTGTGAATTAATTTTTTTAAAAATATTAATAGCAATCATTTGTAGTATTTTTCATACAAAGTATTGTCTGACAATATTATTTTGTTGTTAAATTATTGTGTTTTGAAGGGAGTAATGTAAATGGCAGGCATTGTGTAATTTGAAGTCAGTCGATGTTTTGAAGTGGCAATGCTATTTTTTTGTGAGCTAAATACACAATCAAAAAGTTACCAGTAACATTTTAGTTGTAATGTTACTGTAAAATTCATGCGTAAAATAAATTTTATGTTAAATGTATAGGTCATATATCTCGACTTCCTCGCCTCCTTTCACTAAAAATAAATTTTTAATCGGGGTGTGTTTTCAATATTCAATCATTTTTATTTTCAATAAATTCGTAATAGATTGAAATATAAATGAATTAATGTTTTTTCCTACTGATAAGCTCAATGAAAAATACTATGCTAAATTAATCTTTTAATTTTAAATCTATGTAGATCAAAAAATATTTAATAAGTTGTGTTTTGTAAGCTAATGTTTTTTTTGGATTTATATGATTTTATGTTCTATATTTATTTTTTACATAAAAAATATATTTGCTAATAACGATTCTTAAAATGTTCCCGTAACATCAATATAAAGTGTGTATTTTTAAGTGCACTAGTGAGCGGTAAATTTTAAAAAAACGTTATAATTATTGTTAACAACAAAATAATGTCAAAGGATTTGTAATATGAAAGCCTCTCTTGCCTCTATTTTTTTATTTGCACTAATTCCTTCTATGGTCATGGCTGAAAGTGAATCGCAAACATTATCAGAACTTGATTTTGACGAGTTGATGCAATTAAAAATCACCTCTGTGAGCAAAAAGAGTGAAAAGCTTTCAGAAGCAGCCGCTGCTGTTTATGTGGTCACAGAAGATGAAATTCGTCGTTCTGGTGCGACTAATATTCCTGAAGCATTGCGTTTAGTGCCGGGTGTTGATGTGGCTCAAATCGATCCTAATAAATGGGCGGTCAGTATTCGTGGTTTCACAGGTCGTTTTGCCAATAAACTATTAGTGTTAATTGATGGACGTAGTGTTTATACCCCTACTTTTTCAGGTGTTAATTGGGAATATTTTGATTATTTGATGCCAGATATTGCGCGTATTGAGGTTATTCGTGGCCCTGGAGCAACCTTATGGGGGGCTAATGCCGTTAATGGGATTATCAATATTATTACTCGTGAAGCAGGTGAAAATCCTGGTGGACTATTGTCCGTTTCTGCGGGTAATGAATATAAAGGTGCTGCGATACGTCAAGGTGGCGAAGTGTCAGAAAACATGCAACTACGTGTTTACGCTAAAGGAAAAAGCTTAGACGAGTCGGTAAACACCTCAGGAGAAGATCAGGATAATGGCGGTGATTATTTACAAACCGGTTTTCGCTTAGACATGCAACCTAATGATAAACAATCCTTAACTTTCCAAGGCGATCTTTACCGTGATGACTTAAATGAAGAAGTGTATTTGCCCTCATTAGAAGCGCCTTATTCTAGCATTGTAAACGGTGATATGGGGGCTAGAGGTGGCAATGTCGGTGTTAATTGGGGGATGTTGACTGGGCTTGACTCAGAGGTAACCGCTAAATTTAACTACGAATATTACGACCATCATGAAACTTTATTTTCAGAGAGTCGTGATACGTTTAATGTGGAATTGCAACAGCAATTTTCTCCTTTCAAAAATCATGATCTTATTTGGGGTGGAGGGTATCGGTTTAGTAAAAATAATTTCACCTCTTCACAATATGTTAGTTTGGAAAATGTTAGGGGTGATAGTGAAATTTGGAATTTATTTGTCCAAGATAGTATCAGTTTTCCTGATCAAAATATGACCTTAACATTGGGCACTAAATTAGAGAATAATAATTATACCGGCACTGAATTACAGCCGAATATCCGACTTGCTTGGGTACCAAGTGAGAAAATTACTTGGTGGGGGGCTATCTCGCGTGCAAATCGTACTCCTTCTCGTGCTGATGTTGAGTCAACGGTATTTACGAGTGTTATAGAACAAAATGGGTTTCCTATTGTTAGCAAAGCATATGGTAATAAAGACTTTAAATCTGAACAGTTGGATGCTTATGAATTAGGAACGCGTTGGAAATTGTTGCCACAATTATCTCTAGATCTTGCTCTCTATTATAATGAGTATGAAAATCTACGTAGCTCGAGTCGTGGTAATCCCTATCTGAGTGATGATTATACTTATCTGATAGTACCGCTTTATCTAGGTAATAGCATTGGAGGACATAGTAAAGGTTTTGAATTATTAATGAATTGGCAAGCGACTGCGAGGAGTCGTTATCGTTTCGTTTATAATTATTTAGATATTGACCTTAGTGATAATGAGGATAATGATACCAGTTCAATTATTATCTCTCTGATTGAAGACCGGGCTTTGAAGCATCAAGTTTCCCTCTGGGGGGCTTTTGATTTAAGCCCAAGTGTCGAACTGGATGTACGCCTTTATTATAATGCTGAACGTAGTTGGAATGAAGAGAAGATAGATGCCATTGTTGATGCGGATCTTCGTTTAGGGTGGCAGGCGACACAAGCGCTATCCTTATCCTTAGTGGGCCGTAATTTGTTACACTCGGCAGAGCAAGGATTTATTACCGAAGCCTGGGAATCTGCTTCTGAGATTGAGCGTAGCGTGTTTCTCAATGCTACTTTGCAGTGGTAATTCTTATTAAATGAAGCGCAATATGAAAAACTTTATTCAGTATTATTGCATGCCATTATCTTTGTTATTGATGGTGCTATGTATACCATACTCAGCCTTCGCGACCACACATTCGATAAGCTCATTGAAAGTTGCTTATCTATATAATATTGCTAAATTTACTCAGTGGCCTGAGGACACCTGGCTTGCTGCAGATTCTCCTTTCTATTTTTGTAGTTATGGCAGTGATGATATCGTAGAAGAGTTACAGACGTTGCAAGATAAAACCATTGCAGGACATCCCGTTCGTTTATTACAACCTAATCAAGAAGTCGATTTCCAATTGTGTAATGCATTCTATATTGATACCGATAAGCGTACTCGTTACCGTTATTTACTTTCTTTAATCAATCAACAAAGGGTGCTCACTATTAGTGATGATGGCCCTTTCTTTGATTATGGTGGATTGATTAACTTAATAGAAAAAGATCAACGTTTACGCTTTGAAGTGAATACACAACAGCTGGCTGATTCGCAATTAAAATTTAGCTCTAAGCTACTCCAGCTTGCCATTCTTATTGATAGTGAAAGGTAACTTTAATGATAAAACTCAGTAATCTTTCACTGCGCAGCCAGTTAACCTCGATAGGCCTCTTCTCTGGTATCTTGGTGGCTTTTAGCATTATTACATTAATTGCCGTGTTGCAATTTCAGCACAGCTATACTGATGCCAAAAATCAGCTTCAAGCGCTCTCTAAGTTAATTGCTGCGCAAAGTACAGCCTCTCTTGTCTTTCATGATGCCAATACCGCGGTAGAAAATTTAAATAGCTTATCAGCTAAGCCCGAAATTGTGCTTGCCAGAATCTATGATAATGAAAATTCATTATTGGCGGAATATCTGAAACCTTCCTTCGCAACATATGCGTCTAAAGCGGTGCTTACAATGAGCCTTGAGCGTTTACAACAGGAAGATATTGATAATGCCCTATATCATATTGAGGCCGTGCGTCTTGAAGGTAAAACAATCGGTTACGTATTGCTCATGGATGACAACAGCTTGTTGCGTCAGCGTTTAGAGCAACAACTTATATTTGCGCCTTTTATATTAATGTTAGGGGCATTATTGGCCTTTTTATTAGCAAGTCGTATGCAGCGTATTATTTCTCAACCCATATTAGAAATAACAAAGGTGATGGAAGATGTTTCTGAAAAGAAAAATTATCATTTACGTATTCCTGGTCAACGACATGATGAGATAGGTTCACTCATTAATGGATTCAATATGATGCTCGAAAAGGTGGAAATCCGAGATCGAGATTTAGAGAATCATCAAAATACCTTAGAAGAAAAGATTGCTCATAGAACACAGGAGCTTGTTCTAGCAAAAGAGAATGCAGAGGCAGCGAGCAAAGCAAAAAGTGAATTTTTGGCAACCATGAGCCATGAAATTCGTACCCCGATGAATGGTGTTTTGGGCATGACAGAATTATTGCTCGCGACTAACCTAAATCCGCGTCAACAGCGCTTTACAGAAACGGCTTATCTGTCTGGTAAAAACTTACTGGAAATTATTAACGATATTTTAGACTTTTCCAAAATTGAAGCGGGGAAAATGGAAATAGAATCTATCGAATTTAATTTACGAGAGTTAATTGAAGAACTTGGTGTGTTGTATGCCGAATCAGCTTATGCCAAAAAAATAGAATTAGTACTTTCTATTCCGCCCAGCCTACCCGCTCTCTTTCAAGGCGATCCAGGAAGGCTGAGACAGATACTGAATAATTTACTCAGTAACGCACTTAAATTTACTCAGCAAGGGCAGGTATTATTGCGCCTTACGATGGGGCCAGAAAACCAGTTACAGTTTGAAATAGAAGATACTGGCATTGGTATTAGAGAAGATAAAATTGAACATATTTTTAATTCATTTTCACAAGCTGATAGCTCGACCACTCGAAAATATGGTGGAACAGGGCTAGGGCTTCCGATTGCTCGACAACTCGTTGGCATGATGGGGGGAGAGTTAATTGTTAAATCGAAAATGAAGGAAGGCAGTTGCTTCTCATTCATGTTGAAATTAGATGCCATACAAAATGGGGATTCAACCATCCCTGTAGAATTATCCTCTTTGCGGAACAAACGAATATTAGTTGTTGATGATAATTATACCAACCAATTACTGTTGAGAGAGCAATTAGCCGCTATTAATATTCGTTGTGATTTGGCTGCTAATGGCGATCAAGCCTTGCAAGTGATGCAATTTTCCGAGAACAGAAAACAATATTACGAGTTGCTTATTTTAGATATGAATATGCCTGAGATGGATGGCTTAGCATTAGCACAGGCAATACGAAAAAATACACATTGGCATCAGCCTGAAATGGTAATGTTGAGCTCCGTAGAGGTCAGCGCTAAGTCGTTGCAAGAAAATAGAATTGCTTGTTTTCTGAATAAACCTGTCTTACAAAAAGAGCTTTATCAGTGTTTGATACAAGCTTTTCAGCAAGAAATAAAAACATCTGAAAACGAGCTTCAAGAAGGTGTTACTGAGTTACATTTTAATTATCCGTATCGGATTCTGGTGGCAGAAGATAATAAAGTTAATCAAGAAGTTGCTTTGATTATGCTAGAGTCATTTGGGTTGCAAGTTGATATTGCAGAGCACGGTGTTGCCGCCGTTGAAGCCGTCAAACAACACACTTATGACCTCATTTTGATGGATATGCAGATGCCAGAAATGGATGGATTAGAAGCGACACGGTTTATTCGTGAAATGGAAATAAACAAACAAATATCTTCGCCAGTAACCATTATTGCTTTAACGGCTAATGCAATGGATGGTGATAGAGAGTTGTGTTTACAAGCAGGAATGGATGGGTATCTAAGCAAGCCTTTTTCAAGGGATGGCCTTTATGAAGGAATACTACCCTGGCTAAAAGTACCGCGTAAAAGTGTATTAAAGAATAATGGAATAGAAGAAAATGATATTAATTTAGAAGAGATAAATACTGAAGAGGAGGTTGTTGACCCCTCTGTGCTCGATAAAATCGCGGCGCTTAGTCCAGACCAACCCGAAGCCTTGATCGCCAAAGTGATTCATTTGTTTTTAGATACATTAGAAGATAGCTTAGCGCAATTAACAGAGGCTTCTCAGCAAACTGATAACATACGCAAGGTTGCTCATACACTGAAATCCAGCAGTGCTAATGTTGGTGCTTATCATTTAGCTGACCTTTGTAAGCAGTTAGAACAAGCCGCAATTGCAAAAGTAATTTTGTTGTTGCCAGAGTTGATTCAAAGTATTGAATTAGAGTCAGGCAAAGTTAAGCGCTATTTTGACCAACAAGCAAAGGTAAAAGCTCGAGGGCTAAATTGAGATTATGCATAACAAAAAAATATTAGTGGTTGATGATGATGAAATGACACGGCTGTTGCTTTGTCAGGCATTATCATCGGAAAAGTATCAGATTATAGAAGCCAAAGATGGTGTCGAAGGCTTTGAGCTGTTTAATAAGCATTTACCTGATTTGGTATTGTTAGATGTTGATTTACCTCGATTAAACGGTTTTGAAGTGTGTAAATTGATTCGCGAATCAAATACCAAAAAAATTGTCCCGGTGGTCATGATAACGGGAATGGACGATACCCAATCAATTGAAAAAGCTTACAGTTTAGGGGCCACAGATTTTATTGCTAAACCCATTAATTGGTCTTTGATCACTCATCATTTACGCTATGTATTACGCAGTAACCAATATCTTGAATCTTTGAAGAAAAGTGAATCACGATTAGAACATGCTCAGCAAATTGCAAAAATAGGGCATTGGGAAATAGCGGGCAAGGATGGGCATTTGTTACTGTCGAAACAGTTATCAAAAATGCTCATGTTGCCAGGAATGCGTTTTGATGAAGGCGTTGATTACCTACTGACAATTATTCATCCTGCAGAGCGCTTATATGTCGAAAGTGTTGTCTTGCAAGCATTCTTAGATGGAAAGCCTTTTAATCTCGATATTAGAGTCAAATTGATTGATCAGTCATTGCTGTACGTGCAATTACAAGGCGTTTTATTAGAAAGCAGTAATGCAAAATCGGTACTTTCCGGCATCATGCAAGATGTTACTGAACTTAAAAAATCACAGGAAAAGTTGGTGCATATTGCCCACCATGATGCACTTACCAATTTGCCTAATCGTATTCTATTTCAACAACAGTTAGAACGAGCGATGCAACGTGCTGCGCGTTTGGATCGTAAAGTAGCCCTATTGTTTATTGGTTTAAATCGTTTTAAGAATATCAACGATTCTTTAGGGCATAAAGTGGGTGATGCGGTTTTGTGCGAAATAGCAGAGCGCTTAACGTCTGAGGCACATAACTACGACATGGTGGCTCGATTTAGTGGTGATGAGTTCGCTATTATTATTGATGCGGTAGAAGATGCACAACAAGTGCTTGTTTTTATTAATCGTCTGAACAAGCTGTTTGAAAAACCCTTTTATCTGTCTAATAAAATGATCTATATAGAAGCCAGCATCGGGGTTGGTTTTTATCCCGATGATGGTAAAAATACCGAAGAATTATTGCGTAATGCAGATACCGCTATGTACCAAGCAAAACGTTCAGAACAATATCAATTTGCTTTTTATTCCAGTGAATTAAGGGATAGTGTGATTAGGCGCTGGTCACTGGAAAATGATTTACGCGATGCATTGGAAAACAATAATTTTAGATTAGTGTATCAACCTAAGGTGTGTACCAGTAAACAACAAATAACAGGTGTAGAAGCCTTGATACGTTGGGATCGTGGCGATAAATCCCCGGTTTTTCCTGATGAATTTATTCCTATTGCGGAAGAAACTGGATTAATTATCCCAATTGGGAAATGGGTAATGCAAGAAGCGATCAGTCAATTGCGAATTTGGCAAAAAACCGATTGTGAACATTTATCGGTTGCCGTTAATGTCTCGGGCAGGCAGTTATACAGTGAGGATTTTACTGAATACGTCACAACAGTATTAAAACAAGAAGGTGTTTCAGCTTTACAACTGGAAATTGAAATTACCGAGGAACACTTAGTGCCAAGTCATCAAGATGGCAACTGTCAGGCAACGTTAAGAGGTCTCAGTGATTTAGGTATAAAAATGTCTATTGATGACTTTGGTACGGGATATTCCTCTTTTTCACAACTCAAAAATCTGCCAATTTCTAAATTAAAAATCGATAAGTCATTCGTTGATTATCTTCCTGGGGATAAGCAGGATGTCGCTATTGTAAAATCAATTATTAATTTAGCTAAAAACTTAGGGTTAGAGGTAGTAGCTGAAGGGGTGGAGACCTTCGAACAATTAACCTGTTTGCGTGACTATGGCTGTGAATTTATTCAGGGTTATTATTATTCAAAACCTATATCAGCAGAAGCGGTTATGTTGTTACTCAAAGAAGCGAATTTTGAAGTGTTAGTTAAAGATAAGAATCATCAGTAATGATAGCAATAAAATAATTTTATTTATTTGCTCGCCACTGTTTGTTAGTGGCGAGCAAAGAGGTTATCTATTGTGACTAAAAGTGAGCATCAAGTAGAGCTTTTAAAACACGACGGCGCGTGATGACGCCAAGTACTTTATTATTATTATCAACAACGGGGTAATTTTTAGGTTTTATGCCGGTCATTTTTTCAGCAAGCGAAAAAATAGATTGATCGGCTTTAATGCTTAGTACATCTTTACGCATAATATCTTTCACAAGGGCCACTCGCTCATTATGATAAGCAAATTGGGTCGTCACTTGTAAACATTCTTGTTCGGAAATCCACCCTAGTAGTTTATTTTCTTTATCTACCACGGGACCACCCAATGCCTCTTTTTTAATGAGTTCTATCGATGCGGTAATAACCGGCATATCTTCATTGATTCTCGCAAAATCAACATTCATAAAATCCTTTACAATTAAATCTTCCATGTTATAGCCTTCATATTTCATTTGGGGTGTATGCAGAATAAACACTATCTGTGATCTACGCAATATTTATGTAACATCTCAATTATTAAGTCTATGATTTACAAAATCAGAATAGCTATTTAAAAACAATATTACTAAATTGTAGCCACAATGGTTACAAGTGGCCTGTTTTTACATATATCAATGCGCCGTCTTCTTTGGTGAAAGGTTTGTGACGACTTAAATGAGGGCTTCGTATCCAAGTGCCTTTAGGGTAACAACCGTGCTCGTCATATAAGGTGCCTTCTAGTACGAATATTTCTTCTCCCCCCCAATGTTGGTGGCTGTTAAATTCCGTATTGGCTGCCCATTTGACTAGAGCGACGTGTTCGTTTTCAAACTCATGTAAAGGCATCACGGTTAATCCGTCAACAAGGCCTTGAAGCCATGGTTGAGTTGGTGTATGAATCCGCTTTTGAGTTGCATCGGACTGATTAAATTGATGTAGCTTGACAAAAATAACGGCACCTTCTTTACCTATTTTGGGTGTATGTGATGTGCCGATAGAATTGCGAACATAACTACCTTGTGGGTAATCTTGGTGCTCATCTGAAAAAACACCCTCAAGCACAACAAATTCTTCACCGCCAGAATGAAGGTGTGACGAAAATTCACTAAATGGGGCATATTTTACCAGTGATGTGGCTCTTGCTACTTCGTCGCCAATTCTATCTAACATCATTCGTTTTACACCAGGCATTGGTGATTCAACCCATTGATAGTCATCTGGACTAATGACAATTCGTTGGGAAAAATCTGCGTTTATTCGGGTTGTCATATTTTGCTCCTGTTAATACCAATTTCAGCTACTGTTGTCTTAAATTGAGTTTGATTACATGTTTATACCAAACGAACTAAAAAGGTGATCATTCTTGCTGGTTAAAATGATGACTAACTGCGTTATGGGTTTTGAAGTGAGAACAACTATCTCCTGCAACTCACGCCTTGTTAGTCATCATTTTTCCTACGCAACCTCTGATCACTTTATTAATTCAATTGGTATTACTAACCAAGAAAGCGAATCGTGAGCTTTGGCGACACCATAAATATAAACAAAAATAGCAATTGCTAAAATACTTGCCCAGAAACGGATCACGGCTGTTTTACCTCGTTTAATGGCAATGGTGCCAACAATGATATAAGCAAATAGCGCGATCAGTTTGGCTGTTAGCCATCCGTTAACAAAGGGATATTGCTGAATTGTGATCATTAATAAAATAGCAAAGACCAGTAGCAAGGTATCAATAATATGTGGCGCTATTTTGAATAGTTTTTTTTGTAGTAGCGTTGAACCACTAACAGAAAGAATTGAACGTAGTATAAATAAGCTGATGCTTAAATATGCCATGCCGATATGCATATTTTTAATGAAGAAGTAATCCATGAAGATATCCTGATTAATGTTAGAAAACCAAGAGCATAAGTGATTTTAATATGAAATGTAATGCTTTATACCAATCCGCATAAATATCTGGATCTATCTTGTTGGTTAAAATAATAGATAGCGTCGTTGCATTCAATCGCTATTACTCAATCATGCGACTTGCTCTCCATCATATTTCCTCAACAAGCCTTGATCACAATATTATTCGGAATGGTATTATTTTGAAATTAACACTTTGAAATTAATATGTTGAAATAAAAAAGGAGCCTAGAAAGGCTCCTTGTAAAGAGTTGGTGTTAATCTATTTAAGCTTTTGCAGTTACATCTGCCACATTATTAAGCGTTGTTTTTTTTGCAAAACTTTTTTTCAGTAAATCTAATAGGAACATACCTATTAATAATCCACCTAATCCAAATAAAATATCACCAGGCATACGCATCCAGACTAAGGTTTCAACGATTGGACTGTGGATCACTTCGGGTGATCGTGCGTACCAGTAGCCATTGTCTAATACCGCAAAGAACTGAATCAAACCAACAGGTAGCAATGACATAAATACCATGGCAGCAAGACCAATATTAAGTGTCCAGAATGCACCTTTTAGATATTTATTGTTCCATTCTAAGTTGCCCGTTAAGCCTCGTAAACAGAATAACATCAAACCTATACCTAACATGCCATATACACCCATGAAGGCTGCGTGAGCATGTGTTGCAGTGGTGTTTAAGCCCTGAATAAAGTACAGCGCAATGGGTGGATTGATAAGGAAACCGAGTATGCCTGCGCCGACTAAATTCCAAAATGCGGTTGCGACAAAGAACATAATTGCCCATTTGTAACGGATCATCCAAGGTGCAGCGCCACGCATACGGTAACTTTCGACAGCTTCAAAGCCAATCAGGGCTAACGGTACCACTTCAAGTGCTGAGAATATTGCACCCCAAGCGATAACAGAAGTCGGTACGCCTGTGAAATATAAATGATGTAGTGTACCGATTAAGCCACCGGTCAAGAACACGACGGTCGTAAATAACACTGCTGAGTTAGCGCTACGTGCTCGAATTAATCCTAAGCGTACTAACATTAATGCGATAACAGAGGTTGCGAAGGTTTCGAAAAATCCTTCTACCCATAGATGTACCACCCACCAGCGCCAGTATTCTGCAATCGCTAAGTTGGTGTGTTTACCCATGAATAAACCTGCGCCATAGAATAAACCGATAGCGATACATGAGGCATATAGTACCCAAATAACCGGACCCATTTCAGTTTTCTTTTTAAGTGCAGGGCGAATGGCTGCTGTTACTAGTGCTAACCAAATCAATAAACCTGCAAGTAATAGTAATTGCCAAACACGGCCTAGGTCGATGTATTCGTAACCTTGATGTCCGAATAGGAAGTTCATGTCGAGGTCAAAGTACTGTTGTACACCAATCCATTCACCGGCCATTGAGCCGACAACAACAATTAATAATGCCACCCAAAGGACATTGACACCTATGCGTTGGAATTTTGGTTCATGACCGGATAGTGCTGGCGCAATATATAAGCCCGTTCCTAACCATGCGGTAGCAATCCAGAATACAGCAAGTTGTGTGTGCCATGTACGAGTGACTGAATAAGGTAGAATTTCAGACAGTGGAATGCCATAAAAATCTTGTCCTTCAACGGCGTAGTGGGCGGTGATGCCTCCGAGTACTATTTGCACAAGGAACAGAGCAATCGCGGTAACAAAATATTTCGCCACTGCTTTTTGAGAGTTGGTTGGTTTAGTGAGAAATAAAGGATCATTCTCTGCTGGTTTTGGTAATGCTTCATGTTTACAGGTTGCGTGATGCCAAACTAATGCGCCGACGCCAGCTATCAAGGTAATAAAACTCATTATTGACCAAAAAACATTACTTGAAGTTGGAGTGTTACCTAACTGAGGATCAAATGGCCAGTTGTTTGTATAAGTATAGTTTTCATTTGGACGTTCTGTGATGGCAGCCCAAGCTCCCCAAAATAGGAATGCATTTAATTTTTCACGACGATCAAGTGAAGGTACAGTACCTTCTTTCATTGCATACTGTTCTCTTAAATGCGAGAGCTCAGGATCGCTACCGAATAATGATATGTAGTGCTCTTTTACTTCTTTGATAGCAGCAATACGAGTGTCTGACAAACGCACTTCGGTGATGCCATTAGCTTGCTCGATGACGGTGTTATGGCGAATGTCTTTGCGTAATGCGACTTCTAAGCCCGCCTGTGCTTCACTTGGTAACTGAGTGAAGGGGATTTGATATTGTTGCAAGGCACTAATATTTAACCAAGCTTGTGCTTCACGGTGCAACCAATCAGCCGTCCAATCTGGGGCAACGTATGAACCATGTCCCCAGATAGAACCCAGTTGATGACCACCCATTGAACGCCACACTAATTGACCTTGTTCAATATCATTTTGGCTAAAGAGTGGTTGACCGGCACTGTCTACATAGGCAGCTGGAATCGGTGGTTTTTCGCGATATATATCGCTACCGACACTGAGCAATACAGTGAAGGACGCAATGAGCACAGTAAGCAGTGCAATCACAGTGAGTTTATTTCTGTTCATAATACTCTCTTTAGTAGGTTGTTTGAGATGGATATCATCTGAGGAATAGCACTATCTATGCCAAAACGTTAAGTCATTGTTTAATATGGGTTACATTGTTAATTATAAAAATTAACTTGTCATAATGACATTGATTTTTGGTGTCCTTATGACATCTGGTGTCAAAATGACATTTACTAATGAAATGTTAGCTATGTATAATGATGTTTCCTCTCATTTTACGGAATGCTTTTACATCAAGGCTAAAAGATGTAAAATAAATGCTTCTTTTAATCTGCATTGATAAAGGTGAGCAAATGCATATTACCCGTTATACCGATTACTCCCTTCGTGTACTGATGTATTTGGCTGTCAATCAAGAGCGCTTAAGCACCATTAATGAAATTGCTCAAAGTTATGCAATCTCTAAAAATCATTTAATGAAGATTGTTCAACAGTTGAATGTAAAAGGTTATTTGTTAGCGATTCGCGGTAAGAATGGTGGCATTAAACTTAATCGCTCACCAAATGACATTAATATTGGTGAATTGGTGCGTGAAATCGAAGATAAAAACAAATTAGTGGAATGCTTTGGTGATAATAATCAATGCGTGATCACGCCAAGTTGCCAATTAAAAGGTATTTTTGCACAGGCGCAAGAGAGCTTTTTTCAGGTCTTAGATAAATATACTTTACAGGATCTCGCTGGCGTTAATGCTCGACATGCGCTGGGTGAAATTTTGATAAGTGATGCTAGTGGACCGAACCTTCCTAGCCAATAAATAATTTGGCTAGGATTTTTATTATTTTTTACTTATTTAACCTCACTCGTTTAGCTTATCCTGAGCAGAGGTTATTAATACTTTGAGAACTTAAACATGATCAATATTTCAAATGCCAAAAGTAATGGCCCAATTAAACCTGAAGTCGCATTCTTAGAGTTTGCGTTTCGCCCTTTGTTTTTACTGGCTTCCTTATTCAGCATTATTAGTTTACTGGTATGGAACAGTACCCTAACAGGTTCGATATCTCTTAACCTTTATGGTGGATCACTTTGGTGGCACATGCATGAAATGTTATTTGGTTTTACTGCGGCTATCATTGTTGGTTTTTTATTAACCGCAGTGCAAAACTGGACAAAAGTGAAAGGCGTAAATGGGTTAGGGCTATTAGCTTTAGTGGCTGTTTGGTTTACTGCTAGGGTACTGTTTTTTTTACCGACCGTTATTCCACATTGGTTGATTGCTAGCGTTGATATTGCATTCTTACCAATCGCCGCACTGTGTTTAGCTTATCCGATTTTGAAAGTGAAGCAGTGGCGAAATTTAATGTTTATTCCGATCTTAGTGATGATGAGCTTAGTCAATTTTACAATGCATTACGCTGTATTTATTCAGGATTTTCAACTCATCAATAGTGCTAGCACGGCCATGGTCTTATTGGTGACCTTAGTGATGTGCATTATGGGGGGCAGAGTATTCCCGATGTTCACCGCTAACGGCACTAAAACGCCACGCACTAATGCGCTTCCTTGGTTAGAGAATTTAGCCATGGGTAGTACGTTACTGGCAGTATTAAGCAGTTTTAATATCATTGAATTACCAGCAATATTGATTGCGATTATCTTTTTTGTCGCGGCTATCGCTAATGCGACTCGTGCATTACGTTGGAAGATTTGGGTAACGCTCAAAACACCATTAGTTTGGTCGTTACATATTAGTTATTTGTGTATTGCGATTGGCCTATTGATGTATGGGTTGTCAGAAATAACCACTGTGGTTAGTCATTCACAAGCTATTCATGCGCTAACGGTGGGGGCAATGGGCACCATGATTTTATCGATGATTTCTCGCGTTTCTTTAGGCCATACGGGCAGAAATATTGTGGTAGGTAAAGTGATGACGATTGCATTTATTGCGATTATTTTAGCCTTTTTCACTCGTGTATTTGGTAGTTATTTTATAGGTAATTATAGCCAAGTAATTGCTGCTGCCGTTGGTTTTTGGGTGATTGCTTATGGTTGCTTTGTGGTACTTTATTTCCCTATTTTGACAAAACCTCGTTTTCGTTGATATTTATCAAAAACGATTTAATCATAAAGATGTATATTTAATGCATCTTTAATGAGCGGAGAATGTTATGAGTTGTTGTGGACAATGTGGTGGTAGTAACCACGAAGATAAAGAAGAAACTAAACAAGAAGAAGAAGAGTAACTTGTTTTAAAAACAATATTTAAAAAATTTAAAAATCCAGTCACTATAATAGTTCTTATTATAATCGCTGGATTTTTTGTTTTTAAGAAACAATTTTTCGATAAAGTAAAAGATGAAGTAAAAAAACCAGAACAAAATGTCCTGGTTTTAGCTTTAAGATTCTAAGCTGTATGAGTATTACAAGTAGTAAACAGCTAATGGAGGAAAGCCATTAAAACACACTGCTGAATAAGTTGTAGTATAAGCGCCTGCTGTTAACCAATACATGCGATCACCGGTTTCTAAATCAAAATCTAATCCATAGTTGTATTGCTCATACATTATATCTGCGCTGTCACAGGTTGGCCCTGCGATAACAATTTTTATCGTATTTTTAAATGTTTTTTGTGGGGGGGAAGGTGTTGAATTTTAATGCCTAAAAAATTATTTGGTTTGTTTTTTGTCCTCTTTGTTATTGTGCTAACTTGTTACGGTTTTTCAAAAAGTGAAACCTGTTGAATATCTTTGTTGTTTCTACGGGTAATGTCATAATGAGTGCTTTCATTTTTAAAGAATAGGTGTCGACTTGGAAAACAAGCATCTCGCATTAACGCAATTGGCGATTGATTTAACCACCAGTGTGACTGGGCAGGATCGGTTTGATCGCTTGCTTGCAATTATTCGTAAGTTATTTAATTGCGATGCATCGGCTCTGCTAGCTTTTCAGAATCAACAATTCTTTCCACTCGCGATTAATGGGCTTTATGATGAAGTCTTAGGCAGGCGTTTTAATATTCAAGAACATCCAAGACTAGAGGCAATTGCTAGGGCGGGAGACATTGTTCGTTTTCCGGCTGATAGCCAATTACCGGATCCCTATGATGGATTGATCCCTAATCATGAAGATGAATTAAATGTGCACTCTTGTATTGGTTTGCCACTTTTTGCTAACGATCATCTGATCGGTGCATTGACCATTGATGCTTTTGAACCGCTACAATTTGATGATTTTTCCAACCAAGATTTACGTATTATTAGTGCGCTTGCGGCTGCCAGTTTGCATAATTCTTTGTTGATGGAAAAGTTAGAAAGCCAAGCAGGACTATTTAGTAATGAAGTACCGCATGTATTTTTGCCGCAACCCGCAGAAATGATTGGCCATTCTCAGTGCATGTTAGACCTTCAATCACAAATAAAAGCGGTTGCCGACACTGAGTTGTCGGTATTAGTAACGGGTGAAACGGGTGTTGGTAAAGAGTTAGTCGCGTCTTCTCTGCATAAACAGTCTAAGCGTTGTGATAAACCTTTAATTTATTTAAATTGCGCCGCATTGCCAGAGTCTGTTGCCGAAAGCGAATTGTTTGGTCATGTTAAAGGCGCCTTTACGGGGGCGATAAGTGATCGTAAGGGCAAGTTTGAATTAGCCAATAACAGTACGCTTTTTTTAGATGAAGTGGGTGAGTTACCACTTTCTTTGCAAGCGAAGTTATTACGTGCGCTTCAATACGGTGATATTCAAAGAGTGGGGGATGAAAAAAACCTTAAGGTGAATACACGCATTGTGGCGGCGACTAATCGCACCTTACACGAAGAAGTAAAAGCGGGACGGTTCCGTGCGGATCTTTACCATCGCTTGAACGTATTTCCAGTGCATGTTCCGCCCTTAAGAGAACGGGGAAATGACGTGGTTCTTTTGTGTGGTTTTTTTGCTGAACGATGCAGAGAAAAATTAGGTTTTAGCCGTTTAACGATTGACCCTGCAGCGATGAATTTGATTCAGCATTATTCCTGGCCGGGTAACGTACGCGAGTTAGAACACGCGATTAATCGAGCCGCTGTGATTGCAAAATCACAAGCGACAGATTCCTATTTACAGCTAAAAGCCAGTCACTTTGAGTTTATCGAGGATCATCTCGGCACTCCTAAAAAGAATTTTCAAACAAGTCAAAACCTTGAAATTAAGAAAATCACAGCAATAGGTTTACGTGAAGCAACCAATGATTTTCAAGCTGAAATTATTAAGCTGGTATACCAACAAAATGATAATAACTGGGCATCAACTGCACGACAATTAAAGTTGGATACGGGTAATTTACATCGTTTAGCGAAAAGGCTTAATTTGAAGAAATGAATATCATGATGAAGATTAAATTTCGATTTAACGTTATCAAATATAAGCACTGAAGTGTTTAATCACAAAAACTAAACGCCGTTTCAAAAAAAATAGAGTAAAGTCACAAATACATAAATATACGTTTAAATATGAAAGATGAAGTATGAATATAGAGAGGTTCACACTTTAACAAGAGAATACTGACATGTTTATCAATTACAATAATAATCCTACCGATGCAAAATCTTATGATACTCAACGTTTACGTGATGAGTTTTTATCTGAAAATCTGTTTATAACTGATAGGGTTAAAATGGTCTACAGCCATATTGATCGTGTCGTTGCTATTGGCGTTTGCCCTACTAGCCAAGTATTAAAACTCGATGAATACGTTGATAAAAAAACCTTTGGCACTGAGTTTTTTTTACAACGACGTGAATTAGGCATTGTTAATTTAGGCGGAAAAGCAGAAGTGCGTTGCCAAGGTGCGCTTTACCAACTTGCGCATTTAGATGCCTTGTATTTAGGCAAAGGTGAGCAAGACATTGAATTTGAATCTTTAGATGCCAACAACCCCGCTATTCTTTATTGCTTAAGCGCACCAGCACATCATGGTTATCCTTCAAGAATCATTACTCAACAGGATGCCAAAAAAGTTGAGCTTGGCGCTTTAGAAAATGCCAATGCGCGTATTATTAATCAATATTTACATCCAGATGTATTACCCACCTGTCAGTTATGTATGGGTATTACCCATCTACAAGAAGGCAGTGTTTGGAATACTATGCCTGCGCATACACATGAAAGAAGAATGGAGGCTTACCTTTATTTTAATGTGAAGCCCTCCCAAGTGGTTTTCCACTTTATGGGTGAGCCAAGTGAAACTCGCCATATTATTGTGCGTGACAAACAATTAGTTTTATCGCCAAGTTGGTCTATTCATTCAGGCTGTGGGACTCAAAACTATAGTTTCATTTGGGGAATGTTAGGTGAAAATCAAACTTTTGATGATATGGATTTTGTGGATATGAATACCATTCGTTAAGCCGAAGGAAATACAAGATGCGTTTTTGTTAATAATCTAACGGGTTAAACCATAACTCGGGGTTGTTATAAATAGGATGTGGTGTAATTTGATTACTTTCTATATCAAAAACTGTTTTATTTTTTATATCTGAGCGCCGTATTGATTGATCATGAAATTGGTGGAATATTTGGTCAAATACACCATTTTTGTGAATGATCCAAAGCCCTTTTTCAATGCGTTCTTGTAATCTTGGTTGGCTAGGGGATACAAACAAAAACACCGGCAAAGGCAAATGTAGGACTTTTGTTTCTTCTATGATCATCTCAGGAAATTTTTTAGTTCTTTCTGAAAATTCATAATAAACCTCATTAATCCCCCTAATGATGTAATCGAAGCGCCTACGATGTAACATAAAAAATAACCCTTCATAAGAGTTACTGGTGACAACATCAAAATTTTGCGACTGCAAGGTTTTAGTGGTACTCCACTGCAGTCCTAGTCCTGCTTTGAAGGACTTTAATTGTTCAATTGATTGCAATGCTGCAAATCGTTGTGCATCTTCTTTATTAATCAATAAACGACGATAATTAAGTAAACCTCGTAGAATAGGAAAATAAATGGGGGTAATACTTTGCTCCCAAATTTTAGCGCTTGGTGCTGCATAAATATTGATTAACTTACCTTTATGAAGCTCTTGTAAGGCGCGGTCTCTTCGTAATAAAACAGGTGAGTATTCAATAATATAGTCACCATATTCTGCTCGAGTTGCCTCTAATGCTGCGCTGATGATTTGCAGTGGATATGTATTGCGTAAATCTAATTTAGAATGGGGAGGGTTGTACCTAATGATGTCGACAGCATGGGTAAATAAAGGGAATAGGCATATGATAATAGATATTAATTTTTTTATAACAGTCACTTAGGCCTCCCTCTGCCATTTTAATGTGCTAGTTAATATTCATCTTATGAAAGATTGTTTAATTGATTATTTATTGTAGTTGATTATTTAATTTATACTTTTGAGGTTTTATAAATATTGTTTTTTAGTCGTGATTTTTTTCAGGTTTATGATCTAAGCCGTTAAATATCAATAAAGGCGTCTGGTCGATCAGAAATAATGAGTTCTACACCCCAATCTTTAAATTTTTTGGCTTGTAATGGATCATTTAACGTCCAAATAATTAATTGATAACCTGATTTTATTAACGTTTGTGCAAGGCTTTGCGTTAGTATTTTGTATTCAATATGAATGCTATATAAATTGATAGATGTTAAGTCTTCTATTAGTGGTAAGGGATTTTGCTCAGTAATAAAGCCTCGACGAATAGTTGGGATTAGATGAAAACAATGTTGCATTGCTAGTAAAGAAAAACTAGATAATATCAATTTTTGGATTGGAAAATTAACACTTGTTATGACCTCTGACACTTTTTCTACTAGAGAAACGGCTTGATACGGGTGATGAATTTTAAGCTCTAAATTTATGTTAATATCATTGTCTAAACAAAAGATTAAAACTTCTTCAAGTGTCGGAATTTTTTCTCCAGAAAACTCCTCCGAAAACCAACTGCCTGCATCTAATTTACCTAATTCATGTATTGTTAAATCGCTAACATTACCTTTTCCATTAGTGGTACGTTGCACTGATTCATCATGAAAAATAACCGGAACGCCATCTGCACTGAGCTGGGTATCAATTTCTATCCATTTTGCATTAGATTCAATGGCTTTTTGAATCCCCGAAAGCGTATTTTCAGGTGCAAGTGCAAGTGCACCGCGATGGCCTGCAATCATGATGTTCTCCAATGACGTTATTACAATTTTATAAGTTCAGGTTACAATAATCTCATATTAGATACGAATATTTGAATACACTTTGTGATGCTTTTAACGAACTGTTTAGAAGCTAATAAGCGATGAATAAATGCAAATAGATAATCTTAGAGTCAGTGTATTATAATTTCTTTTTTTAAAATGTGTGAGGAAATAAAATGAAAAAAAATGTTGTTTTATATAAAGAAATCGAAGAGCAAGCGTTAATAAAATTACAAGCGCATTTTAACCTTAATTACTTTCCTGTTGTGAATGATGATAATCGAGATGCGTTTTATGATGCATTAAAAAAAGCAGATGGACTCATTGGTGCCAGTATGGCAATGCCGGGATCGTTGCTTAAACTAGCTCCTAATTTAAAGGCTCTATCAAGCATTTCAGTAGGTGTTGACCAATTTGACCTCGATTATATCAATGCTAACAATATTGCCTTAATGCATACACTTAATGTATTAACTGAAACCACCGCCGATACGCTTTTTACATTATTACTGTGTGCGGCTAGGCGGGCAGTTGAGCTTTCTAATATGGTCAGAAATGGAGGTTGGAAAAGTTCTATCACTAGCGACCAATTTGGGGTTAATGTACATGGAAAAACATTAGGCATTATTGGTATGGGGCGTATTGGTTATGCTTTGGGAAAACGTGCTTATCACGGTTTTGATATGCAAGTTAATTATTATAATAGAAGCGCAAATAAAGAGGCGGAAAATACCTTAAATGCTCAGCGACTGTCTCTTCAGGAGTTGTTAACGAGCAGTGACTTCATTTGTGTTGTGGTGCCTTTAAGCACTGAAACAGAAAAGTTAATTGGCGAAGCAGAATTTAAGCTAATGAAACCCGATGCTATTTTTATTAATGGCGGACGTGGCAAGGTGATTGATGAAAAAGCATTAATCGAGGCATTAAAAAATAACGTCATTCGCGGTGCTGGTTTAGATGTTTTTGAAGTTGAGCCTCTACCTGGATCTTCTCCACTTTGCTTCATGGATAACGCGGTTGTTTTTCCGCATATTGGATCGGCAACGGCTGAAACACGATTAGCAATGGCCAACTGTGCGGTTGATAATATGATTAGTGCCTTACAACAGGATTTAACAAAAAACTGCTTCAATGCTCAACAGTTAAAAAGTTAAAAGCATTATTTTCCATAATTATTGTACAGAAATATTCGCTTATCTAACAATGTCACTTACAATAACGTTCATTTTTATATTTAGGTATTTAATCGCATTATGTCAATTAGAGTTGCTATCAATGGTTACGGGCGAATAGGGCGCAGTGTATTGCGTGCATTATATGAAAGTAATCGCCAAGAAGAGATCAAAATTGTGGTCATTAATGAGCTCGCAGAGCCCGCTGCTATTGCACACTTAACGAAGTACGATTCAACTCATGGGCGTTTCCCTTTTTCTGTAGAATTACAGGAAAACACCTTACAAATTCAAAATGATTGCATAGATTTAGTGCGCTTTTCTGAACTATCGGACTTACCATGGAAGCAATATGATATTGATATTGTTATTGATTGTACTGGTATTTATGGTTCTAAAATAGACGCAGATGCCCACCTTGCTGCAGGTGCTAAAAAAGTTATCTTTTCTCACCCTGCTCATTCAGATGTCGATGCAACGGTGGTTTATGGCATAAATCACCAACAACTTAACGGCCAAGAAACCTATTTGTCAGGTGCATCCTGTACAACAAATTGTATCGTGCCTGTAATTGATACCTTAGATAAAAGCTTTGGTATTAATAGCGGCACTATCACCACGATTCATTCTGCTATGAATGATCAACCCGTGATCGATGCATATCATGATGATTTAAGACGTACTCGTGCGGCTAGCCAATCTATTATTCCTGTGGATACTAAATTAGCCGCGGGTATAGAGCGTATTCTGCCAAAGTTCGCTAATAAGTTTGAAGCTATTGCGGTGCGTGTTCCGACGATTAACGTCACTGCAATGGATTTAAGCATCACAGTCAGCAAGCATGTGACCATTGAAGATATTAATCAATGTTTATTAAACGAATCTAATACTAATCTAAAAGGCATTATGGGTTATACCGAAGCGCCATTGGTCTCAATTGATTTTAATCATGATCCTCGCTCTTGCATTATTGACGGCACACAAACCCGTGTTAGTGATGGGCATTTAGTGAAGTTATTAGTCTGGTGTGATAACGAATGGGCATTTGCAAATCGTCTTTTAGATACTAGTTACCATGTGGTGGCATTAGCCAAACAAAACGCACTTAACTAAACCTGTCTAACCTCTGTTCTGAATAATAGAATCGTAAAAGTCATAACTATTAAACAGTCAGAGGTTTAATTTATACTGTGCTTCATCATCAGAACTGAGGTTTTCTTTCAACCTAATTTCTCGTTACTACTGCTCTTTCGAATGTCTTGCCTTAACGT
>TARA_R110001583_G_scaffold28426_2_pt1 | contig 22950 bp, 19 predicted proteins | sample TARA_R110001583 | Tara Oceans TARA_R110001583 (sample SAMEA4398432) | marine metagenome | biome: Polar Biome; feature: [MES] marine water layer (ENVO:01000295) within the mesopelagic zone...; material: water (ENVO:00002006), including particulate matter (ENVO:01000060) such as...... | reverse complement strand
GAAGGTTAAAGGCTGAAGGTTAAAGACTGAAGGTTAAAGACTGAAAGCTAAATGGCTGAAAGGCTCGAAACTCGAAGCTCGAAACTCGAAACTCGAAGCTCAAAGCTCGAAGCTCAAAATCATAAAGCGCTATGACCTCAAGTTCTGGCGCTTTTAAAGTATTAGGAATACATATATCAATGAAAACATTTAAAGATTATCAACTACTGACCCAACAAGCCCTTTCACTCATTGAGGGAGAAATGGATCTGATTGCTAATTTATCTAATATCAGCGCATTATTAAACATGAATATGACTGATATTAACTGGGTAGGCTTTTATTTATTAAGAGATAATCAACTTGTATTAGGCCCCTTTCAAGGTAATGTTGCCTGTGTACGTATCGCTTTAGATAAAGGCGTCTGTGGCAAAGCATTTAGCACTAATACTATCCAACGTATATCCGATGTGCATGCATTCCCTGGTCATATTGCCTGTGATGCAGCCAGCAGTTCTGAAATTGTCTTACCCATAAATGTTGATGGTAAAACATATGCAGTGTTAGATATTGATAGCCCAATGTTGGATCGTTTTACTGAAACAGATCAAAAAGGCTTACGTTTTTTTATTGAACAGGTTGAACAAAAATTAGGTTTTAACGCTTGTAATGATCTGAAATAGAAAGACTAGTTTCTTAAATTAAAAAGGTTTTTTAAAGCATACCCGATCACAGCTTAGTGCTTTCATTATCGATAGGTCAGAAAAATAAGGTATGCTTTTATATTAAAACTCACGATAAATCTTTTAATAACGCACATGATTAGGTGAATAGAATGAAAGCAATTCAAGCACAAAACTATGGTGAAGCATTTCAAGTAAACGAATGCCCTGACCTAACCGTTGAAGACCAACAAATTCTCATTTCAATTAAAGCGGCGGGTGTTAACCCCGTTGATACCTATATTGCAGCGGGTACCAATAACTACACAACAACCTTTCCTCATACTCCTGGTAAAGATGCAGCCGGCGTCATTGTTGCTCTAGGTACTAATGTTGAAGGTTTTCAAATCGGACAACGTGTTTATTGTGCAGGCACCATAACTGGAGCCAATGCAGAACTCGCTTTAGCAAATCCAACACAAGTATTTCCTTTATCAGATGCGCTTTCCTTCGAACAAGGCGCGTGTTTAGGTACCCCCTATTCCACTGCTTGGCGTTCATTATTTGTGCGTGCGAATTGCCAACCTTCAGACACAATATTAATTCATGGTGCGAGTGGTGGCGTTGGTCTAGCAGCCCTTCAATTGGCTAAAGCAGCTGGTTGTAAAGTATTTGCCAGTGCAGGTTCAGAACAAGGCATTGCTCTTTTACAAGCAGCTGGAGCGGATGTGGTTGTTAATCATCATGATCCAGAACATTATCAGCAACTACAACAAGCAGGCCCTATAGACATTATTCTCGAAATGCTTGCTAATGAAAATTTAGGTGATGATTTACCTTTATTGAATAAAGAAGGACGCGTTGTAGTTATTGGCAGTCGTGGAACGGTTGAAATCAACCCTCGTGATTTAATGGCTAAAGACGCTTGTATCATGGGCATGGCTTTAGCGCACGCGACACCTTCGGAATTAATAAAAATCCATCAATCTTTATTTGATGGTGCTGAAAAAGGATTTATTAAACCCGTTATCGCAAAAAGTTTCGCCTTGTCTGATACTTCATTAGCCCATAAAGCGGTTATGGAATCTGGCGCAACAGGCAATATTGTTATTAACATTTAAAAATATTGTAAAACATGAAGGCTAGAAAGTTTAAATCCTCAAAACGGAACGCGAGAAAGTCCCAATGTTAAATAATTGCTTAAATTTTAAATATGATAAACTTTAACTTAACGAAATGACTTTTTCATTATAAGCTAGTTATTCCGAGAGTTTGACAACTGTTATGCTCATAACTACAAAATTAATAAGGATTTATATGAAGATTATATCCAAAGTATTGTTAGTTGGTTTGGTTTCATTGACAACAACATCAGTGTTTGCTGACGTTGCACAATCTGAAAAACATGCCATAAAAGCAACTGAATTACGTCAATCTATATTATCTTTGGTCAGTAGTAATATGGGTTCATTAGGCGCAATGGCAAAAGGACAAATTCCTGTTGATGCTTCAGTCGCTGAGAAAAATGCATTACGCATTAATCAATTATCATTGATGTTAGAAGATTACTTTAAAACAGATACGTCTGGGTTTAATGTCACCACAGAAGCTAAAAGTGTCATTTGGAAAGAACAAGATCAATTTGCAACTAAAATTGAAGCCTTAACATCTGCTTCTTCTGCTTTGCTAGTGGCGGCTCAATCTAAAGATGAAGGCGCTATCAAGAAAGCTATTGGTGGTGTTGGTAAAACATGCGGTAGTTGCCACGATAGTTATAGAGATTAAATACCGCACATCAATACCAAGTCGTTAACTAACGATTATCCGATGGCCATCTCTTCAGATGGCTATTTACATTAAACGTAATAAACATTTTTAATAATAAAACTCTTCTATTACCGGCGCATTAATAACAACCAACCAATAGACAAACACTGCAACCATTATTGCGAGAACAATCGCCAAGACTATTTTTGAATGTGGAATTTCATCTTCTTCTTTGATTTCTTCAGCAGGTTTTTTACCAGTGATCATAGGGACAACTAAATTTTGTTTTTTGACTTTCCAATAAAAAGCAATCGCCGAGATATGAAAAACAATCGCAATAATCATCAAATCAAAAAATTTATGATGGATGAATTTCATCACACTTTCAAAGTTTTCACCAAATACATCGTGATATGGGCCCGCAGAAAAAATGCCATCATCAATAAATAATCCACTTACCGCTTGAAAACAGATTAATAGAATCATCACGAATACCATTAAACTACCCAATGGATTATGCCCTGCTACGTAAGGTGAATTACCCTTTCTTATCGCGATGATATAGTTGATTAACTTTTTAGGTGTTGGAAAAAAGGATGAAAACTGTGAATGCTTTGAGCCGAAAAACCCCCAAAGAATTCTAAAAATGACCAAGCTAAGGGCAAAGTATCCAAGCAACATGTGATTTTCAATATAACCTTGCTCTATGGTAAACCATGAAGAAAATATGGTCAGCGCAAATAACCAATGAAACACACGTAAAGGTAAATCCCAGACTAAACTTGATTTTTTCATGTTTCTTATCCTTTAAAAATTGATAACAAAAAGCACCACCATCTTATGGAATATGTTTAATCGAGTAAATGTTATTTTTCCTACATAAAAATAAATGTTAAAATCGGTAAAAATGTTTTGTATATTGTTTGAAAATAGCCTAATTTGAGCGCTCAAATTAAACTCTTGTTTAAAAATATGATTATCACTATAAAGGAATTAAAAACATGGCAAAACACCATAAAGTGGCAATGGAAACTGTTCCTCGCCAAGCACAAAAACAAGTTGATCTTGCACGAGGTACCATTAATCATTCCGCACTTGGCGCGCTGGTGACCAGCAAAGTTTTTTCTATGCGCGTTGAGAAAGCTAAAAAAGGAAAAGGTTCATTTAAACGTAAAGCAAAATACGTGGCAAAAGAGTGTTATCAAAAGGTAGCTTAAATTAATAGTTAATAGCAGCTTTCTAATAACATTCTTTTTAATTCATCCCCATTAACTGGCACTCGCAAGTGCCAGTTTAATCGCAAAAGCAACAAACCCCAGACCAACACCACCACCAGAAATCGCACTTATTTTCTTACGCCTCCTAAAGGTTTCAGCAAGTGTGGTGCCTGCATAAATGAGAAGCGTTAAATAAATAAAGCTGAGCGCTTGAATGGTTAAGGCTAAAATCAAAAAAGGGATCACAGGTTGGGCATACTCAGGGTCAACAAATTGAGCGAAAAAAGACAGAAAAAATAGAATCGCTTTAGGATTTAATAAGCTAACTAAAAGCGCTTTTCTAAAGGCTTTAGTACCTGTTGTTTTATTAATGGTGACCGCTTTTTGTAATTGCTTATCATCTAATTGTCGCCAGGATTTTACGGCGCCGGATATTAAATTAAAACCGATATAAATCAGGTACGCAGCACCGGCATATTTAATGAACATAAAAATAGCAGGATAAGCCGTCAAAATGGTCACTGCCCCTAAGGCTGTCGCTAGTATCAGTAGAGAATCTCCTACCAAAACACCAACAACTGCTGTCCAACCAATTCGACTGCCTTGATGAGCAGACAGCGCTAGAACATAAAGGGAATTAGGTCCTGGTAGTAAAATGATAAACACCGCGCCTATCAAATAAGTCACATAATTAATGACACCAAAAGCTTCCATAAAAGGGCTCATCTTATAAAAAAGTTAAATAAAGAAACATTATAATTGATATATCGTTATGGCGTATAAAATAGCAAAACACAATAATATTAATAATACTAATGGTCTGAGCTTATTCAGTGCGCTAGGTAAACGATGGGCATCTAGAACATAAAAAGAGGTAATCATCATTAATAAACCCGATACAAGCGCAGCTTGTCCCCAGAATTCATTGATATTACGCAATGCATACCAAAAGACATTCCAACTACCTATCACAAAAACGAGCAGACTCACCGCTCTTTTTAATGCTCTTGGTAAATTCTGTATTTGTTTTAATATTGGTAGTCGTGTCGTAAATAATAATGCGATTAGCATACAAACCGTCACAATCGTTCCCATGGGTAACATTTTTAATTCCTATTAAATTTTACTGGCTAAGTTCATCTATCGATTTCGGAGGAGATAACCAAAGACTTCTGTCTATGCTCCCCTCTGGACTTGTTTTTACATTTCCTATGCCATAGAAATATGCCATTTCTGGTTGATGGTGCAAAGCAAAACAAAACATTTGTGCCTCAGAAAGAGAAGTGCGAGCCTCCAAGAAACGCGACTCTATGGTTTGTAATAATTTTTTAGCTTTGTGCATTTCGCTTTCTAATCCATAAGAAAATGTTTTATAGATATACTTATCACCCTCTTTCAACAAAACATCTTCAGCAACCAATTGATGCTCAATTTGAGACTTTTTAACAATCGTATCACCATACAAGAAATAAGCTTTTCCACTGTTAACCTGATAGTCACTGAGCACTGTTAAATAACGAAAATCATTCTTCAAGGGAGGTAATATTCTAAACTCAGTTTGAATTAAAGAAGCAGAAATATGTTCAAGATCAGGTTTACTTTTAGCAGAAAAAACACCTTCAGGGAAATTTTTAGCTGCAAGGATTTTTGATATATCAGAGGCAATTAAAAACGATATTGAATAAAATAACTCAACGACAGCGGACTTATTCTCTTCAGTATACAAAGTGTCATTAAACAGGGTGTTATTGGTAATAGCGAGCTCTAATTTAGGATGCAAGATCTCAGATCTTATTTTATCCTTTAAGGTTTTATTATCATGATTAGGCTCGAAAACATTTTCAGAGAGTAATATTGATGCATATTGGTTTAATTTAAACTGCAATAAAGTGGTAAATGTATCTGGATTTGATTTGGTAACAAAAAAGGTCGAAATATCTTTAAAAGATTTATAATCAATCAGTTGCACAATCTCGGAATATAAAGATCGGGACTCCCAATCTGCTTTTCGTTGTGACTCTATTTTGGAGGTATCATTTTGTAACGTTAGCATTGATTTGGATAAAAGGATTAATTTCAGAGCTTCAAAGGTACCTGGTGCAGAAAAATTAATAAAACGCTGTTTACCCATTAATTTATAATCTGGCTTATATAACAAACTGTCGGGGTGTTTGAAATAGAGAAACTTTGCAGTTGGTTTTATAGCATGATCGGCAAAACGATCAGCCTCTGTAATATCACTAATAAACCGATTATGTTCTAGGTTCAAGATATAAATAGAGCTCATTCTGCCAAATAAGTACTGAGCATTTATGCCGGACACCTTCGAGCAAATGTAACCTAAATCGACAAGTTTTTGAATTTGTCCCTCTAAGGCTTGGCGCTTCATACCTGTTAATTTTAATAAAGTGGCATTATCTAAATATTGAACAAAACCAAACTTATCCGCATGATGTAATAAAACAATTAATAATAACTTAGTATCTGCTTTTAATTGTTTGTTACTATTCGTAGTAACCAGACCATCCACTTCCAAACCATCTAAAAGTAAACTTTTTATCTTTTCATTGGAGGATAATGTTTGCACATCTAATGGTGTATTTAACAGCTGGTTGAGTTTTTCTACGATTACATTTTTATATTGGTAGGAGGGGCGACCACGTTTCCCTGCGCTTTTTTGATCTATGCTCTTTTCTAACAATCCGGCTTCAACTAAGCTATTTAGGGTGCGTTCAACCACGCCTTCAGAAAAACCATAATCCTTAACTAATTGTTTTCTGTTACCTTCAATATAAGAATTCCCTTGGTATATTAACGTTAGAAAAATAAATTTATCGATAGCTTTTAGTTTTTCTACACAATTCAAGACTTTATTTATCACAATAGCATCCTTAACCATTAAAACTTGCAAATAAACCCCATTTTTATAACTTTAAATTCAAGTAAAATTAACAAAATAGTAATGCCAGTCAATTATCGACCGAGCACAAACGTTATCAAACACAAAATAACTATTAAATAATGGGGTTTATTTGTAAGTTATAATATAACTGTTTTTTATTAATAAAACACATTAATTATGATTACTTCTAAAATAGTTCAATGAAAACATCACTTCATACAAAAATTTATTGCTAAACTTTATTGATGAAAAATTATCAATAATTAAATTATTTTATAATTTCAGCCTTTGTCATTGATAAATTTCAATTTAACGTTAGTGAAACGAAATCCCCCTTATATCAGCTTATATTCTAACGCCCCACTCTTTTTAAAATTGAAATATACTTTGAAAAAATTAACCAAATGGCTAATCCAGATTTTATACTTACCTATAAAATTAATTTAAACGATAGATTATTTAACTCACTCCCAAGGCGTTAATAACAAATAAACATCAAAAGTAATATTTAAAATACTCACTTTAATTTGTTATCAACTTCCTTATTGTTTACGCATTTCTTACATAATTTAGGTGTATCTTATCATTCAACGATAAACGTTCTTTCCACTACATAGAGAAAATTAATATGAAAAGAAAAGCAATTTTAGCTTCTATCGCGTTGCTATTAGCAAGTCAATTCGCCTTTGCAAATGATGATAAACAAGGCCCTTCAGGTAACCAAGGTCCCCCTCCAGAAGCGACAACCGCTTGTGAAGATAAAAGCGAAGGTGACAGTGCAGAATTTGAAGGTCGTGATGGCGAAGCAATTACTGGTACTTGTGAAGATAGGAATGGTACTTTGATTCTTCGCCCAGATAACCCACCACCACAACGTTAAGTAAATCATAGACAAAGTATAGAAAGGTTATTTATAACCTTTCTATTATTAATTCTTTAAGAAATAATCTAATGTGTAATTTCATTTTTTATTTATCAAAAATTAAAACATTAACCTATACTAAGCCTAATATTTTTACTCATTTTCTCGTATCAAGAAATGTGCCCGGCTATTAATCGCATTCTCGAAAGAGATTCCAACCTAATTTATATTGCGCTTTAAAGGGTAAAACATGAATAAAGCACCTTCTACTATCTCAACTCATATTAAAAAATTAAATTTCATGACATCTTCATTACAGGCAATCATTTCCCTTTTAACAAAATCCCCATTGCTTTCATTTTTCACCTTATCACTGCAAGTCATTGTCATTAGTTTTATGTCATTATTTCCTGCTCACAGCCTCGCAGCTGTCACTGCAACAACTTATATTGTTGGGGGTGATAATGCAGAGCGAGAATATCCTTGGATGGTAGCCCTATACCAATCAGGTAATTATAGTTGTGGGGGTGTTTTAATCAGTTCTCATTGGATTGCAACAGCTGCACATTGTGTCTATGAAGCAGATGATAGTTCAGGTAACGCAACAGCCTATGATGCTTCTCAATTTAGTCTCGTTATCGGTGAATCAACACATTACTCATCAACCAACCTAGCCCGAAGATCAGGCGTAACGGTCCATAGTATCAACAGTATTGTTATTCATCCTGGATATGTCTCCTCTGACAATGACGATAGCAACATAGATTATGACTATGATATTGCCCTTATCGAATTAAATACGGCCTATTACCAACCCGGCCCTGCCCTAACGACTTCTACTCAGTTTAATAATATGCCCACAGGCAAAGCTTTGACACTGATCGGTTACGGTTCTATGTCTGCAGATGAAGATGCCACTGCGACGGAACTGATCCCCACGACACTGCAATCAGCGAGTATGCCTTATGTTCCTAATAGTGAATGTTATTGGAACAATTCAGGATCTTTAACCGATAATATGTTCTGTGCAGGATACTCTGATGGTACTAGCATTGATGCTTGTTCTGGAGATAGCGGAAGCCCCCTTTTTGCGACACTTGATGGGCAACTATCTTTAGTTGGAATAGTAAGTTGGGGGGCTTCTAGTTGTTCAGAGACTCCAGGGGTATTTACTAAAATTAGTCATCTACGTACCTGGATTCTAAATCAAATAGACGGTATTCAAGTAGTAGAAGAAGGCACGGTTTATGATAATGCCACAGGACTTATCAGTGTTTATCATTATGGAACAAATACTGATACAGATGATGCGATAACAATCGGCGAGTTAAGCTTCGCGTCTGATTATAGTAGTAGTTTTGATTTAACAGATAATTGCAGTTTAACGACACTTTATGCTTCAGATACACGTTGTAACATTGAATTTAGTTTATTAAATACTATCGATGAAGATTTATTGCTTGAAGCAACTTTAGCGCTAACCACCAATGACACCTCTGCCGAAACGTCATCCGAGCAAACTTATGCTTTAAGGTTTTATGCTAGCAGTACAGCAGAAGAAATTATTTTAAGCAATACCACCAGTAGCGATTCTAGTGGCGGTAGTTTAGGATTGATCGGTTTATTATTATTAGGTTTTATTAGTTTAAAACGAATCCTCATGATTTAGGTCAATTTAACATCAATGCTGCATGGGTATATTTCACCACGTCAAATAACCATCATTTAAATGTGGAATTTATATAATACAAATGTTTGCAAAACATGTAACATTAACTATAGTTAATCTCATTAATTATAGTTAATTTCAAATTTTATGAATAATCAAACAGTTACATGGCATAGCGATAACAATAGTATTGACGCCTTTCAAGAAGGCCTTCAGGCGATTATAGCGCAACAGCCACAAAGTATTATGATTCTTAGTTGTAGCGACAATCATTATATTGAAAAGGATATCAATGCCTTATTACAAAATATTGACATTTCTGTTTGTGGCGGCATATATACACATGTGTTTATTGGTAAAACACTATTAGAGCAAGGCGTTCTATTTGTTGGTTTAGCTTCTGCAGTAACTAAACACCAATTTCAAATTAACAATGACGACTCAATAGATATTAGCCAACTCATAGAAAACAATACTGCATTAAAAAAAGAGAGTAGTTGCTTAATGTTTTATGATGGACTGATGCTTAACACTGAATGCTTTCTAGATGAACTGTACAGTACTTTAGATCGTGAGATGACTGTCGCAGGTGGTGGTGCTGGTCATCTCGATTTTGTACAAAGACCTTGTATATATACAAACCAAGGACTCAAAAGCAATATCATCCAGTTGATTACCCCCTCTACCCCACTTTCAACTGGTATTGGTCATGGATGGACCATTCTTGATGGCCCATTTTTAGTCACGGAGTCAGAAGGAGCAATGATTAAAAGTTTGAATTATCAAGATGCTTTTAGTGTGTATAAAGAAACGGTGGAAAATCTCAGTCATTACAAATTTGATCAACATGAGTTTTTTGATATCTCAAGGCACTTCCCTTTTGGCATTGAGAATATTAACGGTGAACTATTAGTTAGAGATCCCATTGTTCACACTCAATCTTCGATTCAATGTGTTGGTAATGTAGCAAATAGCTCAATGGTTTATATCTTAAAAGGTGAAAAAAATTCGTTGATAACCTCAGCGACTAAAGCGCTAGAAAAAGCACACTCTCGAGCATGTTCATACTCCATTTTTTTTGATTGTATTAGCAGAAAACTTTATTTAGAGGACGATTTTACTCAAGAATTGGAAATGCTGTTTAAGCATAATGGTGATCAACCTATTTTTGGGGTTTTGTCTTTAGGTGAAATAGCAAATGACCAAGGCGGCGCAATGAAATTGCTTAATAAATCAATAGTGATAGGTTGTTTATAAATTATGAATAAAGCGTTATTTATTGTTTCTCTTCAACATGAACTGGCTATGGCAGTGAACAATGAATTCGACCTAGATAAATTATTAAAACATTTTATTAAAGTGTGCTTTACCCGATTAAGCTTATCTAGCGCACATGTTTACCTTCATCAAAATGGTAATGGTCGACCGATTGTTATAGATGACCAGACACAATTTCAAACACGCCATTTTTTAAGTGTTCCTAAAAATAAAGAAGGTAAAGCTTGGCAAGATACTACTATTTTGATCGATTTTTCCCAAAAAGTAATTCAAGCCCAAAACGATATCTCATTTAAACAAACAAATGGTTCTTTTCTTTATGGGTTTGATTTACCCAATCATGGCATTATCATCTTCGAAACCCGCGTTGAATTTGAGCCTATTATTGAAAAAGCATTACAACCAATTTTTAATAAATTATCGTCAAGTTGTTACAGCAATATTGTCTATAATTCTTTGTTACTTGAAATGCAAGCAAGAAAAGAAGCTGACAAACGCGCAATGTATGAAGCGCAACATGATACGTTAACCGGATTATTTAACCAGCGTCATATCAAAGACTTGCTTGAACAAGCTCATTTTCAAGCCATTGAAAAAAATCACCTCGGTTGTCTGATCTTTTTAGGTTTAAGTAGATTTAAGGCAATCAACGATGAAATGGGTCATAGTGTTGGCGATAAAATATTAATGACACTCGCAGAGCGTTTGAATGCTATTTCCTCAGAGCAACTGCAAGTCGCAAGGTTTAGTGGCGATGAATTTATTTTATTATTATCTTGCTTGCCTAAGCATGAACAAAAAGCCCAACACATTGTTGATGAAACAATATTAAATATTAGCAAGACTATTAATTTACCACTTACTTGCGAAGGAAGCTTATTCAAACTGACCTGTAGCATAGGGTATAATTTTTTCCCGCAAAACAATATGCAACAAAAAGACATCATCCCCTTCGCAAATATTGCGATGCACGAAGCGAAACGCTCTGCGTCGCTAAAAGTACAACGTTATGAAAAAGAAATGTCAGACAAAATTCACCTGAAGAATGCTTATGTCAAAGAAATGAAGCAAGCGTTGCGTAACGATGAATTTTGCTTATATTATCAACCTCAATACAACCAAAATAAAGAAATTATCGGTGCTGAAGCCTTGCTACGTTGGTATCATCCAACAAGGAAAATGGTCTCTCCAGAAGTGTATATTCCCATTGCTGAAGAAAGCAGTTTGATTCTGGATATTGGTTTATGGGTATTAGAGCAAGCCTGCCAAGATTTAAAAATACTTGAGCAATTAGGCCTACCCGCTAGTTTTAAGAAACTATCAATCAATGTCAGCCCTAAACAGTTACAACAAGCTAATTTTAAAGATTTAGTGTTATTCAACGTCGAAAAAAACAAAATACAGCCAAAGCATTTAGGCTTGGAGTTGACAGAAAACCTTTTAGTAGAAAGTTTTGATCAAAGCATTATATTAATTGAGGAATTAAAAAAACAAGGTATTGATTGTAGTATCGATGACTTTGGCACTGGCTACTCTTCTTTGTCTTACTTAAGACGTATTCCCGCATCATTATTAAAAATTGATCGTTCCTTTGTTATCAACATTGACCAGCAAACGGAAGGAGCGGCGATTGCAAAAATGATCATTAGCTTAGGTAATGCACTTAACATGGATGTACTGGCTGAAGGTGTTGAAACAAAAGAAGAGTTAGCTTGTTTAGTCTCACTTGGTTGTTATCAATACCAAGGGTATTTATTTAGTAGACCCGTTCCTTTTGAGGATTTTTTAGCGCTTTTGCCTTTCTCTGCAACAGCAAAGTAGCTCCTCCAGATTATAATAACCTCTCCATTATTTGATTAAGAATAAGTTAAGCTCTGATATGTCCCCTAAAATACTTACCTAGACAGTATTCAACAAAAAACATTGTTAGAATGTCAAAAATTTTGACATTCAGCACAGTAAACTCTAAGAATATGATTTTCCAGAAAGAGTTACTGTTATTTGTATAATTACATTGGAGGTAGCATGACAAGACCAGAAAGTGGTATTCAAGCAATTGATTTGGCCGTTGAGCCGTTTGGTTGGTTATTATTAGCCATATTTATAGTCGGATATTATTTTATCGCGGCAGAAGAAAAGTACCATATTAATAAAGCTAAACCAGCCTTGTTCACTGGTACTTTTATGTTTATGTTATTGGGCGCTTATTATGCCATTAATGGGTTGGATTTTTCAGCCTTTGATACGGAAATTGCCCACCTTATTTTAGAAATTGCCGAGATTTTCTTCTTCTTATTTGTTGCAATGACATTTATTGAAGCATTGATTGAGCGGAATGTATTTGATGCTTTAAAAGAAAAGTTACTAAAATCAGGTTATAACTATAAAAAACTGTTTTGGGTAACTGGATTCTTAGCATTTTTTATCTCTCCTGTTGCAGACAACTTAACCACTGCTTTAATTCTTTCAACCGTGTTAATTACCATTGAAAAAAATAATAAAGCTTTCCTTGTACCTGCCGCTATTAACATCGTAGTAGCAGCCAATGCGGGTGGTGCTTGGTCTCCCTTTGGTGATATTACTACTTTGATGGCATGGTCTGCTGGTAAAGGCTCATTTATTGATTTCATATTCCTATTTCCTGCTTCTATTCTTGGTTGGGGTATTACTGCCTTCTTATTATCTCGTTTTGTTCCTGAGGGTTCACCTGAGAAAATTGAAGGTGCAGAGCCTGTTAGAATCCATAAAGGTGGTAAAGTTATTATTGGTCTGGGTATTTTCACTATCGCGTCAGCAGTATTAGGCAAACAATTAATGCACTTACCACCAATGTGGGGAATGTTATTTGGTCTGTCACTTTTACAACTTTACGCATACACACTAAAAAAATATCATGACAATGATATTCAAATTTATAAGTCTGTTTCTAAAGTTGAAAATGACACCTTATTATTCTTCTTTGGTATTTTAGCAGCTGTTGGTGCATTACACTTTGCTGGTTTCTTAGGTCATGCCGTTAAGTTATATACTTTATTTGATCCAATGTATGTCAACATTGGTGTCGGTTTCTTATCAGCGATTGTTGATAACGTGCCGGTTATGTCTGCAGTATTAAAATCTTCACCTGATATCCCATTAGCACAATGGATGTTAGTAACATTAACAGCCGGTGTCGGTGGTAGTTTGATTTCCTTTGGTTCTGCTGCGGGTGTGGGTGTTATGGGTAAACTTAAAGGTGTTTATACTTTTGGTGCCCACATGAAATATTCATGGACCATCTTGGTTGGCTACTTTGTTTCTGTCGCAGTTTGGTACCTTCAATACGAAGTATTAGGTTTATATATCCAACCGGCTGTTAATGCGGTTGCAGGACACTAATCAACACTTTAAAATGTTCTCAGGGATTGCTTGAGAACATTTTCTTTTAATTAATAAGAAAATCATTTTTAACCTTTATCAACTCCTTCCTGTATTTTTTGCTTCATTTTCCACCTCTATTCTTAAAATTATTAATAATAAGGCCGTCTGTTATGCCATCTAAAAAAATAAATATTGGGCTCGTTGGTTTGGGAATCATGGGCACTTCTCATGCAAATAATTTAAGTAATATTGCACAAGCAAATCTCGTTGCAGTTTGCGGTTTACAAAAAAATAAAACAGATGAATTTGCCTCACAATTTGGGGCTAGAGCCTATTACGATATTGATGAAATGATCAATTCTGGTGAGATTGAAGCAATCATTATCGCTACCCCTCATTTTGAACATACATCTATTACCTTAAAAGCGTTTCAAGCAGGTTTACACGTATTAACCGAAAAGCCAATTGCGGTTCATAAAGCTGATGCCTTAAAAATGATTAATGCTCATCAACAGCAACCTCACCTTCGGTTTGCTGCTATGTTTAATCAACGTACTCACCCCGCTTACATAAAAATCAAATCTTTGATTGATGATGGCACATTAGGTGAAATCCGCCGGGTTAACTGGATTATTACCGATTGGTTTAGAACGCAATATTATTACAACTCGGGAGGTTGGCGAGGCACCTGGAAAGGTGAAGGAGGTGGCGTTTTATTAAATCAATGCCCACATCAGTTAGATCTATTTCAATGGTTTTTTGGCATGCCGATTAAAGTGCGCGCTTTTTGCCAAATAGGCCAATACCATGACATAGAAGTGGAAGATAATGTTAGTGCATATTGTGAATTTGAAAATGGCGCAACAGGTATTTTTATTGCCTCCACTGGAGAAGCTCCTGGCACTAATCGATTGGAAATTAGTGCTGAAAAAGGCAAGTTAGTTTATGAACATGATAAATTATTGTTTAGCCGTAATGCGCAAGCTATGACAGCCTTCAGTCATAACGCTGATCAGGGCTTTATAAAACCGGATATGACACAAAGTCACATTGTCATTAAACACCAACCAATACAAGAACATCTAGCGATTCTTAAAAACTTCTGCCAATGTATTATTGATCATAAGCAAACACTTATTGCACCCGCCACAGAAGGCATTAAATCAGTTGAATTAGCAAACAGCATTATTTTATCTTCGTTTACTGAATCGACAATCACTTTACCGCTCGATGAAGTGACTTACGAAAAGTTCTTAACAGAAAAAATGGCCAATCAGTAAAGCAATAAATTTCTAATAATATTATTCATCAATTATCATTCATTGAAAATTGGCTTGAAAGAGTATGCTTACCCGCCTCTAATTTAGTTAATAAAAAAGGTACCGCACTTCGAGGGAATGATACATCACTATTTATCCGCGTGCTGACATGCGCGGTTTTGACATGATTATCTAAGCTTTTTATGGCAGAGATGCCGTTACTACCTTCAATAATAATGTCTATCTCATTTTTCTCATTTGTTATAAGTTGCTTTTCTTCTTGGTACCACTTGCCAACTGCAAACCCCGTTTCTACAACCCAGACATCTTCGAGACTTTCAAAACAATGAGTACGCACACATTTCCCATCTGGTTGAACATCTATGGTTGTGCAAACAACAGTATTACCAGAGCACCAGTTAATGATTAATCTCGTATCTTCAACAATGACATTAAGGTTTTTTTGACGCATTTTCCAATTACAACCACTATCAAAACTGAGTGCGAAGATATTGTCACCAAAACTCAATTTCTCTGAATATAATAAAGCATTGATATCCATACCACCAAAAGTTGTATATGCAAATTTGTTGTATTTATCGAGTTGAAATAGCGGATGAACGGCCGCACCATAATGAACAATAGAATGTCCATCAACACGTTGAGCAATGGTTTTATTAGCCGGCATCGCTTGTATTTGAGCGGGATAATCAAGGCTAGTTTCTTCACTAATCCAAAAGCTATGATCATCATCTAACATTAGCGGTAGGAAAGCTTTCATGGCCCAATAAGGCGACGTCGGTGAATTATACACCTCGCACATTTGTAAATTCGGGTAATCATAACCACGCGTTAAAATACCCGTATGTGTAAAAATGGGTTTATCTTTCCAACGACGAAGATGTCTCGCCCAAAGTCCCTTAATTTGTCCTGGTGTAAAAACAGTATTGTCCGCCAGAGCATAAGCCCCCCAAAACCCACAACAAGCAAACCGATAGGTTAATGAGCGGCCTTGCACCAAAGTGTCGCCATTTTCTGAAAACCAATAACTGAAAGGTCTCGCAAAGGCGTCCGATCTCGATTTAAACAACTTCGCCAGTTCATCATTTTGATGGTTAAATTTTGTGGCATAAAGTAGGCCATAATAGTGCAAAGCAAACCCACCATAATGGTCGATCGTTTCAATGCCTCCATCGCCATACCAGCCATCACCTAAGTACCAGTTTTTTAATTTTTCTAAAAATTGTTGTTGTAACGCTAAATCAACCAGATCAATTCGCCCTACATCCTTCAATGCCTGTTGAATAATGACCGTGAAAAACAACCAGTTATTATGTGATGTTTCTTTATATTGAATGCTGGCTAACCAAGTGGCTAAATTTTGTTTTTCTAACTCCGTTAAAGGATGCCATGCTTGTTGCGGTAACAAAATCATGAAAAAGCCAATCGCAGCCATTTCTACACTGCGTTGGTCAACATCATGTAATTCCCCCCAATAACCCGCTGAATTGGGATCTGTACCTTCTATAATCAGAGCTCGCATTAAACCCCAATGTTCAAAATGTCCGCCTCCCATTTCTAATGGAACTAATCCCCATAAGGGCCGAGCAACGCCTTCCAAGGAACTTGAACGCATATCGAAACATGCGCCCCCTTCATCAAAATCAATTTGAGATCCTTGCCGCTGATAATAAGGAATTAAGGGATCAAACAAGTCTTTCACTAATTTTTGAAAATCAGATTTTGTGTTCATCGGATTATTTGAAAATAATGGATATTTCATTTTTATACCTTTTAATTAATTAATCCGAAGAATTTTGGTAAACCTAAACTAAGAACAGGAATATAAGTCACCAGTAAAAGCCCAATAAACTGCACAAAGAAAATCGGTAATAACGGACGAATGACATTGGTAATTTTCTCGCCACTGATACCACAGGAGACAAACAACACAGTGCCAACTGGCGGGGTAACAATACCCATCGACAAGTTATAAATCATGATAATACCGAAATGCACCGGATCAACGCCTAATCCAACCACAACGGGGTATAAAATAGGTGTAAAAATAAGTTGTGCAGGTGCCATGTCCATAAACACCCCTACTATTAATAAAGTAATATTAATCACCAGTAAAATGACATATTTATTATCACTGACGGCGGCTAACATTTCGCCAACAATTTCAGGAATGCTAGCAAAAGTCATCGACCAACTCATCAAACCTGAACACGAGATTAAGAATAAGATAACCGCAGTACTGAGCGCAGAATCATAGAGCGTTTTAATCAAACCTTTAATAGACAGCGTGCGATAACACATTGCTAATAACAAGCTATAGATGACCGCAATACCAGAGGCTTCAATGGCGGTAAACATCCCACCAATAATTCCACCAATCACAACAAAAACAAGAAACATACTTGGTAATGCACGCCAAATAATTTTAGCCACATCAGACATAGAGTAATGCGTATTATCCACCGGATAATTATTTTTTTTCGCAAAACGATAAGCCACTAACATAACACTTAAACCGATGATGAGACCTGGAATATAGCCACCTAAAAATAAAGCGGCAATTGATGCATTACCACCAGTGATCATCGAATAAACAATAAAAGCACCCGCTGGAGGAATCAGCATCCCAGCAATAGAAGAGCTTGCATTGACTGCCGTTGAAAATGGCATGTCGTATTTTTTTTCTCTGGCCATAGGGGTGATTATTCCACCAATTGCTGTAGAGGCAGCAATCGCTGAGCCAGACAAGGAACCAAACATCATATTAGCTACAATATTAGTTTGCCACAGACTACCAGGGACTTTTTTACCAATTAACATCGCGAAAACAATAAGGCGTTTTGCAATGCCTCCTTGGTTCATAATATTACCTGCCAGGATAAAAAACGGTAATGCTAAGAACCCAAAACTATCAAGCCCACTAAACAGTTTTTCACTGCTGGTACTGATCAGATCCACAAAATCAATTTGTAGAAATAAAGTAAATATGCCAGAGAACGCTAAACCAACTGCAATCGAAGTCCCCATTAATAAGAAGAAGAGAAATGACAGAAATAACATGAAAAAAGAAATTAGTTCAATATTGTCGTAAAGATAGGTATCAAAACTATCCAAGCTTTTAACATAGGTAAATGAAAAGAATAATAATAACGACACAAGAATATATACAAGCAATACAACAATTTGCATGGGGCTTTGTTTTACTTCTTGGACTATTTTATGTAGTTGAGTGCCCGCAATGATAAGGCCACTAATAATAAATACACTTTGTACAACCCCTAATGGGATCTGTAAAGTAGGCGTCAGCATAGTAAAGTTTTTAGCTGATGCAACATAACCTCCCCAAGCCATCACCGCCCCCAGCATGACATACATATATTTATTAAATAACTCCATTTTATTTCGAGTTGATAAAGCAACATGGTCTAACAATAAAGGTAAGCTTAAATGTGTTGATTTCATAAAACACAAAGCAGCCCCTAAAATACCTAACCAAATAAGTGAAAACCGCAGTAATTCTTCGGACATAGCACTAGGAGAATTAAAAACATAACGCGCCACAACTTGATAAACAATCAATATGCTCATTACCGCAAGCAATGAAACTAATACCCCTTTTAATATTTTTTCTAAAGACTGATTAAAAGACCAAGGTATATTTTCATGCTCTTTAGCGATCGCCTCATTGTCCTGATTTATCTTCATTGCCTTAACTGCGTTGGTCATATTTAAGTCCTAATTACCAAAGGTGTTTAATAAAAAAGCTGACAAACAAAATGCTTGCCAGCCCTGACATTTAACGTCCTTGAACTTTAAAAATAGCGTCTAATAATGTTGCTTTAACAGGATCTGCCAATGCAGCATCGTACATAGGTTGCATACGTTCAATCATTGGTCCTTTTTCAACACTAGTGTATTTAACACCCAGTTTTGATTCAGCTAAAGCTTCTGATTTTTCAATTTGAGCAGCCACTGCAGCAAAAGACTTCTTAGTTGTTTTTAAGAATTCTTGGTTAACGATGATCATATCTTCAGCACTAACAGTCTGAGTAAATTTCTCACTCGCTATCAGAAAATCAGTCAAACGTGTATGCTCAGTACGTAAGGCATACTTAGAAACTTCACCAAACTTGACTTCCCAAAGCCCCGCTAAACCACCTTCTGCACCATCAATAATACCCTGTTGTAAAGCCGGATAAACTTCACCAAAATCCATTGGTGTTGGTACTGCTCCTAAGGCACGAATCAATGTCATATAAGTATCACTCGGTGACGTTCTAAGCTTAAGTCCTTCTAAGTCTTTCAATGAAGATGTTGGTTTAGTGGTATAAATACTTCTAAAACCATTACTTAGAAAACCTAAAGAACTCACTTTTTTTGCCACCAATGAATCTGCAATGATTTTAGAGATTGCAGGATTAAGCATGGTATCTTCATACTCTTTCAAATCACGAAATACATAAGGTAAATTAACAGCAGTAATTTCAGGCGCTAAGTTTTCTAATGTTGCACTATTCACTAAGCCCAAATCAATCACGCCACTTTGTACTTGTTGTAAATACTGCGCTTGACCACCTAATGTACCATTCCAAAAGAATCGAATTTTTACTCGACCATCGGTACGCTGTTTAATATTGTCGCCTAACTCAGTCAATAAAGTACCCGCCGCATCTTCACTTGGAATATTGGTTGCAAATTTATATGTTTTTGCTTGAAGACCACTTGCTGCTATCATTAATGTACTGACAAGTAGTAGTTTTGATTTAAAGCCTTTCATAATACTTTCCTTATATGATTATATTTATTGATGTGGTTTTATGTACTTACCAAAAAAACTTGGTATGTCCTGTTGCTCGCAACGTTGCTTCAAAATAGTAATAATCCCCATAAGGAAGCATTGCGTTCGCCAAATAAGGCAAATTTCTCTCCATCGCGTGGGGCACCGATGAAGCTGAATCGGATAACAAACCTTGTGCTTTAGGATCATGAGTCAAATCGTAACCCTCACGTAATGCCACTAACATTTGTTTTGCTATTTTTTGGTAGTATTCAGATTTCTCACTTTGCCCTGATTTACTGAAAACCTCAGACAAAATATATAGTCCCGCAGAGGTCACAGCACCCGCCGAAGTATCTTTAAATTGAATCTCATTTTCTGGCAATAAATAATCCCAGACAGGTACCATATCCTCTGTGATTTTATCGAGCATATATTGGGTAAGTTTCTCACTTAATGTGGCATACCGATGATCTCCAGTCATTAGAGCAAGTTGAGCAAAACCATGTATCGCCCAAGCTTGGCCTCGACTCCAACAAGACTCATCGCTATAACCTTGATGTGTGCAGCCTTTGAGCGGTTTGTTAGTAACAGTGTCAAAATCAAAGGTATGGTAAGTACTGAAATCATCACGTACTAAATACTTAAGCGACGTTTCTGCTTGGCCGATTGCCACTTGTTTGAATGATTCAATATTGGTTTCTTCGTAGGCCCACAGTAATAAGGGTAGGTTTTGCATACAATCAATAATGATTTTACCCTGTACACTTTCTGCATGCGCTTTATCTTCAGAACCAGCAGTCCAAGCGACAATATATTGCCCATTCCAGTTATAACGACTTCTTAATGCTTCAGCTGCTTTTAACGCCAAACTGCGAGCTACTAAATTGCCTGTCAATTTGTAATCCGCAACGGCCGACAGACTAAATTCAAAACCCAAGTCATGATTTAACCAAAGAGGCGTATCTAAAATTTTCTGCAAATGTGCGTAACGCATACGTGCCATATTTTTTAATTCTTGTTTGCCTGTGATCATATAAGCCAGCCACAACTCACCCGTCCAGAAAGAATCAGTCCAAAAATATTCTTCTGGATATAACCATTGATGATCCTGCGCGCCCGCTCCTACCATCGGATTTCTCAAACCAATAATCGGAGCGTTTCTTTCAACACTATTAATAATATCCCGTTTAATCTGTTCTAAATCATCATTCATTTATTACGCCTCAACTATTTCTGAAATTGTTTATTCATTGAAATGTTTCATATAAATACAAGTTAATGTCTTTAACTTTTTTAAAACATGCCAATTGCGACTGAACACATCATATATTGCTCAAAAAAAGTTTTTTGTGAGCAAACTCACCACATGAAACATTCATAAAAATGAAACGTTTCATAAATTAGTTGATAAAATACTTGATTAAACACAGTACATTTAAGATTTTAAAGAGGTTAAAACACCTTAAATACACAAAATCATAGGGGATCAGTATTTTTTGTGATAAAAACCACTTACTGGAACAGAATTTTCCATGAAATGTTTCTTAACGTGATTAAAAACAAACTGAATGGATACGAAAAGAGATATAGTCGCTTTTAATAAAATTTTAAATATATTTTTATCTGTTATGGACAATACTTTGAATAAGCAACAAATAATAAAACGCAAGCCAACACTTGATCAAATAGCCCTGCTCTCGGGGGTTTCAAAAGCAACCGTATCGAGAGTATTAAATAATAATTCGCTAGTGAAGCCGGATGTTGTTGCGCGCGTACAAAAAGTGATTCAAGAACTTGGTTATATCAAAAAACGCAAGAGTGTTGATATATCATTGCCCTTTAGTAAATTAACAGTGATATGTGATGACTCCGCGGTTGCTTCAAATACTTTCTACGGAAATTTACTCAGTGAACTAAAGCAAGAAGCCAGCAAGTTATCGATTCAACTAGAAATGTCGATGTTCAATCAATTAACCTCACCCAGTCAAGCAAACCAGAAATTGAGTAACATAGAAGCCTTGTTAATTTTGGGTAATCCAAATAAAGATATCGTTCATCTCGCATCGAAAAATAATCTGCCTATCGTTATCATTAATGGTTTAGATCCCTATATGAAAACCCAAAGTATTTCACCAGACTATGAGTTTGGAGGCTTTATGGCGGCAGATTATTTAATTAAAAATGGCCATACAAAAATAAAAATTCTTACTGCAAACGACAGACATTCGACCTTCCAACGAACTGATGGTTTTTTACGCGCCTTAACCATGTCTGGCATCAAATATGATAAATCAGACACGGTTGTCGATTTTATTAATTATGTTGATAAAGTCGAGTCGAGCAGAAACTTAGTCGGTAATGCATTGATCACTAATCCATCAGGTGATTTTGGGGCGCGTGAAATATTACCTTTATTAATCAAAGAAAAGGTCTTTGATAACTGTAGCGCTGTTTTTTGCATTTGTGACATGATTGCCCTATCACTTATCGAAGCCTTATCAAGTGTTGGTATCCGAGTCCCTGAAGATATTTCTGTTATCGGTTTTGATAATTTGGCTGTCGGTGCAATTTCTAGTCCCCCACTCACGACCATCAGTACGGATTACAATAAAATTGCGCAAACCGCTTTAAATAAATTAATATCTAGCATCAGCAATACCAATAAAGTCACTACTACACGTTCAAGTGTTTCCGTTGAATTGATCGAACGAAATTCAGTGCGCAGGATATAGTAAAGTAACTCAAACAGTTTTTAAGGAAAATTTTATGTACATAGGTTTTGATATCGGTGGCACAAAAACAGAAATCATTGTACTCGATGATAACGGTGAAACACATTTTAAAAAACGTATTAAAACAGTTCATAATTACACTGAGTTTATTAATAATATTTGTGAGTTAGTGTTAGAAGCAGAACAAGCCGTTAATCAGAGTTGTAGTATTGGTATTGGTTTACCGGGTGTGCTTGATCCAAAAACGTCCTTTGTTAAAAATTCTAATTGTACTTTTCTGAACGGTAAAAATTTAAAACAAGATTTAAGTTCTCGCCTTAACAAAGCAGTTTGCATTGCAAATGACGCAAACTGTTTTGCTTTATCTGAAGCAATTGATGGTGCTGGGGCAGGAAAATCTGTCGTATTTGGAGTGATTCTTGGTACAGGTTGTGGTGGCGGAATTGTTGTTAATCAACACAT